>FTEL01008344.1_pt1 | contig 10817 bp, 9 predicted proteins | sample 1658911 | NCBI WGS metagenome assembly FTEL01 (sample SAMEA3914869, study PRJEB12502) | metagenome | biome: forest; material: soil | place: USA | collected 2012-03-12 | depth 0.1 m
CTTCATGGGTTGTTCGCCGAGGGGTTTTTGGGCGGCGGTGGGGAAGTCGGGGGAAAGGGGGGTTGGTTCGGGGTGACGGGCGGCGGCCTGGGCGGTTTTTGCTTCTGCGACTTTGGCGTCTGCCTCGCGCGGGGTGCGGGCCTGGGCTTGTGCGAGCTCGGTCGCGGTCACGGAGGGGGGTTCCGAGGGTTTCGGCCAGCCGGCGCCGATAGGCCAGCCTTTGATGTTGCGCTGGCGGGCGTAGCCTTCGACGACGGAGAGCCAGTTGTCAGTTTTGATGTCGGCCGAGGCGTCGAAGGTGATGACGATGTCGACGTCGCGGCCGGGGCGGAGGAGCGGGTAGATGGGGAGGTTGTTGGACATGCCCGCGTCCATGAGCTGGATGTACTCGTTGTCGTAGACTGCCTGCGGGACCGTGTTGGGGAGCTTGCCGTACATGCCGTGAACAAAGTTGGGCATGTTGGCGGGCTCGATGGGGTGGACTTTGCTGAGGTCCTTATTGTGGCCCCAGATCAGCTCGTCCAGCGCCTGGAAGCCGGTGAGGCTCTTGATGACGGGCCTGATCTCGCGGTAGTAGTGGCTGAGGGTGGCGCAGAACGCGCTGCCCCATATTCCCAAGAGGAAAGGCACCCGCGTCTCGGGGAGGCGGTAGCCAGAGGCCGAGGGCAGGTCCGCGCCATTCTTGAACTTGCGGCCCATGGCCCAGGTCGGGATGCCGGCCGAGAACTCCTCGCAAAAGAACTCGTATGGCGTGATCTCGAACCACTGGAACCAGGCCTCCTTCTTGGCACGTGTCTTCGCCTCCTCCGAGATGGAGCCCGGACCGCCGTAGTCGGGCGAGTCCAGCTCGGGTATCTCGTGGCGCACGGCCGTGTAGATGGGAAGTGGGTTCTGGCCGTACCGCACGTACTCCCGCTGGTTGGACAGTTTGAAATCCTTCTCGTTGACGCCCAGTTCACCCTTGGGAATCAACAGCCTCGCAGCCAACAGCATGCCATAAATATCGACAAGACCAAACTGGGTGCGCGGATCGCCCTTCAGCTTCTCTACCAGACCGCTCAGCAAATACTTGTTTGTGGGCGACGTTGTCAGCGACATAAAGGCCACGGGCGGGTAGGCGATGTGCGTGCCCAAGCGAGCCTTGAGGTGGTCGATGGCGTGCTGGAAATTGTTCCCGGTCACAGAGGAGAAGTAGAGGGACTGGAGCCAACAGGATCCGCTGACGCCCGACACGTAGGTGGTGCAATCAAAGAGGCCATCCTCGGCAGTTGCTTGGAACGAGCCGGTCCCCGCCACCAACGCCCGCAGGCCGCCCCCGGAGCCGCACATGGCAATCGTGGGGACGTCCTCCGGGTGGATCTCTTTCTCGTCGATGCCGAGAAAGCGGGCCAAGGCCGGCACAATCATCTTCCTCCGGCGGGCGAGGAACGTCTTCTCCTCATCGCACAGGTCCCCCGACACGCGGACCTTGGCCGAGTACTGGATCTCGGGGTGCATGTAGGGGTCCTGGGCCTCCTGCCAGATCTCGGCGGCCAGCGACCCGGGGGCCGTGTTCAGCTCGCGCTGCAGCTTCCGCACGTAGCCCGGGACGAGCTTAACCCACTCGGGCAGGATCAAGTCGACGGCCTTCTCGGGCAGCTTGTCGATGGAGGGCACGAACGACAGGGCGGCAAAGTTCTGGCTGAACTTGGCCCAGGCGGTCGACTCGGCGTCGGGGTCCGCGGGGTCATCCTCGGGGGCGGGGGTCCCACCGCCCGCCCGGGCCAGCTTCCTGGCCCTGGGGTCGGAGAGCTGCAAGGCATCAGCCGGGTACGGGAGCAGCCAGAATGCAAGCAGTGCGCTGGTGAGCATCACCGATACGAGCTTGGAGGCGTGCACCTTGGCGCGGTGCCGGCGCGGCGAGGGCAGGAAGAGGCAGCGGCGCGGGGCCTGGCGGAGGCTGCTCTGGAGGTGCGACGGGCCCAGGCCCAAGCCATTGTGTGCCACCACCCGCGGACGGCATGCCTGCGCGACGAGGGCGAGGCCGGCGGCGGGCCGCGGGACGTGGGCCGACAGCCTGAGGCTGGGGCGGCTGAGACGGGCGGTGCTTGTGGGATGCAGCCGCATCGCGGTTGTGCTCTCTGTGTGGGATTGTGGTTTGTGCTTCGGGGGTGTTGACTTCGGTCGTGCTAGTGCTCGTGCTTCGTGGAGGAGTGCAGCGAGTCGTCGTCGTCGTCGTCGTCTTGTCTTTGTCGCCCTGATGCGCGGGGTGGCTGCGTGTGGACGCGGTCGTCGTGGTCGTCGACTCGCCCCGTCCCGCTTACTGAACCTCCAGCACGGTCTGGGAGGCTGTGGATTTCCCCGCGTCCTGCATCGTCGAGCTCTTCGAGAATGTGGGATGTCTCCCCCCCCAGTAACCTGTCGCGGCCAGCAAAGAGTGGCCTCTCCGCCGTCGTCGTCGGGGTCACGAAGCTTCCCGAGCTGGAGCTGGAGTGCTTCGCAGCGTGTTACATCATCGGCGGGACTTGGCAAAGGGTCGGACTTGGGAGGGAACAGCGGGGAGAGCAGGCGGGCGGGAACAGGGGTCTCCAAGGTCCGGACCCACTGGACCAATCGAGGCAGGATTGACAGGGACGCTGTGGGGGCCTGTGGACCCTCTGTTGGTCTCTCCCTGGCCTCTGTCTGGCTCTGGCTGGGCCTCTCTCGTCTGTCCTCGCTCGATTTGATTTGTGCCTCCTTTCCCCAGCACGCTGCAGCCCGGCAACAGATCATCACCCTCTGGTCGGCCGGACTGCTCGCATGGAGGCCAAAGCGCGACCCGTGCTGGATGGATGGCATTGGCACGGGCCTCGCTGTGGCATTGGCTTGGACGGGACAATCCATCCATGCGATGAACGTGCTGTGATGCATCTACAGAATATGTAGATAGTTGGATCAAGTTGATCACGTTCCTCTGAGCGCCGCTTCCAGTGTCTTTCACGAGCGAGCCTGTCTCGTCCGTGTTGAATCAAAATGGGTCGGGTCCAGTCCATTCCACCCACGGTTAGGCCACGCTAGCGAGCTAATTGGGAAATGGGACGACGGCAGCACCAGGCAAACGTTTGCCTGGCAAGCTGAGGAAGCCCCTGTCATTTCGATTGGTTGTTCTTTTTTCTCCCGTTGTTCCCAAAACTGACGATCGCACGCCGATTCAGAGACCCGTCCGGCAGAGAAACTGACAGCCCGGACGAGAAACACGCCTCGACTCTCTGCCGGCCTGAAACATTGTTTCCCATGCAGCCGCCAGCCAGGACCAAGAGGTAAGAGATGACTTTGAAACACGCCCATCCTGGCTGCAGACTCGGGCCGCAGGGCTAATTAATTTACACTCTCGAGCCTCACCTCACCCGCCGCCGTTGACAGTTGTCGATCCAACATCTCGGACGACCGACTCCATCCCGCTCTGGAGCAGCCTTGGGAGAATCATGGTGTACCGTGGCACACGAGCTCCTTGGTTGTGGAATGGAATGCACCAGGTGCACATCCAGACGCATCTCGATATTGCTTCGTCCTGACACGAGCGGCCACACAGCATCTGCGTCACATCAGAACACCCCACCCACCACCAGGCCAGTATTTCCAGTTTGTTGCTGTGTCCTGCCAGCCAGGCACTCTTAGAGATAGATGCATATTCGTAAAACATGGCCGCTCCCCCTGCAGAGGCGAACTGCGCTGCCCCCGCACGCACACACCACGTAGAACTCGGACACTGACGCACCTCTGGACCGACGACAGCATGCAATTGGCCTGGGGGAATGCCGTCCACGTTCTCGTGACTGAGCGGTCTCTGGGAGCCAAGCAGGGCAGGCCGGGGCATGCCAGGGCGGGCCATGGGCACTGACCTGAGTGACTGAGTGATTCTCTGCATTCCGCATTCCATCCAAGGCCGCGATTGAGTCCTTCCATGCAGTGCCCTCCCAGCAATGCCCTCCCATGCCCTCTCTCGCCCTGCCTCTTCCCCCCAAATCCCCCCAATCCCTCCCCCCCCCCCTGGTCTGGGGATTGGCAGCCATTGGCAGCTCTCTGGCGAATCAGGGCCCCTGGCGGTCCCCCCAGACCCCGGTCATTAATCTAGCGTGAGCTGGCCCCTGCGCTGGACTCCCGCAGCTTGGTGCGCCCAGCAGCGCAACCCCCTTTTGCTGGAAGCGACCAGCGAGCTGCCAATCTCCCTGTCTTGTCCAGCGCACCCCCAAATTTTTCCCTTGGGACGACGACCGCAACACCCTTCTTTGCACTTCGCATCCTCCCTTTTGACATTTCCGACATTTCGTACTTCTCAACACTCATTTCCCCGCTGTATTCGTACGCGGTCCAGCCTTACCGTCCAGAATCTCTCTCACGCCTCCAACCCGGCCCCCTAGCTCCCTCCCTCTGCGCCCGCACCTGCAGCCGCCGCGTGACGCGACTGCAACCGAGCATCGAGCATCTCGCCGACTGCTGATTTCCTGGTACGTGACGAGCCCACACCCCCAACCTGAATCCGCGACGACCCCTCCCCCCAGACGCCGCCGTGCAGCAGCCACCGACCGGGCGTGGGCGAGAGAGAGCGAGCGAGATGGCAGGCGAGGGCAGAAGAAGAACAAGGCAGGGCGGAAAGCCAGGTTCTCCCCAGTTGCAGAACTCCTTTTTTGCGTCTGGTCTGGCCATGCGGGACACGGCCGTCGTCTCAACTTGGACCGCGCCTGGGGCTCCATCGCACCTGACGCAGCGGCCGTCGACGCAGCGAACCGCAGCCATCGCAGCAGCAGTGAGCAGCGACAGCAACGCGAAAGGCCCGTTCGTCCTCTCGCCATCGCTCGTTGTCTCGGTCGGGGCGCTGCGCGCTCAAGCCCGACACTCTCTCTGCCCTGCCTCCCTGTCGCTCGCTCGCCCAGTTCGCCGCCGTCTGTCGGTGGTGGAAGAAGCCTGCAATTCGAACTCAGAGCTTGACTCTCTCTGACTGACGCTCCTTCTCTCCTTCACAGACTCTGCACCGTCCCCTCCTTCCTTCCTCCCCTTCGAAAACCCTTCCTTTACCGCTCGCTACATCACCTCTTTTCACAATGGGTAAGACTTGCTTTCTTGTTCTTCGCCAGAATTGCCTGCCTCCGTCTGGGATCCGAACACTGCACCAAACATCGCCATCTGGGGCCCCTCGATTGCCCGCGCTCTGCTCCTCGGCTCGACTCGCGCACCGCACGCGTCCTTGCCTCGGCCCTCCCAACTTCGTCTGGAATGCGGCCAGCGCGCCTCTGCAATACTTGCTTTCTGGTGGCACGCCGCGCTCGACGCATCGGCCTTCTTCCATCGGCCACTGCTCCCCATCGGGACCCCGGCTGGCCCCCCGTGACGAGACCCATCAATTGTCTCCCAAAGCGACTCGCACGCGTCGGCCGAGATGCACTTCTCTGCGCTGGTCCAGCAGGCCGCCACCCGGGTTCGCCCAAAGAGCATGCAGTTCGACAGGGCTGCGACTCCGGACAACTCAAACCGCCGCGCCGCTTCCCGGGATCGAGCCACCCGCCATCCCCCTCCAGGGACTCGGACAAGCAGCCTGCCCAGTAGCCACACCAGACACTACACCGACATCCCAGCTCGCCCCTACCGGAGCATGCTTCATGTCGAGCGCGCCCCCAAACTCCCAATGACCAAGCCGCTCTCGTACGGCGAACTCTATCCGCTTGCCCCTGAGCCCGTCGTGGAACTGAGGGCCCCGTCGACCATGTCCTTCCACAGTCAGATCCCGCGTGTTTCCCAGCACACGGTCTCCGAACATTGCTAGAAGCCGGATGTCAGTTAAACAATCAAGGATGCTAACTCGTCTTGTTTTTTTTAGATGCAAACGGTATTCCCACTAATTTCCTACCTCCCACTGCCACGGCGCCGGCTGTGCCTCAACTCGACCCTACTGCATCGGTAGCGGACATCTCGCGCGCGGCTCCCTCTGACTCTATGGCTGCAGCTCCCCAGGGCCTGAGCGACAACAGGAACATTGTCCGCAGGAAGTTGACCGGCTACGTTGGGTTCGCCAACCTGCCGAACCAATGGCACCGCAAGAGCGTCCGCAAGGGCTTCAACTTCAACGTCATGGTTGTCGGTAAGTAGTCGTTGGTCCCCAGCGTTGGTCCAGGAGGGCCAACATCGTGGTGCGACCGATCCTAACGACCCAACTCGCTCCTAGGTGAATCTGGCCTCGGAAAGTCGACCCTCGTCAACACCCTGTTCAACACCTCGCTGTACCCCCCGAAGGAGCGCAAGGGCCCCAGCCTCGACATCATCCCGAAGACCGTCACCATCCAGTCCATCAGCGCGGACATTGAGGAGGCAGGCGTGCGTCTGCGCCTGACTGTCGTTGACACCCCCGGCTTCGGTGACTTCGTCAACAACGACGAGTCGTGGCGCCCCATTGTCGACAACATTGAGCAGCGCTTCGACGCCTACCTCGATGCCGAGAACAAGGTCAACCGCATGAACATTGTTGACAACCGCATCCATGCCTGCGTCTTCTTCATCCAGCCCACCGGCCACTCCCTGAAGCCCCTGGATATCGAGGTCATGAAGCGCCTGCACACCAAGGTCAACCTGATCCCCGTCATCGCCAAGGCCGATACCCTCACCGACGAGGAGGTTGCCGCCTTCAAGGCTCGCGTAAGTTTTGGCTTCCTTGTGGCTCGTTTCTCGGACGCACAAAATGATGCTAATTTGCCTGCTTGTAGATCCTGGCCGACATCAAGTACCACAAGGTGCAGATCTTCGAGGGCCCCCGCTACGAGCTCGACGACGAGGAGACGATCGCGGAGAACAACGAGATCATGTCCAAGGTTCCCTTCGCCGTTGTCGGTGCCAACAACGAGGTCACCAACGCCGACGGCCGCAAGGTCCGTGGCCGTAGCTACCCGTGGGGTGTCATCGAGGTGGACAACGAGGAGCACTGCGACTTCGTCAAGCTCCGCCAGATGCTCATCCGCACCCACATGGAGGAGCTCAAGGAGAACACCAACAACACCCTGTACGAGAACTACCGGACCGACAAGCTCATCGCTATGGGCGTTTCGCAAGACCCGAGCGTTTTCAAGGAGGTCAACCCGGCCGTCAAGCAGGAGGAGGAGCGCTCCCTGCACGAGCAGAAGCTCGCCAAGATGGAGGCCGAGATGAAGATGGTCTTCCAGCAGAAGGTTTCCGAGAAGGAATCCAAGCTGAAGCAGAGCGAGGAGGAGCTCTACGCCCGCCATCGGGAGATGAAGGAGCAGCTCGAGCGCCAACGACTCGAGCTCGACGAGAAGAAGTCGAGGATCGAGAGTGGACGGCCTCTGGAGAAGGAACCCAAGAGGAAGGGGTTCTCTCTCCGATAATCTGGCTGACTCGCCGCCGTCTCTCCTTTTCCCACGACTTGTTTCAGTATCATGATGCCCCAACAATACCAGCTCGCCGCCGCCTCTTTTTTCCTTCTTTGCTTTCTTCCCCCCCGGTTTCCTTTCTTACTGTTTCCCTATCTAATCACACCCCCTTAATACTCATGGGAAAGGCGATCTTATGTAACGGCTTATTCCGGGTGTTGAGGGAGTGCTTCGCTGTCGGCAAAAATGGTCTGGGTGTCTCCTTTCGGGGGCACCGGCCTCTATCATTGGGGAGGACGGTTTGGTCGGTCGGCGCTTGTTGAAAATTGTACCACGATCTAATTGGCCTGGCTGGGGACTGGAAACCATTTCTCGATACCCAAAGGGTTTCCACCTGGTCGCCAATTGGGGGGGATTTGTTATGGGGACTCGGGGATCGGGCTCGGCAGGGTGGCTGGGGACGGCAGAGACGCACCGGTCGGTCGGGCTCTACGGCACCCCTCCCTTCGATAATCGTCAACGAACCAGCTCGCTAAGCCGACCAACGGGGGCAGCTGGAAACTACCAGCTGTCTGAGAGTTGGAGGATGGCCATGGGAGGGGGACGGCGTTGGGGGGAAACTGCGTGGGAACAGGGAGGACGGATTGCTTGGGTGGACGGATGGAGGGTTCTATGTTTCCCTACTATACCCCCCCTTTCCCCGGACTCACTTCACTCACCCCTCCGAACCCCCAACCAACCCCCAACGGACTGGCCTGCTCGGCCCCCGAGTCCTCGTCCAACACACACATCACACACACATCACACGGCTCTCCGCCACAAACCCTTTAACTTGTTTTCCTAGCCTTCTTCTGCGCTTCTCGCTCGCCCGCGTCTTTTCGTCGTTTGTTTTTTTCTTACATTACCCCCTTATTTTATTCTTGTTTCGCTCCGTGTTATTTAGCTTAGTGTTGTTGTCGCTGCTGTCTGGAATAAAAGGGTCTCGTAAATTTTTGGGAGTGTTGGGGCTTGGTCTGGGACATCACATCAAGTTTGTGCTGTGAAGGGGGTGGGGAGTGAGTTAGCGAGTGGGTGAGTGAGGGGATGCTGCTGACAATACAGTAGTACCTCGGCCACGGGGTGAGAGGATGGGATGGGATGACAGGGCAATGGAAGAAAACGGTGGGATCTGAGAACTGTGGGCGGTGGTAGAGGATTTCCTTGGTTTAGGACGCTCGCTGATGCTACCACACCGGACTTCGAGTGGTTGGGTGGGTGGGAAATCCTGTTTTTCTCTGGCGTGTGGTGGTGTTGGACATGTGCGGACTGGAGACTTGGGATTTACCAACTCTTTTTCCTTCTCATGGGGCACGGACTCGGGTTTGTGCCAAAAGTCTGTTTCTGATGAGATGGTTCTCTAACTAACTACAAATATGTCTGGCTGAGACCTGCGCTGAATTGTGAGTAAAGTTGACGTAGGTATACTATTCGTTTGTGATGTGGAGGGCTAAACATATTTCCGCAACCCATATCAAGGGCTGGGTGGCTCTCTCACCATCATCCAGAAAAAGAGCAACAACCAACCAGTCAGTCAGGATTTATTTGTACAAGTTTACACCTAGAATACATGCATGTCATGCGTTCGTTCCCTTTTCCCTTCCCCCCTTCTACGTCCCTTCTACATTTCATCCCTCCACCCCGTCTTCCGTCTATCCACCCCAACCCGACCCACTGGCTATGTATGTGGCTGGAGAGGTATCAAGCAAGCAGCAAGCAGCCCGTTGCAAAACCAACCAACCAACCAACCAACCAACCATCACAAGGGGGTATGATTCTACAGCCAAGTGATCCACCCACTTCCTTTTCCCCTCTACACACCCTTCCGTATTTACACACCCAACCCACTCCCACACCTCCCCAGGTCGTAGTGGTGATTTACCGCCTCCGCAGATACCAGTTAAACGCCAGCTGCGAGACATTAAGCGAGAAGGGCGTGGGCACCTCTGTCAGGCCGGGGCGGGCGACGGGGTGGCGGAGGTAGACGGCGGCGCAGATGCGCGGGTTGACCTCGAGGTAGCGGGGGATGAAGGCGAAGGGGGCCATCCACTCGCGGGGTCGCCAGGGGGTCAGGTAGGGCTTGGAGTCGTCGCGGGGGTTCTCGCGGACGCGATCCATGACGGAGCGGAGGAGCTCCACCTGGGGCTTGCTGAGGCCGGCGTGTCCCGCGTCACCGGTTTTCTTGGCCTTGTCCTGGCGCTGGCCCGGCGTGAGGGAGAGGTCCTCGAGCATGGCGGTGAGGCCGGCCTCGAGCTCGGTGACTTCGGTGGTGGACGGGGCGGCGCTCCCGCGCTTGTTGGTGCGCGACATGGTGTCCTTGATTTCGTGGACGATCTTGCGGAGGGATTTCTTCTGCTTGGCGCGGAGGCGCATGTCTTGGCCGCTGAGGGCTTCCTGGGCGCGGGCTTGGAGCTCTTTGAGGGTGGCCTGCTGCTGCTTCTTGGCGGCTTCGGCTTCGGCGGGGTCGAGCACGGCTTCGGTGGCCTCGGCGGCCGGGGTCTCGGTGGCGGCTTCGGCGTCGACTTCGGCGGCGGCTTCGTCGGCCTCCTCGGGGGCGGCCTCCTGCTTGGGGGCGTTCTTGGGGGGCCGCTGGGTCTTCGCTGCGTGTTTGGGCCTGCCTGTCCCCAGCATGACTTTCTCGATATCGACTTGGAACATGTCACCCGGGTTGAGGAGGTAGCTGGGATGTTTCATCTACATCGGGCGGGACATGTCAGCAAGGCGGCTCTGATGCACAAAAGCATGGGGGGGGTCAGCACATACCTTCCTCCCGTTCACGGTGACGGCGCCGTGCAGGACAAACTGGCGGGCCTGCCTTGCGCTGCTGGCAAACAGGGAACGGAAGATGGCGATGTCCAGGCGTCGTTCCATGGGTGCGTAGACCATATGCATGTAGGGGGTGAAGTCTGGCTTATTGGCATTGTTTCGCGGGCCGGTGTGCTCGCGAGGGGCGGCGGGGTTCCGTTTGAGGCCGGAGCCACGGCCGGCGGCCTGCTCGCTTCCATCGTGCCTGGCCATGTAGGCGGGGTCCATGTTGACGGCGGAGAGGAGGCGGCGGCTGAACATGCGCTCCCAGCGGTGCTCCTTGATGTGCTCGCCGTGGTAGCCTCGAGTCAGGGACTTGGCGGTCCATTTTTGCTGGAAGAAGGTCCGAGTGAGATGGAAGGGGGTTCGGAGGCGCAAGAGGTTAAACAGGTTGTACTTGTTCCATGTTTGGCGGACACGCTGAGGCGGGGGTCGGGTCAGCTATGGTCTGGCGTGGGAGTGGGAGCGGCAGAGGGGGGGTGCTCACGATGCGCTTCAGGCCGTGGAACCTGCGTTGCCTCATGGTGGCGGCGTGGTGTGGTGTGTCGAGGTGTGTGGTGGTGTGTGGTGAGCTCTACGGGTGGTGGTGGTGGTGTTGTTGTTCGTTGGGGAAAGGGGGGGGGGGGGGGGTGGGGGGGGGAA
>FTEL01007110.1_pt1 | contig 10812 bp, 15 predicted proteins | sample 1658911 | NCBI WGS metagenome assembly FTEL01 (sample SAMEA3914869, study PRJEB12502) | metagenome | biome: forest; material: soil | place: USA | collected 2012-03-12 | depth 0.1 m
CGGTATACGACCTGGAAACTCGAGTCCAATAATCGCTCTCCCCTCATCATCAAACAATCTCCCAGACTCCAATACCCGGATACTACCACCAGGAAATACTCGTATTTCTCTACCCTTGATCTCAGCCAGACAGATATCTTCGCGGAGCGCTTCAATCCAGACCTCCTCGTTGCCAGTCAACTTGCTCAGCAGTTTGAGGACCGGGCGTATTGTCGCCCTAGGCTAGCGGGACCATTCGGTGAGCGGGGACGGGTAGTTGAACGGCTCCCTACTATTCGCGATCTTGACCAGGAGCTCGGCGGGAATGGTACCGTCACGAATTCTACGCTGTCCGGGATTGGGCTCGCTTGGTGCGGGCTTCTGCGGGGTGCCGGGAGCTGTGGATGCCGGCCCGGGGTTACTGGGAGGCTGGAACCCTACCGCCATCTAAACGTCCAATCATATCAGTAGCTGAGACACATTCAAAATTGAATGAGTCTCGGCATATCTTCGGGAATAGATCCTAAGCGCTGTTGACGGGTTCATGGTCAGGGGCTATGTGTAGGAGGAAGGGACGCGCCGAGCCGTGCAGGGTCCGCTAGCGTTCGCGTCGCGCATCGCTGAATTCCACCACGCTTCACCCCTAAAATCGCCAGAATCGACCACAACTTGGGCAGCAAATTGCAAAACGAAGTAGCCTTTTTCTTCACGAGTCCTCTGTCCCTAACCGAGTGGCAACAATGAATACCGGCTCGCCCTCGCGGCAACGCCCTGCCAATTGTTATGCGCGCCCTGAGGTCTCATTCGCGGCGCCACAGTTCCGTCAGGCATTCATGGCAAGGCGAGAGCGGGGTCGTAAGCAGCAGGGTTGGCCACCTCGCTCGACCGTGTTCTGCAAGGTCGCGGCGCGATGTTCCATGAACGAATCAGCAAGTGCCAGCCAGGGCCAGGGTCAGGGCCGGGTGACACGCCAGCCAGTCATTCCAGGGCAAGGGGGTCAGTGACACCAGAGACACCAGGCAGACACCCAGCAAACCCATGTTGCATGCTGGTGAACCCGAGTGTTGGCTCCTGTTAAGGGACTAGGGCGGCAGTCTGCGAGACTCGAGACTCGAGACTCGAGACTCGAGACTCGACACTCGACACTCGACACTCGACACTCGTCTCCTCCCAGCCATACTTTGTTGCTTACCCTCATCGTACTTTCATTCCTCCTTCTCGTCATTATGGACTACCATCACGACAGGAATCACGAAAATAACCATGACTATGACGACGACGATGTCATAGCGTATATCTACCCGGCCGTGGGTACCCAGGGTTATCTCGAGGCGGTACGTAGCATCGATGAGAGTACAGCGAGCCCGCTGTACCTGGGTCCAAGACGCCGTCGTTATCGGGTTGTCCAGACGTCGCAATCGGGACCTCCGGACATCTTCGCCAGGCATGAGCGAGAGCGGACGGTAGAAGAGGAAGAGGACGAGGACGAGGGGCAATTATACGGCGATCTGGACTACAAGGCCTATATACGAGTGACCTTCGATAGTATCCCTAAGACCCGTTATAGCCTGAGGGTTGGCCGGGATAGCGACGCCGAGTTCCGTGTTCTCGATCTCCCAGGCGTTAGCGCCTACCACTTCGCCCTCACCTTCGACGCTAACTATCGCCTTATCGTCCGAGACCTAGGGTCCACGTATGGTACTAGCGTTATATATAATAACATGAAACGGGGCCGGTGGTATAGCTTTGACTGGATCGTAGGCGGGAGCGACTTTCTACAGAAAGTAAATACCATCGTCGTCAAGGTAACTAAATTCCTGCAGTTCCGGCTCGCTATACCTCGATACGACGTCGACTCCAAGTCCTACCGGGATAGAGTAGACAGATTCCGCGCGGGTACGACGGATACCGAGTAGGTCCTCGATCTTGGCCGTCTCGGTCCCTTGAGCCGGGTTAATACCGCAGCCCCGTTGGGCGCGCGAATACCGACCTCGGGCCCCAGCAGGCATATAACGGTATATAAGGAACTCGGCACGGGTAGCTTTGGGGTAGTCTACCATATCTGGAACGTCAGTACCGGCGAGGAGTATACACTTAAGGAGCCGAAGAAAGGCTTAGGCCATGATGCTTAGTGGAAGAGGGAGATTGTCATCATGAAAAGAATCAGCTACGTCAGTGCCCTATCTATATTACCCTACGGCGAATCACTGACCTCTCCTTCATAGAAGTATATCGTCACGTTGATAAACTCGTGTCTACCGCCGTCGCCGTAGCTTTACCTCGAATACATGCCCGAGGGCTCCATTAGCGACTACCTTCATACCGGCAAATTCTTTGACGAGCGTGAATATAAGTAGATCCTTACGTAGTCGTCGGACGCCCTGGCCTACCTATACTCGCAAGACCCCCGGATCGTACATAGAGACGTCAAGCCCGGAAACATCCTGATCCTGCGCCGCCGTCTAGACGATCTCTTCATCAAGTTCGCAGACTTTGGCATCTCGCGCGAGGGAGACACCCTCAAAACCTTCTGCGGCACGTACGCCTACCTGGCTCCCGAGGTTTACGAGGGAAAGAGCATCACGCAGCGCCGACGGCCCACTTATACGGCCCTTGTTGATGTCTGGTCGCTGGGTGTTGTTCTCGCCAGGCTCCTGTGCGGGCTTCCCAAACAGGAGGAAATCGACAACATGGGAGTGGAATTGATCCGCCAGTTTGCCACGAGGCGCTACAACCGAGTCGTTAACAAGGCCGTGCTGGACGAGACTTCCAAGCGGTTCTTGATCCATGGCACCGAGAAGCTGGGGGAGCTCGAGAGGCGGGTGGCCGAGGCAGAGAAGCGGTTTCCCGTTGTTGCCCACGGACAGCCGACTCTCCAAAACCTAGCCAAGGAGGCAGAAAGGTTGGTGCAGACCATGCGTGAGGAACACCAACCGATCAAGAAACTGTTCGACGCCGCCGTCACTCTCCAGCGGGAGAGCGCCCCCCTATCCGAACGCCTCGCAAACCTCAGCCTGACGTCCGCATCCCCTCCCCTTCCCAAGCCTGTCTACGACCGAAAGATTACCCTCGGCGCCCACGGCCTACACCTGCGTATCCGTGAGACCCTCGTCCGGGAGGCCCTCACACTTTATACGAAGCAAGCCGCGGTGCGCGACTGGACCCTCCACCACAAGGTGATCGAGGAGGCTTCGGTACCTCAAAGCCTGCTCATCCCTCATCACGATCACCACAACTACGGCCAAGCTCCCCCGACTCGCCGTCCCCGCCATCCTGTCCCACGCCCGCACCACGCAACTCTACCACTGTTACCGCCGCGCGCTCCCCGCGGACATCATCTCCTCGACACCAACTCCCAGCCCACAGCAGGCGGAACAAGCCAAGGAGAAACCCGAGAAGGCGAGCGAGGATGACCACCTGCAAACGGCTCGTGGAAACCTGACTAAAGCCCTCGACCTCATTGCCACCTTCCCCGGCGGCGAGGCCTACCGCGCAGAGATCGAGTCGACAGCCCGGCTGTTTGAGGGCCCGCGGTACGAGACAGTCACGCCCGAAGAAATCGCGGCCATCAAGCGCGCCATGGTTGATGGGCGGCATGGCATTGCCACGCACTCAGGGCATTGGTACACATGTCGGAATGGACATCCTGTGAGTTTCCGCTTTTCTCCTTTTGTGTTGGGTGATATACCAGGGATGTTGGCTGACCAGATGGTGTTTAATAGTTTGCGATTGGGGAGTGTGGGATGCCAATGGAGCAGGCGAGGTGTCCCGAGTGCGGGGAGGCGATTGGGGGGCAGGACCATACACTGTTGGGCGATAATCGGAGGGATGAACGGATGGAGAGAGCTTGAGCTTGGGGAGAAGGAGAAGGAGAGAGAAGCGAGAAGGAAAGAGAGAAGAGAAAAAGAGATATCATCATGATGGAGGAATTCCTTTTTTCGGTCTCGTCTGGGAGTGGCAGCGGAGACGTGATTTTGCGTTCCCGAACCCCATAACCAAGCGCAAGTACAATGGGGAGCGTCTCATTTTCATGCAGAGGCATCCCAGGGGTACAAAGAGCTAACATGTCGAGAAGTCGGAGTTAGGGGCTCTGTCAAGCTTGCCAGATGACAAGGACGTGACGCTCGTGACCAGCGCCCAGTACGAACTATCGTATTAGTGGTACTCGGCCAACACCGAGGCCTGGACCGGCACAAGCCTCAGCCTGAACTCGCTGGCGTGGGCATACGCAGGGGCGCCGGCAAACCAATAGATCCGTTCCTCCCAGACCTTTGTCGCTGACGCGTCGTTGCCAACGTCGCGTTTAGCTTTGGGGGCAACAAGGGCCCCACAACCAACACGGTGTACGTGGATGATATCGTGCCCGAGATCGTGGCGTAGACGGTGTGAATGTCATGGATTCTTGTTTTGGGGTTTCTCTTCTCGTTCGCTGTTCCATGCTCCATCGTTTCTGTCTCTCCCGGGTCGTGACGGAATTCACATGAGTCCCCACCGCTATGAGCCACTTGAGAGGGGGATGGGCCAGATAACAAAACCAACACGTGAATTCGGTTCAAGCACAAGTGATTAGGGCTCTGCCTGATCCAATGCAATTACCTCCAGTGGCTATGTAGTAGGGTTGGTTAACTATGTACCCCCCCTCGGACTTGATTTCCAAAAGCTCGAGCGTAACATTGTCCTCGGGACAGGATTAATGCCAAAACAGGGGCCCAATTTCTGGGTACCGTGCAACCAGCTCGTTCAGCTTATCCCCAATGTTCTCGTCCTTGAGCCCGTCGGTAACCATGTAGCCTGCCGCCCCGAGCCAACAACCGAGGGACAGTGCCGGGCCGATTCCAGGAACAAGGAAGGTAACGACCATTCCTATCCCCAGACCGCCGTGCCTCCTGAACCGAGTTCTCGCGACACTGTTCCGACGCTTGATCCACAGTTGACGCAGCGTCGAAGCCGAGTGTAGTGTGTGAACAGCCATCTGAGCCATGAGAATTGCAAACTCCTGACAGTTCCAGATGACCGGCCGGTACACGCCCCACTTGGCCAACAACTCGCGATCTACCGCTGCGTGAGTTGCACGATCCTTGCGGTGCTGGTATGGAGGACTAGGTAGGGAGTCGGAGGGGTACAGGGAGGTAAATCAACACTTACTGCGGTCGCAAAGCCAGTCCTCGTCCTGAAATGTCCAGCCAATCTCGTAGACGCTTGTGATCCTCATAACCATGGTTTTCTTCCACCTGGGTAATCCTACAGGGCTGGCGGACTCGCTCATGGGTATCCTACAACCGCTTGGTATCTGCTTCTCCACCCCGAGCTCGAGATATGTCGCCTTCTCGAACCACTCTCGAGCGCTCTTCGATGACGCATCGACGTCGACAGGGGTGTTCCACGGGAGCAGGCAGACAGCCCAGTGCGCGATCATCGGCGGGTTCTCGAGCAGACACGGGACAGGCTTTTCCTTGCCGATGGCGGTCCAGTCGGGCGGGAGCGAGTCGTTGTTGTCGGCCCCGAGCGGGCGGGAGACGAGAAAGCATCGGCAGCGCTTGGGAACATCTTCGACGGGTTAGCCCCTGGGATATTAGATATAGAACAGTGTGAAGCAAGACGCACCCATTGCTTTGGCGTATGGTTAGTGCGGTGGATGGTGCCAGCAGCCCTTCGTCCTGGCTGATGGGCGGTTGAGGGGTTGCGGTTGCTCGAGGAGGGGCAGGTCCAACTTGTTGGCTTGGGCCCCGCAAGGCTGCCTTGCGTCCCACACGTGCACCGTGGCGCCTTGCAGACATGTCGTGACAAATCATGGCGCTGGGATAAGCATGACTCCCGCCTGACGATTTCATAGGCTGCCGGTAGTTGTGTGCTATCGGGGAGAGAAGAAGAAAAGGTGCAGTGTAGTGGGGTTAATAAGGCTCTGTGGAAAAGGGGGCTCGGAACGATGGAGGAGGATCTACGAATGCCGAGACAACCCCATTGTTCTCCAACACGCTCGTCTATCTCCCACAAGATTTATCTGGCGGGCCCTGAGAGTTTAGTTGTTTGCTCTTATAATAACACTGTCGATCATTTTCTATTCCAGGGCGCGTAAAGGAGGAAGAAGGCCGCTTCGTTTTGATGGCTGGTGGGTTTATGTTTCTGTGGCACAACCACTGGTAGGAGCCCTGCGGGGAGGGAGAGCCCGGGGGGGAAGGGGGAGCGTGAGACCGAGGAGGAGTGACAGCCCGGCGGTGAGTGGGAGCCCGACGAAGAGTGGGAGACCAGCGGCGAGTGGGAGGCCGCCTGCCTAGAGCAGTACGGTACGGGGCTGATAGCTCAACGAATTGACAACATGGGCGACCACTATCGGTGCGGTTTAAACTCCTGAACAGATTGCCTCAATGTGGAGCACTGTACCGTCCTCAGCAGGAGCTTTCCCTGGAAGTCGGAGAGCTTGACGTGAAGGCATCCCAACGAGCTCGCAAGAAACGTGCTTGGAACATTGACAAAGCCTTCAGCCTTCTCCTGCCAGTACCATCTCAGCTCCTATCAAGCATTGGGCAGCACCTGGCCTTGCAACCCTCGCACAGAGATTACTCGTGGCGGTCCTCGCTCCGCCGCGTTGTGCTCGGGCGTCTCCATAGGGACGCCAGCCCATTTTTTCAGCCGGTAGGCGACCCGCTCGATGTACGAGTTCCAAGACCAACAACATCGATGAGTCTGCCTCACACGGCGGTTTGGCACCGCCATGGGTGGACGAGGGCGAAGGGGAAGAGGAAGAATATCCAAGGTTGAGAACTTGACGTGACAGGCCGCTGGAAAACAGAACAGCAGGGTATTCGAAAGGAGATTTCAGCCCCAGGCTAGCGGCCCTGGAGGACAGTAGTTGCCAGACCCTCACCTCCAACCTCCTTCCCGTTCCTTCCAGCACGAACCCCTGTCAGCCATCCCAACTCTTCCCCCTGCCCACAGACTCCCGTACCTTCCCCCAGCAGTTCATATACCACCCCCCGCGTTCCAACTCTCGCCGCCTCCCCCCAATCAACGGACCACACCGAGCGCACCGGCGCGTGGTCAAGCGGCTTTGGGCGGAGGGTTACCATCGGCGGGGGATTTTCAGCAACTGAAATGCCCGGGTTCGACTCCCGGGCAGCGAAGCAAAACTTTCACAAAATCACGAAGGTTTTCGTACCCGACTACCACCTCTCGACCGGCGAGGGGGGTTAGTCGGTGAGCTTTTTGGATTTTTATTTTATTTTATTGGCTGTTCAATTGCACACTGACTTGGAACGATGCAACTGTCCCCTGTTTCCGACAACCGTAAAACCGCAGCAACATAGTCACGGCTTCATTTTTCCTATTATCGTAATAGAAAGAAATCACTCTATCACGATACTTCGAGGACAAAGTCTCCTTGTCAGCTCGGCATCATGCCTAGGCGGCCATGCTTCCCTCTCGATGCTGGGCCAGCTGTCTTCGACCATCCCCCAATGTCAGGAGAGGGTCCCCAAGTTTTTGATCGTGTCCCTCAAGGGCCATGGCTAGGTAAGTGTGATACTCGAAACAAAGCTCCCTTTCTCAGCAAGATCTCGCAGGCCCCGTGGCGGAAGTCCAACCACCCGCGCACCCTGATAATATTGAAAAGCCAAACGCCGAGTCGGCCAGTCGTCCAACACCTGCCCCGCGTTAGACAACCTCTAATATGCAGAAACACTCAGCCACACGAATGCAGACCTGCTCGGAACGGCCGTCCTCGTTGGGCGCCACACGATCAGGCAGCAACCGGTGGTGGCCTGCCTCAGGCTGTTGCTGTTGGTGTAATATACAGCCTGATCGCTAACAGTACTTCATGCCACCGGGCTTTGGTCGGGTCAACCATGTCGCGAAGCACCATCAACGAGGCCCGATTTACGAAGCGTACCGTCCCAAACTAAAACCCGCTTAGCGTAACTTCTCGATAGACAACCGAACACGATGGACGAAGCCGTTGCAAAGGCGATGACGCTGATGTCGGCCACGACGCGGGAGAATATCGCTAACGCGATGACGATGGCCTTTAACTCTCCCGAACCTCCAATCACGGCGGAAGATGTCACGGACGTCCTCGCACTGCTTCGATCGCCCGACGCCATCGACTGGTTTGACCTTATGATGATGTCCATGCGATCAGGCAAGGAAGACCTGCTTTAGCGCCCCAAGTACCGCCAAGTCTATAAAACCTACCTCGACGGGACGCAGGCGGTCCTCGAGCATCCTCCGCCACCTCCGGTGCCCGATAACCCAAGACTGGGGGTTTGTAGCGGGCCTTGCAGTATGCGTACGTTGACAAGGCCCTGGGGGAGGACCAGGCGGAAAAGGTCATGCGGCGTCTCCGCTCAGCCAAGCTGGACGCGGTGCTCGAGCAGCACCAAGCAAAGGTCATGGAAGCGGCGCGGAAGGTCGGCATCCCCGAGAAGCCCAGCGACGTCGAGGCGGGCAAGGCCAAGGCCGCCGACCAGCTTAAGACGGTCCTGACGCGCCAGGCGGTCAAGAGCGCCGTCGCCAACGGTGTCTGGACTAACGCGGCCCTGACCGGCCTGTGCGACTTCCACCAGCTCGTCCAGGACGGCGACTTCACGAAGTATATGGTCAAGGTCGGCATTAGCGGAGCCCACGGGCATAGTCGGGGGCCTGTCGACGTGGATCAAGCACCCCGTCTTTGGCAATAACGCCGTCGTGGGCCTGCTCGTCGGGTCGGCCTTTGGGACCGTTAGCCTAGCGTCGACGGGCGACTGGGCGCGCTTTGGGAAAAACCTTGGGGTCAATATCGCCTCTACCGGCGCGGCTTGGGTCGGCGGTCAAGTCTGTGCCTTTGCTGCCGGGTTTGTGAGCTTTGGACCTCTCGGCATCGGTATCGTGACTCTTGTCGGTGGTCTGGCTGGGGCCAAGTATGGGCGCCAGTGGGCCACGAAGTTGCCGTACCTGGGCGGAATGACGGATTGTGAAGTGGAGACGATGTACAAATCCACTAAAGAGCAGCTTTCCGCTGCCGGGATGGCGCCAGACCTAAAACTGTCGAAAGCGGAAGTGGTGGCTAAGGTCATGGAAAGCGGCAGCGCGGGTCAGAGAATGCCGTTCATCGTCGAGATGACCGAGTCGTACAAGGCAGACGTGCTGAAGCTCAAAGATGAGCTGGCCATGCTCTGGGCAAAGTCGCCGACTGACTTTGACGAGTATCTAAGGATTTTGGAAGCAACCGCCGGTTGAGCGGAACGGGACTCAACCTTGGATGAGACAGCCACAAATGCAATGATAGTATTCACAGGATTCTCCGATGCCGAAGGGCATGGCAAAGCCGACGGGTCGACTGACCACCCCCGAGTACGAGTGGGAGCGCGAGTGGCGGTGGCCGTGGTGGAAGTTTGAAATGCACCCCACCGATCTTTTCACCACGCTCCATGCCCGCTACAACACCAGAACCTGCCCCATCCAAGACCCCGGCGCGTTCATCGTCGAGGTCCGCGAGTGCATCGATGAGTCACCCGACGTCGAGACCTTCTACGCTAAGATGGACGAGCGGAAAGACCAGCGGGTCCGCGAGTTGGAAGATGCCTGGTCCCAAGTCTGCGATTTGATGATGGCGCTGATAATCGCGGAACCTATCTGTGGCGAACCCGACTGCAGGTCCCGGGAGATGGACGAGAAAGAGCCGCGGACCACAACCAACGACACGAGATGGGCACGCTGGGCCGCGCTCGCCCACATGTCGCGCACGATGGCGTTCGACAACCTGATCAGCTTTTTCGAGGGCTTCGTGCGCGACAAGCGTGAGAGAGAGCGGCGCGAGCGCAGGCTATACGACAAGAGAGCGGCAGGCCGGAACAAGACGCCGAAGTCCCTCCTCGGTGACGTCGCGAGCACCGTGCCCGCCCAGGCCCCCATAGCCGCCGGCGATAGCTCCCCTCCTCTTCACCCCCCTCTCTCGCCCGTCTCTGCTCCCAGCGACGAGGCAGACGAGGTCACCACAGTAACACCAAAAACCCCAGACCAAAGCAACGACGAAAAGCCTGCCCCTGCCCCCGCTACCGACGCCGCCGCCAAAACAGCAGCCCCGCCCTGGCGGCCGAGGTCGCCCTCGCCCTCATCAGCGTTGTCGCCGAGCCCGCCCCGCAAGCGGAGGAAGACGGACGGGGAAGAAGCGCAGTCCCCAAGCCGCAAGAGAAGGCATAGCGTCACGGGCTCGGGGACGAACGGGGGGAAGGATGACGGCGGCGCGGTGTCTGGGTATACGAGTGCACCGAGGAAGCGGGCGCGTGCTGCGGAGGGTAGGATGGCGCGGGAGGACGGACAGCCTCGTGGTGGCAGCGGACTTGGAGATGTTAGTCCTGGTACTGATACCGAGCCTATGGGTCGGGCGGATACGTTGAAGTGAGGAGTCTGGGGAAAAAGGCGCCATATTACGCTCCTCAGATATCAACTGCAAGCAGGTAGCGCCAGTGGGTTAGTGGTAAAATCTGTCGTTACTATCGGCGGGAGGGCAGGGGTGTTGACACGAGAACATGGAACGAGGGCTTATTAATTATACTGGGTACTACCTGCTAGTTATCGCCATGCTCGGGTGACCGATCCGCAGTGTCCCTTTGGCAAACGGTATACGACCTGGAAACTCGAGTCCAATAATCGCTCTCCCCTCATCATCAAACAATCTCCCAGACTCCAATACCCGGATACCACCACCAGGAAATAACGTATTTTATAAGCGAGTGGGCCATATAAGCGAGTGGGCCACTTCTCACCACCTTGCAACAACCATCCTCAATTGCTATACCACAACACTAGGAACCAACTATAATTACATCAGAAGCAGCTGAATCAGACGCTTCCACAGCC
>FTEL01007595.1_pt1 | contig 10806 bp, 19 predicted proteins | sample 1658911 | NCBI WGS metagenome assembly FTEL01 (sample SAMEA3914869, study PRJEB12502) | metagenome | biome: forest; material: soil | place: USA | collected 2012-03-12 | depth 0.1 m
GAATGGGGCGGGCGAAAACTGAGATGAGACCTAGGGGAGTCCCACCACAGGAATGGGTAGGGAAGGCTGGTGCGACTAGAGAGAGAAATTGAGGGTTTGGACGCGAGTGAGGGATGGAGTTCGAGGAGGGGCCATGAAGCGGCGAGTGTGAGAGTGGACAGCAAATTGCCATCAGCGGTAGGTGATGGGATGATGGCCAGGACCAACTTTTGCAGGCCGCGACTGAGGTTGACCGCCGCCCACTTGGCGGAATCGTGCAGGGGACGAAGGAGGGAGGACTGTGGCATCCAAGACAAAGACAAAGAGGGAACGAAACCCGGGACTGTGCATACTCATCGGGAGGTGACTCTGGACACCCAGAGTGTGCGAAAAGGTGGACGGCCGCTGCGTTTGGTCAACGTGATTGATGATCTTTTCTCGGTGTTGAGTGTGACGGGAGGACAACGGGGATGAGGAACTGGGTTGGGCAATACGTACGTGAATCCATCGTGATGGTTTGCTTGAGAAAGAAAACGGAAATGCGAAGAGAGCGAGCAGCCGGCACTGTTTTCATGCCACGAGAACGAGCGGAGCGGACTCCTTCTTGGGCAAGAAGCAGGCATGCTCCTCCTCTCTTACCATTTTCTTGTTCCTCGTCGGCAGGCACTGGGGTCGACGGCCGACGGAGCAAGTCCAGCCCAAATTTGGAAGGGGCCATCAGTAGAAAAACCAGCTCAATGGCGCTTGGACAATGCCTGGTTGTGGCGAAAAGGGGCGGCCAAGGCTGCTTTCCTTGTGCGCTGGTTTACTGCAGTTGGCGAGAACTGAACATCAAGGCGCTCCTGCCTTGCATGGTGAAGCCTCACAGGTCGTGGAGGGAAGGCTTGCCCGTATAGGTGCCTATCCAACCAACCCGGTCATCCAACTTGGAAGCACCAAGTTTCATACCCAGCTCGATGCTCGGCTGATGCTGGGGGGCAAAGACCGGGCTCCAGCCACGCTTGCCCACCCCTTTTGGGCCTGACTGTGAACCCCCTCCCCTTCCTTCACATACCCTACACAGTCTCTGGAATGATGGTATCCTTCAGTGCCAGCGATGCCAGTGGTGCATGACAAACGAGTTGGGATTGCGAAGCAGGTTCCATGATGGTCGCTCAAACAGGGCTCGTTAATTCAGTTCTCTCCAACGCTTCAACTTTTCTCTATTAACACCCAACAGGCACTGCCCGTATCCATCCCCCTTCCCACACCACACTCAATAATGATACCTCGCCTCCCCCGTCCGCTTCTGGAACTTGTTCAACAAGCGGTACTGCAGGTTCGCCACAATCGACGAGAAGAAGGCCACCGAGACAAGCGCCATGATGACGGTCCAGCCCGTGTAGTACAGCGGTGCGTCCTTAGCCTGGAACACCTGGCTGCCAATGATGCCGGCAATGTTCGCGCTCATAACGAAGATGGCCATGGTCACGGACCGCTCGCCCGCGGAGCGTGCGTTGAGGGCCATCCATGCGCCGTTGGTCGCGTCTGGGAGCAAGGTAGGTTAGGAACCGATACTGCGGAGGTAGATGGTGAGAGGGAGAGCTTACGCCAGTTGGCTTGGAAAGCGATCGCCGTCGCCAGAATGCCGAAGCGCAGGTTGCCGTTGGACGATCCGACGAGGAGGCGGTTTCCAAGCTATTATAACAGAGTCAGCGACAACGCCCTCCTTGAAGACCAAACCAATCAAGGTAGACAAGACATACCGTGAACCCCCAGAGCAGCATAACACCCAGCAGCACCATCAGCCCCCTCTGCCCCGTCTTGGCCGCGGTGTAGCCCCACACCAGGTTGGTGACGAGCAGCGCCCAGGCACCAATCGACAGCATGGCGTTGGACTTGAGCCTATCGAAGCCGAACGAGACGACCAGCAGCGGCGCGTACGAGCCCATGGTGCTGGCGGGCGCCATGCCGAGCACCGTCATGAAGACGTGCGGGAGGAGGCGCCAGTTGGTGAGCTGCCGTAGCCCGGACTGTCAGTTTCTTTTGCTTTTCAAATCAAATCAGGGGGCAGGGGAAAGGGGAACCTACCGTGGCCTTGATCTCCGCCCAGGACACGTTCCTACGCGGCTGGAACTTGGTCGGGTCGTCGCGGAGCACGCGCTGCTGCAGGATCTGGGACTCGCGCTCGCTGAAGTAGCGCAGGCCCAGGAGGGAGACGGGATTGGCGGTCGAGCGGGGGAAGAAGGCGATGAAGACGATGCCGACGAGGATGGTGAAGATGCCCTCGAGCTGGATGGCTGTTAGGGTGACTGGAGGGTGGGGCTCAATGGGGGAGGTTGCTCACCAGGAACAGCCACTGCCAGCCGGCCAGGCCGCAGATGCCGCGCATGTGGAGGCTGGGCCAAGTCAGAATTATACTGCCTCCTCAAAATACCAGAGACACCGCAGGGCGAGAACACTTACATGCCGTAGGCCACCAGACCCGAGCACGCGCTCGCAAGCAGGTTGCCGATAAAGTACACGGAGAAGCGCCGGGTGGTCTCCTCACGTGTGTACCAACGGGTGATGGTGAACAGACCGGCGGGGATGAAGCCGGCTTCGCAGAGACTTGGAGGTGGTTAGTGCATGATTTGATGATTTCAAAACTGGCGAGTAGAGACATACCCGAGCAGCAGACGTGTAGCAAGATACGGGCCGAGGCCCTTCTGGAATGCCTGGAGGGCCGCGACGAAACCCCTATTCCTGTCAACAAGCTGAATTCGAAAAGGGGAAATGGAGGGAGCCAACTCACCAAGCGAGGATCTGCGCGCCAATCCACACCGTCGGGCCAACCCGGTAGAGGACGATGTTGCTGGGGATCTGGTTCAGGGGTTAGCGCCTGATTTTTACAAATCAACACCGGGCGGAGAAATACGCACTTCAAGGATGACGATACCAGCAGACAGCAGCTGCTGGCCAACGTTGAACTGGAACTGCGTGATGCCCACGTCGCGCAGGAAGAAATCGGTCATGGCGTTGCCGCTGTGCCAGTTTGTTAGTCGGGGGAATAGTAAATGGGGATCCGTGGCAGGAGACGTACATGTTTCCGCGGTCCAGCTGCAGGGCGAAGAAGGCGAGCATGAGCAGGGGCATGACGAGGAAGTCGATTCTGAACCATCTGTCAGTCTGGATCCCCACATCGTAGTACATGAGGGGGGTGGTTGGTTACCTCCGCACCAACGCCTTCTCCTCCTCCTCAGTCCATTTGATCTCCTGGACCTCCTCATCGCTCCGGCTGGTCTGGCTCTCGGCCAGGGCCTCGACGTTTTTCTCGTCGACCGGCATGGTGTGTTGTGGGTGATTCTTGACACGAGCCGTATGCGTGTGGGTGTTCAGGTAACTAGGTATCCAAAGAACAAGACAAAATGGTTTCAGACTCAGTCAACGCAAACCGGTGCGGACAGGAGTGGTGTGGTGTGGTGCGCGTCGACAACTGAGACAGGACGGGAGGGGGACGGATGCATGCATGGACAGACAGACAGACGGTGTGCATATAGATATAGACCCGTCCCCGACGAGTAGGTTCTCCGCCCGGGACCAGGCCGGTCGAAAAAAGAAAAAAAGACTGCAGTCAACCATCTCCCCCGTCCGTCCCCCATCCTTCGTCCCGATCCTCCTTCCCAAAAACCACTGCCGAACCTCATCCCCTCCCCCCTTGCCCTTTCCCTCCGCCGAGCTGGACGCTGCGAACAGTCTAGCTCGGCAAGCACGCCGTACCGTGCCCATCCCCACGAACGCCTCCCCCACCGCGTCCCGGACCAATCGAAACCGCCCAACCCCCCAACCCACCGCGAGCACGTTGCGCGGCCGTCTCCAGTTTTTGATGCCCGGGGCCGGGACCGGGGGGATGTTTTTGCTGCTGTGGTGTGTGATGCCGCCGTGCGCGGGGGGCGGATGCGTGTGTGAGGGTTCGCTAGTGTGCTTGATGCCATCGGCGTGGGCCGGCACGCCATCGGAGGGGTGCAGCGCCCGGCTCCACGTCCGCGCAGAGAGAGAGCGTTTAAAACCGCCCGCCGGCCAACCACGCCGCCGGGTTGTGGACTTGATGTGATTCCGGCGGGGATGGCGACATTGGGACCCGGCGGGCTTGGGGGGAGGGTTTATACCCTTTTTTCGTACGATGGCTGGTGTTTTGGAGGTCGGCGGGCTACTGCCAAGTTCACCGACGCCGGAGGAGAGGTTGCATCCCGGCTCCACAGACTCAAGTTAATATGAGGTTCCGGCGCGCTGGGAACTCTATAGTGTCTCACGTCCGTTAAGGTCCTTTGAGACATTCGGAAAGACTCGCGGCTGCTGCCACGTGGGGGTCCGCCCGGCTCCCGGCAGCTCTGCTTGATGCAGATAACCCGCTCTCCGCAGTTGCGTGCTTGCACTGGGGTTGGGGATGGAGCTGGGCGGAAGTGGGTGCTATTCCCGGGCTAGGCCATCGTGTCATCGAAGGCCTGCATGCCCTCATGCTGGAGGAGGATCGCGGTGCAGAAGGTGAGAGAGAAGGGCAGGAATAAATAACTCGGGAATTCCGCGAGCTTGGGAGCTGGAGGTACTAGACCGGGATCTCCCTGAGAATATTCTTTGAGTTGGCAGAAGTAAAAACGATCAATGATCTGGGCTGGCTGCCCTGACTCATTGAAATTCATCTCGATGTTACTCACTATCAGGGCCTCGAGCAGGGCCCATCGCATACTACGGCCTGGCCTGCCATCCCTCCGCCGCTATCGACATGACCGCTATCAGCAAATCGAGGACGTTTCCTACCATGAGAGGAGCCAGTTACCCCCGTCGCAACCATCAACACTCAACCTGAACACGAGGCCGTTGCCACAGGAACACAACCTCTTGAGCGGGGCGACGGCGGCCTGGATCATGACTCTGTCGGCGGGGATTGGAGTTTTGGGAGTGTGACCATCGAGAATGGCCTGGGAGGTGATGGTGCTCGACTTGGGTATTTATTTGTGTTGATTGGGGTTGTATCAGGGAGCGGCACGGCACCTCATGGTCGGGTCTTGTTTTGAGCTCCGAGGGTTCAACCACCGGGCTCATTTGGGGGCCGTTTCCCCCCCCCCCCCCCCCCAATTCTCTTTTTTTACTGGAATGGCGTCGTTGGTTATGTCCTTGGAGGAATTGGGTTGGGCATTTTGGCAAATTCATCACGGATGGGTACGGTCGGGACTGTGGGAGTCTTTCGCTGGCAGGGACGGGGAAGGCTGCGTGAGGCGATAGGCGGGGGACGGCGTTGTCAGGGTAAGGGTTGAGTTGAATGGCGGGACTTGACACGGGAGACACAGGGTCGGAGTTGGCGGGCTGGTATTGTGTGACTTTGTTTCCCTTTTGCGTAGGTAGGGGGAAGGGACGAAACAGCTGGGAATGTCTCTTGGTAGGGCAGCCCGCTTTTATATTCATCGCCCGCGGCCCGGAGCCGGGCCATCCAGCTCGGTCCCGAGATGCATCCATCACACAGACATGGCATGGATGGGCTTTTCATTAATTCCCATCCAGCGGAGCGGTCCCAAGAGCCTGGTCCGAGGCCAGCCCCCATCGAGACCGAGATCCCAACGTCGATCTGTGTCCTTGTCGAGAACAAGCCAGTCAGACAACAGAAAACAACTGCCGTGATCCGGTGGCGCCCAGGGGGGGTGCGGGATGCGGGAAGGGCTGGGTCCAGCCCGTCCCACCTTGGGGCTGTTGGTCCCCGCCTTTACAACTGCCGACCGACGGGGCGCAACAAAAATGGACGAGACCCACGTAGTAGGTGGCGGCACGGTTGGAACGTCTGATGGGAAGTAATTGCGGCAGCGCGATCGGATCTATCGAATTGAATCGATCTGTCGCAGATCTGCGTGGGTTGAAACCCGGATTCAACGTCGCATCTAGGCACCGCACGGTTGGTGGTTGGTTGTACATGTCGTCCTTCTCAACGTCAGTACATGTTGGGTCTGAATGATTGAACTTGTGGATCAATTTAGTTGCTGATACAGGTTCCTTCTCGACGCAAGGACGACTTGATGCGAGAATAGTTTGCTCGTTGTGCCCCCTACTTGTGGCCCGACTTGTGGAGTTTGATTCCCGGTGATCCGAGTTTGAAAGTCTAAGAGAGATGACGTCTGCATTTTTATGCTTCGCCCAACCAAGCCTTTAGGCCACACAGGGCTCTAGCGGTTTCATCTCCGGTTGCAGCATGACAAGGCCACGTTTCCCTGCCAAGCGATAGTTAACCGGTTTTCACGAAAGGAGCGAAGATTGCCAGTATCAACCCTACAACCCTTGAGGCCCCGCCTCGTCTGAAGAAGTTGCTTGGTGTTGGTGCTTCTTCCTTGACTGGCGGAGCTGGTCCACTTTTGCCAATTCACCTGACTCGAACAACGACCTGTCTTCGAGTCTAAAGACAACGAGACATGCCAATCATTGTTTTGAATGTTGCAGCATTCCTGGGCTGGATAGGTGCTACGGATGACCTGAAAACGATCATGAGGTGGGCCATGATCAGGACGTGTGGCCAGGCCTCATCAGCAGCGAGCGCGGTGATCTTGTTGTATTGTGTTGAAGCATGAGCCCATTGAGTCTTCACTCAGGATGTTGGAGGTCAGGAAAGGCCTTGGCATCAGCAATGAGATGAGCCAGAGGGAGGGATTCGCGGGACTCGCGCCGAGAGCCCGTCCTCCTTGGCGCCTTCGGTCATCTCCACTTGGTGTTGGTCGCTGCCCTCGGCCAAGAGAAGAAGCCACAAGCGAGAACAGCTTGCTCCCTTTCAGCTTGGGACGATATTTATGCAAGCCCCTGGCTCGGGAGAATGATGGACGGGACGAGGCGAATCTGATGCCTTGCGCACCCCTCGCAACCATGGAACGATGGAGCAAGGAAAAAGAAAGAGGGCGAGGGGGAAAAAGGGATGGGTCGGGGGATGGGAAGCACAGATGGAGGGGAATCCACCCAGCAAATGGGGGCCGGAACAAGCTTCCGTTGGCTGTTTGGCCTCTTGCGTGCCTGGCGTGCCTTGGTGCCTGCCTGGCTCGAAGGAACCGCCCCTCTCCTTCCCACTCGCCTCTTCTGGCTGAGACAAACCCGGATTCGCCTAAGGCCACTGAAGGGCGTTAGGTCCTTCCCGTTCAGAGACGATCCCACCACACCTTTCTGCAACCTGCAGCAACAACCACCCCACCTGCCCTGCAGACTCACACACGCACACACGGACACATCCACATCACCCACCACACACCTCACCCACAGAGACGGACCCAACGACCATCGCAGTCTGGACCCTCCCCTCCGCTCCATCCCATCGTTCTCGAGAGGAACGGGTGCCGTGCATAGCTTGGCGGCGAGAATCTCGCAAGGTATGTTTCAAACAAGCTTCACCGAGCACCCGCTGGCGTCACTGGCCTCCCCCCAAGTGCCCGGGCACAGGCCCGTCTGCGATGCGAGCGCGACCCAAAGGAGATCAATAGACTCGGTTGTTGGGTCCTTTCGAGGGCGGCCAGTGTCCAGTTTGCAGTCCCGCCCCACCAAACCCACCACCCACTCCTGCTGATGAGAAGGGGGGCGGAATCGCGGGACCGGTATTGCGGACATTTTGCGGTACCGGCATGCAGGGGGAGGGAGGGGAATGGAGCGGCTTTTGCCTGCCGGTTGGCGCACGCACCAGGCGACCGACGCTCGTCGCGGGTGAGGATGGGATGGGTTTTGCTTGGAGACGAGCAACGGTTAATCTGCCAGGCTTTGATATTTCCCGGGGATAAGCGAGTAAGCAGACCAGTTGGGAACATCAACACGCGAGGGACGGTGTTCTTCCATGGCGGCGGCGGTTGGCGACGATCCTCGCGTGGGAGGAAGGATGGGCAGGCAGATCTGCTTGGGCGACCTGGCAACGAAGCCCTGGGCACGCCGCCGCTGTCGTCCATCATGTCGAGAAAAGGTTTTGGATCGCGGCAAGCCCGTCGGGCTGGCTTTCCTGGCGTCCAGGTCGTCCCCACTCTTTGAGTGGGAAGCTGGACACGCGATGCCGTGCGCTAAACGCCGGCATCGCCAGCCGCGAGGGTTTAGTGATGAAGCTAAAGGAGCCGGATGCTTGACGATCGAGCGCACGGGCGCGGCGAGGATGACCCGCGCGGTCGCCGCGGGATGATGGTGCAGTGTTCGCAGCTCTTGCTCACCTCCCCGAGTTGGTTGGTGATGCTGGCCGCCTCCCGATGAGCTTGATATCAGTGCAAACACGGCAGGCAGGCAGGGCACAGACATGGAACATGGACAGTTGGGCCCGTAAAACGCCACCGAGGGATTCGCTCGTTCCCACATCGTACGTCTCGTGTGCCGAGGCCGGAGTGTGTCTCTGCATCATGCCCTCGTACAGGGAGCTGTTGGCTGCATGCACTTCGGCTGTTGGTCAAGCAAGTGTGCTGGAGGGAGCGATGCAGAGGAACGCAAGGTGCTGCTTTTGGTCTGGGATGAGGGCAAGCCCGAGATTTGGTGGGCCCAGGGAGCCGTGTGCACGGACTGGGACGGTGAGATCAGGGTCCCCTGCCCACTGCGAGCTGCTGCAGGCTCGCTGCACCTGCGCTGAGGTCCGCTGCGATTTTGGGAATCGCGGTGCAACCTCAACCCTCCCTCACATCCCCCTGCCCTGCGCCCAGCCCCGGAAAACCGGGCTCAGGTCGCAGGGGGGCTTGGTGGCTTGATCGAAAGCGGCTGTGGAGAAGATCCATGGAACATCTTCCCTGGCTCTCTGCCCTGGCTGCGCTGCAGAGTTGCAGACGACTGCAGTCATCGCTGCCCTGGTGCGTTCCCTGGTCCCAATCTCTCACCCGCCGCTCGCTTCCCGACTTTTCCCACCGCCTCACACCCCCCCACTTGCCGATACATGCGACCCTTCTGCACTGCTCTGTGACACAGGACGTCGGGCCGGGCCACACCATACTCGTGGCTGAAAACGGGAAGGCGATCGCCCGCGAAGCCGACACACCAGCTCGTCGACTTGGGGGTGCCGTGGGGCAGGTGGTGGTGGTGATGCGGAGGGGCCCTCGCGGGGCTGCTGTTGCTCCTCCCCGCGCCGCACGCCCGGCAGGCAGTCGGCCAGCTTTCCTGGTGGCCTGACGGCGTGGCCGATGGCGCTGTGGACGGCGATCACCATGGGTCTCACCTTCGGCCTTGCGCTAGCTTCTTCTCTGCATGCGCCCAGGGTCGGCCGCCCCAGGCTAGTGAGCTCGAGGGCTTCAGCAAGCGAGTGTCAGGAACACAGGCGCCGGTGCCTCGCGCGCAGCGGGTAAACACCCTCCTCCAAGCCCGCTTCTTGGCTGCCACCGCACAGTCCCGTCAATCTTTGGTACGCGGTCGAGCTAGTCCTCAGATGCCAGCCCAGCAGGGAACCATTGGCACCCTGGGCATGCAGCCAGAGCATCGATCCTCTTGGGAGGTGGGGGGTGGGGGGGGCGAGGGGGGATGCCCAGGAGGCCAATTAAAGCAACCACCGTAGGGCGAGACGTTCCGTCAACCGACCGTGCAGCTGCTGGCAGCAAGCAGCAGGGCCTGGGGAATCTGGGGTTCGAACCGGGTTTGTTAGTGTCTTCCTATCCCTCGGCCCCCCTTGCTCCCGATGAGCAGGACAGTCTGGTACGACAGTTATATCGCTCGGGGGTCACCACCCCCCCTTCTCGCCCCCATCCCCCTTCCAGCCATCACCATCACCTGCGGCACCACAGACACCTCCGTCCGGCGCGGTAACCTTCCCCGCCTACCACCGCCGCCTTGACCGAAGCCAAGAGAAGGCCCGTGGTGAGCTTTGAGCTTAACCAAGAAGACTCCCGAGCCCAGCCCTGTATATCATGCCACCGTCCCGCACTTGACGAGTAGCTCCCGCCGTGGGCCCCGCCAGCTTCGAATCCCCCGACCCATCATCGTATCACCACCGCCCGCTAGCAGAGCACGAGGCGAGAGAGAGACGAGAGACGAGAGACGAGGCGCGAGACGAGAACCGAACCTCCAAGGCCTCCACCACACGCCTTCACAATGGCGTCGGCACCACCCACGTTGGCCGACCCGTATGAGTCGCGGGCCGCCATCCCCATCGCCGTCGTCACCACGGGCCTGGCGGTGTCCCTGATCGCCGTCTCCCTCCGCACCTATGCCCGCGCCGTCATGATCCGCCAGTTCGGCTACGACGACTGGGCCGCCATCGCCGCCCTCGTCTTTGCCATTGGCAGCGGCAGCATGGTTTGCACAAGTCCGTGCCTCTGCCCCCTTCATGGTCTTGTCCGTTCATGCTGACAGTCACTGTCCAGATACTCTCTATGGCCAAGGCCGGCATCTGGCCGTTGTGGATCTGACACAGCTGTGGAAGTACTTCCGGGTAAGACTCAACGAGGGCTGATCGTGGTGATGAGTGGGCGAGACGCTAACCTGCCTCGTAGGGATTCTACGTCTCCATCGTGCTCTACAACGCCTCGTTGACGTGCATCAAAGTCACCTTCCTCCTGCAGTACTATCGCATTTTCGGCACGGGCAAGATGCGCCGCATCATCACGTACGCCTCGGTCTTCGTCGGCCTGTGGGCCATCTCGCAGCTGCTCGTCGCCACCTTCAACTGCTCGCCCATCCCCAAGTTCTGGCTGTCCGACCTGCCCGGAACCTGCATCCCCAACCTGCCCTTCTGGTACATCAACGCCGCCGGCAACATCATCACCGACGTCATCATCTTTCTGCTTCCCCTGCCGGCGCTGAGCCGCCTGAACCTCCGCAGAAGCCAGAAGCTCGCCCTGATCGGTGTCTTCTGCCTCGGTTTCTTCGTACGCCACCACACACCCCCCTTCCCCTTTACCC
>FTEL01004237.1_pt1 | contig 10798 bp, 12 predicted proteins | sample 1658911 | NCBI WGS metagenome assembly FTEL01 (sample SAMEA3914869, study PRJEB12502) | metagenome | biome: forest; material: soil | place: USA | collected 2012-03-12 | depth 0.1 m
AGCTCGTCGGCCTCAACTCCAAGGGCTGGTGGACGCTGGCCTCGCAGCCCGCCGTCAACGGCCTGCGCTCCGCCGACCCCACTTTCGGCTGGGGCCCGCAGAACGGCTTCGTCTTCCAAAAGGCCTTTGTCGAGTGCTTCGTGCCCGCCGCCGACTGGGCCGTGCTCGGCGAGCGCCTACGCAGGCCCGAGATGAAGGACGTCGTGTGCTTCTACGCGACGAATGCCCGCGGCGACTTTGTCAGCTCCGACACGGAGCTGCCGCTGGCCGAGGGCGGCGCCGGCGCCGGCGAGGAGCGCGAGGCGAGTACGAATGCTGTCACGTGGGGGGTGTTCCCTGGCAAGGAGATTGTCACGCCGACGATTATCGAGGAGGTCAGTTTCCGGGCGTGGAGCGAGGAGGCGTTTGGGATTTGGGGGGAGTGGGCCAAGATTTATGAGAAGGGGTCGGAGAGCGAGAGGTTTTTGGAGAGGGTGCGGGGGGATGCGTGGCTGGTGAATATTATTCATCATGATTTTGTGGAGAGTGATGCGTTGTGGGAGTTGTTGTTGAGTTGAGGGGGTGGGTGATCTTGGTGTGGGATGAGGGGTGGGCGGTTGGTGTGTTGTTGTAGGTGGATATATACCTGAAATATTCAACATCCCGTTCCGAGTCAACGCCTGTTTTACCTTGGATTCAACACATTTGCCTCTCTCTCCTGCCCAACTCATGGACCCAACACGAACATCATCACCCTTCGGCCGGAAAATGCGAACTCCGGAGCTTGCTGGCGTCTTCTCACCTCCACATTGAAGAAAGCTACCACTAGGGCGCGACGAGGCCGCCACACAGTCACGACTCGAGGTAAGTATCACAGAGGTTTTTAAGAGATGTATCTGAATTTCATCAACCTACCACCGCCACCTCAGAGATAGAAACCTGAGAGGTAGGAGAGTGCAGGCGACCAAGGTATTATTTACAGGATTGAGCTTCCTCCTCCTCCACGAAGCTGTTTTGCACATGAAAAAAAGAAACCGGTACGTAAAATCATCGAGGGCGATGCCAGAATTGCCGTGTGTCTCAGTCCTCCTCCCTCTTCTGCCGATGCCACGCAGCAAGACAAGGGATGTGATGCTGGCGACCTCCAAACTGAGAGGAGTCGAGTTGAGTTGGAACTTTGTCTGTCCGTCCGTCCATCCATCCATCCGTCGAGTCGAGTCGAGTCGAGAGAGCCCAAAACCGAAACTGCAAGCCGGTGTGATCCTCCAATCTTCCCATTCTCCGTTCGTCGTCGTCAAATTTCTTTGCCGGGCAGAAATTGCAGGCAGAGACGATGAACTGAACAGGTGCTGAGTCCCAGACTGCCTGTGGCGAGACGAGACGATCATGTGTGTGCTTGGATGTGCAAGCAACTGACTGACTAACTGACCGTATATCGTGGATGGGGAAATAGTGTGCGTGCAAAAGAAATCAGGCAGTGCGAGACACAGGAAATGTGATGTGATGTGATGTGGGTATATGGGCGTGGCGACGATGAGTGTCGCGCCCGGGTGAACCAAACCGTAGATGCGGTCTGGCTGGTGGTTGGATAATTGTTGCTGATGCTCTCGGCCCTTGATGGGTATAAGATGGGCGAGATTGTTTGGGATTCAAGTGATGGAGGATGTCTGCCGAGAAACAAGTGTAATCACAGCAGTGAGCCGTCTTCTGCGCTGTCGAGGTGGCTTGATCGCACTTCTCGAGCTGGCGGCTGACTGGGCTGGTCTAAACCTCGCCCGCATCCTCGTAGCCCTCGTCCTCGTCCAAATCAAAGCCGAGCGCCTTCGCAAAGTCGTCTTCATGGTCGCCGATACTGAAGTCCATGAAGCCGCTGGCTTTGGCATTGCCGTTGCGAGCTTTGCTAGTCATGCTGTTGCCAACGGGAAGAAGATCAAAGGGGGAGTAGTGATCGCGGTTGGCTGCGGCAGAGCCGGCCACGGTGTTGGAGGAGGCCGTGGTCTGCGGGGTGTGCGCCTCGGAGGCGCTGTTCGGAGAGCCGGCGGACTCGAACATGGCCATGGTGAGCGAGGTCGCGCTGATGTTGGGGGGCGCTCTGCCGGCGGCACTGGTCTGCATGCCCATGCCAGGACCATTTATCATCGCCATGGTGACGCCGGTGCCGGGAGCAGGAGCAGAGAAGGGCATGGTCGGAGTGGCCGGGCTGCTGCCGGCGGTGAAACTGCCGTTGGAGAAGGTGGAACCGCGGCGCGTGTTGATCATGCCCAGGGCCGGAGAGTTGGCGGTAGACGGGCCGGCATTGCCCATGGTAACGGAGGGAGCATAGTTGTAGCCAAATCCGGTGGCCGGGTCGGTGTACCCGTTGGGAACGGCGGCCGAACCAAGACCTGCAATGGGCGCAATAGTGTACGCCGCAGGAGCCATCTGGCGGGGAGGAGCCGGCGCAATGGGAATGGGGGCCGGGCGAGGGGGGATCTTGTCGGCTGGCTTCACCCAGGCAGAGTGAGGGACGAGCTCGGGGTTCTTGCGCGGGGTGCTGAGCACCCTGGGCTTCAGCTTGGTGGGCGTCACGTCCAGACCCGAGTAGTCGGCTTCCGGGGAGTCGACATCGTCGTCATCAAAGTCGACGTCGGGCTCGGGCTCGATCTTGATCGCCTTGCGGCGCTTGCTGTCGGGAACGGTGCCAGACCGGGCCCGCTTCCCATTGCCGGCCGCCGAGCCCGGGGTGCGCTGGTGGCTCGGGGTGGCAGGCACACTGCCCGCGGCATTGGCGCCGCCCTTGAGCTGGGCGGCAAAAGCGTCGATGGGGTCCTCGTCGTTGGCCACGGCCTGCCTGAGAACGTTGGCACCCTTGTTGATGCTGCGGAACTGGAAACCGAGCCCGTCCGGGGTGCTCGCACCAAAGTACTTATGGATCTCTGTTGTCAAGTTAGCATATGTTTCTCGCCGGAATAAACTGATCTTTCAAAGACGGGACGGTATGACACCCCCCGTCGCGGAAACGGCAACGGGAACTGGAGCGGCGAGGCAAGGGTAAGGCCGACAGCGGCGAAGCGAAGCGGGGTCGGTAACGGAGAGCGGCGACTGGTCTTACCCTCCTTGGTCCTGATCGCGGTGAGCTCCTCGTAGAGCCCGGGGTCCTCCCCGTGCGCCACGAGGCGCCGGACGAGCTCGGCCTGGAGCTTGATGCCCCGGAACCGATGCTCCATCGCGGACTCGGTGGCGCCGCCACCGAGACACTCAGCAATCCCTGGAGAAGTCGGACGAGGTCACGGTCAGTCTCCAGAGTCTACTATCAGTCGTGTGGGAGAGCCATGAGCGGGCGTCTCGTCGCCGTTTCCCTCGCCGCTTCCGCCAGCCCGCCTGGGTCTAAATATGTAAAATAATCAAGTGAGTTCTGGCCAAGGGCCGGAAGCAGCGAGAAAAGAAGCGAAAGGGTTGGGCGGGAAGCCACCAAAAAAAAAACTTACTCTTGTAGTCCAAGCGGACGCCGTCGAGCGACGCCACCAGGGCGGAGAGGAGGCGGGACTGCGTCTCCCACGTCCGAAAGTTGGTCGCCCGCTCCTTTTTCTCCTTGGGCGGCGGCATTTTGAAGGCTTCCTGCTGTCGAGCAGGGCAGGAGAGAGAAGTTGGCTGCGTGATGAGGCTGTATGCGTGAGGTCAGCGATCAAGCCCGGAGAGAAATGAGGTTGGGTTTGAAAATTGGCAGCCAACTGCCCAAAACGAAAAGGCAAGCCGAGTCGACTGAAGTTTCGCACGCAGGATTGGAGGCGGGAAGAGCAAGATTCCTCGAGTAGAATTCAGATGAGGCAGTTTCCAAATCCCAGCGAGGAGATGTCTGAACTCGGGCTCAAGTTGGGTATGACATGGAAAGACAGTGAATCGGCGTGGACGAAGACGATTCTCACTGAGGTCATTTTCGAGGCCGAGTTTGAGGGACCGACCAAGAAAATAGGCCAGCGCCAGCATACTCGTCCTCGTCATCCTCGGCACCCATAAAAACACGCGGACAAGAAGAAGATGAGCTTACTTACGTCTTGATGGTATCGAGAGCGGCGCGGACTGCTGAGCTGGTTGCGAGGTTGAGAGTGGGAGGACGAAAGATCTCGGGTCGAGCTCAGCGAGTTGTTGGAACAAGGAACAAAAGGGAATGGGAATTTGAAAGAGTGGAAGAAAATAAATAGTCGTGGGATGAACTGTGAGGACCCGCGCGCGGGTCCGAGGGCTTGCTGGCCGGTTCGACGCCGGGAAGGTTGCGGAAAGGGGGTGTATATCGGTCTGTGTGTCGACCAAGTTGTCTTATCACCGGCAACGAGATGAAGGCCGTGATAGAAAACTGCAGATGCCCGTCAGTCGAAAGATTTCTCAAAATGGAACACAAGGTCTGTGGTTTGGTCTGAAGCAGTGAGGAAGCTCAGGGGTAATCAACAACCACCGTTGCGAACATGGAGGTTGCGGCTACTGGCAAGAGAGCCGGCCTGGTCTATTGGGAAATGGCTTGTGCAGATAGAGCCGCCAGAATAACAGAAAGAACCGAAGGACTGGCAAGCGTGGTGAGAATTAAGAGTGTTGATTCAGGGGATGCACAACCTCTGGGCAAGATGGAGGTTGCCGTGGAGATTGGGAAATGGAAGTGAATGGCACCTGTTCAGAGAGGGAGAACAATATCCCATGTAGATCTTGAACTGGTGTTTCGGTGCAGTGAAATGAGGCTGTAGAAAGAACGGGCTTGCCTACAAAAGTTGATGATGGGTTGCAGGCGGCAAGGCGAAAGGAAAAGGGGGTAGGTCCCAAAGTCAGGGAGCCCTGAATCAGACCAAAGAACTTGAGGCCAAGACCATCCCATCGTAGTTATCGGGTCACAGGCTGGCGCGACAAAAAGAATGGCTGCAAAATAAATCAGATTAAACGTACTGCTGGTAGTATGGTGCACGGGATGAAGCCCCTGAGTCGCAGTAACAAGGCCCTCCACGAGTCGTCGGTTCAACCCAGCCCACACACGGGGCAGAACGGGCGAGTGACCCTGGACTCGGCTGACGCTATCTGCAGCGGGCCATGTCAAGGGCTGAAAATGCTGAGTTGATCAAAATGCCGGGGGATTGAGTCAGGGGCTCAAGCGGCGGTTGTCGCTTGGTGGATAGGCAGACAGGGTCACGCAGCGCCTTGTCCTTGAGGGTTGAAGAACAAAGAAAAGGCAGCAGGCAGGGGGTGAGCGCTGGGTTGTCTGTTTGTCTCCAGTCTGCTGCAGCCAGGGCAACCAGCCTGTGAGGGTCGGTTTGCAAGAGACTTGGCCAGGTCCCACCCACAGCTCAGGGCTGACAGCCCAGTCAGGTTTAACTCGTATAAAAGAGGCCCAACAAAACATGGGAGCTATTTCCGAGCATACCATGATGTGGAGAGCTCCATATCTCCCCGTTGTGATGCTATCCTCTTGGTATGGTGTGGTGGCTGGGAGTTGCCTGCTAACACAGATTCACAAAGTCTTGGCACTCTCTTGAGGAGCCTCATTCACCAGCCGTCTCCCACCCCTGCATACAACCCAAGAGCACCACACGGACCATGGACAAACAGAGATAAGATGAAAGGCCCAGCTCATGATTGCCCGACCCTCGATTAGTCTATATTCTGTGTTCTGTACATCTATCCAAATTGGTCTTTATTCATACACTTCATGTCGTCTTTTCTGTCGTTGACGTCCTCCGGCCGGGGGTATGGCCCAGTCCGCTCGCCGTGGAGAAGCCATTGGGCTGCATCTCGTGCTGCCAGGCCGGGGTCGCGTGGCTCTTGTCGCCGTCGCCATACATCAAGTACTGGACACCCAGGAAGGAGTCACACGCGGCCTGGAACATGCCGCAGACCTTGAAGGCCCAGGGGATCGACGACGTCGAGGTGAAGAACCAGAACATCTTCATGGCGTCACCGGCCAGCCAGCTGGCCAGGACTGAGAGCCGGAATCCCTTGCACGAGCGGGATCGCGCGTTCGAAAGAATCTGCGGGATGGGCAGCGTGGCCTCGACCGAGAGGCCGATGATGCCGATTGCCGACGAGTATGACTGGTATACCGAGGGCATAGGCGCCAGCAAGAGCTCGCAGACGACAAGGCCGACAAACAGGGAAAGCACAAACTGCCAGTATCTGTCCCAGACGTCAGTCCCTCTGATGCCTCAAAAAGATTGTTTGTTCAGGTGACCCACGGTTTCGGTGACCTCCACTGCCAAAAGTTGAACGGCCGTTGTGTCTCGTTCGCCCGGGCAAACGGGACGGCTGCGTCGCCTCCCTTCGAGTATGGCGCCGGGCGGTGGTCCAGGGCGATCTTCAGCAGGACCACCTGCACCGCAACCATGATGAACGCCTGGACGAGGAGCGCCTTGTCGAATTTCGCACCGGGGTAGTAGAAGATCCTGACGCGCACGCGTTAGCTGGTGTCAAAGAGGCGCAAGGACCGGATCCAACCGCAGTAGACCTACCTAAGCAGCGAGGCGACGAGCATAATAAGCGGGATGTCCAGGGAGAAGCCGGCGCTGGACCGCGCGCGGTGCATGGACAGGGCCTGGTCGCTGTACGAGAGCAACGGCGAGAGGATCAGGAATGCCGGGGTAAGATACCCCGACAGCGTCGTTAACCAGCCCATTGTGCAGATGGTGCTGTGCGCGAAGGGTGAGGAGTTGTCGTCGTCGTCGTTGGCAGCGTCGGCGTCGGTCCGGTGTCACGAGACGGAGGACAGGTGGCCACTGTGGTCGCAAGGAACAGCAATTGAAAGACGGGAGAAAAGTATAATCATGTGCAGGCCATCCCGGGACGGTTGTCTGCAACAGTGGCACGAAATATCGAATCTGGGGGAGGCCGACGCGCAATCCGGATGGGCCGTTGCAAAATTTCGAGATCGAGTCGAAACACGCCGGTGCCCAGGCATCCCAAGCCTTCCGTGAGATCGGCGAGTTCCAGAATTGCGGAGCCCCATCTCAAGTGCCGGCGGCTCCGGATTTCAGATGGCGGGCGGGCGGCTGTTCACAGCTGGCTTGTCAGCTGCGTCCCCTGTTGCCAGCCAGTTTTGGTTCCGTTGCCCTGGTTCCGCAGCGGTTTGGCAATTGACATGGAAAAAAGGGGAAGAAGGCATGAACGACCAAGTTGCATGGCAGTCAAGAACCAGCCCAGATGATATCTGCTTGGCAAGACCCGGAATCGGTGCTTCAAACAATTTCAGATGAATTCGAGAATTTTCGCTGCAGTCGGCCACTCATTCGTTGAAGCTAAGCCATGCAACCGACAACATCTCGTCATGGTTCTGTTGATCGAGCCTTTGACTCCGGCCCCCTCCACAATCTGCACTGGCAAACATTAATTATGCCTTCTCTAGCTGCCGACCTCTCTCGAAGCCGAGTATGCCTCAGAGGTTTTTGTACGCATATGCAATAATATCGACGTGTTCATTTTCAGTTCTCGGCACCTACTTCTTGCGAGTGGCGTTGATGCTGCCTGCCACGTCGTAGGTTAGGTCCATAGTGACCTTGGATGGCCCCCGAATCTGAAGTGGCACCGCGCTGACTCTGAGTCCTTAAAGCAGAAGTCCCGATGGATCACTGAGAGCATCAGCAAGTATCCATCGAAATCGTCGGTGTCGAGTGGCTACGAGTGACTTTCGGTGCCGATGTGGTCTCGCTGGTCCCTCACAGGAGACTCGCCAATCCGTCAGTCGCCTCTTGCCCCTTCCGGTCTGTCGGGGGCCGACTAATCTCTGGCATGAGATTGGAGATGTAAAGTGTCATCTTGGTACTCCGGAAGGATCGCAGTCGTGAATAGCGGCTCGGAGTCCCAGAAGCGGCACTTGTCGTGGCCGTCTCCCCATCTCTCGCGTCCGATCTCTCGCTCAGCATAAATGCTCGGAACGCCGGGACAGTTTGCTCAAACTATTTGCAGGCACACGCTGGTTGGAGGCCATTGTGCTACCTGTCTTTTCTTTGACAGGCCCGTCGTGGCCCGGGGTGTAAGAGTGCAGGCCATATGTGTCTGTCCCTGCAGCAAAAGCTCTTCCGACGGCCACGAGCCGACAGATTTCGGCGCGGGAGGATGCCGGAAGAACATCAAAAGGCGGAGAGCGCTCCCACCGGGCGCGTCCCAAGCTGAAGAGCTCGGCAAGGCAACAGCCATTCTGCGATTCACACGGGCTACGTTTTGACCTGGCGAGGAGCTGGCATATGCTTCGTCTCGGATCGGCCCAGAACAGCCCTCGCAACGATACGGAAACGACGACATAGGCCTGGGCGGCCTGATGACTTCAAAATGATACTCTTATTCGGTCCCGAAATCTCGAGGAAGACTCCATTATCATCATCGTCAGGATTCTCAGCGGGACAGCCGGGTTTCATGTTTGGCCACTGGCACCACCCCTTGAGATTTTTGCAGTGGGATGCTTCTACGAGGTGCAGTATGAGATGCGGGAAACGAACTGCCGGTCGATTATCTGACCAAGATCCCAGTTCCGACCCTTCGCACCCAACAGTGGAAACAGAATCCGCTGGGTAAATTTACCGTGGCAAAACCTCGAGCCCTCCTCCCAAGATCCCAAGGCTAGGTGGTGCTCCAGGTCGCTTTGAGGGTGATGTCTTGCACACTCGTCCAATCACCAAGGGAATCAGACTTGCAGCAGACCCAACACTTTACAGAACCTATCACGACCGCACGTTGGATGATGGGAATGGACCAGGAGCTCAAAACGACGCGCCACCTTCCAACTGCAGCAGAGTCGGCCACGACCTCAGGACCTCTCGAAAAGGGGTGGTCAGATGGCTTGACCTGGGGAGTTGGTTGGCGGGAACTCGCGCCGCTGAGCAGGATGTCGAAGGGGGTGAGGCTAGTCGGACATCCTGACACAGAGTCCTGCAGGAGGAGCGCAACCCCAACCCCATCCACGCCCGAGTCAAGGGATTTGGAGCAGGTGCTCCGTCCGTCACTCCCTAGCCTCTACCAGGAGAGGACATCGGCAGCTCCTCTTTGACGAAGAAAGAGCAAGCTGCGGCTCGTCTCGCAAGCATCCTTGACGGCACAAAGGATCGAGAGCTGGCGTCTCCTGAACGCGCTCCAGCTCCTTCGGAAAGACGGGCCTTCAACCCAGGTGGTGGATTCTGGACCTGGTTCCACTCAGAGCCCCAGCTTGGCGCAGCCTAGACCACAAATGGCATCGTCTCTCTCTTCGTCAACATGCTTCCGAGAACTGTGTGTTGTTGGTCGATGGCGGCTTCCAGTCGGTTTCCGAGGAAAGACCTGTTGGAACTTCGAAGAGCTCAATCGGGGAGACGATACCCCCTTCAGGGGCCGTTTCTCTAACGGCGTTACTGCGGGGTGAAGTGCCCGGAGAATGGCCGATCATCTGCAAACTCTCGGGCCGTACTCGGCGCCTTTCACTCGGACAATTCAACCTGTCAACACCACGCTACCCCCCGGCTGTCGAATCATCTGGAGCTCCAACCTTCAGAATTGGTTGGGAGCCGCTGAAACAGCAGGCTAGAGGACGTGCATGCAAGTCAGGTCCCACAGAGGCAGGACAAGAGTCGACGTTGAAATACCGACCGGGTTTTGGTTCACCGGCGTCGTTGCATTACCAGAACAATACGACCTAAGCTCTTGGTTCCTGGCGGATAACGTTCTGCAACAAGCCGCAAAGGCACATTGAAGCGACAGACGCTGCAACATGATGCGGGAATATGAAGATATCCACACCTGGTGCGAGGTCCCGACGCAGCGACGCCCCTGTCTCGAAGTTCCAAACATGCTTCGGAGTTTGACCCGAGACTCAAGAAAGAGGCCGGCTGAGTTGTCTCAAACACGGGACAAACATTTCGCCCTTTGTCAAGGCTCCTCGCCTTCTGCCGACGCAGCTTGGTTTCCATCGTGCTGACGGTTCCGAGCCGGACCCCGGCCCCGAGACTCACCTGCTCTCACTCCGGCGAGAGCAAACACGGCGCTGCGTGGCGCTGGTTTGAGAGAGTTGAATCTTGTATTCGCCGTACAATGCCGTCATTTCATTTGGGTGTCAAGACCCGATGGATCGTAGGATCGGGCTATGAGACCCGCGACAAATCACCACTATCACAGTACTACTCTCATCACCTCCACCTGTTCCCAGAACATCGGTGAAGGGACTTCAACGGCCGTTCGCTATTGGAGTCTATTTTCAGCCCGTATCCCACCCGGGGTACTACTGTGGTACTCCGGCTGTCACTCCCGGTGACACGCCGGCGCGGAGAGGTGTTGCACAAGTCATCCCATTGGTCCCAACTGCGGGCTTGAGCATGAGGTTACCTTGACGGGAATCGCAGTTGGAACGGGCAAGGTCGCTGTCACGCTACCAGAGTAGTATATGTTTGCCGAGGCCCTCACGCCATGCATGCACGCTGCCGAGATTGCATCGAGGAACATGCGGAGAAGCCAGTCGACAAGATGCTTCAACAAAGTTCCCTTCCGACGCCGAGCTGGTTGCTGAAAGAAGGCGACTCAAGTGCGGTCTCGCTCCGAGGTCCCCGCAACCACTGGATGCGCTTCATCCATCGGAAACAGGTGGCGCTGCAACCTTGCTCCCGGGGGCGACAGCGCGATGCGGAGGCGACGCTGGAAACCCGGGCCAGGAGGGTTGCAGGTCTCGTCCGGGACTCGCCGCATGACGATCCAAAGTTTGTGTTATTGCTCGGGGTCGGCAACTCATCACCTTTCATTCCGGGTGTTGGTAACGCACTATCAGATAAGGTTGGGCACGGAATCGAACGGAGATCCGGGCTGCATCTTAACAGCTTGGCTTTTAAGGTTGTCAACAAGACGGGCCAGTTAT
>FTEL01010218.1_pt1 | contig 10798 bp, 10 predicted proteins | sample 1658911 | NCBI WGS metagenome assembly FTEL01 (sample SAMEA3914869, study PRJEB12502) | metagenome | biome: forest; material: soil | place: USA | collected 2012-03-12 | depth 0.1 m
CACGCTTAGCAGGAGACGGATGGCCTCTGCCGAGACGCTCTTGACAGTGCCGACGTCAATGGCCTGGGAGTAGTCGCGCAGCCAGTTGCCAAAGTAGACGCGGCCGATCATCATGGTGGTCCACTTCTTGCCGTGCAGGAACGCGACCGTCTTGAGCATGTCCTCGATGTCTGTGACAGTGTCAGCATGTGGCCGAACGGATGGAGGGGTAAGGCAATCTTATCGCGACGCACCTCCGTGTCTCCAGTTGTGGCCCTCGACCTGGGCGATGGAGGGGATGTTGCCGGCGCCAAAGGCCGCGGCCTGGCCGGGAAGCACGACGAGCAGCAGGCCGAGGACCAGCAGGGCGCTGCCCCAGCCTATTCTGAGGCCTGCCATGGTGTTTTGTGAAGTGGTGGCGGGCGGGTGTCGAGGGATGGATGGGTGAGTATCGGCAGTCAAGTCAACCAGTTGATGAGAGTAAACAGAGACTGAGTGAGAAGAAAAGTAAAAAAAAGAACTGGTTGGGCGCAAATGTGTGTCTTGTGTTTCTCTCGAGGTTGGTCACTGACTCGACTCCACCAAAAAGGTGACCGCGCGTCCGGATGCAGTGCCGAGGATCGAAGATTGCGGAAGAGAGGCGTGAATCGGCTTGGCACGAAGCAAGTGACGGGGAGATGGGAGGATGGAAAACCTGGAAGCGAGCAGAGGGCTTGACGGGCCTTCTGAAGCTGGACAAGCGCGGGCGTCGAAGCTGAGGCGAGCTCGAGCATGGAGGGCGCCAAGGGCCCGAATTCCTTTACGTCAGATTGGATCTCACAGGCGGCTGCCTCTCCTCTTCTTTGGTCTCCTCTCGTCCTTTGGCCCCCTCCCCAACCACCCCGTCGCTTTGCTTGGTATCTGCAACGTGCCGTGTTATCCGTTGCTGGCGATGCTACGTGATCTTTGTGTGCACTTTTCCATTCCCGCCTGGTTTGACATTTTATTGATGTTTGTCCTGGCATTTATTGCCCCGTCTTCGATTCTCTGCTCCAAACCGCAGCTCCCCTCCCCTCGCGCACATGCACCAGGCAAAAAGGAGGGGCAGAGCTGAACCCCGCCATTCCCGGAACTTTTTGTTGTTCTGCCCTGGTCAAAACACCCAACGCTGCCCCACTCTTTTCTTTTTAGTCTGCCACATGCCGGACCGACGAGAGGTCAGAGACTGGTTGAAGCCGGCGATATGGCTGTAGCAGGCCCAAAATGGATTCATCATTCATCATGTTATCGCGCCCGGTTATCAACTGGCCCAGCTCAATCGCAGGACGAGGCCCTGGATGCGGCCGCATGGCAGCCAGCGGCGTGGTGCAGGGCGTCGGGGCTGACTTGGCAGGGGTCAGCCCTACCGCTTGTTGGCCTGCTGCAGGTTCACAGTTTAGGTGCATCTCCAACTGTTTGTTCGCCCTGGGTGTGCTGGATGGACTGGCTGTTGGAAGCAACTGGATCAAGATCTGCATGCAGTAGCATCCTGCTCAGTTGTGGATTGGTCTTGAGCTCCAGACTGGCTGAACAGTGTTCTCTCTCAGACTTGAACCAGGATCTGACTCTCCACACAACGCGTCCAGGATGGCCCAAGCAATTGTCGCTCTCTTGGCTCAAGCCTAAGACTTGAGCAGTGGGCAACAGGAGGGATGCAATTCTGCAATCCCTGGCCAAACAAACACGGGATGTTCTTGACTTGAACTCTGCGCAAGCACAGATCCTTTGCCTTGGGCCAGTTCTAGACTGCAAGGTTGCTTGAACAAATCACAAAACACCTGACTGAGCCAGTGGAACCCGACACTCTGCGACGACAGGCGATGCTTGTCGGAAGCGTCGGGTGCTTGCTTGGCTCTCTCTCGGCAGACAAATGGCATTTCTCTGCCCTATGCAAGTCAGCCCAGTACCAGCCCAACAGCCCAGAGACGAGCCGTTCGTAAACAAGCCCATCTGGGAACACCCGTGCATCCCGTCGCTTCACTCTTCCCTCTGCAACGGCTTCATCCCGGGGCCGCGGCCATCCGAAGCGACAGAATCAGACGTTTTCTTGGCCGCGCAGGCTGATCCAAGCTTGGCGCAGGCACTTGTCGCGGCCCAGGGCAACGCCACTGTCATCCGATCGGGGATGGGATTCGCAGCAGAGAAGCACCGCACCTGGCAAGCCCCGGCACCTGAAAATCGAACAACCCCCCCCTGTGAGTCGCGCTGATTCGCAGGACCCCTGAAATCTCGGGGTCGAACTCTGCTCCGGCCAATCCGCGGCACAACCACGCTCGACCTTTTGCGCTACGAGGAGCATCCCCCCTGTCGTGTCTCCTGTTTCTGGCAGGCACGCTTGTTTTTTCAGGAGTTTCCATCCTTCATTCATCATCATCGACGCTCCTTTCCGCGAGACACCCAGCGCCATTCCCTTGTGCGCCTCGTCTGTCCCCCGCGCCTGCACCATCGCCGCCGTGTTGCCGTCGTCGAACGAACCCCGAGCGCTCCGCCGCTAATAACCGCGAGCACCTTTTCGACTCCCACAACCACCACCGCCCGCCGTCGTCATCGTCGTCGCCCTCAAACCCGCAACCATGCCCGGCCGGACGCTCCCGACCTTCACCCCCGCCGAGGTGGCGTCGCACAACTCCAAAAAGTCGTGCTTCGTCACCCTCGGCAGCAACGTCTACGACGTGACCGACTTCATCGACGCCCACCCCGGCGGCGGTGACCTGGTGCTCGAGTACGCCGGCAAGGACATCAAGGCCATCCTCGAGGACGAGGCGTCGCACGCCCACTCCGAGGCCGCCTACGAGGTCCTCGAGGACTCGCACGTCGGCTTCCTCGCGACCTCCAAGGCCGCCAACGGCAACGGCAACGGCGCCACCGCGAACGGCGACGGCGAGTGGGTGCACCCGCGCACCGGCATGTCGCGCGAGGAGGACCTCAGCAAGGACACGGACATTGCCTCGGACTACAAGACGCACAAGTTCCTCGACCTGGGCCGGCCGCTGTTCCCGCAGGTGTGGATGGGCGGGTTCTCCAAGGACTTTTACCTCGACCAGGTGCACCGCCCGCGCCACTACAAGGGCGGCGAGTCGGCGCCGCTGTTTGGCAACTTCCTCGAGCCGCTGACCAAGACCGCTTGGTGGGTCATCCCGGTGACGTGGCTGCCGCCGGTTACGTACGGGGTGTATCTGGCTAGTGAGGGGTATGCGAATCCGCTGAAGCAGGCGGGGGTGTTTGGATGTGGTGTGCTGCTTTGGAGTTTGATTGAGTATATCATGCATCGGTTTTTGTTTCACCTGGACTAGTAAGCTTCTTTCCAGTCACCCCCCTCTTGACCGCTGAATACTGACCATACCCCCCAGCTACCTCCCCGACAACCGCGTTGGCATCACCCTCCACTTCACCCTCCACGGCATCCACCACTACCTCCCGATGGACAAGTACCGCCTCGTCATGCCCCCCACGCTCTTCATCGCCCTGGCTACCCCCTTCTGGAAGCTGGCGCACACCATCTTCTTCTGGAACTGGCACCTCGCCACCACCGTCTTCTGCGGCGGCGTCTTCGGCTACATCTGCTACGACCTGACGCACTACTTCCTGCACCACCAGAACCTGCCGCTGTGGTGGAAGCAGCTCAAGAAGTACCACCTCGAGCACCACTTCCTCGACTATGAGAATGGGTTTGGCGTGACCAGCCCGCTGTGGGATTACGTGTTTGGGACGGAGCTGGGGCCGCGGAAGAAGACGGCTTAGTTGAGCCCTGGCTTGGTTGGGGTGGAAGGGATGGGGAGGTATGAGTTAATGACTGACTGGCTGGGGGTTTGGTGGGGGGTATATAACTTGTAATGAGGCGGGAGGAAAATATCATGGCATCTCGGGGAGATGTGTACTGTGGGCGGGATGGCCGAGGGGGAGTCTCGGTTTTTGTTCGTGCTCAGGGGGGCGTTTGGGTCTTGATGATGTATTGTGGAGGGACGCGAGGGTGTCGTGCTCCCTCCAAACTCTCCTCTCCCAAGGACAAGGGGTCATGGATGGGGTGATGTGCATTGTATTTAGAATACCATAATAGTTAATATCTGAGTGTTTCTCTGTCAACTTGTGTGGGAGAAAGACAATGTTTTCCAAACTCTGAGTCGCGTGCTCCTCGGCACCCCCCGAATGCAGGAGCCCGATGTCCATGCATGAATCTTGGGCCGAGTTGATCAAGCTCCGTGCGCCATACCGTGTCCGTGCCTAACCAACACTGTCATAGCCGCACCCACTGTTACAGAGCCTCCCACGTGACCCAGGTCCAGGAGGCGCCCATTTTTGGACTTCCCTGCTGAGCTTTCCGTCCTCAAAAAGCATGCAGCCTTGAACCCAACAAGGTACCAACCTCATCGACCAACACCCAACGACGCCTCCATCAGAACAACTTCGGAGTCGAAATCTGTCCCCAGTAACCTCCAGCAACAAAAAACACACACAATCACCGCGCCATCGCGCCCTCCACCGCCAAAATGTCAGGCCTAGACGTCGAGGCCCTCCTCGACTCAACCGCCTCCTCCAAGGAACAAACCACCAAATCCACCACCGCCACCGCCAACGGCGACTCCCCCCCGAGCGGCAGCCGCAGCGAGCGGGACCGCGATTCCCACCGCGACCGCGACTCCCACCGCCGCAGCCGCGACCGCAGCCGAGACCGCAGCAGAGACCGCTCGCGCGACTCCCACCGCGACTCCCACCGCGACCGCGACCGGGGCCGCCGCCGCCGCGACCGCAGCAGGGACCGCTACCGCAACGCCTCGAGCGGCCGCGACACCCCGCGCAGCGACGCCGGCAGCCACAAGAGCGCCCGCCGCCGCAGCCGCAGCCGCGACTCGGGGCGGCACTCGCGCAGGAATAATAATAGGAATGATGGGGACTACTACCGCGGGAGCAACCGCGGCCGTGGGGGTGGTGGTGGCGGGGGTGGGCGCTCGCGCTCGCGCTCGCCGTATCGCTATCGTGGGGATGACAGGCGCGGGGACAGGGATGATCGCGGGTATCGCCGCCGCGATGAGGATCGGAGGAGTGCCAGGCAGAGTACCCCCCGTGATGCTTCGCCGACGGGCGACGAGCGGGATAGACGCACGGTGTTTGTGCAGCAGTTGGCTGCGCGCCTGAGGACGAGGGAGTTGAAGGAGTTTTTTGAAAAGGTTGGGGCGGTGGCGGAGGCGCAGATTGTGAAGGATCGCGTGAGCAATCGGTCGAAAGGGTATGTGTTTTCTTCGGGGGGGGTGTTGAGTGGTGGCAGCAAAAGCTAACTGTTTGCAGCGTCGGCTACGTCGAGTTCAAGAGTGAAGAGTCCGTCCCGGCCGCCCTCCAGCTCACAGGTCAGAAACTGCTAGGTATCCCCGTCATCGTGCAGCCGACCGAGGCCGAAAAGAACCGTCAGGTGCGCAACTCGGAGGCCTCGGGCAACGCCAACTCGGTGCCCTTCCACCGCCTCTACGTCGGCAACATCCACTTTAGCATCACCGAGACGGACCTCCAGAACGTCTTTGAGCCCTTTGGCGAGCTCGAGTTTGTCCAGCTGCAGAAGGACGACAACGGTCGCAGCCGCGGCTACGGCTTTGTCCAGTGCGTACTCCTATCTTCCTCCCCTCCCTCGTCATACCCATACTGACCCCCCCCTAGATTCCGCGACGCCGGCCAGGCCCGCGAGGCCCTCGAAAAGATGAACGGCTTCGACCTCGCCGGTCGGCCGATCCGTGTTGGGCTTGGAAACGATAAGTTCACCCCAGAGTCAACTGCCAACCTCTTGCGCGGGTTCCAAGGCCAGAATCAACAACAACAGTTCCAGGGATCCTCCTTCTCGGGAGCTGGAGGCCGCGGCCCGCAGGCCTCCAACTTTGACCGCGCCGGCGGCCGCGACAACGAGAAGGGCACCGGCGCCAGCGCCCTGGACGACACCGACGTCGCCGGCGTCAACTTTAACAACTACAGCCGAGACGCCCTGATGCGCAAGCTGGCGCGAACTGACGAGCCCACCAACGGCCAACCCGAGCGACAGGTCCTCAAGCCCAAGACGGAGACGAAGCCCATGCCTGTCAATGTCAGCATGGCCAGCCGCTGCGTGGTGCTGCACAACATGTTTGATCCGGCCGAGTATGTACCTTCTCCCCCCTCTGAGCTCTATCACTTACTAACAACCGCCAGACAAGAGGGTGAGGACTGGGCCAAGGAGCTCGAGGAGGAGGTCCGGCAGGAGGCCGAGGACAAGTACGGCCACGTCGTGCACATCTCGCTTGACGCCAACTCCCAGGGCGACATCTACCTCAAGTTCGACAAGGTTCAGGGCGGCGAGAACGCCATCAAGGGCCTCAACGGCCGCTACTTTGACGGGCGGATGATCACTGCTGCTCCGGTCGTGGACGCGGTCTACAGCAGTTTGTTCTCTCGCACCAAGGCGATCTAAGACACTAATCTCGGCGCCCGGTCGTTTGCTTAGGAATCCCCGAGCGGTAGGCACACATCCCACTCTCTCGGCCTGTCTGAGCCATGCTAATATGACCCTCTAGCCCTTTGCATTTCCCCTGCATGGACACGCTTCTGTCCACCGGCCGGCACTTCTTCGATGTTGACTACCACCCATCTGTTGGACTACCCGTTCCCCAATTCATTCATTCATCATTCCCATCTAGGAGCCGAGCCGATTCCCGCCGCTGCCCGTCTCTTCGCCGCCAGTACTGCTGCCGCTGCTCCCTTCTTTTGGGGGGAGCCGGCCGAGGACCGCTGATTTTCACAACCGCAGAACCGGCTTTTTTCCTCGCTCGTCTTGCGTTTTGCGATTTGCGATTTACTCGACGAGCACCTTTCGATGTTTTCTGCCGCCGCCAATCTGCAAGCCAACCAACGGTTGGTGGGCGAGACAACTGAATCACGAAGCCGATCGATTTGATCATTGGCGGCGTTGCTGATTTTTGTGTTTGTGCTGTAGCTACCTGCGGCGTACCTACCTACCCTACCTGCCAAGGCAGACAGACATCCTGGGTAGTGGATAGAGGAGGGATCGGTTGGTTGGCTCGCTCGCGCCCGCGGTGCTTAATTCATTCATGCAGGTAGTTTTTTGCTTTGAGCTTTGCGCTTTCGCTTGGCTTGTCTCGCGTGGTGGTATGTTGGGAATATAGCATGCGTTGTCTTTGACTCTGCTCGTTCATCGGGACTTTGAGTGAGTGCTGAGTGATAATGTCCCCCTCTCCGTCCGTCCGTCCATCCTTGGTGTGGTGTGTATGTGTGATGGTGTGGGCTGACGATGTCTTGCCCAGGTGCCTTGTGATATGCCATGCCATGTCATGCTGTGATATCTTTACGTACGAGTGGGGAGGTGTGAAGTCTCGCATGGGACTTGTCAGTCTCTCCGTGTCCTGCATTGGGAGGGGGCACACCCCTCTCCCCCTTTGTTGGCTGTCCTGCCTTTGGACGTTGGAATAAGGTTTGAAGACACCGGGGTTACCTGTGTGCCCCCACCCTGGCTTATGGTCCCGTCTCTGGACCGGGGTTGGTGTCGTTCTTCTTCCGGGCTGGGATGTTCTCTGGGGGTCATGGCCCGGTGGCGCCCGTGCACTTGGTTCATGGACTCTTCCTTATGCCAGGGAGAATGCTCTTCTACTACGGTTCTGGGGCAGGGAGATGGCCCTGGTGCTTTGGCTGGAGAGTTGAATTGGGCGAGCCGAGTGGCGGCCCTCGCTCTGGGGTTTTCGTACCCTCCCCTTGCCTCCACCCCTACTTACCTTTCTAACCACAGGGTCTTTCCATGCTTGTTCTGGGGCATGGCCTTGGGGTTTTGACTGAAAGAGGATGGGGGGGTTGAGCAAGAGTTTGCTCGGAGTTGTTGGGACACTGTTACTTCGTTCTTGACCTTCTTGGACTGGTCGGGCTTGACGATGTGTTGTGGTGCGTGGAGGGGGACGGGTTCGGTACGGTCGGTCGCGGTGTCGCTTGCTCTGTGGTTTCTGTTCTCCTTCCTCTGGAGGGACAGTATTTCACAGCTGGACTGCCAAGTGGTGTCTGTCTCTCGGTTTCTGCCCTCTCGAGTTTCTTGTCTCTGGGAGGGCTTTGGCTCTGGTGTATGTTGAGGGGTGGCTCCGTCTCTCTTCTGGGTTTCCGTTCTCCCGCTGTGTTGGGGGGGATCATGGCTCAGGCTTCTATGGTAGTATGATGGTTAGACGTCCTGGACGCTGGCGCTATCTTTCCCGCCTCCGGTTCTGGAGAGGATGCGTCAGTGGCCGTGCCGTTGGCGCAGGATTAGACTCCAAGTGGTGTTTCTCTTCTGGGCTTGGGCAACAATAGGCCTTTGCGCTTGGAATGGACTGCCAGAGTTGTCAAAAGGATTGTTTTTGGTCTCCCTTACTCAAGATATTCCCTTGCCTCCTTACTGAGTGACGGCTGTTGCCATATGGGGAGCTGCCGCGGGGTTCAGGTTGGTGGGAGCGGGCGGAAGATTCTGGTCTGATGTCGAGGCTTTGAGGAACCAGCCAGAGGATGCTTGACGCCAGACACTCGCGCGTCTTTCAGTTTTCACAAGCCCTCTTGTCTTCCTGGAAGGCACGCGTCAACCTGAGGCAGTGAAAATCCTGCTCAGGGCATGCCATGGTCGGTGGCGCGTGTTGGACGCGTCGTTTCTCGGGAGACAGAAAACCCCCTCCCCCTCCCCCCTCTGAAATCTTTTGGCTCCTTCCCTCCCCCCTTGCCGCGAGTACGCGGTCCTGGCCGTTCAACCTGGGGCTTCTTAGCACACTACAAATTCCGCCCTCCCGGCGCTGGATTGCTTCCTTTTCTCTTCCGGAACAGCAAACAACAGTCGCAGACACTGCCCGTAGTCTTCTGTGTCCGCCTCCCCTCGCGATCGAGTAAGTCTTCCAGGCGGCATCCCGGGTCCAGGAGGTAGCTTGTTTTCTGGGAGGCTTCTGTTGCCCCGGAACCAAGGACTTTGCAACTCGGAGCTGACCTCTCTTGTCATAGCCAAGTGTTTATACCTCGAAAGACCACGAGGTAGGAAGGCGGCGAGTCGCGTCTGGGTTTGCTGCCTCCCCGGGGGCACCCCTCTCTCTCTTCCCTTTTTCTCCCTCCTTCCCTTCCTTCCCTTCCTTCCCTCTCTCCGCCCTCCCCCCCCTGCAGCCAGCAGAGTTTTCTCCCACCGACCCCCCCAAGGTCGCCCTCTCTCTCTCTTCTCTTCCCTCTTCTTTTTTCCTCAGCCCTCGTGCACCTCTCCCGCCTTTTTCCCTCCTCGCGTTTCGCTCCCCTCGTCGGCTTCCTCTTCGCGCTCTGCCTCGCTGCGCCCTCCGCTCTTCTTTTTTCTGCCCTCGCGAGAGCGGCAACACCATGGGCGGCGTCCGCCTGACCACGGGCAGCCCCGTCACCAGCGATGGTGGCGGGAGCAGCCACAACAACAACAACAGCCACAGCAACAGCAGCAGTGGCAACCGCACCAGCAGCGGCAGCGGCAGCAACACGGCTGTCGATGCCTCCGGCGGCGCCCGCAACCAGGGCCGTCCGTCGGGTCACCAGGGCGGCGGCAGCATTCGCCTCGCCCCCCCCGCTAACCTTCTCCCCGGCCAAGCCAAGTTCGCGGCCGCCACCGTCAGGGCGAGGCAGAAGCCTCGCCACCCAGAAGTCGCCAACTCCCGGGCGATGCTCGAAGATGCAGTGGACGCACTCATCAAGAGCAACGGCCGGGGGGTGCGCGCTGGTGTTCCTCTGCCTGCGGGTGCTGGTGCCCATCGCCAGCCCAGCCTCCCCGCGCGTCTTCAAGGTCTGCCTCACGGAGGCAACGCTGGCTTTCCGATGGCCGCTCACGACCAGGTCGCTGGTGGTCCGTCTGGTGCTCCCCCGGGCTCGTCCGCCCAAGCCCTCTTCAACGCCATGCAGGCCATCAAGCCTGACCCCGAGGAGGCGGGCTTGCTCCCCGCGCACAAGGTAAGCCACTCGCTCCCACCATCAGTCCCAACTCCTCCACCCATCCTGTGTAACACCAAATGACCGCGACTGACTGACTCAACTCTCCCCAGCTCCATCGCGAGCTCACCTGCAAGCTCCAGTCGCGCATCTGGGGTCTTCGTGGCGGCCTGTACGCGCAGCAGGCGGTCCCGCGCGACTTTCTGCACTCGTTCGACTTCGACGTGCGGGAGCTCATCAACAGCGTGGGCCGCATGAGCGAGGCTGTCGACGAGTTGGGCACCCACCTCAAGAAGGCGAGCAGCGGCGGTGACCAGGGCCGCATTCGCGCTCTCGAGAGCGACGTTGCCGACGCGCGGGAGCGCGCGCAGAACGCCGAGAGGGTGCTCGCTGGTTTGGCGGGCAGGGCCGATGAGGATTTGAGGGCTATTCAGGTAAGCGCTAGCCTTCTTTTCATTGTGAGTGAATGGGTGACTGACGATGGTAAAACAGTTCCTCAAAGAGCAACTTCGCCAGAATGAGATGGCTCGCACCGTAAGCCAAACCCCCTTCATGCATCCTGGCTGTGAACTTGGTGCTAACTCGCCCCCAGATCCTCCAAGAGCAGGTCAACGGCAAGCGCAGCCTGTGGATGAACGTTCACAACGACCACAACGAGCGTCCCTCCACGCGGGACAGCCAGGACCGCGCCCCGACTCCCTCGACTGGTCAGACTTCTTCGACATTCGCACCGCTTGCTGACAATCGGCCCTCCCACCTGAGGATCCCCTCCTCTACCGCGACTGGCAACCAGTCTTCTGGCCCACGTCCCTACCATCTGAGCCTCCCCTCTACCGCGACTGGCAACCAGTCTTCTGGCCCACGTCCCTACCATCTGAGCCTCCCCTCTACCACG
>FTEL01006731.1_pt1 | contig 10793 bp, 8 predicted proteins | sample 1658911 | NCBI WGS metagenome assembly FTEL01 (sample SAMEA3914869, study PRJEB12502) | metagenome | biome: forest; material: soil | place: USA | collected 2012-03-12 | depth 0.1 m
CCCTTCTCCCTCACTCCCTTCTTTCCTCCCTTCTCGCTCGCTCGCTGGATCTGTTTCCTGTTGACGCCGTGTCGCGCCCCGACATCTGCCTCGACGACCAGCCCGGCCTTCTTCTTCCCTTCCTATCATTCTTTTAGTTATAACCATTAATTCTTTTTGGTGCAACTGCCCACTCACGCGCCCCTCGGGGTCCCATCCATTCCTTGGAGAAGCTCAGCAGTTCAGCTTGCCGCCAGCTGTCCCTGTCTGTCCCCCCCACGACATCGACATCGACACCGACATCGACAATCTTTGGCCGACGGCTTCCTGCGCCCCGTGCCAGTTTGTCTTGCTTCCTTGCATCTTCTCGACACTCGCTGAGATCCGACCCGACTCGACTCGACTCGACTCGCTCGCTCGCTCGCTCGCTCGAAATTAGCCTTAGAATTTTAATACTCGACACAGCATCCTGCTTTGTCCGCGCCCGCCAATCTCTCGACAACCCGCGCCGCCCTTTGTCGACCGCTCTTTGCTCCAAGAACGGGACCTGGTCCAGATCGAGCTCGGCTTGCATATTCTTTCTTTGGTCCTAGTTAGCCGCCTCGAAACGGTTTCCTGGCCTTGTTTGCTCGTCAGCCACCACATCCGGCATCCCTAGGATTGAACCTCGCCCTGCGCCGTTCGCCGACCACCAAACAACCTGTGTCCTCTTCTTCTCTGGCCGCTCCCTCTTGCAACACCACTCCGACTCTTGCTCCCGGCAGCGTCTGGAGCCATCAATCGAGGCGGAATCGACCTGAACAGAGAGCCTTGTTGCCCTGTGCCACCCGTGGTGCATTCCAGCGTCATATATCCTGCATTCTCGTGCCTCTGACCGGGCACGTCTCCATCCTTCAAAACGGCGGTCCTCTCTCACCAGTCCAGGGACAGCCTGGTCCCTCCGCATCTTCTCGGGATGCAGGACATGTCTGCCCACCAGGCCGGGCCCAGCGCCCCGGCCCGCTTCGGCCACGCCTCCAAGCCCTCCAACAGCGACACGGGCTTCTCCCACGGCGCCTTCACCTCCAACGTGTCGGGCTTCGCTGACCGCCACCCGCGCCGCGGCAACATCCCGACCATCAACACCCAGCCCATCCAGCAGCAGCAGCACCACCACCACCACCAGGCCCCCACCAATGGCGCCGACATGACCACCCCGGGCACCGCCTTCGACATGCAGTTCACCCCCCTCCTGCCGTCCCAGCTGCTCCTCGGCAGCCCGTTCCAGCCCGGCACCCCCGCCGCGTTCGCCAACTCGCACTTCCAGAACGTCAACGGCTTCCAGCAGGCCCAGCACCAGTCGCTCCAGCAGCAGCAGAACGGCCCGTCAAGCCCCGTCCAGGGGAGCATCTCGCCCCAGATGTACCAGTCCATCGTGTCCCCCTCGGCCTACGGTGCGCCCCAGTTCTACACCCCGCAGTCGCCCACCGGCTCCTTCAACAACGTGGCCGGCGGCATGCAGGTCCCCATGCAGCCCACGTCCCCCGTGTCCATGGGCCCCGGCATGGTGACGGGCACCAGCCGCACCGTCTACCTGGGTAACATCCCCCCCGACACTACCGCCGAGGAGATCCTGGGCCACGTGCGGAGCGGCCAGATCGAGTCGGTGCGCCTGCTGCCCGACAAGAACTGCGCCTTCATCTCGTTCCTCGACGCCAGCTCCGCCACTCACTTCCACTCTGATGCCATCTTGAAAAAGCTCTGCGTCAAGGGGCAGGATATCAAGATTGGCTGGGGCAAGCCCTCGCAGGTCCCCACCTCGGTCGCCCTCGCGGTCCAGCAGTCGGGCGCCTCGCGGAACGTCTACCTCGGCAACCTGCCCGAGGATGTTACCGAGGAGGAGCTGCGCGAGGACCTGGGCAAGTTTGGTGCCATCGACACGGTCAAGACGGTGCGCGAGAAGAACATTGCCTTTGTGCACTTCCTCTCCATCGCCAACGCCATCAAGGCCGTCTCTCAGCTGCCCCAGGAGCCCAAGTGGCAGGCGCCCCGCCGCGTCTACTACGGCAAGGACCGCTGCGCCTACGTGTCCAAGACGCAGCAGCAGAACGCCGCCCAGTACCTCGGGATCGCTCCCGGCTACGCCCACATGCTGACGGGCGCCGACCGCGACCTCATCTCGAGCGCCCTGGCGCAGCAGTCGGTCGCTGCGGCTGCCGTCGCCACCACCGCTGGCGGCATCGGTAACCTGGGCAACCGCACCATCTACCTCGGCAACATCCACCCCGAGACCACCATCGAGGAGATCTGCAACGTCGTCCGCGGCGGCCTGCTTCACCACATCCGCTACATTCCCGACAAGCACATCTGCTTCGTGACCTTCATCGACCCCACCGCCGCTGCGTCGTTCTACGCGCTCAGCAACCTGCAGGGCCTGATGATCCACAACCGCCGACTCAAGATCGGCTGGGGCAAGCACTCGGGCGCTCTCCCACCCGCCATCGCCCTGGCCGTCAGCGGCGGCGCCTCGCGGAACGTGTACATCGGCAACCTCGACGAGACGTGGACCGAGGACCGGTTGCGCCAGGACTTCTCCGAGTACGGCGAGATCGAGCTGGTCAACACCCTCCGGGAGAAGAGCTGCGCCTTCGTCAACTTCACCAACATCGCCAACGCAATCAAGGCGATCGAGGCCGTCCGCGGCAAGGACGAGTACCGCAAGTTCAAGGTCAACTTCGGCAAGGACCGCTGCGGCAACCCGCCGCGGCAGATGCAGCAGCAGTCCCCTCGCGGCGAGCAGGCGCCCTCCCCGCCGGCCAACGGCGGCGTCGTCGTCAGTCAGAACGGCAACTCCCCCACCGGCAACGCGCCCGGCGCCGGCCCCGCCGCCCCCGCGGCCCTCTTCAACACCACCGCCAACCCCCTCACAATGTACCTCAACCACGTCTCGCAGCAGGCGCAGGCCCAGCAGCACCAGCAGCACCACGTCCTCGCCGCGCAACAGGCCGCCCTCTTCGGCACCGCCGCCTCGTCCCCCAACGAGCCGGGCCTCACCCTCGAGGTCCCGCAGGGCCCGACCATCTCCGGCGGCAGCCACCACGGCCAGTCGGCGAGCATCTCCAACGGCTACATCGGCAACCCTGCCGCCGTCTCGGGTGCCGTCACCGTTGGCGGGCTGCTCGCCCCGAGCAACCCCCGCGGCTCGCATAACCGCGCGCTGAGCCTGCCGGCGTTTGCGCCGGGGTTTGAGAATGGCGGCACCAGCCCGAACAGTCTGCATGGTAGCATCGGTGGCGGGGATGGTGGTGCCGGTGAGAGGCGGGGGCATCACTACCAGGCGAGTTTCGGGGGGATTGGGGCCGGGTTTGGGCTCGCGATTCAGGGGGGGCTGAATGGATGGGTTGAGGAGGAGGTTGCTAACTAACTGAGCCGGTCCTGGGTTGTGGGCCGGTGAGGGAGGGGTTGATGGAGAGGGGATGAAAGGGGGTAGGGACAAAATTGAATATTGTGTTGTAATTTTTTATTTTTATCTTTTTGGTTATTAGTTTTATTTTGTTCTTGTTTTCGTTGTTTCGAATCTGGCGCACCTTCATTTTTTTGGATTCGTTTTTCTTTTCGTCGACGCCACCACTCCTGGGTTTTGGTTTATTTCAAGCCCAACTTTCGCTCCTTGTAATAGCACTCCCCTTCTTCTATCTTCTTTTTATTTTGTTTTTCACTTTCGCTTGTATATCATGTTTTGTTCTTATTGTTTTGTTGCTTCTTGAGTTGTTGTTTTTGAGGTTCTGTTTACTTTGTCCCGGGGTTGGTTGTCGTCGAGGAGGAGGATGTAGTGGTTGGAGTGGTCAGGTGTGAGATGGGATGGATCGAGGACTGAATAACAGGGGCTTCCTGAGAGACGGAAGGGAGCCAGCCTCGAGGGGAAGAAGGAGGGAGGGAACAATGGCATCATCAAAGGGGACAAAGCATGGAACAGGGAATTGTCATCATAAGTAAATTAGGGATTGGTTGGTGGGATGGATGGATGGATGGAGGGATGGGGGGCATCGGGTTGGCGCTGCCTAGGTAGACTGTTGGTGGATGGATGTGATAGTAGGGAAGGGGACTAGGTAGTGAATCGAGGGATCTCAACTTAGTTGCTGGAAGTGGCTTGTTGGTGATTGTGTTGGTCTGGATGGCGCGAAATAGGGGGGCGCTGGGATGGGTTGGGTTGGGTTGTGTGGTATGGTGCAGGGTGTTGGATGAGGAGAGGTTGACATGCTCTCACAAGCTTGTCTTTTCGGGGAAGAGGGGTCAAAAAACAGGGGGTTTTGGGGCCCGAAAACGGGCGCCTCCTTCTCCTCTGTTAATGCTGTCCGTCTTTGAGAAAACGGTAAAGCCGGCTGTGCCGAAGAGCCGTTCTGCATGTACGGGACGGCGGCCAATCGTATACTGCCATTCAGGCAGCAGGGAATGACGAGCTGAGAACGCTCTAATCCGTATGACTCGTAGCCGTATAATGGGCGAAACCCGGTTCAGGCCGTTTGTTTCCTGATGGCGATCCCCCTGATTTTGTCAGGATAATTAGATGAAACTTGCCACATACCCCAATGTAGCAAAGGATCCTGCCTGAAATTCATTTCCAGAACAGAGATACCCCACGGGTTGCCGTCGCTGCCACAGTCGCCTTCACAACGGTTGCCCAGCTTGTTGTCGCTCACGTCGTTCCTGCCGATGAAGCTCGCCGGTCTCCAAGCCATGTTGCAGTCGGGCTCGCCATCGAAGATTCACCACGTTTGGTCAGTGATTCGCGGCTCTTCAAACTTTCCCAGGCCGCGTTAACTCCGCAGCCCGAGCAGATGTCAAGCGGGACACGCGCTCGAGCTTGTCGTTGTAGTATCTGTTCTTGTAGGTTTCGCAGCTCACGCCGGCGAGACGAAGGAGGCTCCATCCCCCTGGCTCAAACAGGCATGTCCGTCGGTGCCAGCGACTAAGCGCATCCAATCGGCGAGAGAGTACTCCTGGTCTGCGACGAAGCTGAGGATGACGGTGAGGCCGACGATGAGGCCGAGTATGACGGCGAGGTCGGGGATGACGATGAAGCCAAGGAAAGACCATACACATATATTCAGGCCCAGCGTTTGGGCCGCATCCTGAGGGTCGAGTCTAGCGCGACTCTCTGGAGTGACAGTGAGGATCACGAACACGCCAGTGCTCTCCGTGCCAAGAGCGATAACCCTTTCGTAATAAGCTTTGATCGCGCTATGCCAGATCTCCTGCAGCAGATACCGTCGCCAGAGGTGGGAGCAACAGACCCGATCCCTTTCCCCTGCCAGACGGGGGCCCTCGTGGACGTGCCCGCTGAACCGTCAGGCTCTTCCCGGACTCGGGGGGCGCGCCAGGATGACACTCCCGCTCGGATTTAGCTAGACAAGGACCACGGTTCTGAGCCTGAGCCGAACAGCAAGGCTGATCGGCCGGTTCGGCCCGCCAAACAAGTCTGGCTCGCTAGGATGAAGGCTGCGGTTTTGTCAGTGTCGCTGCCGGACCGTGCTCGCGGTTCCGGGGCCTCGGAGTCATTCGCCGAGGAAGAGGACGAGCCCGTGGACAACGAGGATGGCAGGCGTACGGCCAGGGACGCCTCGGACGATACCGCCTCAGGCAGTGGCTCAGATGATCGCCCTGGCGACGCACCTGGGGGTTTCGGCTCAGGCTACTCAGGAAAAAGGCAAGCGAGTTTAGAATACAACGAGGGGAAGGGGGTTGGAGGGACCGGTAGGAAATGACGACGCCTCAACTCGCCAGAGAGAACAAAAGACCGCTCGCGTCTCGCGTATCCCTACTAGGCCTACGAACCATTCCTGGACTGCCTTAGACGGGGACCGAGGAATCCAAGGGGTGGCTGCGACGGCATACATCGACTCAGATGCGTCCTCAACAACGGGCAGCCCCCTGAGGGGCTTATCATATCATCAGTTTTAGCAACATCGCGAGTTGCTAACCAAACCCACAGACAACATCTTAGGTTAGGATGAGTTCCGGAGTGCAGAATAGCCAAGCAAGGGAACGAGGCGGACCCAAGATGACATAGCCTCTGTAGTGCTGCCGGTGGCTCTCGAGTTGCGCTGTAAGATGCTGGAGTGCTAACGAGGGTTCTGGGCTCCATAATCTAGCCATTTTCCACGTCATTACTATGGCCCGTATACGAGCCCAAGCAGCCGCGCGGAAAGGGCTCACATCACCGGAGTCAGAGGGCCGAGGGACTCGTCTTTCGCAGCACCGAACGACACCTTCTGCTAATAGTTGCAGGAACACGACCCCTAAGCATCTAGTGGTTTAAAAACGAAGTGAGACGCTCTTCGCTGAGTGTGAAGTCACTCGGACCGTATAAGGAATCGCATACAGAACACGGAATAGGCTCCTATGCAACAGAGGATCGACGCTCAAGAGAGCTGCTCAGAAAGGCGCGGCTAGTCTGTTCAGCATCACACTTGCTAATGAGAGATTGAGTTAGGAGCTTTACCCCGGGTTATTTATCTGTGATGCAGTTGTTCTAGGCTACGGCGTAGGCCTTCCTGCAGGCCGATGTTTGTTGGTTACGACTTGTTTAGCCGATGTTACATAACCTAAGCCTTCTTACAAGCCTTCCGAGGATCGGCCGTGAAGAATCTTGCTCAATTCCCGACAACTAGAAACTAGGATGCAGCTATAAAGAAGAAGTTGACGAGCCCCTCCATTGGCTGAGCCTCTCACCCCTCAATCTCCCCGCTGCCCAGCCGGTGACGACACAACGTTGTCTTGCAAATTAAGCTTGAAACCTGACCCGTAACGATCGCGGAACACTGAGGTGCTAGCCCTATCTGCAGGGGTGACCACATCTGGCGTAGTATCCGTGGGCGTGATGTGCTCATTGCGAGAAAAGTCCCGCGAGATTTGTTGGATCGAGGCATCGCTGAGCTGCCCCCCGACCTGCACGCCCCGGGGCCCGAGGGATATGTTCTTGGCATGTACGATCTTCCCGGTTGTAGAGGCAAAGAACTGGAGAACCTCTTCGTCCCCCTTGACGTTCTCGAAGACGTTGATGGTTGCTTTTGTCGCGTTTTCGTTCGCCTTGAAACAGATATCCAGACAGAGCCGCGCCGTCTCCCATTCTTCCTGCAGCCTTCCAAGCTCGGCTGCGTCCTGGGTCGAAGATAGAGCGGTCTTGGACGTCGCCATGAGCCGATCCATTATACTCTTCATGTGCTTTTCGAGCCGGTTCGCCGTATTGCTGAGAGTGTCTTGGCATGCCTCCAGACCTTCTCGAGTGATATGCCCGGCCATACCAGGAGGCATCGCATGTGCATCAGCGGAGCGCTGACCGCGATCGGCCGCCAACAGGGGCTGGATCCGGGAGATATGAGTGGATAACTGAGCGCAGATGGCGAGGCACTGCTGCGTGCTCGACCGCTCCTCCTGCATCTGCCGCATTTGGATTGCGTCCTCGTCAGACTCGCTGGCGGCTCGTGAGAAAGTGGATTCAAGTTTTTCGTCGATGCTCTTGAGATGATCTTCTAGATCGGCCGTGGCGTCCTTAATCATAACCTTGTATGCTTCAAGGCCATCGGCGGTGACCGAGGACTGGCGGCTGAGTCGAGGGGAGCGCCAGCAGATGTCAGCACTATTGGAGCGAGGAGAGGATTTATATGACTCACAGGTTCGCGTCCGCAAGTGCGATGTTTATGGTTGACTTGTATCCAGCCAGCATTCTCCGAAACTCGTCGATCCCGTCGCCCATGTACTTCAGCTTTGCCCAGTCGCGAAAGCTCGTTCTTGACCCGCCAGATCGCGACGAGCATTTCGCGATCACCTCGTCGAACTCCTTGCAGGCATTTCCGCATCGTAACAATGGTAGCTTAAGAGCTGTAAAATCCTTATCCTTGGCTTGTTCCACCGTCGCGGATAGCGCCTGCAGGACTGTACCGAGTGCTTCGAGTTCTTCCTTCAGGTCGCGCACGTTCTTGGGATGGCTGCGATAGCTCTGGACCGTATCGTAGAGCAGGGTGCTGGACTTGAGCGCAAATGTTACCAGGGCCACCAGCCCTGAAGACAAGCCTATGAGTTCTGCCATTGCGTTAACGATAGGAATGGAATAGAGCAGCAGGAAAATACAAGGAAGATGGTGGGGAGTGCAACGACGTTATTTCATCCCCCCCGCCTGTGTCGCGGGCACCACTCACCAGCAAGAGATAAGCGCTCGGGAATAGCAATAAGCCACAGCACCGGGGGAGGCCAAGCTGCGGCACATGCGAGCCCCTGATCCAAGACGACGACGGGACTGGTGGCCTCCATCCCCCAGTCACGTGAGACCGCTCGGACGAGCGAGTTCCAGATGGAGGGAATAATCGAGCACACAGTGCCTCAACCTGGAGAATGCAGTAATTGTCACCACCTCTCGCCTTCCGTTCGGCTGCTCAGAGATTATATTAATACGTCACAGGATTTTCAAATCTTGCCCCTGATCTACATCTCCCTCATCAGGACTTTCCACCAGAACGAACGACTCCTCCTGCAATTCTCCTTGCGAACCTGCAGCAGAATTCCCACGGCTCTCCGTACGGCCTCCCATTTCACTGAGCCCTTTGGTATCGGGTTGGGTTTCTCGCTGTCGATGAACGAGATTATTGTGCTGTGACGGACTGGTGGTGTCTCTGGCTCCCTTGCTGCTAGTGCTGGATGGTGTGTCGGGTTGAGGTTGTCGCTTTGGTTGCCGACGACCGGTCCCGACCAGCTCCGAGAGACTCGAGACAACGCGTTTGTCACCCATGGAAATGCTCTTTTGTTGCTCCTCGGTGATGCGTTCGGAAGCTTGATCAACTTTGATGCGGGCAGCTTCGCAGATGGCCAGGCAAGCCAGGATAGCGTCTCTCTCCTCCTCCAAACGCCGCCGCTCCGTTTTGCCGATTGGATTCGACATTGTCTTTGATTTTCAATGCAGAACGGATCACAGTTGTGATATAAAAGAGAATAAGAGGGGAGATAGAGAACATATACTGCTGAGATCGCATTATCGGCTTGATATTGTCCACGACTGGAAATACCATGAACCGAGGTGGGGGTGGATATCCCTGGAAAAGTCCTTTTCCTACGCACAGGCCAGCGAAGGGCTCCGCTCAACGCCCAGACGATGTCTCTTCAATCTGCAGAGATCCCAGAACTAGCTACATGCTGGCTCACAAGCTTCGCTAGATACGAGAGCAGTGGTACGGCTCATGGACTGCTCTTCGAGAAGGGAAAAACGATTAAGCTATAACGTATCTTGTCATCGAGCCGCGCATATAGGGGTTTATCATCTCCACCCAGAACCCCGTCCAAAAATGGAGATCACAAAAACATACAACACCGAGGATTCCCCAGTCGTCACCGACCTGAGTACTGGTTCGGCTGTCAGTAGTTTGACTAGGGGAGAGCGGACGGGATCCCGTATTTTCTACTGCATATGGTCGTATGTGCTTGGAGACTGCAAAACGGTGCTTGATATTGCGAGGGAGACAGAGGTTTGGGTTGTGTTGGTTTGCTCTCCCCTTCTGTTGATGGTTGCACAGCCAACCCCAACCCTGAGAAATAGCTTTATCCCTGTCGCTCCATGAATTCCATCCCACCTCAAACGCGTCAAGTGGACGCGACTTGCACCCAAAACCCACCACGTCGCAAAGCGCAACACCACCACACAACCCCCTCTGCCGCCGGCCATGGCGTCGCGATCCGACACCGAGCTCTTGACAGAGCATTTTGGCTATCCACCTATTGTATGTTCCGTCCACCAGGTTGAGGATTACCTTCTCTTCCAAGCGCAACCTCCCCCCACCTCCCACTTCGAGGGCAAGCCCCCCTGCTTCTCGCACAACCAACTAACCCCCTCACAGAGCCTCCTCGACGAGATAATCAACTCCGTCAACTTCCTCGCCGAACGCGCCCTCCACTCCATTGAGCAGGGCCTCCTTAACGCGCCGCCGGCCTCGCTCGGCTTCCGCCCCTCAAAGTCCAAATCCCGTCGACAACCCAACGATGACGACGGTCGACTAGAAGGCGAAACCGAAGAAGAGGCTGCCGCCCGTCGCCACCGCGAGGAGATCGAGTCCGGCACGCACCAGCTGGAGACGCTGCTCTGGGCGAGCATCGACAAGAACTTCGATCTGTTTGAGATTTACGTGATGCGGAATATCTTGTGTTTGGGCCGGGGGGAGATGGAGTGGATGCGGCTGGGGCATTACAAGGGTTTGGATGTTGAGGCCGCGCTCGCGGCGGAGGAGAACCCCCCACAAGTCGAGGGTGCCGCTGAAGGGGAGGAAGCCGCTTCCCGGGCAAACAGCGCAACAGCAGCAATCACCTCCCTCAACCACCTCCGCCGCCAACTCCAATCCAGCCAGCGCCTCCAAACCATGCTGGTCGCGGAACGCGCGCGCAACGCAGCCCTCCTGACCGAGATCCGCCGGCTAGTCGGCCCCGCCACCACCATCAAGGAAGAACCCCTCCCGACCACCGCCGAGTCCCAACCCCAAAAACCGCCATTCGCCTTCCTCCACAACAAAGCCGACCTCCCCTCCTCGGACGCCTCGACCCCCCTCACCACCACCACCGCATTCTCCCTCTCCCAACTCCCCGCGTTACGCGAGTTGTCTACAACCCTCCGCGCCGTCATGCCCACCCTTTCCACCACCCCCTCTTCCACCACCACCAACCACGACGACAACGACAACGAGAAAAAGAGCTGGCGCCGCGAGCGGCTCGAGTACGTCGAGACTGCGGCACGGAAACATCTCGAGAATGTGCGGGGGTTGGAGTTGGAGAGGGATGGGGCGGTGAGGGATGGGGAG
>FTEL01003768.1_pt1 | contig 10792 bp, 10 predicted proteins | sample 1658911 | NCBI WGS metagenome assembly FTEL01 (sample SAMEA3914869, study PRJEB12502) | metagenome | biome: forest; material: soil | place: USA | collected 2012-03-12 | depth 0.1 m
CCGTCGAGCGTGTATCGGAATGATTGTGTTCCACGCCGCCTTCCTCGTCGTCTCCCTGTCCGTGACCCTGGCGCAGTGCCGGCCGCTGCACAAAATGTGTCCGTCAAATCCGAGTTCTTTATGCCCCCTTTCAGCCGTCTCGGGAGCCCTCGGGAGCAAAGTTTCTCCCAACCTACTCCCGTCACCCCCGACTAGGAAATTGTTGGCTGATATTGTAGGACAGGGGATCTCATGGGCACCGTGCAAGGCAGCTGTATTAACACAACAGCCTTTTTCTACTGTAAGCCAAACTTTTCCGCAACCGTTCATGAATTACCTCGTCGGCATCATAAACATTGTTATCGCCAGCACTTGATTTTCAATTCCTTGTTACTCACTGTGTAACTAGTCACATCCGGCTTCAATATCATCACCGACATGATCATCTTCGCCCTGCCCATCAAGACGCTGATCAACATCAACCGCCCCCGTAACGAAAAGATCGCCCTCGTCTGCGTCTTCGGCGTCGGTACCTTCGCGACTATCGTGGCCATGGTCCGGCTGCACACTATCTACACGTACACGTTGGCTGCGGACCCCTTCCAGCAGAGCATCCTGGTGAACTTGTGGTCTGTCATCGAGGTCAACGTCGCCATCGCCTGCGCCAGCGCTCCTGCTCTCAAACCGCTCTTCACGCCGCAAGCCCTGAGGGAGGCCCGCCAGGGAACCACCCCGCACAAGCACTCTGGGTACGAGTACCATAGCAGGGAGCGGTCGGGCATCAAGAGCAAGGTCTCGTTCAACCAATCGTTTGCCGCTCGGGACATTGGCATGGAGCCCATCCCGTCGAGCAGCACAAATATCAGGGGCGGCAAAGACTCAGATTCGGGGAGCACTCGGCAAATCCTGCCCGAGTAGGTAGCAGGAAAAGAAAGAGAAAGGTCGCGGGGGTAGCCGTTTCTCATGGCACAACTTGAATCCAAATAGAACACGGGGGTATAACAGCACCGTGAGTGCCCAACCTTGTGTGCTGGTGTCTTATACTCACAGCCCGCTTCCTTGTCCCTGTAACTGTACTCTGGAGATCGCAGTCTTAGTCAGACCGATGCCCCCAAGCACGAATTCGAAAAGCCCCAGCGTCGTCCAACTTGTCCAGTTTAAGAGTGTCGTCTCTACAAGGTGATGAGTCCCCTCGATTTACGCCTCGCTGGCTCTAGCTACAAAGCTACCACCTAGGTAGACAGCAGGGCGACAGCATGAGATTAGTATGAAGTCTACAAACCATCAGAGAGAGGGCAAGCCAACACGTTCTCCCAAATCACTAGAGCTCAGGCTGTCAGTCAACCCTGCAGCCATTCCCAGGTTGGGTATTTTTGTCGGGCGGAGCAGCAAGCTAAAAGAGTGGAAGAGGTGGAGGGGGTTATTAGTTTGGCAGCCGGGCCCAGGCAAAGGGGGACGGGAGTTTGTAAGCAGCCAGCCGAAAGGCCGTCGTCAAATTGTCTCTTACGCAAAGCAAATTGGCATCAGTCCAGCTGACGTCTCGGCCTATCTGATATTCAGGGTACCGTCTTATGCCGTAACCAACTACCTCCCAATAACGCATTACGAAAGGGTGTCTTGCGACCGTAGTTCTCTCTGCGACGAAGTCGGAGCAGGATAGAATAATACTGCCCCAAAAAGAAAGAAGAAGAAACAAGGCGAACATTAAAACGGGGACAGCTACCAGGCAATCCCAAATTAAACCAACTTCAACAGGCTGTTCATGATCACCAACCCAAACGACTTGAGCGAAGAGCTCTGTGCCAACCGAGCCCGAAACTTCTGCATGTCGATTCCCTCCAGGGCCGGGTATATGGTCGGGCTCGGCAGCTCTCCTGTTGCGGCGTCGATGCCCCCGTTGGTGGCAGCAAAGTCGCGTATGTGCTGTCGCAACTCGGAGACGATGGCTACGTCTGTCTTGGGCGGCATTGAATGATAGGGTGCTAGGCCATGGAAGATGGAGCCGAGCCCGGCCGCCCACATTCGCCGGATGTGCCCGTCGTCCGACGACCGGTGGAGGTGCGGGCTGAGCGTGCGGACTTGGAAGACTCGCACTGGCTTGTCCGCCGTGCCGCCCCTGGTTGTGCCGTCCAGCACCGGGCCGTTGGCCTTCACGCAGGAGTTATGCCCGCCGTTCCGCTGGAGCACCTTTCCCATCTCCAGCAGATTGATGAAGTGAAAGGGTTCGATGGCGTAGCCAGCCGCCATCCTCAGCTTCAGGGCCAGATGCATGGTCATGGCGTGTTCACCCGCGTTGCCGGTGGTGACGAAGGACTTGTTTGGCTCGCCCTCTGGATGCAGCTTGCAAGTGCCATTCCGCGGCTCGGGGGAGGGAACAAGCAACTCGTTGAGCCACGAGTTGACGACCTTGGAGCATCTGCCTTCTGTCACAAAATCGAGCCGCCCGTCGCGAAACTTGGGTTTGGATGCCCATCTCAGCCGCACCATGGTGTCTTCCAGCTCAGGATGGGGGCTCATGGCGAAGCCTGCGGCGAAAGCCTTGCAGTATTCATTGACCGACCCGGCGTTGAAGTTGTCAGCATCAACGAAGCCAATGTAGCGCCGCTCCGGGCAGAAGGCCGCCGCTAGAGCCACCCCGAGAAGCATGCCCTCCCCCTTTCCGTTGCGGATGGTCCCGTCGGCAGGGTCGATCAACTCGGACATGCCGGAATCACGGAACGCCGCGGCCGCTACCACGTCCTTCTGGTGAATCGCCAATATTTGCCGGCCGAATCCTCCAAATGCCTTGGCCATGTCTACCTGCTTCTTGTATTGGTCGTCGCCATCCTCCCTCCTCCGACAGTTGGAGACGAGAATGACAAGACAAGGCGCTGGAATGGCAGAAATGACGCCTCTGATAACCGAGACTTCCTCGTTCTTGCAGGGGACCACAATGACCATTTCCGTCAAAACGCGGTCGAGGCTCTGACCCGAGAAACATGCCGTGCGAGTGCTCCTGGCGGTGCCCTGGCTGCTGCCACCCCTGTCTCCGTCCGTCTCCTTCCCATTCTTGGGGCGGGTGTCTAGTTCTAGAACTCGAGCTTCCTCAGCGATGTGCAGCGAACCAAACCGGTGGGTTCTGGAAGGAAGCGCTAGCCGCATGTCGTTGTTGGGTAATGGAGTCGGAGGGCTTCCTGACTTGGTGCCTCTCGAGGGTGTCAAGCGTGAGCAAGTCGCTGAGTGACCGCAGGGTAGGAATTGTGCGTGTGGCTCGGGGTTGTATAGTAGTATCTTGTTCGCGTGTGCGACTTGAGTCGTAGGCATAACGACCGACATGTTGCTGGCCGGCCGGGTCCTTGTAGTAGCCTCGCGGGGGGCCAAGGACCAAGAAGGGCCAGAGTCGAGACGGTTTGACTGCATAACTGCGGCACAACACAAACGTGAGCGGCGCCATGAAAGAGTGAGCCGCACTGCGAAGGGCAAGCCACGTCTTGTAAGGGGTGAGCCGTCCGAAGGAAAACCTTGGCAAGAGGGTGTGATTGGAAGTCATCCAGCAGTGCAAACACAAAGCCCCCAGCACCAGAAGAAACTCTCAACGTGGCGGCGATTCTGGCTAGGTTATCCTTTGTCGGTCTTTCGAGTGCTGTTGTTGATAGTCCCGGTGTTGGCCGTCCTCGGGATAACGGATCCGGCGTTGTCAAATGCCCCTCGGTATGGCCATGAGATGTGGAAACAAAAGCTCCTCTGGCACAGGCAATGTACCAGTACATGTATAGCAGTGGATGGGAGGTCAAATCTGGACACGGAGAGGTGGAGTCGAGCCTCGCCCGAGGACATTGCAGGTTGGTGTAACCCACCACTTTGATGCGTGGCTAATACTTAAGTTCCCGTTGCTTTCAGCCACCCGTCAAGAGGGTGCGGACGCGAGGCAACCAACCCCAAGAATGGACTCCGAATCACCAACATCCCCACCATGGGTCCGTCCCCCCAACCCCCGACCCCCACTTTGTCCTTTCTTAGTACTAGTCAGCACTGAAAGAGATAGATGCATTCCACTGTTTTGTGTCTAGTGCAGCTCTTGTTCCCTTTTGCAAGATGGCGTGATCCGTTCTTGGTCTGGTCTGTTTGGCTGACTGTGTACACGCAGGCGCTAGCCAACATCAATTGGTCGCGTTACAAGTACTCGTTCTGGCTTGCGGTGCTCTGCATGGGACATTGGTCCCAGTGCCCCCCGAAGGGCTGCAGTTCCCTTGGCGGCTGTGGCCTCGATAGGCATCAGGCGTTGGAGAAATAGGGAAATGGTCCGCACTTCCAGCTGCTATCTCGCGCTCCACGACACCCACCCTCAACTTCGCCTCATGACCACATGGCCCCCGCTGACGGGAACCGTACCAGGGAGCAAAGACGAGGACATGTGCAGCCAGGCAACGTGCCGCAGCGGTACAGGGCGACAGCCCTTCCCCTCGCCCATGCAGGCAAGCCTTGCGCATATCATTCCACATATCACACGCCACCCAAGCTGCCGGGACCGAGAATTGTCCCCCACGGCCACGGCAGGGCGCGCATGAGCAATCGCTCGGCTTGTGAGGACCTCTTTTGAAGCAAGACGAGTGAGTCCGTCCTTCTGGAGCCCCGCGTTTTGGGGCTGATTGAGCAGTGGACACCAACAACCAACAGTCCAACACGGCGTGGATGGACCCTGGTCATTAACGAGCTAACGATATAACTCGCCCACACAGAGAGGAGTCGTGGACCACGCGCTGGGTGAGCGCGATAACAAGGGCTGATCTGCTGGTGGGCAAATGGGGCAACCCGCTATGCCGGAACAGGGCGTGATGAGGAGGCTCCTCCGGCCTTGGGATCGAATCATTGACGGCACGGTGCACTAACGGGAACGGGATGGATGGCTTAAGCCTTCTTCAGCCCTCCACGGACCTCGGCAAGCTGACAAAAGGGGCTTCGTACGCACACACACACACACACACACTCACACAGTAACACACACTCTTACTGTGATGCTTGCAAAAAAGGCAAGGAGGAATCCAACCCTGCCGCCCTCAGTCGACTCATCTGATCTCGTCTTCCCTCCAACGCGCTGATAACGTTGCGGGAGGGGGGGGAGGGGTCGTGGCTAGGTAAGGTAGGGTTAGGGGTCCCACCACGCTGACATCCCCCCTGCCCGACGGATCGATGGCACTCCGCGTTAGATCCGTGGCGTCTGCCAAGTCGGCCCCGGGAAGATTCCCGTGTCCAATAGACAGTCTTACAAAAAGCCACAGTGGAGAATGGCGGGGCAGTCGGAGGAACCCCTGGCAAAGACGCCGTCGTGGAACACGCGAGGAACGCCTTTCGAGCGTCAGATCGGGGATAAGACAAGCCACCTGCCATCAACTCGGAGGAAACTTGGCGCCCCTTGGTGGCTGTGGCATGCCACCGACCGATTTTTCTTCAACATTCCTCCGGCACACGTCACTAGCAAGGACGCGCAACGTCCACGATCTCGCCGATGCCATCCACCATGGGGGATAAAAGGAGGACGAGTCCCACCTCGAGGGATGTCGGTTGAAGTCTGAACCATCATCACAGCCCAACAGCCACCACTTGACAGCCATTACCTGAACCACAATATCTGGCAAAGGACAGCACTCATCTCAAGACATACTCCTCTCACACTCTTGACATCCACACCAAAACACACACACCATGACCTCCTCCTCCAAAACCATTCTCTTCCTCGGCGCCACGGGCGGTGTTGGCCTCTCGGCCCTCCGGCGCTCCCTCGCCGCCAACCACACCTGCGTTGCGCTCTGCCGCACGCCCTCTAAGCTCACAGCCATCTTCCCCTCGCCGGCACCCTCCAATCTGCACCTCGTCCAGGGCAACGCGCACGACGCCGACACGCTCGCAAAACACCTGCTCAACCCGGCCAACCCGGCTCATGTCGTCGACGCCATCGTCTTCTCCATCGGCGCGCGGCCGACCCTCAAAGGCATGGATGACTCGCACGTGTGCGAGAACGGCATGATGGCGCTGCTAACGGCGCTGCGCCGTGGCCCGGCGACGACCACTGTGAGCGGAGGCAAGCCGCGGCTCATCGCCGTCAGCTCAACGGGCATCTCGGACCACGGTCGCGATTTGCCGTGGCTGATGTACCCGCTATACAAGGCGCTTCTGCACGTCCCGCACCAGGACAAAAAGGCCATGGAGCGGCTGGTCATGGGGAGCAGCGCCGAGACGGAGTGGACGCTGGTCCGCGGCAGTCTGTACACCAGTGGCCCGGCGACGGAAGGGTTGGTCCGGGACGGGATGGAGGATCCGGTCTCGGGCGTTGTAGAGAGCACAGCGGTGGGATATACCGTCAGCCGGGAGGATGTGGGCAAATGGATATTTGAGAACTGTATCCAGGGAGGGAGCAAATGGGTTGGCAAGGCGGCTGCCGTGACATATTAGGGGGCGGTTTACAAGGGAGTTCGGGTCGGAGTCAAGAGGTAGTGCATTTGGATATTGTCAGTTAGGTAATGAAGGAATAGATCTCATATCATGTTAAACAAGGACTATAGTAATCTCAAGTCAACTTCCCTCAAAGTTTCTCTCGGTTTGTCCTTCTCCTACCAAGTCCAACCCCCTTCATACCGGCAACAACGCTCCCTCCCCTTCCTCTCGCACTCTCTCACACAACGACACACTCACTCCACCCTTCCACCCTCTCCCACCACACTCACACACCAAAGCCAACTTCTTAACCCCTTTCTCTCTCATCCACCATCCAGCCTTCTCCCTCACCAACCACAACAACCCCGCCACCTCCTTGAGCCGGTCCTGCTCTCTTCTCTCCCAGGCCTTCAAGTGCTCCGTTTTGTCTTCCACTGCCAGCTTTGAACTGGCAGGGAACACTCCGTTCTCGTGTTGCGTAGAGTAGAGCTTGTTCCGTGGGGAGAAGAACATTTGCGCCTGTGAGGTGCTCAAGGATGGGCCACGGCCGTTTTTGGTTTTGAGTTCGACCAAGCAGGCGGCAGGGACGGTCCTACCGACATGGTGCGTGAGGAGTGTCGGAGTCTTGGTGATGCGTGGGGGGGCTTAAAAGTTGGGCTGTCGCCTGGGTCGTCTAGGGTGAGAAGTGTAAATGCCGTTGCACCAGATGGTCGGGGCCGGCACCTGGGACGGGTGTGGTGTGAGAATTGGCGGGTTTGAAGGAGCGATGGGAGGGTGTCGGAAAGGGTCTTTTTGTGCGCTGAACTGGCAGGTTTGTCGGCGTGGTCCTGGTCGGAATCGTGGTCGTGATCATGATTGTGCTCGCAGTGGTATGCGTCTACCTCAGACTGAACCACACAATGCAGCCCTGCAATCCAGTAGGACGTCACACGGTGGTGGCTCGCACTGTCTTGCAGAATGGAGTGGTCTTCAGGGGCATACTTGCACGTCTCTTTCTCGAACCCGGCACCGTGGCCGTAACTGACAGAGAGGTCCGGGTCCTCGTTCCATCGCGAAAGTAGCAGCGTGCTTCCTCTTAACTCGACCTCAAATCGAACTGCCATTCTCAAATCGTTGCTGTAGAGATCGAAGAGTTTCCGCAGGTTGCCAGCGTTTGTGATCAGATCTACCGAATCGAACAGGTTGAATTCCGGCTGCATGATCTCGACGGATCGGAGCAGCGGCTCAAAGGTGTGCGTGTACCGAGGAAAGTCGGAACTAAGGGCCTTGTTTTGATGGTCTTTCAAGATCGTGAGAACATGACGGGGAAGAGTGAAACGAGGAGGACAGCCTATTGCGAGACTTGAGTGAGCAATGGTGAGAACACAGGGATTTGTTACTAGGCTTGAAGGAGATGGTACGAACCTGGGACGGCAATTTCCCCTTCGGAGACCTTGTTGAAGCTGGCAAGCTCTCGGTCATGCATGATATTGATTGGGCCGCCGTAAACACTTGTCGGCAGCGTCTCGAGATGCCTAAGATCACGGCTCATGTGGGACGCTCGCTTCATCCACCAGCCTTCTGCTTCCGTCCACTGCTCTTTCGGGTGAAGCCGACTGCAAATTCCTAGGAATAGGTACCGGCATTTCTTGTTGGGGCAGAGGCGTGCCTGTCGACTCCTGATGTTGAAGCCCATTGTCACGGAGTGGAGGAGGTATTCAGATTCTCTTGGATGGTTGAGTCTCAATGCGGCTCAAGAGCAGAGAAACAGGTTCCTGAATGGCTATATGTACACGAAAATGAGACAAGGCTTTGTACTTTCAGGATGCGAGTCATAGAAGGAGGCCCTGCTCCCTCATTTCGTAGGCAGACAAATCGTGGCTCTTGGAATCAGCCTTGAGGACTTTTCTTCCCGCAAACCACGGAGGAAATCAGGACGTGTGTGTAACACCCTGTTGTTTGCCTCAAACGCGTCCTCCGTCCGCCTCGTTATGCGGTTGGCCGCGTAGGCGGCCAGCACAGCCTGTGCCAACATCCAATAGGGGCTGCCACTGTAGCCGAAAGCGACGACTGACCGAGCCTGCGTCTGGCTGAGGCAGACACTTGCCTGATGGCGACTGGCCGCAAGTGCGGGCCACATTGTAGGCCTCAAAAGAATGATTGGGCCAGATTAATGATCAGGCACCCTTCTTCACGAGTAGTGTACATGACGGGAGACCGGAACAAAGTGGAGGAGGAAGGCAATGTGACACGCTTCGGGTACATGTGCCTCTATTTGCTCTAACTGATTTAAGGGGGTATCCTAACACGCGCTACCATGTCGCAGCGAGGCCTATCTCACTCGTCCCTCGCCATCCTTTGACCATTCAATGCTGGACAGAAGCCTAACATCCCACTGCCTCAACTCCGAGCCGCGGGGACGAGGAAGCCATCAAAGAACTGCCCAATGGAGTCCACTTCATCTAACGCAGCAACCTTGGCTACATCTAAAGGAAGAAAAACGTCAGCACCCAGTCTCACATGATCAAGGAGTTAGCAACGTACAGTGATCTGGCCGCACAACCACCAAGGCGCCTCTCTGAGGATCCACTCCGAATGTCTCATATGCATGCCCATGGCCGGAGTTGTAGCTCTCCTCGTCCGCAAAGACCTTGGTCAGAGCTTTGCACGATGTCAGTGTGCTGCTCCCAAGGAGATTCAGGTAGCGCGGGCAGTCAGTTGCTTACCTTTCATCCCCCACCTGCCTGTCACGGGTGTGAAGAAGTCTGGAATCTCCTCCTGCTCGACATTCTTCCTGTCTGACGCAATCACCAAGACACGGTCAATGACGCTATCTGGGTAAGCCCCTGAGGGGGTGAAGCGCTGAGCCGTCTGCTCGAGCTTTTGAGAAACCTGAGGCCAAGTGAGTCAGTATGTCTGTCTGATCAAGTTCCCGGAAAGAGGTTTGTGGGGAGAGATTAACAACTGACCTTCTTCAACTTCGCCGCCGCCTCGGGCTGTGACACGTCTCCGGAAAAGACAACGACATACCACTGCCCGTCAGCGGGTAGCCCCTTGACGAGCTGCATGGCCTTGGCGTCGCAGAAGCGGACGACCTGTGCGCTGGGGAAGCACATGCCGACGGTGACCCTGGAGGCGATCTCCTTGTCGTGCGATCCGATGACAGTCACGGCTGACGTGTCGTATTGCACAGCGTGACCAGCCGTGTAGCGCCCCGCTTTGACGAACTGCTCGGCCGTCTGCTCCGGCGTGATGCCGTGCTCCTCGCGGTACTTGGTGTTGAAGATCTTGGTGAAGGCGCGGTCGAAGTCGATCAACTCGGTGGCGGTCCGCTCGCGCTCAAGCACATATGTCTCGATCAGATCTGGGCGGGCTAGGCCGTTGAGAATCATGCCGAGCTTCCAGCCAATGTTATGTCCGTCCTGAAGGCTGACGTTCATTCCCTGGCCGGCCTTGGGCGAGTGCGTGTGGCAGGCATCGCCCGTCAGGAACACGCGGTGGTCGCGGTGGAAGAAGTCGGCGCGGCGTTGGCCGATGGCGTAGGCAGACCACCAGAAGGTCTCGGCAAAGTCCATGTCGTAGGGGCGGAAGATTTCGCGGGCGCGGTTCTGCAGGCTCTCAAGGCTGACGTCGGCAACCCTTGTGCCAGCTGGCAGCTCCGTATAGAAGCGGACCATGGAGTCGCCCTCGCGCGGCACGATGAGGATGCTCCCTGCCGTCGAGTTGATGACGCACTTCTTGCGCACGTCAGGGAAGTTGGTGCGCGGGTACACGTCCATGACGCCCCAGACAGCGTCGGTGCTGTCGCCGACCATCTTGAAGCCGAGCGACCTGCGGATCACACTGTGTGCGCCGTCGCAGCCCTGCGCGGAGTGGTGTGAGCACGTGGATTGGGTTCAGGGGTAGTGATTTCCTTGAAGAAGTGAAGAAGGGGGCAACCTACCAACGCGTACTTGGCCTGGTAAATTTTCTCCTTTCCATCCTTCACCGTGGTCACTGTCACCGGATACGCCGCCTGGTCTTTCGCTGCAGCCGAGTCTACTTCCACTCCCTTCACCTCGCACTCATACTCGATTGGTGGTTTCGGCCCCAGCAGTCCCGTCATCATGGCGTTCAACCGCGCCTGGTTGAGTATGACGTGCGGCTGGTGGCTGATCTCGGTCTCCTTGTCGGCCGCGTACTTTGTCCTCTTTATCCCCTTGACCTCCCCCTGAGCCTCCTGGTCAGGCGCCCAAAAGGCCACCTCGAGCACATGGTACGACTCTTTGAGCAAGTCCTCGGCGATGCCAAAGCTGTCAAAGATTTCGACGGTGCGAGTCTGCACGCCGTCGGCTTGGCCGATCTTGAGCGGGCCGTCGCGGCGCTCGAGGATCTTGTAGCTGATGCCGAAGCGGGCGAGCCAGACGGCGGCGCAGAGCCCCGC
>FTEL01008033.1_pt1 | contig 10792 bp, 13 predicted proteins | sample 1658911 | NCBI WGS metagenome assembly FTEL01 (sample SAMEA3914869, study PRJEB12502) | metagenome | biome: forest; material: soil | place: USA | collected 2012-03-12 | depth 0.1 m
GGAGATGAGGGTATACGGCAGCGAGGCGGTTCACCAAAGTTATTCTGCTGCTGTGGTTCAGTTTGGCATCAAGATCGACGAAGAAACGACTCCTACTGTTTGATATGTTAATTACAAGCCCCAGCAGCATGGCATAAACTTGACTCTGCGGTACCTACCTGCTTTAGGTGGCTAAAAACCTGCAACCACCCTTCGGGATCTCTCCCTGCGTGCCTGGTCCTGGGGTAGAGCTGCACTGTAGAAGACACTGCGCCAGAGCCCTCCACGTAGACAGCCGCTTACCTACCTAGGTAGCAAGTCCAACAACAGACTGCCAGCAGCCGGCGGGCCAGCGCTTCCTAGGTACTTTGATTATCTGCATGTCAGGAGGCAAAGCCCAGGTCGTGCGGCAGGGTTGATGCAACGAGACAGCTCGAATTTATTATTTGGAAGGTTGAATTAGAGAGTGGAGTGGGATAATTGGATTTGGGGCTGAGTTTAACGTTAGCAGATGCTAATTTAATCATGCATGGGAGCGCGGAGAATGTAACCTTTTCTTTTCTTTTTTTGAAGGCCCCCGGTCCATTGATGCGGCGCTGTCTGTCAGGTGACTGACTTGAGCTGAACCTGGAAGAAAAACAACAAACCTCAACGCCACACCCGACCTAGAAGTCTGCTCACGACCCCAATTGCCGGCCATGCCGCCCAACACAATGTCCTGGCACCCGTCCCGAATCGAAACCAGAGTAAAGCCGACATCGCGCGCGCCGCGATGGGATTACGCGGGTAGTTCCTCCATGCCTTTGCCGGACCGGTCAAGCCAGAACCAGCGCCGCAAGGACCCAGTCGACTTCATCGAATCAAGGCGCTTCCGCGCCGAGAGCAAAGATGGGGAACGGGCTTCGAGCCCCGAACTTGGGAGACGGCGCTATCGCCGTGGCAATGACGAGTTCACCTTCGTCGATGAAGCTCGTCGGAGAGCGGAGGTAGAATCGTCCGACGCGGACCCTGATGATCGCAAGAGCGAGGCTCAGTACGACCCTGCCTCTGATCAACCTGTCTTCTACACTTTCGGGGAGCTCTCTCGTCAAGGAAAGCGAGATTCGCACTCTGGCGGTGACGGGCTATCGGACACCGAGTCCGCGGTGGTTTCTGGAGACGAGCAGGAGACGCCTCACGGCGTCCAGCAAGGAAGTCCAGGGCCTGGCGGCAAGAATCACGGCGCCGGCTCCGTCTATCACGTCCTAGAGTCGCACTACACCGGTGATGGATACGCGCATGGCCATCACTCGGCCGAGTTGAAGGCAATCTTGAGTGACCGGGCCGTCGTCCCGCAGTCCATGTTCCGTTGGATGTATTGATAACCCCTTACTTCAGCCCCTCCCTTTTCCCTTTTCCTTCCTTCTTTGTCAGGTATTTTACGAAACCCTCTACTTGTGCTGACTTCTCCCCATTTGTAGCCATTTCACGCGGCCATCTAATAATATGGACATGGACGACCTCTCGGTGAGCGCTGGCCGTGCTTGGGCTTACTTTACTGCTCATACCTCCTTGGTGTTCGTGTGGCTAATCTCGCCGGTATTGTGTAATTATCTAGGCGCAAATCGCATCCATTCCTGGCCTCTCTAGCACCGAAACCACCGGACTCCAGAACATGGTTGGCGCCATTAAGCGAGATTTTAACACGACAGTCCAGACATCTGACGGGAAGTACGCGCGATATCTTGCGCCAACACTCCGTTTCGAGCCTCTGATGTCAGAAGGCAAGAAACTTGGCTCTCGCTCAGTTACCTGGATTGGGTTGCCATACTTCAGCTTGGAACCGTACTCGGGACTTTCGGGCACGGCCAGCACGAAATGTTTTGCCACACCAACTCTGCTCCAAACAAAATATTCGCGGACGACTCGCGCCAGGGAGATGCAGCAGGCAGTGTGCCAGCAGAAAGGGGAAGGTGTTTCCCCTGCGGCCTGCTTCCATGTTTCCCAACTTTGGTGCCTTGTCCTCGACAATTGTACGTCAAGTCCCGCCCTCTACGCATGGACCCCATGAACATGAACCCCTCGAGCCTGGAGTTGCTAACCGTTGCAGCGCTGCTCCTCACATACGGCCGCCTCACTCAGGAGGCCCTCTGTGAAGGCATCATTACCAAGACCCTCAAGCCCTTGGAAACCCAGATTCCAACCAAGACATTACTCGTCCGATACAATGAGATGATCGTGTGGTCAATTCCTCTCGAGCAGTGCCAGACTTGGCTTGTACGTGCCTGCTATGCCCTCTTCGCTCCATCATCATTATGCTAAGTTCCGTCGTCCATCAGAGCTTTGTCTCCCACTTTCGCAAGCATCAGCCTCGAGGAATAAGATTCTGCTATCGCGGAGTGGCCGTTAAGCCTGGCAAGTGGCCCAAGGTTATTCAACTCGCGTCTCGCCCCAATAAAAAGCTCATATTGGACCTTCAACTCAGGTAGGCAAGGGCATGAAGACATTCCTGCATTCTCAATGCTCATGAACAGCGGCAGATCACCAATGAAGCCGCCACGGTCGGAGCTGCCGGTGCCACCTGGTTCGACTGTAGTGGACCAGCCCACACCCGCCGACACGCCTACGCCAGCGGATCGGCCAGTTCCGAAAGATAATACGGCCGAGTCAGAGCATGTTCCAGAGCTCCATCCTGTCGTGGCTCTGGGACAGAGCAGCCAGAGCCCGGGAATCCAGATTTCGGGCGGGTTGTCACCAAAAGGACGTTCCATCCAGCGCGCATCGCTCTCCCCCCAACCTCCCACTCGAGGCCAATCTCCTTCAACGTCGGAACCGAGATCTGCGTGTGGAATATTTGCCTACTTGGAGTGCTTTGGCAACTCTCCAGCTTCGCTAGCTCTAGGTGTTCCAGTCTCCACCAAGGGCCAGAGCGCGACCGAGTACTTCGCCGGCATCGACGAGCACATGCGGAGTAAAACTACCCTCGTGGATCGCTTTGCATACAGATCTATCCACGAGACTCTCCCTTCTCTCGTCTACGAAGTGCTGAACAGGGAACGGCGAATCTTGGATCTCACACAGCAGCCCTCTCTAGGACAACAACGCGACTTTCAGCGACGAGTCAGTGTGTACAATTCCGCCGACGCTGTCTTCAACTTCTTCTTCCCGCGAGATACATGGGTGGCCACAACTAAAAAGTTCTGGGGCGCGGTCGGTGTTCTTGTCACGGTTCGTTGTCCAGTCTGAAGTTAGCTGCGCGAGGTGGTTTTGGCTGATCGCCGGTCCATGGTACCTTATTGCCACTAGGACTCACTCAAGCCATCACCAAGGTTGAGTAGTCCCAGGTCCAGCTTTCGAGAGCGAGAGCGAGAGCGAGAGCGAGAGCTGGACCCGGAACTTCTGCACCTGGGCTCCCTCGTCACGGCCCTGGGCGAGATAAGGGGTGATATTCAGGTTTTCAGCGAGAGCTTCACCAACATCGAGGATTCTGACCGCGCACAAATCAACCCGCCCTCGATTTTAACCGATGCGTGGGTGCATTTAACGCTCGCCCTCGCTACGTTTTCATCCAACGAAAGAAGATCCCTGGAGCTGATACAGAAAGCGAGGTCCGATATCTACACCGGAATGTGGACAATCATTGGCGCCCGATCGGACGCGCTCCAAGTCCGGGATCTCATGGTTCTCCCGAGTGACTTGGTGGCGCTTATGAGCATGAAATTGATGAAGAACGTCACCCCGAGCCTTCCCGACATTGGCTCTACGTACGGGTCCTACCTAGACTCAATTGTGAGTTGTGGCCCATCGTGAGAACTCGGTTCCCGTTTGCTAACGTGCTTCATCAGAGCTCTGACATTGCCACCGGACGGCCAGACCGAAGAATTGATCACAAACTGGGGCTCTTTCTCGAGGAACTCTCCGCCATTCGCTGGACCGTTGATAATCAGGTAGCGATTCTCTCTAGCCTGTTGCAAACAAGAGACAGCGTTGAGAGAGCTGTCACGATGGAGCTCGCCAAAACCGAAGCAGTCGACAGAAACCAGTCCGCGACCGCCTCCCAAGACGTGTGGGACGAGCCGAGGATTTCCTACGCCTCGTCACCCCAGCACGCCACGATAACGGCCATGGCCGAGAAAGCTCTCGAGGCCGGCAGAAATGGCTTGCTTGAGCCATGTGGGTTTGGCTATATGCTGGCCCACGATTGCATCCAGGATCTCAAAGACAAACGCGACGACTTTGCGACAATGGTCGGTGAAGCGGCCTCTCTGAAAGATGCGGTACGTCTTCTCTCAATTGTGTCCATAACCTATCCCACGCGCTCGTCCCAGGAGTGTCTCCTTTCCACCTACCACCTCTCCGCCCCTGCTTTCTCTAACTCACCACCATAACTCCCCCTCTTCTCCACACTCTCCCCAATCGCAGCCGCCCCCAACTAACGCCGTCCTCCCCAACACACAGAACAACAACAAAATCAACCACACCAAAGACCGCCAGGAAAACGCTATCTACGCCTTCACAATCGTCACTGTCATCTTCCTCCCGCTTTCGGCCGTCGCCTCGGTGTTCGGCATGAACTCGGCCGACATCCGGGATACGGACCTAGGGCAGTGGGCTTATTGGGCCACTGCGCTCCCCGTCACGGCCGTTGTGATGCTGTTGGGGCTAGTATTTACGGGGGAGATGAGAAGGCTGAGGGGTTGGACTGCAGAGAGGCTTGCGGTGTGGATTACGAGTGTTACCAAGGAAAACGGGAGGTCGGTGGATGATAAGGGGAGGGAGAGGGATTGGCGAGAAACTGAGCGCCGCTAAACACACACCTTTGTCTAGGAGATGCGAGTGTACAGAGGACGGGTACGTGGCCAAGTCGCCGGCTAGCATTTCTCTCCTCATGTTTCCATCATTTGTCGAAACGAGTGGGCTAAAACAGGGCCCCGTGGTCCTGAGCTATATACGTAGGTAGTTCAAGCTTATTGCGGACTTCAAATAAAACGGGAAGGGTGACGAAGATACACTCAACATGAAGAATGGTCGTTCCAACCTCGGTACCGGCATACGTAAAAGGTGCCGAAAGCAGGGGTTTCGGAATGCGGAAAATGGTGACTTTCAATGGTCTCTACAATGTACTACTATGTACAAAATACTAGTACACTAGGCTAGGAGTACCTAGGTATTTCAGTTTTACCGTCGTGCGCCCAGGTGTTTCCTTTCACCCTGGAGTCTCCGACGTTCGGCTCCCCTGGCTCAACCCGGTCGGGTCCAGAGTCCGGATACGAGATGTCGTGGAACGGATGTTTTGGATCGCGAGTCGGCGATTGGACAAAGCGCCATGGATGGTCTTCACCCAAGACACCTCGCTGGGGCCGTCCGGAGATTTGGATCCATCAAGCACGAGGCAACAATTAAAACGCCCCATAGTTTAGCAATGATAGATCCAACTCGGTGGGTCGGACACGCCAGCACAGCTCGGCCTAGACCGCGTCAGCCCGGCGCTATTGGCGGATAACGGCCAAGAGCGTCGCTAAAGGGACTTCGAAGCTCCACAGCAGACCTTATTAGACTTGTACAGAACAGATGAAGATGTCTGGACTGGCAAGAGCCATGCCAGCAGGTACGCGGCTCTGCCAGTTCAAAAGGGGCGCCGTGACTGCTCGTGAGAGACGAGAGAGCACCCCTCTCATCCGGATCTTCTCTCGTCTTCCGCTTCCTCCCGTGCCATGGCTCTCCACAGAGTTAACTGCGCTCATAAGGCGACGGGTGACCAGATTGCCAACAGCAAACGTCTTGTCATCTGCTGTGACGGAACTTGGAATGACACGTGAGTCCATCACAAACGACCTCTCTGTCACTTTATTCTCACAAAATTTGTAGGAATGCGGGCTCTGGCCCGCCGAGCAACGTCAGCCGGCTTTCTGGCGCCGTGGCACACAAATGCTGTTCTGGCATGTCACAGATCGTCTACTATCACCCAGGTGCTGGCACCGAGTCGACCAAGGCGGCTCAGGTCGTTGGAGGAGCCTTCGGCGTCGGCGTCGCACAAGACATCGCTGAGTCGTACAGATTCATCTGCGACAACTACAACCCCGGCGACGAGATAGTCATCATTGGCTTTTCACGCGGCGCTTTCACAGCCCGCTCCGTCGCCTCCATGGTGTGTGCGCTCGGCTTTCTCAACCGCTCAGGTCTCGACCAACTTCTCCATATCTTCAACGACTATGAAACATGGAAAGATTGGCACAAGACGTCGTTTGATGACAAAAAGCATCTCCTGGGAATCACGTTCGAGAACCTCAAGAAGTTGAAGCGCTTCCAAGCCGCAAAGGAGCGGTCTCAAATTGGGGTGACGAAGCGGCCATCCGAAGAGTCGGACCAGTGTTTGTGGGAGGGTCTCCAGACCAGGAGAAAGGAACTGTACAACAAGATGAAAAGCATGGTTATAGACGGCGCGCCCGATCTCCGAGGCATAGCAGGTGCCTATCGGGACATGCTCGCAGAGGTTTGCTCCCTCCTGAGCTCCATTGTCCCACTCTATATCACTAACCTCTTTACAGTATGAACTGTCGCTGTGTTCGCGAGAGAAGGTCCCCGACACAAACACCTTCAGGTATGTGCCAGTCAAAGGATACGTCAAGGCTGTGGGAGTATGGACACGGTTGGGAGCTTGGGCATTCCAAAGATGCCTCCCTTTTACCACAGCGGCCGTGGAGACGAAGAGGTGTGTACCGTATTTTCCCCGAGCTCGGGAGACTGGGAGCTATCGACTGACACAGATGCAGATTCAGTTTGAAAGCATAAACGTCCATCCCAGGATTGAGAATGCCTTTCATGCCATTGCCCTAGACGAGTGGCGGAAGGCATTCGACTGCACCATGTGGGGGAAGAGAGGCAACGACGACACTCGCCTCCGCCAGGTCTGGTTCCCCGGTTCCCACTGCAATGTCGGTGGAGACTGGGAGGATCAGCAAATTGCCACCATCGCCCTTGCATGTAGGTTTCCAGCCACACTATCCAGGACTTGAGGCGTTCCGCATATCGCTCTCTCAGGGGCTAACCATCATCGTACCAGGGATGGCCGACCAACTGACGTCAGTCGGCGTCGAGTTTAGCAAGACGGAGATGAGCCGTATCTTCTACGATATTCGCCCTACGGCCAGAGCACGCAAGTGGGGGCTGGGTCTCATTAACAACCCCAACGGCTTGTCGTCGTACCCCGACTGGCTCTGGTCTTACGCCGCTGCTCCCTACCGCTGGGCCAAAAACGGCACAACAGACTATTTGACTAGAACACCAGGAGGCTACCAGGAGGACAACAAAATTGATCAACTCATCGAGCCCAACGAGCTCATTCACCCTTGCGTCCGTATCCGCTACCTGTACGGCGGGCTGAATATGGACGACATGGGCCCGTGGAAGTGCCGCGCTCTTACGGAGCACGGTTACAGCCTCCAGCGGGTCGACAAGCCCAACACACGGGAACCGCGCGTCCCCGGAGTCCCGGCTACGTACCACAGCATCAGCGGGCCAGTTGAACCGTTCTACGACATGCCCCCGGCCATCACCACCGCGGGAACGGCCGAGCACCCCTTCGTCCGGATTGAGCAGCCGCAGGAAGACGAGCTGCACCAACTGGCAGAGCCGCAGTCTCACTGGGCTTGGGTGCACAAGGACCCTCAGCGTAAGGCGCTAGCTGAGGAGCACATCGGCATGTGGGAGCGCCTGTTCATCAAGACAAACGAGAAGCTGGTGCGGTGGCAAGACAAGGCAGATGCCGACGCGGCGGCCGCCGCCCAGGCGGAGAAGAAAGGCATTTTTGCTTCGGCCGGCGAGGCGATCATGTCGCGGTTTGGCGGCGCTGCCACTCAAGCGCCGCGGCCGCCCCCGCCGCCTCCTACCGTGACGCCTTTGGCGGTGGAGCGCAAGAGGGAGCATATCCCGGAGACGTATGGATACCACGATATCGTCTCTTGGCAAAAGGGAGATACCCAACCCAGGGAGTAGGTGCTGGTTTGAGCTTGGGTGTGACGGCTTTCTGTACTATGTATATCTTGGGAAAACATATTCTGGGCCTAGGTGTTAATTAGACTGTTGTTCATGGTCTCCTTGAAGCGCCCCTGAATTCTAGTAGGTGACTTTGTACCCCTCTGATCGCTCGGAATCTGCTGGCACTCGACGTGGCATTCTTGCTCGGGGACAGACGTACGCGCACTGACGGCAGATATATCCCGTGGTATCCCTAGGACAGCTCCCTTGCGTTCTAACAAACTATCACTGTCCTCATTCCTAACCCCTGTTTCCCAGCAGTCATCAGCGCACACTTGAAGCAACACCTCCCATCACTTTTGTTCCAGATCACCGCGCTCGGTCCGACATAGGCGCACCATGCTCGCGCGTATGTCTCGGCCGCCCCACCGCCCGTCGCATTGACGACCGTTATGACTCTGTCATCCCACGCCCCATATGTTTCCGCCGAGATCAAATCGGTCAGCTCTAGCGTGCGGAAAACATAATCCGCGGCATCCAAGGGATCGATGCGGTGGCAGCGGGTGCCGCTATCCCGGCGGTACGGCGGTGCGGCCAAAAAAACGCTGTTGAAAAGCAGCCTGAACGTGACATCCGTTTGCGCCTGACGCAGCCAGAAGTGGCAGTCTATGGTTTTGATTCCCAACTGTCTGTCCCCCGCGTGTCCTCTGGTATCCGCGGACAGCGCGATCCTCCGTAGCTCCACCGAATCGATGGAGGTTGTAGGGGCCTTGGGCTCGGTCCATTTGGCCTCGTCACTCCACTCTCGGAGCTCTGGTGCGGGTTGGCGGGCGTACTCGTCTGCTTCGGTCTGCGCTGTAAACACGCGCGGCGGTATGGCGGTTATGGTGGCTGGCACCCCTAAACGATGTACCACAGACGGCGAGTCGGTAGGACATGGGCCGACCCAGCCGGCCAAGCACCTCACCCCTTTTCCGCCCGTCCCCCTGAGCAGAGAAAGGGGCGCCATGACCTTGCCGATAATGGAGCGCACATGCCAGTATGACTTGCCGGGATACAGAATTCCAAAGTTGGCGTCGTGTGACTTCAGGCCAAACCGACCAGCAGCACTTTGCAACGTCGCCGACATGAAGTACAGAGAGATCACGAGAACAGATGGGAACATGTACCCTGGAAGGACGATACCGTTTAGCCAGTCCCAGACTGGCAATGGCATTCTGACACACTGCGGCGGCTCGTTGCGCCACTCATCAGCCTTAGCGGCGACCTCGTTTGCAAACGGCCAGTCCATGTCCCTTGCGAACTTGGCGATGGCATCTAGCTGCTGGTTTTTGATGTCGAGGGTCGCTCCGGCCGCCATTGGCCCACCAACGGTCTTGAAGTCAATTTTCTCGGCCCATAAATGAGCCGCAATCATGGCCAGCACAACCGGCCGGGTGAGACCCCCATTCCAGCTCCGACCGGCCCGTTTGATGAGGAGGGTGAGCATGCGTGCCTCCAGGAGACGAAGCAGGAGGTCCAACCAGATGTAGCCAAATTCTTGGTGGCAGTTGGAGCTGTACATGGCGGTAGTGATGCTGGTAAGGGTCTCGAAGCTCGGTACGGGGTGTGAGGGTATGTGTGCAATCAGATCTGAGATCTGATGACGGATCTTCAAGCCCTCCTGTGGATCGAGCCAGGCGTACCTGCGCATAAAAAACCGGTCAGCTGTCGTAACTCTAGTGTGTGCATACTCAGTTATGGGCGGCTTTACTCACTCGCTCGGCCCGATAAGTTCGCGGACTCGTTCATAGCCTTTCCTCTCCGTCCAGTCCTCACCCAAGCCGTGCTGTAAGAGTTCCTCCCAGCGCATCAAGAGAAAATCCCTTGAGATACCTGGGCCATGAGAAGCCCGCGGCCACGTTCTTGAGAGAGGCTGTCCACCTTGCTTTTCTCGCCTCCAGTACGTGATTTCCCGGGCATATCCAACCAGCGAGGTTGAGCCGGGAGACCAGCCGGCGTACTGGGGATCTGCGAGCACATCGCGTTCCAGAAGGTCATCAGCAACGGGAATGAGCGAGTCCGGAACAAATAGGGATGCTGCCAGGAGCGATTAGTTGATTGTTCGATGACGTGAGAAAAGAAAAGGGGTGTGCTTATACCGAAAACGGGATGAGCAACTGGTTGAGACTCTGATAACTCAGGCGCCTCGCCGATTCCTGACAGCCGTGAATAACACCGCAGGGCTGAAACTGTGTCACAGATTTTGTCTATAATCAGGGAGCCCGTATCGTGTAAGGGGCTTGGCGACCCTCGGCTTTTGCGCGGCGCTGCGTGCGTCTCACGACCAGCATTGAGGGTCAAGTTGAGCATATCCACAATCGTCTGCTCCATGGTTTCGACGGACGTGACCAGGTTCTACGATCAAGTCAGTGATGTTTGGTTGCTTCAAATACCAAATTCGAGACGCTGCTCAGACCGCTTCCGCCTGTATCTCTTCACGGGGCCGTCGATCGTTTCCACTAAGACAATAATCATGTACTATACCCCGCACCGATCCTTCAGTTCAGAGGACCGAAATATGGCTGCCGCGTCACTGTGTCGGAGTGATATTCAGCCGGCTTACCTTATTTTCTCATGGTTAAGGACATGAGCCTTACACACCTCAACCTCAACTTGACCTTTTTCACTCGGTATTACTGGTGTTTTGTCAACAGCGGCAATGACGATGCCAATGCAAGTTTCGCTTCCCCTGGCGATGTACCTGCGGATTCCCATCAAATATGAAAAGGCCGGCGAGGTATCCCATCCTCTCCACCTCCCTTTCTTTTATAGGTACACTCAGATCAGAGCCGCCCTAACTTTCCGAAACTCATTA
>FTEL01008892.1_pt1 | contig 10786 bp, 9 predicted proteins | sample 1658911 | NCBI WGS metagenome assembly FTEL01 (sample SAMEA3914869, study PRJEB12502) | metagenome | biome: forest; material: soil | place: USA | collected 2012-03-12 | depth 0.1 m
GGTGGGCGAATACCAAACCAGCACGACCGTGCCAATTCGCATGGCCAAATTCGCCCTCAATGAGACAACTGGACGGCTCCAGATGGAGGGCAAGACGGCCAAGGCGACGTGGGCCTACTGCGTGGGGATCGAGCGCATGCAGGGGGCCGTCTCGGCCAATGGAAACTTTTATATCTCACGAAGCAACGGAAAAGACAGCGGCGACATGTTTGGCTGGATCCCCGGCCAATCTGCACGCAACAATGCCGGCTTCTTCCCGCAGAGCCCCGAGGACCTGAGTTACGATAAGCGACGGGACGGCCGGGTCTATACGGTGACGGAAGCCGCGGGAAAGCGGTACATTGTTGACTCTGCCGTCAAGGCGGTCAAGTTCTCCTAAGGCGGCGACCAACCAGATGAATGTAAATTAGTGTACAGTACGAAGAAGAGATGAAGATGCGTGGCACACCGACAAACTGCACCTGTGACAGGACGCTTTGGGATTGGCTTGAACGCCGGTCCATCACGTTCTGCGCTCCCTGTCGCCACAGGGACAAAGGGAAAGAATGTCGAGACTGGGCCCAGAGACCTAAACGTTGAGTCTTTGTTCCACCACCCGCTCCAGCAGCCCGGCAATTCGGTTATTGGCAAAGACTTCTCAGGCGGAGCAAGACTCGTGGATCAGGTCCAGCATCCAGGCGTCGCTGTCGTGGGGTAGTGGCCATTGGTGTTCAGGCTGCAATCAGCCCATGCCCGTTCCGACTGCCTGCATACCTGTTTCGCTCCTTGTGGCTTTGTCAAAACACGCAGCAGTTGAAATGAGCACCAACAAGTCTGATAAGCCCAGAAGAGTGTTGTGGGATTGGTGGAACTAGCTCCGGTTGGGGTCACCGGCAGGCAATGTCCTCGAGAGCAGAACGCTGAGTGGACGACCGGATATGGAATTTCTCCCCGGTCACAGGATGCATATGTCCCCTTTGTAGATTCCATGATCGAGGTGCTCGGAGCCAGATCCTGGCATTCTGATTTGCTATGCCAGAGGGAGGCGGTCTGCCAAGGGAAAAAGCAACGCCCCATTCCTGAAGCAAACCACGCTCTCCTCGTTGTCAGTTTCAAACACTTGTCTTGCTTACCCACCCCGTTGCGGCATGCTGAATCTGAACCAACACTTTGGACTTATTTGAAACGGCTTGTTGTAACTCTCGCAGCCATGCAAAACCGCGTACAAAGCTCAAGCACTCTGCCCATCGCACCCTCGACGCGGCGTCTCTTGCCTGCTCGCCCTCCTCAATCCGTGCGTTCTGGCCTCGTAGCAAACGAGAGCGCCGTTCTCCTGCCGCGGAGAAAGGCACATTCTACGGCTGCGTGTGAAACGTGTAGGAAACGCAAGGTCAAGGTGAACTAGGAGCCACTCGAGGCCCTCCAACAGTTGTTTTGCCCCGATACTTCTAGCACTTGCTAACAACGGATTTCCAGTGCAATGCGGCCCGGCCGGCCTGCAGTTACTGTGTCGCAGCCGGTATCAACTGCGTGTACACAACGAGCTCCGCAACCGAGACACATGCTCAAGCGCTGAAGAGAAAGCTTTCCGAGACCGCATCCCGAGAGACGACCTACAGCCAAATTTTTGACCATTTGCGCAAACGGCCCGAGCCCGAAGCCTGCGAGATTGTCAAACGCATCCAGGATGGAACAGAGCCAGAATCCATCTTGTCCTACATCCGAGATGGAGACCTGCTGTTGCAGTTAGCCCTGGCTCCCGAGTGTCGGTATCGTTACGTCTTTCCCATTGTCCAGGAAATGCCGGTATTTCTCCTACGTCCTGACAACCCGTATCTCAACTCGCGGGTGCATGAATGGATGGAAAACGGCTCCTTGGGCACCCAGGGCCTCGTTTTGGCAAATCACCCTTGCCGAGCTGAATCACGGAGCACGTACGACAAGCCATATCATGCTGCCGAACTTGTCGACCCCTTGCTCAGCACTGTAAAGCCGTCCGAGTGGACCACTGTCTCGTCGGACAACGTGTTGATGCGCAAGATGCTCGCAAACTATCTGCTTAACGAATATCAGTCGATCCCTCCGTTCCAGAAGGATTATTTTCTGCAGGACATGGCAGCTGGGCGCCACAGCTGCTGTTCGTCTCTGCTGGTAAACGCGGTCCTTGCACTGGGCAGCGTGAGTGTGCCACATTCCTGAGACATTCCGTGTCTCATTGTCGCGTTCTGACGTGGGTCTCCATAGATGGCCACTAACGAGCTGCCGAATCGGTACGAACACTGGAATCCCCGGAACTCGAGCTATCAATTCCTCGCGGAGGCGAAGAGACTCTGGGAGATGGAGATATCGAGCAGCCGCGTGCGGATGACGACTATCCAAGCTGCCATCCTATTGAATCTCATCAGCCTCACCAACGCTGTGGATGCGATCGGCTTCACCTACACGGAGAAAGCCATTGAAATGGCACAGCGCATTCGGTTGTTTGGCTCTCAAGTGACGAAACAGGACACCAGGCGGAATAACTCCAGAGAGTTTACGGCATGGGCCCTATACAACTGGCAATGGCAAGTACCCACCGGATTCTAGTACGGCACAACCCGTCCGTCGGTGGTTATACTCAGCTAACTTCAGTCGCCTTAGCACGCTTTCTCTGGCTCATTTTGAGCCGCCTCTGCTCACAACCCCCCCCGCACCAGCATTACCAGACCCATCGACCGATCCGAACTGGTATGGTCAAATCTGGCTGAGGTATCCCATGGATCCGATGCTATACACAACCCAATTTCCTCACCTGTTCAAGGCGCAGTCGGGCTTTTCGGCCCTCGTTATCAAAGGTTGGGCAGTCGAGGCTCATTCCAGAAGGATTGGGGGCGACTTGGAAATGTCTGGAGAGTGGAGGGCATGGGCGAATTCCCATTATTGTGAAATGAAAAAGTGGTACAACAACCTCCCGGAGCCTCTGAGGGCTGGCAGGCTCGCGCTCCCGAGTCACTTGATGCTCCAGTAAGTCTCAAATGCGTTATGTTTCCTTGTGATTTTGGATTCGATTGGTATCTTTGAAGATATTTGGGTTTCTCCCTAACCATGAGCAGCATGAACTACAACAACATGGTGTATAACCTTTACAGCATCTTCAAGCGCCACTCCCACCAAGGCTTCCCCACCCCCAATTCGCAGCCCGACCAAGATGGCGTCGCAGAACATCCTGCCGAAACCCGAGACGCATCCTTCCGCCACCTCGAAACGCTCCTCAGAGTTTACTACCTCCGTCATGGCTACGAACACGGCGACATATTCCTAGGCCACTGCCTAGCCCAGCTGGGCTTCGCGGCCCTCAACCGTATGGCGGTCCTTTCCGCTACTGGCGGAGACCCAGCCCGGGCAGCACCCACCTCAGACCTTCACTCGCTCCGTGCAACACTCGCCCTCGTCGGTAAGGGCCTCCACGAGCAAGGACAAAGCTACTTCCTCAACAAGGCCATCCTGCGCACGTTCAAAGCCAAGCTGGGGTCCGTGGAGCAGCAGCAGCTAGTTCAGGTCGTCGGCGACGTCGAGGCGGCAGAGCCCGGGGTGACCGCACAGATGAGGCATGTTCGCAGCAGGCTTTGGCCGAGCGCTCTTAGTTACACAGATGCTGAGCGGGAGGTTCATCGACTGGGATACATGGTGGAGGAGTTGGAGCTGGGTGTTGTGGCCGAGGTGGATGGCGAAGGGAGTGAGGAGGAAGAAGCGAGGGCCAACTGAGGTATCGAGAAGTTAGACCGCTGAAGTCAGAGACCCGAAGCGACTGCAGGAACAGGAACAGGGGGCCTGGATACTTCTCCGCACATATATCTGACAAACTCGCCCTTTCCGTCTCTCACACTTTTCTGTAGCCTCAAATCAGCGCATTCAATCTTTGTTCATGTGACCTTGTTTCAGAGATACTTTCATTCGGCAGTACCTCTAGAAAACTGGGCTGTGGATTCGGGGTAATTACAGGCCATTCTACGGAGTAATGACTACCTAAATGATCAACTAGTTGATGCGTCCCACGAAACAACAAGAGCTTAAACTTGACCGTTTCCTGATTCGCCGTATTTCATTTTCGAGTTGCAAGACGTTTCCGGGCTTGTAGTGACTATAAACAAAGGCCCCCAGCCCCAGGATAATTAACCGTAGTACTAAATCAGCAACCAAGTACGTCCGGGTTGCCCCCCATTGGTTTGTCTCGGACGGTGGAAACAATGATAACCTGAGAAATCTCGATCAATGCCATGGCCTAAGTCTAGGTACATCTTGGGTACATCCATTGTCACATGGCAAGTCAAGGATTCATGACTCGACCCGTCACTCGGGTCCTCCACCAAGCCGGCAAAACGGCCCGACTAGGATGAAAACAACAACAAACTTTACGTTGATTTGCCGAACCTGGGTATGTTAGAGGACAGGACAGGGATGAAATGGACCAAACTAGAGCGCCGTAAGACCGCACAATGCGTCACGGCGCCGCCCTCCCTAGTACTTCGTCCACGTGCATGACGCTGACATGTTGACTAACTTTTTGCTGAGCCGGTGTCGGTAAATTCGGTGGCTCATGGCCCTTGCCAGTTGTCCTAATCAAAACATCGCCGGGCCGATCTGATGGGTGCCACGAATGCCGCCACTCACCGAGAACTGCACGTCATATATATTGGATTGGTTGGTTCGGTGGGTCCGGAGGGGGTTGAATAAACACCGCTGGAGATAGACACAGCCTCAATTCTCATCTGCCGGCTGTTTGCTTAGGCTTCTGCGGATACGAATGTCGCCGGATGGAAACCCTTCGTTGCATGGGAAGGGAAGCAAACCTGGTTCAGACGGCATCCTAACGCGGCATGATATCCAGACTCGGGGCTTACCGGCTGCGACTTTCACCGGATTCTGCTGTCATATCAGATATCTTGGCTGCAGGCGTCCCACTTTCGCCACGAGGGACTTGATATTCGGCAGCTTGGTTGCCCCTGCGTCAGGGGTCGGGTGATGGCCAGAAGGATCACTTATAGCAAGACGATAAAAGTGACATTGTGACCCTGGCTCTACAGCTGTTTGGTGCCGATGTCGTGCTGCCTGCATCTCGATAATTCCGGAACCTGATTCGCGGCGCTCTGCGAAGGCCAATCAGGGACGGATCGAACTTGGCGTGGTGAATCTCTGATCCGACAGGACGGCAAGCAGACCGCTTTTCCTCGCCACCTCTCCACCTGCCGTTCTTTCTTGCCTGCATCTCGATACCGGGTTTGCGTAGATTAGGTTGCTTTCTTTCAGCCTCATTGGTCTGCTAGTGTTACGTCCATGACTGAAGCTAGAGGCTAGGAAGCGGCCCGCATATTGTCCGCGGTGGCACCGATGCACGGGAAGCGTGCTGGAAAATGCAGGATATATTGTTGCTATCAGCCGCTATCAACCACCACATCATGGCCCCCTTTGTATGGCCGAAAGGGGAAGGAAATTGGCGAGTACGACAGCTTGCATTCCTTTTCATCCCGGGAATGACCAGGAGGGGCTGGATGGAGTCTGTCTCTATACGCAGGCACCCGACGTAGCTTCCCTCGGGCGAAAAAGATGAGTCAAAGTGTCCGTTTAGGTCCGATAACGGCATCGGGGTGGTTGTATCAACATTGCAGAATTCCAGGAAACAGTTACCCCTTGATATCTCGATACCGCTGGTCTGAACTACAGAAACCAGGAAACGTTGGGAAAGAATAACCAAGCCCTGCTCGCCGGGGCGTCGAGAAAGTGGCAAAGCGGCCGAGGTCCCTCGTCATTTGTGTAACTTGCCTCACCCGCAGCACACGGTCGCCTCCTTCGCAGCGCTGGTTTGCAGCGCGCTGTGTCGTAGTTCTGAGTCAGCACAAAGCCACCTCCTCCTGGCTGCCAAGAAGCTTGACGAGAGAGGGGAAGCTTACCCTCCGAGTGGCTCCCAGTGGAAGACAAAACTGCCCACGTAGGCGCCGAGGAAGATGCAGATGATGATGTACCCGTTATAGTACATGGCGAGTCTGGCAGATAATTAGCGAGCGTCTTGCTCCGAACAACATCGGGTTCGGTTGGCCGTACAGCATCACGGTATAAGCCACGGCAAACTGCAGCGTATGCAGCAAGGCCCGGATGCTTTGCTCGAGTATTGTTGGACGATGCCCGTTGGCAGTGGTAGCGCATGATGGGCTCACGCTGCACTCATCGGCCATGGATTTGGGGAAGCCCCTGCTTGGTTGCGACTTGATGTGCTTGCTGATGAGAAAGCGGTCGTATTCCTTGACGCCGCGGCGGAGCATCTCGAGCGAGATGACGAGCAGAGCCACGCCGATGCAGGATCCAGCAAAGACACCGGTTGAGGTGATCTTCCATGACGAGGCGAGGAAACAGGAGTCAATGGTGTTCCAGTTCCAGAGCATCTGCACGCGCGTGTTCGGTTGTTAGCCTAATCATGATCGGAGAGATTGTTTCGTCGCTGAGCCCTCCTTGACTTGCCGAGATCTTGCAGCCACTTCCGCCACCCATGCTTCCCATACCACTCGTAGCACTCGTGTCGGTGGTAGCAACACCCGCAGTTGATGCTGTCGTCGTCACCGTAGACATTGAGCCGTGATCCATATCGAGGCAACGCGCTCGGCACTTAATAGGGTCTGGTGTGAGACGGACGGACTTTAAAAACCGTCACAGATGATGGATTGTTGGTAGTATTTGCTGAGGGGAAGTGGAGGGGTGAGAAGAATATAAGGGCAAAGCCTCAAGCTGATCTAACGGCGGTGGACTTAGCTTTAAAATCGAGGATCCGCGATTTGGGTCTGGGATGCACCGCCCGGCCGGTACCGGCAAACTGCAGCGATTCAGCGGGTACGAACTACCTTGAGGCACACAGGCAGTGCCAGAAGGTAGGTGGTGTCTGGTTCGCCGGGCCGTTGGTTCTCGCACATGGGGACCGGGAAAGAGCCGACTGAGCCAATTGCGTGCATTTGCGCAGATTGTGGTGACACGGGAAGCTCGCGACCTGAGCTGCGGCCATTCCTGGCGCCTTTCCAAGCAACTTCCCAAGCTGGAAGACTTATTTCTGGCACACTCGTTACATGGATGTAAATCATCGTAGAACGTAGCGGTCTGTGGGAGGCATGCTTTGAGTCCCGACGAGGACTCAGCCGGTGGCGTTAGCAAAGCGTCTCACACCGTAGTGCCGTTCTCAACGAGCAAGTAGTTGCCCATTACTCCTTGTGGTTCATAATAAGTACCTGACGTTCAACGGGCCCAAATCCTCACAGCAACTCACCAACTCGGCAGCTCCTGCTAATCCTTTTTGAATTCGAAAACCCCGCTCACACCCGTGACAAAACGAGTCCTCCTATCCCTGGCTTCGAGAATTTGATTACAAGACAACTAACTCAAAATAGCGCGATCTTTTCGATAGTGTCAGGAGGCGACGAAGACAAGGGATGCAAGATATGTTCGATCACCACCCACGGGGCCGGAAAAGCGACAGAATCCAGCGCAGCCGGCCGAGCCAGAGGTTCCTTGTTAAGGAAGATGGCTCACCGGCGGGAAAACTGTCCGGGTTACGCCGCACCACAGCCGTCATCACGGCATCCACCTTCTCCGGGGGGACCGTCTGCTTCCAGACTCTTGCACGAGTAGCGGCGTCCTTCTCCCCGGCCGTGACGGTAACCGACGCAGCATCCAGCTCCACATCCTTTTTATTTCCCATCTCCGCCACTTCTAGAGTACCGGCAGCCGCCAGGAGCACAGTGCTGGAAATGGCATCCTTCTTTCGCAGCGAAAAGTACGCCCTTCCCTCCCCGGTGGCCACCAGCCCGCCTGCCATGCTCCCCGCTGCAAGTGCTGCCCGCGCAAGCTTGGCTTTGGTCACGAGAATGAAGTCGCTTCCATCCAGTTGGACGACGCTGTTGTGCCACGGCGTGGGAATGTGCAGCATGTCGAGCGATGCCGTTAGTTCGCCCTCTGCCGACAAGGCCTCGACGACGCGGATTTGAGCTGGGTCAAAGAGCTGGATGCCGAATTTAGGGCCGGCATTGTTATGCCTTTGAGTCGTTAGCAAACCAGAGAGCACAGAGAGAATGATGGGTTTTGTAAATAGAGAGACATACGCATGTATGGACAGCCGGACGTGATTCGGGAAGAGCATCTCGACGAGGTTGGAGTATGCTTGGTTTCGCTGCTTCTGGTTAGTGACGTGATTGCCACTTGAGATAAAGCTGGAAGATCTACCAAGATCATCTCGAACGCCACCTTTGCCGATAATTTCTTCTGTTGCGATCTCGTCATACCTCGGGTATGCCGGTGATGCTCCAGGTCCTCGAGCATGAAGCGGGAGAAACCACGGTAGAGGGCGGTGATTGCCCGATCTTTGGAGTCAATTCTTGCCCGGACGGCTGACTTGTGCGGGCCGCATCCGGCCATTAAAATCCGCCGGCAGAGCTCGGCCTCGTCGATCACGTTCGTGGTGACGTGATGATCAATGCTAGGGATATCCAGACGGCGGGCGAGGTCCGAGAGGTGTTCTTCCGGTTTGACGGTGGCGAGTTGGAACAGGTCGACTAACGACTTGAAGCCAACGCGGTCGGTGTTGCCCCTGCGGAACCCGATGGCCAGGTTCATTGCCCAGAGTTTCTCGCCGTAGGCGTCCACGTCGGCATCGTCAACGCCAATGCAGTCGCTGAACACATGGCCGTCGCTTATGACCCAAACCTTGGCGCCAGCCTTATAGACCTGCTCGATGGCCTCCACAAACCCGTGAAGGCGCTCCAGCGCAAGCTCCTCGCCCTTGTCGGGGTCCGGCCCGGTGACCTTGTCTTGATTGGATGACTTGCACGGAAATGCCGGCAGGCAAAACTCAATGGGTGAGTTTTGGGCGGTAAAGTGCCGGACGCGCTCGGTGAAGTACGTCCGCCCCTCCAGTGCCCATCGGTCGTCTTTGCCCTCCTGGTATCTGAGATAGCTATCAAACACGTCTACAATCTGCTCAGTCGTCACCTGGTCGCTTGACTGTTGTGAGGTCCGGGAATCGGGGTTGTGGCAGAGATCTGCCTGACCGAGGATCAACTTGACGAAGAACTCTTCAAATATCTCTCTGGAATCTGGGCATCGGTCATTGTTGACCATCTTGGTGATCGGACCTGAGCAGGACTTGGCCGAGGTACAATTCTCGTGAAGCCACTGCCCGGGCGAGCCCCTACCGCGGTTTCCGCGGAGAAAGGAACCCCGAAAACGGTGATAGAACGATTGCCCTTCGTCGAAGTCCATGGGAGTGGCCGAATGGTTAATTGAAGGTGCAGGTGCGAGAGTAAAGGTCTGGCATCAAGGCCGTTAAGGGGTAGGGCAACCTTTGGTATGAAGGGATGGAATACTCGGGTGTGTTTGGTAAAGATGGGATGAATCTGTTTTGAATGACCTGCGACATGGTCCATACCAGGTGCTTCACAGCGCTCGCGGCCCGGCGTGGGTGGATGAAGGGCCAGGCGGGCGGCTCCCGCGAAGCACTAGTCCCAAAAAGCAACGGCCCTGCACCAGGGCGCCTGCCTGCCTGTCCTGTGACTCCTGTCATTTGGACGAATGCCGGGCGTGTCGGTCTCTGCCGGTGCAGTGTCTGGCGATTGCTCCCCTGTCGCTAATAATTAATAAGAGGCGAGATTTCCGGGTTGTGTCAACAGTGCTGCATGCGTGCGGTCTGCACGGGTTGATAGGTTGATGACCGGCTTCGGAAGCGGTGCCAACAGTTATCGCCAACAACCCGCCGGGGCGTCATTCTGGCTGCTTGGCGACCCTGGCCCGGCCATCTGGCGTCACCCTCCCTGATTTGACGGCCTTGGGGCGGTTCAAACACTCCCAACCGTTGGTCCAACGTACCGGATACACGGGAGCACAGCAAAGCAAGGGTGTGGTGACGACACGGCTAAAAAACGAGGCAGTAGAATGGCGCAATCGTCCGCTAGCAATCACCGCCTCTGTCCTCGACCCTAACGTGCATGATTGCCGAGAACTCCCCAGTCAACCGTGAAATTGTGGGGCACAAACAACCCCTTGTGTCGGAATGCGCAGCATGCACAGAATTCCCCTGCACCACGTCGAGGCCTGTACCCAGGCCGCGGTCTGCTGTGATCCTGCACAACTCTGAGGAACTCAGCTCAGCCACTTCCCCTTGGAGAAATACCAACAGAGCCACATTGCCCTTTTCTCAACTAGATGTATACATCTGCGCGAGACGAGTCGGTATTCACTCTCCCCCGAGCCAAGCGAGTCCCAAGACGAGAAACATTGTTCTTCTCGCCATCCACCCCGAGGATATCAAACGCCATCTCCAAGCCGTGGTCGAGTCCAGGTTTCTCCAGCCACTCGCTCCTGTTCATTTACATCGATAATGGCATAGTGTTACCCAACTCCCCGCCGCTTCCACCCGTTCGGCGAGCAAAGACCAACCTCAAGGCACGGGGATACAATGGCCCACTCTTTTACCGGATTTTATTAGCAAGGTGGAACGGAGAAACTCAGCGCAGACACGACCCAGGTAAGTACGTACCGGTGTCATCCTGTCCACCCAGCTTGGGTCCAGCCTCCAAGTAAATTCCCTGGCAAGGGTGGCCAGAGTCACTCTCAACTGCAGCATTGCAAACTTCTCTCCCAAACAGACGCGACGCCCTCCGTGGAAGCTGATGAACTCGGCCCTGGCCCTCCTCATACGGTAATTCTTCTGGATTGCCGCTGTTGACTCGCCCCACCGGCCCGGTTCAAAGCAGTGTGCCGTAGGACCCCAAGTGGCCGGATCCCGGTTGGTCGAGTA
>FTEL01003456.1_pt1 | contig 10781 bp, 11 predicted proteins | sample 1658911 | NCBI WGS metagenome assembly FTEL01 (sample SAMEA3914869, study PRJEB12502) | metagenome | biome: forest; material: soil | place: USA | collected 2012-03-12 | depth 0.1 m
CTCCAGAACTTCGACGCCCCCGAAACCCACCTAGTCCACGACCCCGCCAACTCCCTCCGCGAAGGCGACGTAGTGGCCATCACCCCCGGCTTCCGCGTCTCCAAGCACAAGCGGCACCTCGTCAAGCACATCATCGCGCCCGGGTCGGGCGTGCCCATCGGCGCGCGGCCGCCCGTGCCGACGCGCGCCGAGCTGCAGGCCGTCCTGGACGCGGCGCGCGCGGCCAAGGACGAGCGCCGCGCGCTGGGCAAGACGGTCGCGCGGGTTGAGAATGCGGCCAAGGCCACCGAGGACATGTTGAAGATGGCGAGGAGGGTGATGGTCAGGCGGGCGGGGCTGTTGGGGGTCGAGTATCCGTGGGGTGGGGCTGCTCAAGTTGGGGAGGCGGCTGCGAGGGCATCATGAGAGGGGGTTGTGGGTTTGGGAGGGTGGAGGGGTTTGGAGGCTTGTTGTTCGTGGTGAATGAGGAGGGAAGCTGTTCGCCATTCATTGTATGAATTTGGGGTGAGACGCCGCCCTGTGTATCTGTATGATCAGGCCATGTAGCATGCAAAAAAGCATTGCCGGGCGGTTTAGAGAAGGAATCTGATGTGCTGGATGGACTGAGTGGACCTGACTTGCTGCTCCCACGACAGTATGACAGGAGGACCGGCCGGTGCCTCTCAAACTCGGAGACAAAGGCCAATACAATGCAGAGGGAGCCATGGGTTAGACCGACTAGGGTGTGCTATTTGTTGTTATTGTAGAGCGGCTTTGGCCTCTCTCCTCTAGATAAGCATATCTCGAGTTCTCGTAAGGCATGATATGATGGCATCCAACTCCTACCCACCTCGTTCCCCAAACTCCCTTGCCCAATCCTCATATTGCTTGAGACCCGCCTTGTTAACGCTGGGCCGGATCGTGGTTAGGCTAGCAACAAAATCTGATATTTCGATGGGCCGTATCTCATCCATGGTCATGTGTAAGAGAGCCTCTCCGAGGGACCGCAGCGGCCCCATGGCTGCGTCCTTGGCCAGCGCCGTGATATCCGAGCCTGAGAACCCTACAACGCCAGTCAGATTTGTAAGTGCTTTGCAGAATGCGGGGGAGGAGGTACTCGCCATCGGTCATGCCGACAAGAGAGCCAATGTCGGCATCGCTGAGGGTGTGTTTCTGCTGCTTGAGCAGCGTCCTGAGCTGCACCGCTCGCGTGTCAGCCTCGGGCAGCGGGATGTACTGGCGCCGCACGAATCGCCTCCGCGCAGCCTCGTCGATGGCCCACGGCAGGTTCGTGGCGGCGAGAACAAGCACCCTATTCGCGTCCCCGCGCTCCTTGTCCTTCTCGCCGACCTCTCGCCCGGCCGCCGCGCGCTGCAGATCGCTCCACTGGATTAGAAACTCGGTCTTGATCCTCCGCGTGGCCTCGTGCTCGCCGGATCCGGACCGCTGGGACAGGAGCGAGTCGATCTCGTCGACAAAGATGATGCTCGGCGCGAAAACCTTGGCCAGGGAGAACAGCGCGCGGACGAGCTTCTCGGATTCGCCCAGGTACTTGCTGGTGAGGCTGCTGGCCGAGATGGAGAAGAAGGTCGACTTGGACTCTGTGGCGACGGCGCGCGCCAGCATCGTCTTGCCCGTGCCCGGCGGGCCGAAGAGCAGCATGCCCCTTGCGGGTTCGCGCAGGCCCATGAAGAGGTCGGGACGCAAAAAGGGGTAGACGACGGTCTCCCGCAAGGCATTCTTGGCGACTTCGAGGCCCGCGATGTCGGTCCAGTGGACCTCGTCTCCTTGGACGATGATCTCGTTCAAAATTTGCTTCGCCGCGTGTTGGTCGACCCCTGGCGGCAGCTTCTTCAGGATAGCCGCCTTCCGCTTCTTCCATGAATTTGCGGCTTTGGTCTGTTCGTCTTCTGCCGAACTGTCAGAGAGCTCGGCTAGAGAGTCCGCGATGAGCGAGGCCTCTCTTTGCCGCGCGCTACTGAGCTTACGTCTTGACCGTCTTGCTGGGGTATCGAACGATGACGACGAGAGGTCGGAAGTTGGCGGAGAGACACCTAGCCCTGGTCGGGCGTCTCTCTTCCCACTTCCCAGTTGCGTCGTGTCAATGCTTTTACCGGATGAGGTGCGGATGGGCTTCGGTCTGTTGGCGGAGAGCGCAGCGGACACTGCTCTCCGCGAAACCATGGCCGAGTCCGACGAGATCTTCCTTCCCAGAGGACGATTTTTCGGGGATTCCGACAAACCCGCGTCGGCGTCCGAAAGGTCTCTCACCCTCCTTGTTTGAGGTGTCCGTGGAGGAGCAGTCCTCTGGCGCGGTGGCTGCTCCCGGACGGGGGACTGGCGATCGAGGCTGTCTCTCAGCGCGAGCGAGTTCAAAGCGCTTGATGCCGCGCTCACGGATATCGGAGAAGGCCGGGCTTGTAGATATCCATCCGCTTGCCGCACCTCTCCCAACTCAGCGCTGACCCTCCTGTCTGACGGCTTCACCGGGCTCCGATTTCGAGGCGTCGTGAGCCTTCGGGAGTTACTATCCCATGTTTTGAACAGCGACTCGGTGCTTTTTCGCGGTTGTTCAGTCGGGGTTGGCGGGTTGGAAAGCGGGCGAGACAGTTCTTTACCATCCGCCAAGCTCTGGTCCGCCGGATCTCGATGGCCTAGTAAGCCCCATGCCAAAACCGCAGCTTTGCTGGCTCCGGGGCCCTCTGCCGGTTTCTGACTGTGCCGCAGCAAGCTTGTCTTGGTGAGCTTTTCCCCAAGTCGGCTTGACCGCAAAGTAGTACGCAACGTATGTCTCTCCGGGCTGGATGTTCTGGACGGTTTCTTCTCTGGGGAAAGCTGTCGAGGGGTAGAGGAGAGAGACGTCCGCGATGGCGAAGGTGCCGCAGCATCGTCCTTTTGTGGTCCGTTTTCTCCAACGCCGAGTTTCTGGGAGGAGGGAGTGCGAGGGGTCGACCGTCGTCTGAGCACGTCCGGCCTCGCCAGCTCGGTGTACGTGACGGCGGGAATAGTGCCGTTGCCTATCCAGCCCTGGTCCTGCTGCTTGGAAACACCGGGATCCCGAGGCTCCGGAGGCAGCTTGTTCGTTTTGTTTTCAAGTGTAGGCTGGCCATCTTGGACGGCCTCACGACGCGAGATTCGGAGGGCTTCAAGAAGGTCGATCCGCTCTTTACACTGCAGCTCCAGCTGGTGGAGGCTTTCCACAAGTGCCTTTTCTGTCTCGGACCGGGGTGTGAAGTTCGGGAGGACTCGGTTGGCGTTGTGGTCGTAGATATGCTCAAGGGCCTGCTTCCAGCACCGCAGCGCCTCGCCTTCGTTGCCCTGCACCGTGCACATCAGCTGTTGTGTCTTTTGGCGGTGAAGCGAGTGGGCAGATGTGGTGTCTGCTTACCTGGCTCTCGTAGTAGACAGCAGTAGAGCATGTCAGGTAACTCTCGTCGTAGGTCTTTTGTAGGATGGACAGAGCCGTCGCGGTCCTGTTACCGAACATGGTGCTCCTCGGCGCGCGTGAACATTCCGGACGCGGGGCGCGGGTTTGTCAACCAGCAGTGAGATTCAGGCCGGGGATCGGGAGGTGAATAGATCGTAGTAGATCCTCAGACTAGAGGTACTAGAGGTCAAGGTGGTGTTCTCATGGCAGAACACAGAAGAGCAGGTCTCTCGGGCTGGTGTTGTTCACGAGTGGCAGGTCTACCTCGGGGGGGGGGGGTACAGTGCACATTGCGGAATACGGGCAGGGGTCGTAATAGCGTACCGGCTTGTGATAAGGCTGGCGGGGGCTGTGACGTCGGGTGCCGAACAGGCTGTCTTGCCCCGCATAACGGTGTGACTTTGGCGGAAGGGGCCCTGTATTCTGTATGCATGTATGTAATTACAATACGACACCCTTTGAGCGGATACGAAAGACCCTTTGTGGAGGCTCAGGCACCCGGGATGACCCAGGGAGACGGTACATGTGAGGATGTGAGTATCTACGACAGCAGTACGCGGATCTCGCTTGACGTCCGAGGAAACAGGGCGCGGAGGCTCTGGAATTCGTCCGAGTCGCCCTGGTGCTGCCGTTCGGCCAGCTCGTCCGCCAGCATGAGCATCTCCTCGACGTGTTCAAAGTCGACGCAGAACTTCTCGGCCGCCTCCTCGGTGGTGTCCTGGGTCAGCTTAGAGTCCTGTAGGTTCTTCAGCTGCTCCACAGCATCCATCAACGCCGACGGCAGGAAGTCATCCAGCAGCTGGCTCGCTTGCGACAGCGCTGGGGGTTGGACGGCCTCCAGCGACGACACCCTCTCCACGTCCTCCTCGCTCTCCCCGAGCGGCTCCAGGGATGCGATCAGCGCGTCCAACCCAGACTCGGTGCGGAAGAACCGATACTGCCTCTCAACTAGGCGGAGTCTCTCCTCCTCGATTTGCGTCTGCAGCTGGGCCGCGCGTCGTTGCGTAAACTCGAAGGACGATAGAGTGCTCAAGGCAGTCATCAGACAGTTGATGAGGAAAATGGAGTTTGACGGTGTGCGAAGAGCCTTGGCCATATTGGCCGACCCCGATACAAAGGGGTCGAATGCCTCGGCCAGCACAGGCTCAAACTCTTCCTCTGGGTCGCCCGCGGCCGTAAACGACGTCTCGTACGTCTTCATGATGGCCGTCAGCTGCTCCAGAGCGTCAAGGAGAAACTCAGGGGGCCGCAGGTCGGCAGGCGTGTGCTGCAAGTCGCCTTGGATCGCCGCGACGTGGTCCCGGGCCAGTGACCGGAACTGGCGCAGCGCCTCGGATTCCAGCAATCCTAACGTCTCGACCAGAGAAGAGCCCGGGCTGAGCAGCCTCGAGAAGGTGCTCTTGTAAAAGTTGAGCAGGTTGGCGAGCTTGTAGGCCAAGATGGTCTCCTCGTTAGTCTGAATGACTTGCTCGACCCGTTGACGGAGGATGCGCGCCGCCCCAGACATGTCGCGGTCGACCAACTCGTTCAACGTCTTCACGGCGTCAAAGTCGTCTGTATCCTCGCCGTCCTCGGCGACCAGCCGCCAGAGCTCATTTTCCCGGCCGCTCTGGATCCCCTTGGCAATCTCGTCGCCCTCGCCGATAAACAGCCCTTCCAGCGCTTCCCGCTCACCGACAGCAGCCGAATGCATCCAGGCAAGCATGTCTCCGACGTACCTCAGGGTATCATGCGCAGTGAGTTCGATAGGTTTGGCTGACGGGTCCTCCCTGCCGGAGGGTGAGCTTCCCGTCAGGGCCGTGTAGAACGAGTTGGATAGCACCTGCTCTCGGGCTTCGGCGAAGAAGTCGAGGCAGTTCTGAAAAAGGCTGGGGCGCTCGGCCAGCACACGGAGTGCGCGACGGATGGACGACCCAATCTGAGGGTTCTCCAGATTGAGCGTCTTGAACTCCCTTTGGACCCACTTGTAGAGCTTCTGAAAGCCCATGTTGAGCGTGTTGGACGTCCGGTCCATGATCTCCAGGCCCAACGTCTGGTTCTCAAAGCCAAGAAGAATCTCACAGTCGTTGCTGATCCTCCTGGCCTTGGCGAGGGTCGCGAAGAAGAGGTCATTCACCGGCTCCGAGGTCAGCGTCAAGGCCGCTGTCTCGTCCTCGGAAAGCAAGAAATTCGCGTTGAAGGCACTGAGAAGGGCCTGCTTCTGCTCGACTTGGCGCCGCTGGATCATGAGCTGAGATGCCTCGGCCAGAGGCGTCGAGGTCGCCTTGTGGGCTGCGCTGATCTGTGTCTTCATCTCGTTGAAGCTCTCATTCAGCCTGCCGATGGTGGCGCCAATGCGCCGGAGTTGCTGGGCTCATGTTAGTTCAAGCCAGAGCATGTTGGGCTGCAGGTATCATACCTCGGCGACTCTCGCGAATTCATCGATGATCTCGCCATTGCTGTCGATGACCTCTTTCTGCAGGTCCAGCCGTAGTTGCCGGCGCGTCTCAGCCGTATTTGAAACACCCCGCTCATCCAGAAGCGCAAGAGCCTCTCGAAACTCGGTGTCTGCATAAGAGGACGAGAGCACGCTGGTGACCTTGGAGGAACGGGGGTTTGCGGCTTTGGCGGCCGCTGACGACGGCGGCGCTGCCGTGCTCTGCGGTGACAGAGGTCCAGGGCTGGAAGTCATGGCGGGCTATGGTGTGCTATCGGCACATATCAGTCTGTTGTTGGGGCCGGCATGAGGCTGGGAGGTCGAGGTGGCCCCTATTTCGGGTTGTTGTTCACGTTCCGTTACAGGCCAACAAGCTGGGTGTTTTGTTGGCAGCTTCATGTAACTTTGGAAAAATACACGTAATTCACCATCGTGTGACAAAACATGGGATCCTGGACGCGCTGGGGAGCGATAGCTGATAAAAAGTCTTGGCGAACCACCTGAAGAACACACCGCCTGCCCAAAGCGCCTCTAGTGCAGGCAGCTGGAGCAGGCCTTCGTCATTCCGGCACAGACAGTCACCTGGACGGAGCACAAGGCGAGCTGCAAGGCAGCCAATCCATACCGAGGACCTCTCTTGACAGTCCACACCACGCACAGCACAACCAGAACCTCCTGACCGCCAACGACCACGGTCTGCGACATCCGCCGACACAAGAAGCTCGTGACTTCTTTGAACAGGTTCCGGGGCGCACCTCTTCTTCAGTAACAAGTCCGTTCGTTTCTCCCGACAACCATCGCCCTTCATACCCCGAGTGGCACCGAACACGGCTGACCACAACTCGGTCCAACAGACGGAACCCAACATCTCCCAGCCTCTCCAATGCTGCCAAACACCCCCGACCGAGCTGCACCTTGATGCCAATTCGCAATGACGTCCAGCGTCTTTTCGAAGCTTATTCCAACAACCCACGGCGGCCGCTCGTTTTACGAAGACCTCAGACACCACCGGCAAGAGGACCCCGAAGACCGAGCCGGTTTGCTGGACGAGGAGAATCTGAACCACGATTTCCATGACTACGACTTGGACCACGCCGAAGGTCTCGGGGTCGAAGACAGCCGTGCCACATTGGGCGGTGTGAGAAGCCCGGCCGCGAGGGGCCGCAACCGTCTAGGAGGCCGGCGTCACAGAGATGCCCGGCCAACATGGGCGCCACACGAGGATGATGGAGACAACGAGGTTCCCGCCTCTTTGCTGTTAGAGGTCCACGATGGAGAAACGGAGGGTGCCCCCGGACCCTCGAGTAGGGGCGGGAGAGGACAACCAAATGCCGCGGTCCCCGGGTCGTCAGCTGCCCGTAACCAGTGGGAGACGGCTCAGGCACAGCAGAGGTTGCACAACGACGAAGACTTCGGGCCGCCTCGGACGACCGGCGGTCTACCAAACTCTCTTTTCGCGGGGATGGGATCAGGCAACGCCAAGAAGATGGCCGAATGGAGATGGGCTAATGTCTCAAACCTCGACATCTTCATAAAGTATGTCTACGACTACTATCTCGGAAATGGCATGTGGTGTATCATTGTGGAAAGGGGTCTACATCTGGTGTAAGTGGCGGCCTCAGGAGGACCCCGCAGACTGGTGCAGCAGGCCCGATGCTAATGCAGGGACAGGAACGTTGCGTTTGTGGCTTTCCTCTTGACCTTTCTCACCCAGTGCGTCGACTACAGCAAGATCCGCAGCAGCCAGAAGCTTTCCCAGGTCGTTATCCCCCAATGCACCAAAAAGATGTCCGGCTTGTGGAACCTGGGCCTGTGGATAGTCGCATTTTACTTCATCTGGAAGTTGATCCAATACGTCCTGGATATGAGGCGACTGCTCCATGTCCGCGATTTCTACGTCCACCTCCTCAACGTCCCGGACCAAGACATGCAAACAATTACGTGGCAGGAAGTGGTGGCCCGGATCATGGCACTGCGAGACCATAATCCCAAGACTGCGACGAACCTGACTCCGGCGCAACAGCGTTGGCTCGGCAGCCAATCCAAGGAGAGACTCGACGCGTCAGACATCGCCAATCGCATCATGAGGCGTGAGAACTACCTCATTGCGCTTTTCAACAAGGATATCCTAAACCTGTCGATTCCATTCCCGGTTCCGTTGCTGCAGCAGGGGCAGCTCTTCTCCCGCACGATGGAGTGGATACTGACCTTTAGCATCCTCGACTTTGTGTTTAACGAAGGAGGTCAGGTGAACCAGGAATTCCTAAAGTCAGAGCGCCGAGGCGAACTCAGCGTGAAGCTCCGCGGGAGATTCTTCTTCGTGGGAACCATGATCATGATTCTCTCGCCCTTCGTGACCGGGTACCTCCTGACCGTTTATTTCCTCATGTACTTCCATGTATGTTGAATCCGCCATATCCAAAGCCGCGTGTGTTGGCCTCCTCTGACAGCGGCGTACAGGAAGTTCAAAAGAACCCGTCCGTTTTGGCCGCGCGGACTTACACGCCCCTCGCAGAATGGCGGTTTAGAGAGTTCAACGAACTACCCCATCTCTTTCGAAAAAGGCTCGACATGTCTCACCCCTTCGCGAGCCACTACATCGACCAGTTCCCCAAGGCCAAGACGGAGATGTTTGCCCGAGCGGTGGCGTTCCTTTCCGGTTCTCTCGCCACGGTGCTCGGCCTAGCCACGGTGTTCGATCCCGAGCTATTTCTCGGCTTCGAAATCACCTCTGACCGGACCGCTCTCTTTTACACAGCCATTTTCACCAGCATCTGGGCATTTGCGCGGGGCAGCATATCCGCGGACAACTCGGTCTTCGACCCCGAGTACGCGATGGGGAACGTCATTCAGTTCACCCGTTACGAGCCTGACCATTGGAAGGGCAGGCTTCACAGCTTCGACATCAAGCTGGAGTTCTCGGCGCTGTACAAGGTCAAGGCGATTATCTTCGCCGAGGAGATCCTCAGCATCTTGACCATCCCTTTCGTCCTCTTCTCGAGCCTCCCGAAATGCAGCGACCAGATTATCGACTTCTTTCGCGAGTTCACGGTACACGTGGATGGCTTGGGCTACGTCTGCACCTTTGCCGAGTTCGATTTCAAGAAGGGCATCGGGGCCGGCAAGGGGAACAACGACGGGGATGTCCGGGATGACTATTACTCGACCAAGCACGGAAAGATGGAGGCATCTTACTACGGCTTCATGGGCAATTACGGGAATTTCGCCCTCAACCCGAAGACGGGCGCTGCATCACATCTCCCACCAGGGGCTCGGAATCAGTTCCACCCGCCCCCGGTATGGCCGAGCATGAACCCGGGGCTACCAACCACCGACCTGCAGACCTCAAGGATGCTGGGCCGCGAGCGAGCTAAGACGCCCCGCTACGGCCCTACCCACGTCCAACCGTCTCCCATGGCCTCCATGCTGCTCGATCCCCACCACCAGCCGCCAAACCCGGCCCTCGCAAGCAGGACGGCACACGGACCGCGCCAGCAACGCGGCGGCTACCAGGGCGTCATCGAAGAGGGCCTGGAAGACGAGAGCGAGGTGAGCGACATGGGAAGGCGGCCGGATGAGGAGGCGTATGAGAGCGGAGGCGCGCTCGACGAGTCGGCGTGGCAGACGTCGCCGGGCAGGATGCTGAGCAGGGACAACAGTCGGGCGGAGGAGAGTCAGGGGCCGCCGGATGCCGGGGTTGTTCATATGATTTATCAGTTCAACCAGGCGCAGTTGAACCGGAGGCCGGGGAATATGAGGTGATGGGTGTGTGGGCGTCAGAGTGCGATCTTGGGCATGTTTTACTTGGTTTATAGGGAGGGTATGGTTATACATGGATGGGTGAGGCGTTGGGAGAGCTTCAAGGCTCAGGTGTATGTATCTTAGCTGAAAGGGTTTTTGGTATCAGCCAGTCGGGTTGCAAACCGGCGGTGAGGGGGCCATGCCAGGCCGATGGCGTTCAGGAAATGATACCGGTCACACATAACTTCCATGATGCTGTGTTCTCAACCTAAAGTGTTGGTAGGCCCCCCCACACTTGCGCCGTAAACTCAACATAACCATTTGCGATGATGATCTGAATCAAGAAAAGAAGACAGAAAAAGGTCTGTCCTTTGTCAATAGTTTCACATAATCAAACTCGTTCCTCCATTTTTCTTGCTTTTCTTTCCAACACCCTGAAGCACCCAAGATAAGACTGGTCTCGTGGTCGACTGTCATGGAGACGAAGAGTCATTGGAACAGAGACAAAGAGTCATTAGAACAGAGACGTGGCGACGGTAATGTCATTGCTCTGGTCCGGAGGATCTTCTGTGCCTCGGCCGAGAGCTCGGCAACCCGCTTGTAGTCTTGGACTCGGACTTGGCTCCTGCTTTGCCTTCGATGGAGCGGGCGGGAGGGGCTATTGGAGCAGAAACTCCAGAAACAGAGTCAGGATCTTGCCCCTGATGCCTCTCGCACAACACAATGCAATGCGTCATGCCGCCATCAGATAAGGGTTAACACCGATCCCGCGCATCCCGTTCCTCATGGAATTAGCCGCACATACCAACGCAGGTGACAGCATGCCCGTGACGAAACACTTCGTCCCTTGCCTCGGAGAAAGCAGAGGTTGGCCAGTTCGGGGCCGGCGGAGACCCGCCGCGGATCTGATAAGCCAAATCTGCAAGGATATTTTACCGAGGGATCTTGGCTGCAGTGGCTGGCCGGCTGCAGCATCAGCGCCGCCAATGCCCGCTGACTGAGGGGAGCGAGGGTGGGCCGCTGCCGCCGGAATGCAGCAGTCGGGGCATCTCCGGGGCGGCGGCCCACCTGAATCCTCACCAGAAAGACGCACTAATCCCTCTGGGATGCGGGGCTGCCAGGGCTGGCAGTGCTGCTGGCCCGCCCCGCCACCCCTGCTGGCGTGTGGGAAGTCAAGCGTCAATTCCCCGACCTCCGAATCTGCGGCGAGCAACCGGA
>FTEL01011031.1_pt1 | contig 10780 bp, 6 predicted proteins | sample 1658911 | NCBI WGS metagenome assembly FTEL01 (sample SAMEA3914869, study PRJEB12502) | metagenome | biome: forest; material: soil | place: USA | collected 2012-03-12 | depth 0.1 m
GGCCAAGACCATCACCTTCCACCGGAAAAAGAACCTCCAGTACTACGACATCTCGGCCAAGTCCAACTACAACTTCGAGAAGCCCTTCCTCTGGCTCGCTCGCAAGCTCGTTGGCAACCCTGCTCTGGTATGTGACAGGACCCTGAATTTATTTTTCTGCGTGTCAGGCTCGAGACTAATGACGCAATCAGGAATTCGTCGCTGCCCCCGCGCTCGCCCCCGCTGAGGTGCACGTCGACCAGAGCATCCTCGCCCAGTACGAGCAGGAGATCCAGGAGGCCGCCGCGGCGCCCCTGCCCGACGATGACGACGACCTCTGAGCGGCACCAGCCCCAGGCTCGGCATCTCGGGTCGATGGCGTTGAGAGTGGTTCAGGATTGGTAATGCCCGTTATGAAAGGATAAGACGCATCTTCCGAGGGCACGCAACAGATGGCAATTACAGGCATTTGGGACGGGACATCGGGGGAACAAGACGTATTTGCAGGAGGAAGAGGAGGGCCAAGGGACGACGCGGCTTTCGGGGATGACAATGGCGAGTGATGGATTGCGGCGGGGTTTGGGTTGGTGGGATGGACAGGGGCGGTGGGCGGCGGCCAGCATGTTTCTTCTTTGGTTTGGTTGATACCGGAAGCACCTCAACCAAGTAACGCAAGCTAGATCTGAACAACATTGCTGCATAAATTGCGGCGCTAGGTAGATCAATAGAGACGTCAGTCTCACGGTCGCGGGCCCAGAAATTCAGGGTCCCCGCTCAGAGATGTGAGATGATGATGATGATGCGGGTGGTGGTGGGTGGCCGCCAGGGTCGGGCCTCAAGGCGGTGAGCCACCGCTGTGGGGCGCAAGTTTATTGGGGCATGCAGCAGGCAGGCATGCAGGTTCTTGGTTGTGGTGGATTATGTAAGCTGGACCCTTGAGTCGACCTATGTAAGTCGCCCACGGCGGGAGAATGACATCAAGATGCTGCTTGCTGCCATGGGGGAGTGACGCTGTGCTTGATAAGCTGGCAAGAAGGGGGCAATAAGGAGGAGGCGGAAATGTCCTGATGGCAAAATGGAGGTACTGCGTGCAATCTTGTTTTTTTCTTTTTTTTTGGTGGCTGAGCTCGCCTCATCTGGCCTGGCATCGGCGAAGATAGGCGTGCTGGATACCCGAACGGGCGGCGAGGAAACAAACAGGGCGGCGCGTGGCGGCGTGTTTTGGGGAGGGTTGAGGGGCCAATCAGAGTTGGGGCGGTTGGCCTGCCACCACTTTTTGTGGACGGGTTTTTGGGGGGTGTTTGGGGGTGTTTTGGTGTGGTACTTGATGTGGCTCTTGGTCTGTTTGGTGATCCGTCTCTTGGAGCATCTCTTGGAGAAGGAGAGGAGGGGTTGAGACGGAAGGAGGGGGGTTGGATGAATGAATCCGTACCGTCAAGATAGGGCAAGATGATCTGCCTTGGGCGATGGGACACATCCAAAAGAAGTCGCTCTAAGTGCTAATGGACATCTCGTAAACAGCAAACACTGCTATCCTTTCACGAAGCCAGCCCGGTGTCGCCTAACAGCAACATCTAATGGCCTTCGCCGCATTCTGGGGGACCGAGGAAATAGACTAGGTGGTGGCGGGGGGACAGAGGAAAAGTGGGTGGGAGAGCCAGGAGGATGGCACGAGGTGTTGTCGAGATATGAGCAGGTTCATGGAGACCCGTGGAGACATAAAGACTCGAGCAGCAACAATGAGATGATCTCTCTCGACCTAGAGAGGTAGACCCCAAGACACTGACAGGAGAGCATCAACCCTGAGATCATCTTTGTCACCGGAGGTGGGGAGGCAGGTAGGCTCCATACCATCAACAGAACAGCAACACCATCACCTGCCCCCCTGAGGCTACAGCCTCATACCAAGAATCACAGCTCACCAAGACAGAACCCAAGGTAGGTAACATCAAATCATGACCAAAAAGATTAAGGTATATGTATTTACGGAAGTATCCAATACCATCCTCCAAAAAGTCCCAACCCGACATTAGCTACCCCCTGCCGTCCCATCAACAAGCAGCGCGCGAGTCCCAATATCGACCAGACCTCAAGAGAGAGAGAGCGTGTGTGTTTGTGTGTGTGGAGAGCGAGAGCGCGAGAGACGTGTAAAAAAGAGAGCGACAGTAATCAAAAAAAGGATTTCCAAAACCTCCCATCATCATCCATCCCTACCAACCAAGTGCTGTTTAGACACCGGGCACGGTAAACCCAGTGGCCTGCGGCCAATTGCCAATCTTCCCCGGATCACCACCAATGCGCACATACACGCCCACAGCCGGGATCCCACCGTCCAGCACGAAGAACTGGTACCACCCAGGCGGGCAGACGTTCTTGTTGATGGGGGCATCAACAGTGCAGGCCGTGCCCGTGCACGAGACGCGCGGCATGATGGTGCGGGCGCCGAGGGAGTTACCATGCGTGCTGGAGACGGCGCCGAGCAGGGTGACGGTGATGGCGCCGTTGCGGGCGGCCGCGCCGAGGGTGAAGGCGATGTTCTTCTGGTCCCAGGCCCAGTCCTTGTTGGTGATGGTGAAGGTGGGGCGGGGCTTGCCGCTGAGGAGGTAGGGCGGGTTGAACACCTCGATGCGGTACTCCTCGGGGTTCTTGCCGTCCTCCGGGTTGGACCCGGAGATGAGGACGCGGCCGTCGAGGAGGGTGATGGCCTCGGAGTGGTACATGCGGGCGATGGTGGTGTTGGCAGCGACGGTGATGCGGCGGCCGAGGGGCTTGGTGGGGTCATAGAGCAGCGCGTTGAGGTTGGGGTCCGAGCCGAGGCCGAAGCCGGCCACGCCGTGCTTGGCGCCGTTGGCAATCAGGTAGGTGCCGTCGGGGAGAGGGGACATGCACGACATGACGCGGAACGAGGGCATGCGCTCGATGGACCAGACGGGGTTGGCCGCCTCGGGGTAGATGGAGACGCAGTTGTCGATGGCCTCGCCGGGGCCCTCGGTGGAGCCGCCGCAGATGAGGACGCCGAGAGGGTCCGTGTAGGGGTACTTCTGCGGGAGGAGGACGGAGGTGCCCTCGAGAGGGTAGGTACGGCCGCCCTTGTCGTTGTTGACGGAGCCGGGGGCGTTAGGGAGGACCTTGGTGGTGGCAAAGGTGACGGGGTCGAGGATGCGGGCCTCATTCCAGTACTGGACAAAGATGCCACCGCCGGGGAGGACGGCGAGGAAGGGGTACAGGTTGTTGGGGTGGGTGCGGTCAAGCCAGTCCATATACAGGGGCGCGGTACCGGTGTAGGGGAGGACCTCGATGGATGGGGTGGCGGCGTCGTTGGAGCCGATGGAGCCACCAATGACCATGACGGAGCCGTTGGCCATAATCATGGCGCTGGGGTACCAGCGGCCGGCCTGGAGCTTGAGCACGTTGACGTTCTCCTGCCAGTCGTGGGTGCCGGGCACGCCGGGCGAGCCGTCCGGCCAGTACAGGCGCGTGCCGTAGGTGGCGTCACCAGCCCAGCCACCGAGGTTGAGCTGACGGCCGGCCTTGTCGGGCAGGGTCACACCAACGGCACAGAAGACATCGGTCTTGATGTGGAGCGTACGGAAGGTCAGGGTGGAGGGGTCGAGCTCGTACGCGCCCGTCTCGTTGCCGGGGCCGGTGGCGCCCTTGGAGATGAACGAGACCTTGCCGGTGATGGTCTCCTGGGTGATGAGCGGGATGTTGACGCCGTTGACCAGGAACTGGTACTGGCCGGCACGGTAGTCGGTGGGGAAGTCCCAGGCGTAGAACGGAGTGCCGGTCCAGAAGTAGGTGCTCAGGCGGGCGAGACCACCGCAGATGGCGGAGGCATTGCCGGCGCACACAATGTTGCACTCGGTCTCGGGGCGGAAGGTCGAGCCGTGGGTGGCCATGTTGGCCGGGTCACCGCAGTAGCACTCCTCGCCGTACTCGAGACCGGCGGCCATATAGCCGTACTGGGCGCAGCGGTCGAGGCACATCTTGGGGGTCATGACGCCGGGGAAGAAGAGCTGCCAGTAGAAGGTGCGCTGGTCGTTGATGTTGTCAACGGCGCAGCCCTGGTAGGTCCACGAGCCAACGGTCTGGATCGGGGCCGGCGGGGCGTAGATCTGAGGAGTGCCGTTGGAAACGATGCTCATGCGGTCACCAGCACCGCACTTCTGGGTCGGAGCACCCGGGCAAGCAGTGCTGCAGTCCGACTCGGCCGTCTTGGCGCCGCCATTGTAGATGGCGTTGCCGCAGAAGCACTGGACGGCGTACTCGGTGGCCGAGATGGTGTAGCCAGCAGCCAAGCAGGCATTGGCGCACTGGGCCGGGCTGTTGGTCTGGCTGTCCGGAACCTGGTAGGGCAGGATGCGGCCGTTCTTGCCGTCGATCCAGCAACCCTGGTAGGTCCACCCGGCGGGGAGACCCGTGGGGACCGGAGCGGCGGAGGTGCTCGAGGCAGCGGTCGAGCTCGGCTGGGGAGCGGTACCGTCGCGGGCGTAGACGGACAGGCGGTTGCCGGCGCCGCAGTACTCGCTCGGGGCGCCCATGCAGGTCATGCTGCAGTCGGTGGCCGGGGCGACAACGGAGCCGGCATTGAAGCTGTTGCCGCAGTAGCACTCGCGCGAGTACTCGACGCCGAAGTACGTGTAGGCGGAGCAGTAAGCCTGGCAGGCCTCGAGGGTCATGGTGTCGGAGGCGAAGGTGGCGGCGCTCAGGGCGCGCATGCCGGTGGCCTCGGTCTGGCAGCCGTACCACTTGTAGGTGCCAACGGTGGCAGGCTGAGACGGACCGCTGGGGGTGACGGTGGGGCCGGCGCCGCCCGTGGTAGCAGCACTACAAGTTGTTAGTAAATGATGCCCGCATAGTTGGGGGAAGTCGGGGGGTATCCCGTCAGGGGGCATCCATACGTGGAAGACGAGACAACCGTCGGGTTGTACTGGCCCTGGTAGTTGTACACGTTCAGGCGGTTGCCGCCACCGCAGTACTCGGAGCTGTTGCCGTTGCAGAGCATGTCGCAGCCGCTGGTCGCGGGGGCGCCGCCGTTGGCGATGGTGTTACCGCAGTCTGTCTGAGTCAGTCTACAGCCCCGGGTCAAGACACACACGAGTATTTCTGGGACACAACATACAGCATTCGCCGCCATACTCAACACCGGCAAGGATGTAGTTCGCGGCGTGGCAGGCCGCAGTGCAGGCCGCAACGGTCAGGGAGGCGCCGGGCAGGCCAGCACCGTAGGTCAGGGCGCGGCCGGTGGTGCCCTCGGAGTAGCAGCCGAGGTAGGTGAAGCCATTGACGCCGGGGTTCGGGGAGGGGCCGGTGATGGTGTTGGTGTGGAAGAGCGAGAGGCGGCTGCCGGCTCCGCAGGGCTCACCAGGGGCGCCCGAGCAGGCCATGCTGCAGTCCGTGTCGGCGACCTTGGAGGTGCCGGCGGCGAGGGTGGTGCCGCAGTAGCACTCGACCGAGTACTCGACACCGGCATACGGGAAGCCCTTGCCACCGCAGTAGGCGATGCAGGACTCGATCGTCATGGCGGCGCCATCGGTGTAGGACGCGCTGTTGATGGTCCTGCCGGGCACATCAACGTAGCATCCTTGGTAGGTCCATCCTGTGGGCAGAGTCGCGGGGACGGAGAGCTGGGCAAGCGAGAGTGGGAGCTTCGGGAGAGGTCAGCCAGGCACGCTCGATATCAGACGTCCATTCCCTTTCACTTGACACCCCCATTGATCGGGTAGACACACGAGGCCTCGGCCCAGGCTCGGCCGAGTGCCCCAGGTCCAGCAGCAGCGGGTCGGGCAGGCTTACCGAAGTCAGGAGAAGTGAAAACACGGTCCTTGAGGGTGAGGTCCTCATGTTGAAGGCGGGTGCGTCCTTTCAGACGCCAACACCAACAAGCAGGACAGGACAGGACAAACGAGCGTCAGGGTCGGAGCGCAAGCAGCAAAAAGGGAAACCAACGAGAGTGTGGGGGGGGCGGCATTTGAAGATATACAGGCCCCCAGCCCAACAACAACGTCTCCATCGGATCGGTGACACGGCCCATCCCCTTCCTGGCCACCTCTGGGACCTTCACTTGGGAGAGCTGGGAACGGGGGTCGGACAGGGGTAGCCCTGCCGAGCCGAGCTAGCAGCCTCGAAAGTGCGCAAGCCATTGAGAAGAAGGGTCTGGCCAAGCGCTGCGAAGAAGCGAGAACGAGTGGGTCGAGTCTCCCGTCTTGGGCAGGGCGGCGTCCCCCCCCTGCAAGGCGCGCGATGTGGTGGACGGTGAGTTGCAGCCAGGGGTGCTTCCAAGGTTCGAGCGCCCCCTCGCCAACGCGTGGAGTGCATCCTTGCCATCATCCACGATGGATGGGGCGGCGCCCTCGCACCGGGGGATTCATGGTGCGAAGTGTCGCCGTCGCCATGTCAAGGCGCCGTGGGCAATGCCCTCGAATGCTCCGGCGCGAATTAGGGGGCTTTGCTCTGGGCACGCGTGGGCTTGGGGCGCTTGGGGAAATGACAGGTGTGGACGCCAGCATGAACTTTTTTTTGCTCGGTGACCGCCGGCCCCTGAGCTGGCCGTGCGGGATGCAGGAACAGGCACGCTGTTCTTCCCTCCATCCCGCGACTGTTTGTGTGTGTGTGTGTGTGTGTGTGTGGTGAGTGAGTGAGTATGTGTGTACCATGTACCATGTACTGCGTGTGGGTGTCAACTCGATATCCCGTACTGTCTGGCCCCGTATCGCGTCTCTCTGGCGGGTGAAGATCTCCCAAGCTGGACTGAACTGGGCTGGCGTCCGTCTGCCCTACGGAAATGGGCGTCGATGTGTTCCGCACACCCATGATCCATCCCAGGGCTTCCGTCCCATCGCTGCAACGCGACCCACAGAGCGGAGGGCTGAACGCCCGATGTGGAGGTGGACAAGTGCCAAGCCTCCAGGGCCAGATCAGAGGCTCGCGCTCGTGTCCCAGTCAAGACCCACCATGTCCAAGATCCCCAGCCCAGCCCTGGGTGAAAGGGGGGGCGGGATCAAGGGGGGAAGGGGGGGAACAACACCAGGGCCAGGGACCGTGAATACCCTGGTGCCCATCGAGGAAGGACTGCCGTGCGGCGTGTCTTGGCTGTACTGCATCCTGCTGAGGGGGGATTGGTCGGAATGGGCTGATGTGTGCCGTCGACCGCGGACCGGGCTGCATGGAATCTGTGTCACTAACTAACGCCCGTGGGCTGCGCAGTCAGTCCAGGGCAATACGAGGGCGAAGGGACTGTGATGGTCCGAGATGCCAGCCCATTTTCCCTCCCTTTTCCCCTCACCGGGCCGAGCTGGGCTGCTGGCTGGCTGGTTGTTGTTCCCCCCCTCCCCTTTCCCCCCAGTCACGGCTCCCCTACACGTGGCGTGGCCCGGCCTGGCCGAATCGTTTGCGTGTCGGTTTGCGTTCGGTTGTTCGATTTGATGGCGTTTTTCTCGTTTCGTCTTTTTTTGCCCTTCTGGCGCGCGCCAAGCTTTTTTGGGGCTAATTACGTGTTGGGAAGGCCGGATCCCGGTTGCTGGGACGGGCTAACGCTGTTTTATTGACAGCGGCGCTGGTGATGGTTAGCCCTGAGTCGAGAGTCCAGACTGCCCAGCGCTGTTCAGCTCGAGAGAGAGCGTTTGAGCTGTCAAATAGTCGCTGTTTGCTGGAGTCGCCCGCGACTGCTCGATTGGCTCTCCATTGGCCCGACATCATTCGACAATTTGCAGCTCGCGGGCTGAGAACACAGAAGGAGCAACGCGCTCGCGCCCCCAACAGTCGTCGCCAAACAGCGCCACCCACCGGCCAATTTCAATCTTCATGCCTCGGGGAGGAAGGAGCTCGGTGAAAAAAGGGTTTTTTTTTTCCTCTTATCAGCGCCCCCATTGGTTATCACCGAGGGCAGGCAGCCATCAGTTCCCCACGCGGGGTTCGTTTGGGGCAGTGCAAACTGTGTGCAGCGCATGCGCATGCAGGCAGGAACCAGCCCTGTCATCCTCGCATCTTTTTTTTTTTTGCTCTCTGTTGCTGGTTGTTCCTTTGCTTCCTTTTCCCGATGCCCCCCATCCCCCATATCAGCACGGAGCTGACGATAGCGGGGCCTTGCACATGTTCCATCCATTCCAAACTCCACCACGAACCAGAACCATCGCATTGCGCGAGCAATGCAAGCCCTTCCCGGCTCCCATCTGCTGGCATCCGTCTCCACCGCGGAGCGACACGTGTAGGGGCGCCCTATTTTTGGCCTCCATTATGTACTCTGTACTCCATTTTCCGCCAGGGAGGTCGGCGCCGATCGACGGATCATCCGATAATCTCGGCCGCTGGCTCACATCCGACGATCCCATCCCTTGACACCCCGACTCGGGGACGGCAAGCGTCCTTTTTGACAGACGTCCATCCTCCGTAACTCGGACTACCAGTTCTCGCTTGGGCGAGGACGTCGTTGCTTGTCAGCCATCACAACCCACAAGCCACCGCACAGGGACCAGCACTGCAACGAGCTGACCAGGCTGCCGGTTACACGGCTCCCAACGGTTGCACTTGCACGGGCGTGGGGAACGGCCCCCTTGCCCCCGTTGCATTTCCCTCCCTGCAGCATCTCAACTCGTATCTGCGTGCGCCCCGCTGGCTATCTGCTGATTGTCGATCCTGGGCAGCTCCTCTGGCCAACCTGAAGCTTACAACTGGTGGCTCGCTGACGGGTGGGAGAAATATTAGGGAAAAAAAGGACGGTAAAAAAAAAAGGGGGGTCCAAAGCTCTTCTTCGGACTTGCTCTCCTGGCACCAATCATCGAATCATGGTGCATGGCGCTATTGAAGTTGACTTACCCACATGCTGCCTTATCAAGGTTGGGAAAGGGTCTTTCTGACCTACTACCAGGGTCCACGATCCGAACAGTCGGGCGCCGACAAAGTGCCCGCCGACTCTCAGAACCGAAAATCTATCCGGCGGCTTACGGACATGGCAAAGTGACTTTTCTCCAGTCTGGTGTGCCGCCCGTGCCGTGTGCGACCCAGGTCCAAGGAAGCCGGTGGGGAATGCTGGGGGCGGCATGATGCCAGCAGCAGCAGCATGCCAGCGACTTGCCGCTGACACTAGATGTGGTTCTTTGCTGCCGCTTCATGCAATGCTGCTGCAATGCGGGCTGCAAGCCCCGAGTCGCGGCGAAAAGCCCTCATTGTCTTGGGACGTGGGCAGAGCCTGGTGGTCCCCGGCAGACAGACGCCCACAGTCAGTCCAGTCACTCGCCCAGGCACTCGCTCCCTGGGTAGTCCCCGGCAGCGACAGACAGACTCCCTCAAAGCACTCGTCATCCCGCGACGCCCGACCTCAGCCGCATTCGCTAAGCCCGAGATCCGACAGCCCAGAGAAGACCACCCGCGCGCTGATGCCCGCTCTCGGCCCATTCCACGGCTTCCACAGCCCGCCACGGACCGTCACACCGCGCTGGAGCCTCCTGGAATCAGCAGATTCTGCTGCGGCACTGGCACCAGCCAAGGCCGTGATGGCGCTGGGGCGGCGGAGAAGGAGAGGCAGGGAACAAGCCAAGCGAATCTTCAGTAAACCCAGCGGCGAGCGGGCGACTCCGCGCGGAACACGGATCGGTGATTGATCGATCGTTCTGCAGTGGCGCGGTAGCTAAACGCGTCCCGCGAGCGGCGGTCAAGCTTGCGTCACAACTAACTAACTAGTCACTCATCAACGCTTGCGTTTTCAGCTGAAGAGGGGAAACGAACGAACGACTTCACTTCCCTCCCCCGGTGGACGACTCATCCGAGGTTTCGTTGTCCACGCCCAGCAGCCCGTACGTGCGCCCGTCAGCAGACTATCGAGTTGAAGGCCAAGTACCAAGTAAAAACCAAGACTCCATCCACTATCCGCGTCAAAGCTGAACTGAATGGGAGGTTTCGGTGCTCGTATATGCCCACGTGAGTCTTGAGTAGTGTGCAATATATGCGTGGGATACAGGTGTAAGTAAGCTGCGTGTGCCTTGGCAGGGTCGGGTGGGATGGAGTTCGTCGTCGTTGGTCCTGCAATGCTGTCGATCTCCCAAGGCGGGCCGCTCAGGGAGCAGTGTCTTACCTGTCGGTTTCTTGTGTGTGATGGGGGTTGAAGTTGAGGAACACGGGTCTGAGTGTGACGGCGGGTGTGTTGAGGATGGGGAGGCACGGCAGAAGTGTCAATGTTTATGTTGTGTCATGGCATTTGTACATTGTACGCGGCGGGTATGTGTGCACACGGTGAGGCCGGGTACCCCCTGACCTGACGACTTCTCTGGGAGCTATTGACCAAAGTGACAAAGATTGACAAGTAAACCCTGAACTCCTCCACCCGGTTGACAAACCTTCCGAGTCCTTGCCGCGGCTATGGGAGCTTGGCCAAGACGCGGGTACTAGCGGCGATGGAAGTCGAGCAACGCTCAATGCCGAAGGTGCCATCCCTATGGCAACATTGACGACTCCCAGGCCGTGTTCTCCTGTGTTCTTCCACTACCCCTTTTGTTGACCCGTTTATGGCGTTTCCAGTGACGCCTTGCCCCTTGATTCCTAACCTTGACTCATAACATTTGGCCGGCTGCCCTTTCTTTCAATCTCCAACACTGACCCTGTGCTCCGTTCGCCAACTCTTTGCCGTTCCCCTCAACCGTTAATCCATACCCCTTAACCCCAACCCTTAGCATATTGCCCCTTTTCATCCAACCTCCAACCTGTGCCCTCCCCTACACCTCCACCCCCCTATCCTCCCCCGCGACCTCCAACCCAACTTCACCCACAAACCCCTCCCTCCCGATTAGTTATCCCCCCTCCCCAAAAA
>FTEL01005089.1_pt1 | contig 10777 bp, 4 predicted proteins | sample 1658911 | NCBI WGS metagenome assembly FTEL01 (sample SAMEA3914869, study PRJEB12502) | metagenome | biome: forest; material: soil | place: USA | collected 2012-03-12 | depth 0.1 m
CCCCCCAACAACTCCCTGGGCGGGATCCTCACCATCCCACTCCCCCGATCCACCATGCTCGTCGGCGCAGGCACATACCCCTCCCTCCTCTTCCTAATCCGATCCAGCGCCAGCCCCGCAAGCACAATCATCACCATCAATCCCAACGCCACCGCCAGCCCGATGAGCACCACAAACCCCAGCGGCATCTTCCCGCCGCTCTTGGCGAAGTAGTCGCCGCGCTCCGAGAAGACGCGCGCGATGCTGCCTGCGCCCGTGGGGCTTGTCTTGCTGGAGGTGAGCGCGAAGGGGGTGAACTTGGCGCCGTCGAAGAGCACCGCCGAGGCGGAGCCGAAGCCGGAGAGGACGATCGAGCCCGTCAGGAGGAGCGCTTCGTCCTTGGCGAGCAGGTCCGAGGTGACGTCGTGCGAGGCAGTCAGGGAAAACACCTGCAGCCCCCGGATGTCCGTCGCAGCCTGCAGGGTATCCTCCCCTGCGCGGTGCCAGGTGGTCCCGTCGAATTTCGCCAGGTACGCCGCGCCATCCGCGGCAGCCCCCGCAGCCCAGATCTTCGCGCCGTCGCTGGCGCCCGCGGCAAGCACGGTCACCGGCCCAGGGAGTTTGTCCGCACCTGGGTAGGTGTCCCATGACTGGGTGGCGACGTCGTAGCGTGCGAGGAAGGTGGTGAAGGTGGAGTTGATTGTGAGGGCGCCGCCCGCGAGGAGGACGTTGTCGGTGGCGAACATGATGGTGCTGACGTTGCCTGCGAGGTTGCGGCCGGCCTGGTTCCACTGGGAGGCGGTGGTGCTGAAGAAGCAGACGCCTGCGCAGTCGAGAGAGCCGGCGGTGGTGAAGGAGCCGCCGACGTAGACGTCCTTTGTGCTGGCGCGGATGGCGATGGACGAGACAGTGCCGTTGCCGCCTGAGAGGGACGGGGGTTGCGTGTCGAAGGTCTTGCTGGCGAGGTTGTACGTGACCAGGCCGTTGACGCTCGCGCCATTCACGGTGCCAGCGACCTTACCGCCGGCAAAGAGGATGTCGCCCTGCACAGCCAGCGCCACAAAGGTCGAGTTGGAAGAGATCTCGTCGCCAAGGCCAGTCACGCGATCGTTGTCGGAGCCGTCCATGATGACAAGGTTGTGGATGTCTGAGCCGTCAGTTCCCTTTGCAGTGAAGTGGCCGCCCATAACCGTCAGGTTCCTGCCGTTGTTGGTGTCAAACACGCCAGTCACGACACCGTTGATGCCGCTGCTTGGCGAGGAACCGTCGCGCTTAGCCAACCCAGTCGCAGCCGAAGTTTCGATCTCGACCGGAAGTTTGCCGAGAGTCTCGCCCTTCAGAACCGCAGCCCCACTCGCGCCCAAACTAGACGACGAGAGCGAGCCAGCGTACAGCGACGGGCCGCCCGTGAAGTTGAGCACTGACGCCGAGAGCACGCCCTCGACCGACTGGATCGGCAGCTTCAGGTTCTCCAGCCAGTTCCCCTGCGACGGCACCCAGACACCGAACCCGCGCACCTTGACGGCCGGGTTCCCGCCAAAGGCCAGCAGCTGGTCAAAGTCGCCGTTGACACTAACCACGACCTCGGGAGTCGAGCTGGTGACATTCATCGTCATGCCAACGACGCGCAGGACCCTACCGCTGACGCCGGCCCCGAGGGGGCTCCATTTGTTGGACGAGGTGTCGTAGACGGCCACGTTGTTGAGGCCCTCGGTCGCGTTGTCGGCGGTGCTGGTGAACTTGCCGCCGACAAACAGGTTGGTGCCGTTGGAGAAGAGAGATTTGACCTCGCCGTTGAGGCCGCCATCGAGAGACTGCGCGCTGGCGTCGTTGCCCTTCATCGAGACAATGTTGCGCAGGCTGCCAGCGGTGAAGTTGCCGGCGATGTACGTGGAGTCTCCCGAGGTGGCGAGCGCATTGACGGCAGACCCGGCCGAGAAGCTTGAGCCGAGGCGGTTGAAGGCGGACGTCATGAAGTCGCTGGCGTTGACGGCGGTGCCGGGCTTGTACTCGTACAGGCCGTTCAGGCCACCCGTGCTGTTAATCAGGGTGAAGCTGACCTGCTGGGCGACGAACGTCATTTGGGCGAGCGACTGGCCGGCTAGAGGCGTCATGGTCACACGGGGGCGGAAGCTACCGGAGCTGGCGTCGATCAGGCCAAAGTAGATCTGGTCGTACTTGTCAAAGTTGTTGGTCTGGTACAGGTCGGCGTCGATGGGCGCGCTCTTCGTGGGGTCGGCTGTCATCTGGCCAGTGAGGTGGATCTGGCCGCGGGTGGTGCATGTGTTGTCTTGCAGGCAGCCCGGGGTGTAGAGGTTTACCGAGTAGTGGCCCGATTCCCTAATGTCGGGGGTGAAGACGACCGAGGCCGACTTGTCCGAGATCGGGCTGGAGAGCTGGGCTGTCAGGTACTCGGCGGTGCTGGAGAAGGACGGCGAGACGGTGAACGGGCCCGTGGCGGTGGCGGTGGAGGGGAACTCGAGGCCGGCGCAGGTGGGCTCGTTGAAGTCGGCGACGGCATACGAGAAGATGTCGTCGCCAAACAGCTCGATGCCGTTGAGACCACCACCGCTGCCATAAAAGGCCGAGATGTCGATGCGGAACTCGTTCATGCCGATAACATTGACGAAGTGGAAGTCCTGGAACTTGACCGACTTGTCGTCGGAGAGCGGGCACTCGCTGGTGCAGCTGGCATTGCGCTGCGTGGCGGGGTCGATGTAGGTGAAGTTCATGATGCCGTTGATGGGCATGGCCGTGAAGCGCCAAGTCTTGGTGCCGCGGCCGTCCTGGTGGGTGTTGTAGAGGCGCAGCTTGGTTGGGCGGAAGCCATGCTTAAATTGGGCGGACCAGAACCCCGGGACATTGTCCTGCAGCAGCCATGTGTTTCCCGCACCGTCTGCGCCGCTCGTTTTGCAGATGACGTTTTTGGGATCGCTGAAACCTGCAGAGGAGGTCGAGAAGCCGGAGCTGATGCTGGCGGTGGAGAGATTGATGATCTGCCCGTCGGGTGTGCTCGGGGTGCTCGCGTTCCCCAGACCCGTAAAGCTTCCGCCAAAGATGATGCTCCCGCTCGAGGCCTTGGTGATAGAGGTGACAGGCCCGTTAAACCCAGCAAACGGCAGGTTGACCCATTTCTTGCCCCCCTCGAGGGCCATCGCATTGGTCGAGTTCGCGCCAACGAAGCTTCCCCCCAGGAAGACGGTGTTCCTATCCTGGTCGCACAGCACGGCATTCACCTGGCCGGACAGACCCGAGAGCGGAGTGATGGCGGCGGTGGCCGGATCGAAGAGGGCGATTGCGGTTGACTGCATCGCCTTGGCGTCGGAGTTGGGAACTCGGATACTCGTGAAATTGCCTCCCAGGACAACCAAGGTTCCGTTGTCGGTGTCGAGGGTGCACATTGTGCGGATTGTCGCGTCCGTGTCTGCGATGGACGCGAAGAGGCCGTTGGGCATGCGGGCGAGGAGCTGCTCGCGGCCGTCGGCATTGAATGGGTGCTCATTTTGCTCCTCGAACTGGTAGAGCGAGATGCCCTGGAAGTCGCCGGCCAGGACGACGCGACCGAGCTGGGAGAGGTCGAGGTTGGCAGCGGGCGCGGGGGTGAAGGATATGGCCGAGGCAGGGGAGATGGCCAAGGCAGCGAGCGACAAGGCGAGAGGGATCGTCAGGGACGACGACGGACCGCCGCGAGCGGCATTGCGCCGCCCAAACGGTGATCGCATCGCGTCCGGGTGTGGAGTTCGATCTCGATATCGATTGCAGTGCCGGTGCCGAGCTTGTCTGAAAATTAATTATCACGCTCCGGCAGCTCAATTTGGGTGTTGGTTGGTCGGGGCGAAGCTGTCAGCAACGCGAGGCCATAGCAGGTCGACAAGTGAAATTGACGAGGTCGCTGGCTCGCTGGCAGCGGGGGAGATGAAGGTCGAGGTGCGGAGGTCGCGGTGAAATGAAGCTTGGTCGCACCAAGTTTGCTGCTTGCTCGGCCGAAACGCGCGAAGTTGCAGCGGCAACCCGAGGTCGATTCGTCGTCGTGATAGTGGTCGTCGTCGTCGCCGGAATTGAGCGAGTGCGCGCCGGTAAACGAGCGTGGGATGGTGGTGATTAATCGGAAAGCACGAAAACAAAAAGATCGAGGTGGAAAAGTCAAGTCGTCGGGTCGGGCGGTGCAGCCGGTGGTGCTGTCGGCGCGGTTGCTTGGTTGGTTGGTTTACCGGTGGTGGCGCGGAAAATAAGAATCAAGGAAAAACGAGAGTAGAGAAGGAGCACGAAGCCTGCACGAAGCTGCTGATGCTGCGGCAACAGCAACGTGGAATGGCCTCTGCCTCGAGGTCGGGTCGAGGATCGCGAAGAGAGAGGTCAGCGTGCGCTGCACTGCACTGAGTGAACAACGGAACAGCAGGCCTGGACCTGCGCGACAAGCAGGCAGAGTGGCGCTGCTGATGGGCAGTTCCAGGCAGTGGGCAGGACGGCGGAGATTGAGCGGAGCCCCAGCAGGGCCCTGGACCTGGCTGCACGCCCCCTCACTGGCCGGCGCGGAGCGGCTAGGCCCGAAGGGGAATCGTTCGAGGTCCCCCAGCGCGGGAGGGAGGAGGCAAGCGGGGCCAGGTTCGCGAGGGCGACACGACGGGTTCGTGCCTTGGCAGCCACACAAGGCAGCGTTTGAGAGGGCCGCCCCACTGATTTCTTGATTTCACGTCAGCCATTGCTCCCTTCTCTGATTGACTCTGTTTCCCTCAAACACACCCAGCTCAATGCGACGACGGCTCCCAAACAGAACCCAGCACCCGGGCCCGCGCAGTGCGATATTGCCCTGCGTGCCGTAATAATGACAGACAGGCTCGCTGGCCAGATTCCCTGGTTCAGCGCGCCTGGCTGGCCGTCGCCTGCCGCACGGCACCGTTCGATCAAGGAAATGGGACGGATCCAGTGCACGAACCTCGTGTTCACCAACCAAGTGTTTCCCTTCCAATCCCAGGGATCCCCCAACAACAACAGCCGCCGCCGCTGTCTTTTCTCCAACCCCACGGCAACCAACCTCTTCCCTGATCCTTTGTCCTCCGCGACTCGGCGTCTGATAATCTCGGACCGGCACCGTGGAATCGCAAAGGCTTGGCTCGGGTTGGGCGATATGGATCCCTGTGCGTCCAAATGGTTGGCGGTGGGAACCTTGGCTTGCTCAAGATCAGATGCCGCCAAACGGTGTCCTTGCGCAGTTGGTCCACCCAGCAACCAAGCAACTGAATCCACCCAAGCAAAATGCAGCTCCCCGTCCGTGTGCGTGTGTAAGTCTGTGGTCGGACAAGGGCAAACGACTCGCTCCAAATTGCAGGCGGCTGCTTCGAAACGAATTGCTGTCCTGTGGGAATCCGGAAACCGAGGGTCCCGCCCGAAACGACAGCGGGTAGCCACCGATGGTAAAACACGATAGCCTCAGGCAGGCAACGCGGGGGGGCGGGTGTGAATTCCTGGTTTGGGAGGGTTGCTGTCAGAGGTTTCTGCCGTCGACAATGTAATGTGTGTGTGTGTGCCTGGGGAGGGGGAGGGGATCAGGGGATCGCGGGGATCAGGGGTGAGCCACACCGTTTCGCGGGAGTGTGTGTGGTATCGGCTCGATTGAGTGGCTCTGGCAAAGGGGAGTCAAGAGCTTACCCAGAGAACAAGGTAGGGTTGCGTTGCCCGGTGTCGTGCTTCAGATGCCCGGGTTCTGCCGATCTTTGGACTGGTCTCGTGTGCTGCTTGCTGCCCCGGGTTGTCCAGAAAGGAGTGACGGACAAAAAAGGAGGGGATCGAGTTGGTGTGTGTTGTAAGAGAGTGTAAAAAAGGAGTGTGTTGGCCGGCCTGGCCCAGTCCAAATCCCACGACTTCCCAACAGCTTTCGCGCCCGCCTCAAATCTCTCGGCCTCTCTCCTCTGTACAACCTAGCTGGGAGAACAAGAGTTCAAAAGGAAACAAAAAAACGCGCCGAGGGGGCGGCGCCAACAAGCTCATGGTTCATCTGGTCTAACGAGTCCACCGCCTCTCTGTTGGATTCAGGGGCCGTCCACCTGCAGCGCATGATCGGGACGGCATGCCATTGGGCGACATGCATCGTGGCCTGGGCGATGCATCGCCCCTTGCAGCGAAAAGCCCGTGCCGGGCGCCTGTCAAACACGTGGTGGTTGGCTGGCCTCAACACTAAGACTTGCCACTTGGGACAGATCTGGGAGATTTAGAGTTGCTGGGTGAGCCAGCCAAGTCTTAATTTCGGGGGGTAGCAGTCTTGGGTTTGGTATTCAGAGTATATTCTCAATATCAACCAGCTTGGACAGGGGGCTCGAGAGCCTCTGCCTTGTGGGTGAGATTCGCGATTTGTATGTCTCTGCTCACAAGTTCTCCTCAGCGGGCAGTCTGAACCATGTGATTCAGGGTCCTCCTCCTTCGAGGCTCCCGCAGTGCCTCGGCCGTGACGGAGCTTATACTGTGTACGGCCCTTCCCTCGCCTTCGGCACTCCTTCCACACTGCTGGATCCCCGGCGCCGATCATACGTCCACGGCTAAGCCGCGACCCTGATACCCGGGATGGCGACCGTGCCTCCCGCCCGCGGCACGCCGCCAAACATGATATCCCCAAAACCCCCCGATCGACCCAGTCCGGCAGTCGCGCGACGAGTCCCGTGGAATGCCACGCTATATGCAGGGTCCGCCTTTTATCGATGCCGCCATGCAAGTCATGCTTCCGTCCGCAGCTGCCGGCCGCCGTCTGTTTGCTGCTGCTTGCATCCCGACACAATGCCCTTTCTCCAGTCAGGTGACTTCGGGCATCCGCCGGCCAAACACACTGATTTTATCCCCCCTCATTGGCACCATGATCCGTCCGTTCCTGGTTGCATCCACCCATTCATAACTCGCCGATCCCCTACCCCGCATGGTCCTGTCCTGCCGGCGTCGCCTTCATCCGCCTCTTATACTCCATAGGACTCTCCACCTCCTGCGAGCCAAAGAGCCCCTTCTTCGCCTGGGCCGCCCACATACCCTTACCCTTCTTCTTCGCGAGCGCCTCGGCCGCCCGGTACTGGGCCTCCATCTTGGGCCCGCCGAACTCGGCGCCCGTCTTGCCCTCGTACGTGACGGCCAGGCCGCGCTTCACGAGCTCCATGCCGACGTCGTGGCGCGGGAAGAAGAAGGGCGGTTTTCGGATGTACACGGTGGCCACGACGCGCTCGTATTGGTCGCGCTTGTAGATGTAGGCGCGCACGCGGCGGCCGAGCACGTAGCTCTCGAGGAAGGCGAGGGCCTCGGCGGCGAAGGGCTGGGCGGGGCGGCCAAAGTGGGCGCCCTCCGGGGCGTCGACGCCGGCGATGCGGATCGAGAGCTGGGAGGGGAGGGACGGCATGTTAGGATGCTGGACTACTTGGGGGGGTGTAGATGAGTGGGGATGTGGGTGACTCACTGTCCTGCCCCTCAGCGCCTTGCGGTCCTTGGGCACGCGCCGCAGCCAGCCCCAGCCGGCCAGGCGGCCACCGGGCGTGTGGAACAGGTGGAAGCCATCGCCGTCCCCGACGCTGGTCACCTTGCCAAACAGGCTGCGGCGGCGGAAGAAGCTGGGGGCGATGTGGTCGGTGCCAGGGATGCGACGCAGGTACGATTGGTAGAAGGTCAGGGCGCCCAGCGTGCACAGGGCAGCGGCTGTCGGGGCGATCCAGTTGTGCGGGTGCGAGAAGTATCCGCGGATGGCATCGAGCCACGAGTCGCCACCGTCGGCATGGCGACGGCGTGACGGCGGTGAGGCCTGGGGGGGTGGTCGATCGTGGCCCATCATCTGCGTCCACCTGCTCCTGTCCGTGTCCCCTCGTGAATCCCCGTCGTCACCTTCTCTGCTGCCCGGAGACGAAGCAGACGGTCGGCCCCATGGCATGATGTTGTGGTCGGCGGTTGCAGCCGGCAAATGGTCAGATGCTGTGGAAAGGATCGGTTGACCGCCTGCCCGCTGTTGTTGGGAGGGATGGAGGGGGAGCGTGCACGGGCCTCCCCCACATTGGCGCTCATCCACCAACGCATCCACTTGCTCAGGGGAGCAGGCTGCTGTCTTTTGCGGCTCTCCCCCCCCTGTTGCCTGCCGCTGTGCTGCGCCAGCATCAGCCAGCGTCAGCCAGCTCTACCCCACTACAGCTGCCCAAACGACGGCCCACCAGCACCGCCAATCACCACAATCAACCACCAACACCACCACCGCGACATTCACCACCATCCCCATCCCATCGCCGACGACCACCTCGACCCGCCCACACCATTGAGCCCGGGGATCGCAGGCACGATGCTGCTGCTCGACTACCAGAATGTGCTGATCCAGTCGGTGCTCACGGAGCGCTTCTCAGGGTGAGTGTCTGCCCGCTGCGACTGCGATTGCGACAACCGTCAGACACCACGAGACACACGGCTAACCAACACCCCACCAGAGCGCCCCCCGTGTCCATCGACCAGACCGTGTCCGACTTCGACGGCGTTACCTTCCACATCTCCACCCCCGAGGCAAAGTCCCGCATCATGGTCTCGCTCCAGATCCGCTGCTTCCAGGACCTGCTGCGCTACGGCGCCGAGGAGGTGCTCAACCGCGAGTACGGGCCCTACGTCGTCCCCCCGGAGCCGGGCTACGACTTTTCGATCGTCGTCGACCTCGAGAATCTGCCCGCCGACAAGGGTTGGTCTTGCCCTTCCCTCGCCCCCGCCTCCCTCCCCCCTGGCTCCCCCACGCTAGATGAGGTGCAAGATACTAAGACAAGACACTACAGAGGCGCGAGACGAGCTCGTCAAGAAAATCTCCCTGCTGAAGCGCAACGCCATGGCTGCCCCTTTTGAGCAGGCCTACCAAGAGCACTACCACCTCAAGCAGGAGGCCGCCAAGTTCACCTCGGAGGAGGCGCCCCAGGGCGTGCGCGAGGGCGGCGCCGTCAAGGCCATCCACTACCGCGAGGAGGAGGCCATCTACGTCAAGGCCAGCCACGACCGCGTCACCGTCATCTTCAGCACCATCTTCCGCGAGGAGACGGACCGCGTCTTCGGCAAAGTCTTTATCCAGGAGTTCGTCGACGCCCGCCGCCGCGCCATCCAGAACGCTCCCCAGGTGCTGTTCCGCAACGACCCGCCCCTCGAGCTGCAGGGCGTGCCGGGCGTCAAGAATACGGGGACCGGCGAGATTGGTTACGTGACGTTTGGTATGTTCTCTCCTGAGATGCTTGGATGAGCAGGCCTGACTGACAATCCACCGTAGTCCTCTTCCCCCGGCATCTCACCCCGCAGCGCATGCCCGACGTCATCTCGCACATCCAGACCTTCCGCGACTACTTCCACTACCACATCAAGGCGTCCAAGGTATGCACCTCTGAAGAGACTCGTCTATCAACTACCAAAGCTAACGCCTCCAGGCATACATCCACTCCCGTATGAGACGCCGGACAGCAGACTTCCTCCAAGGTGAGCAAACCGCCTGGTTCCGTGACACTCCGCAGCTGACACCCGCGCAGTCCTCCGCAGAGCCCGGCCAGACAACGAGGAGAAGGAGCGCAAGACGGCGAGCGGGAGGACCTTCAAGGTCGGCAGCTGAGGCACCGGTGGGAGCGTATAGACCCGACATGATGATGATAGCCTGCGACCAATTCAAAAGAATTCTTTCACTGCCGCAACACTGTAACTTTCCTGGATACGCAGTCGGCCTCCAACACCTGCGGCCGCCATTGCTAAAGACAGCCTCCACTCCTCGCTGACCATCCAACACAACCGCTCCAATCCCCCTAATACGACCACGGCCGCGCCTTATACCTCTCATTTTCCTCCGGCCGCCCCTCCACCGGCACCTCCACCTCAGCCGGATTAATATACCACGACGCATCCCCTCCCCCCTCCGCCTGCGTGTTACTCCGCCCATTCCCCAACCACCGCAACCCATTCCCCCTCTCCACACTCTCATACACCCAATCCTCCCACCTCGGCGCCCTCAACGCCTCCAGCGCATGCACCGTACTCCCCGGCCAAACCCCCACCACCTTGCCCCCCCTCCGATACCAGCTCCTGCACGCATCCTCATACACCGTCCCCTTGAAATACCCATCGACATACTCCACAAAATCCCTGACTCTCTCCGCCTTGGGCTCGATAGACGCATAATCCTCCTTCTGCAATTTCTTCACAACGGCAACGGCGTAGTCGCACTCGGCCTCGAGGATCTTGGTCAGGCTGCCGAAGCCGATCGCGCTGTTGGGGCCGAACATGAGCAGCAGGTTCGGGAACTGGTCGACCGCCAGCGAGAGGTAGGTTTCCGGCCGGGCCGACCAGCGGGTTGTGAGCGGGAGCGCCGACCGGCCAAGGATGGGGAAGGGCGGCGGGGACGAGACGTGGAACCCGGTCGCGCAGACGAGGACGTCGATTTCTGCGAGTTGCGCCGCGTCGCCACTGGATGGGGTGGTGGACACCCCCGTGGAGGTGATCTCCTTGATCGGCGCGCTGACAACCTTTACATTCTCCTCCAGGAGCGCCTCCAAAAAGCCCTTGCCGGGGGTCAGGCGGCGGCAGCCCGGGGCGAAGGTGGGCACGAGCAGCGCGAGGAGGTCGGGGCGGGAGGCGAGCTTGGCGCGCATGGACTCGCCAAAGGCGTCCTGGAAGGCGTGCTGCATGGCGGTGCCGAGGATGGTGCTGTCGTGGATGAGGTTGCCGCTGGTCTCGAAGACCTTGCGGAGCTTGAAGAGCGCGTCGGGGTCCGTGGAGAGGGTTTGGCGCTTTTCTGGGGAGACTGTGTGGGGGGTTAGTTAGTTGAGGGAGACGGGGG
>FTEL01009101.1_pt1 | contig 10776 bp, 12 predicted proteins | sample 1658911 | NCBI WGS metagenome assembly FTEL01 (sample SAMEA3914869, study PRJEB12502) | metagenome | biome: forest; material: soil | place: USA | collected 2012-03-12 | depth 0.1 m
CGAGCCCGGCAAATTCTCACGCCTCTCAACTCAGAGCCGACGGATGACGCGTTTGCGGATGTCCGGTGATCAGAACCGCTGGTTCTGGGAAAAGGGACTCGAAGTATATTAGCCGTGATTTACCCTACTCGCGCCCAAGCTTTCCATCGATTTTCAGCCTAGCCAAGGATGCGGTTGCACTGACGTTTGGTCTTTGGTTCCCGTATTTCCCCATCCGAAGCCCTTCCGTTTCCGGTTCCCGTCCACAGCTGCGTGACGGTCCCCGCACCACAAGTGGCAGTTATTTGGGTCAAAGTTCACAGTTGGACATCTACATTGAAACAGTCAGGTTCCGCGGCATCCAGTTGGAGACAATACTGGAGCACAGGCTCTTGGTATGCTGCTGCTAGGAAAAGATTTTCAGTTACTTCATTCTCAAAGGAGCGGCGACAGATAAGAAGAAGCACCCTACCTGACTTTGATGGGGAAATCCTGCACGATAACGGGCTTGGAATGGAGTGTATTCTCCATAATAGTATATCGCACTACTTAGGCAGGTATTGATGAAGAATGTTGATCCCTGATTAGGTCTGCGCTTGATGGTCGGTTTGGACGGCGAGAGGGTGCCGGTTTGGTGCACCTGTGAGGCTGTTGCTTGCAAACGGGTTTGCCTCTTGCGCGCGGTTCAGAGCCCGAGCCAAAAAAGGGAAAAAGAAAGAAAAAAGAAAACAAAAAAGGGAAAAAAAAAAGAAAAGAAAAAGGAAAAAGGAAAAAGAAAGATGACAAAGAAGTCTACCAAGGTCGAGTGGATTATACTCTTACTATTTTGCGGGGGCCAGAACTGCGCGCCAAGAGGAGGTCAAACCGCTTTCGAGCAAACGGGAACCAACAGACCCGAACACGATCAGGAAATGGACCAACTGATTCTACCTCATGTCGCGAGGCTCTGAGCCACGCTGAGCCACGCGACGTGAGACGACAGGCTTTCTTCGTCGAACAGTAATAAGTGCCATCGTTCTGCGCCAGCCCCCCCGAGCGTTTGCCTCTCAGACATCCCGCGGTCGAAAGCCGAACCTCGATACTATGGAATATTCTTTCTGGACGTTTGCCACCGTCGCAGTGGCGTTTGCCGGGCCGGCAAGTTTGCAGCAGACGACGCCGGTCAACACCACGACGCAACTCATGGAAGTAGACATCGTTTTCCCGCGCAACGAGACGTACAGACTCACCGAGATCATCCCCATTGTCCTAGTCGTGCAAAACTTGCCGACCGGGAAAGTCAACAACACGGCCATGACGTGGGGATGGGAGATCGTGCCTTATGCCTTCGGCGTTGTTCCGTGGGACTACCCGTACGACATGGGGACGTTCGAGGTCCTCCCCAACGACTCGCCGGCCACGGACCCAACCTTTCTCATCGCCGTCACCAATGTCACCCAGTGGTATTACAACTTCTATTACAACGGTTACAAAGGCAAGGACTGGGGCGAGAAGAACATGTTGAGCTGGGGTGTATTATGGAACCGCAACTATAGCCGGTATTGCTCTGCCGGCGAGCAGGGCAAACGTGAGGCGGTCATGTTTGATGTGGAAAGGTCAGACAACAACGAATGGTCGGCGCGTTATAACTACACCAACGGAATTCCTGCCGAGATTCCATTAGCACCCTTGTGCCCGAAATTCGACCAGGTCGCTGAGGTTATCCTAAATCCGACGACGACACGATGCCCGCTCAGCGTCCCAACCCCAGCGGTCCAAGGCAACCCCTGCGCCGTCACCATTAACAAGGTCGTCGCCAGCAGCCTCTCGAGCCGCCTAGCGAGCTTGTCCTCGCGTCAGTATGCAACTTCCACAACGACGGCCGTCCCCACGTCGAGGAGTAAAGGCGGGGCGGGCGCCGCTCGCACTCTGCCGACCGCCCTGGCTGCGGCTGGCGTTCTCTACGGCCTGGCGTTGGCTTAGATTAACGGGCGTCTCCAGGTTAACGCCGTGCTCTTGCAATTGTTCTGGTTTTTGTCATCTCAGACGGTGTTGGCGGAGGGTGAGGGGAGGCGGGCAGATGGTAATTGAAGAGCTTTCCTCGTTGAATTACTCACTATGGGTAGGGGCTAGTTGATCATCTCATGTCTTTAGAGGCTTCTCAGGGCTAGTCTGGTATTGAGTGTGGGTTATTACCATTACTAGATACATGTGCAAAGCCATGATTACTCCAGCTTGCAGTAAATTCGAGCGGAGAGGCCTCTCCGTTCTAGATATCCTCCCCTCATCACTTACATGATACTTACTGCGCTTGCTTAGCGGCAATCGGTCCCAAAAACGCAAGCAAGTCATCCAAAACTTGTTCCGCATGGGTTAAATAAAGCCCTATGGCGTTCTGAGTTCAGCCATGTGTCCAACCACACTGCACTTCATCAGCCCGGGGCAACTCACCATGTCCTGCCTTCTCGTACACCTTGAGCTCCGACCACGGAAGCATCTTCTTCACCACCGCCGAGCTCGTCTCAAGCGGCATCCCGCCATCCGAATCACCATGCAGCATCAAGATGGGCAGCCTCTCCTCTTCATCGGCCAGCGCCCTGAGCTGCCCCGCCATCGGCTTCTGGCAGAATATGGACGCCGTCCGCTCGACAGCCATCGGGTCCGCCTGGCAAACGAGCCCCTCGAAGAACCTCAAGGTGCTCTCCCCAACATTATTCCCTAGATCCGTCCGGAACACACCCGGCACAGCCTGCGTGATGAAATCCTTCCCGCCCGCCCCGCGAAACCCCTGGATCAGCCCATCCCAGACCTCCGGCCCTGGCGAGTCAGGCGACTCATCACACCTCGCCGAATACGGCATGTTTGGACCGATCCACACAAACCCCTTGCAATGCTCCCTCAGCACCTCGCTGGCGGCGCGCGCCAGCACCGACTCGCTGCAGCCCATGCTGGCCGCGATGAAGACGAAGGGCCCCGGGTTGCGCCGCATGGCGTGCTCCAAGAGGCCGACGGCGTCGGCGACGAAGGTGTCAAAGGTCACTTCGCCCGTGGCCGGGGTGGTCCAGTCGCTGTTGCCGAAGCCGCGGCGATCCGGCGCAATGACCGGGTACCGGTGGGTCTCGACCAGCGGGACGATGAGCTGGTCGAACATGCGGGAGGACATGGGCCAGCCGTGGAGAAAGACTAGGGTTAGGGGCTGCCGGGCGAGGGTTGTTGCCGGCCGGTGGGGGGAGGAGGAGGGAGTGTAGTAGCGGTAGAAGAGGCTAGCGCCGTCGGAATCACTACGGAAGATGGCCATGGTTGGTGATTGGGGGCGGCCGGGCTTTCGTTGGCTTGGTGTGAAACACGAGGGGATGTTGTAATGGTGTCGGGGGGTGCCTGAGTGCATGAAACTTGACTGCCGAGCGGCAGGGCATCTTGGGCTTATTTACTTATTTTTACGAGGGCTCTGTCTTGCTCCCCCCTCCGTCTGTAGTCATCCAGTCATACTTTATTAGCTTCGCTGCAGTTGGCTGCGTCGTTGACACCGAAGCTAACCAAGATGAGCCTGCGGAAATAAAGTTGCTCCGTGTCTGACAGCAGAGAAATGCTGAAAACAGCGCACTTCATCCGTCTTTGGCCGACAGAACATCAGGTGGAAGCAACAAGTAGGTAATGGTAATGCGGGAGAAGACGGGCAGGCGGAAAGTCTCGGGATGGGACGCGCAGTGCATACTCCAGAAGGGTATTGAAGCAGAATTTACGTCTCAAGCTACATGATTAGTCTAATTTGAGCCATCTGTTACCGTTTCTGTCAGAACGGCCTGAACGGCCTGAACGGCCTCAACGTGAGCTTGGATCGCGAGCATCATTGACGTAGCCAAGCACCTGGCCTTCGCCCTTTGCCTCATCTTCAAGTCACATGGCCGCTCTCTTCCACTCCACATACCGTTCCCTTCCACTGATCCCTCCACCTAGCAGCCGGTCAAACTCCTCCTGGCCCCCGGGCTGACCCGGACAGAGCTTCAATCTGAACGGCCACTTCTCAATGACTGTGTGCTTGTCCTTCATGACGGCTCCAATAGACGTCGCCAACTCGATGACGTTTTCGGCTTTCAAGTGTCTTTTATAACATTAGTTGCTGAATGAAGGGACCGGGGTCTTTGATGGCTGCTTACAAGTCAAAGATGTTGTCAAAGATGCGAAGCTTGTCTCAGCTAGTTTGAGCTTGATGATCTTGGGATCATACTGGCCGAGCGGGGTTTCCAGAAGCGGGAGGTAGCCGAAAACGCGGTGCAGTGTTGGCATATCGGTTGGCGGGGGCACCTCTTGTTGGAAGCCAATCTGGGCCTCGAGCACGGCGTTGATGAAAAGAGTGATGAGAGTCGCATGGGGGTTGATTAGGGGCCTTTGAAGCAGGGGCACCATCGCCTGAACAGTGCGGTGTACCCCAAGATACGTCCTGTCCGAGAGGTTTGAGACCTACATGTAGGTGAAGGAGGTTAGTATGTGGTGGCATTCTAGACGGGTGCTGAAGACTAGACCCGCCGAGTCCTTACCTCAATTCGCGTGAAGGAACTACTGTCAAGGCAGGTTGGAAGCTGGCAAGCGTCCATCTGAAGGAGCCGAATGTCCAGTTTCAAACCCGAGAGACGAAGTAGAAAGGCGCGCAGCACTCCGCGGATGTGGTAGAAGAGTTTTCCGTAGATATCGGCCGTCGCCGGTCCGCTCGAGCACTCTTCAACCTCCTTCGATGGCCATCCATCGAGAGGATCAGCAGTGTACTGCATTGGCCAAGTTTCGGTGGTCTGAAAAAAGGTCCTAATCAACGCGTATTACCCCCTGCTCTTCCTTCGTCTTTTGCGAGGTGGAGATCTCAGGTAGTACTCACGGGTTTGGCTCTTGAAACTCCTTGCATGGAGACCCGAACGGCAGCAGAATTCCTTCCTCTCGAAACCGATTCATCGGGATCCGACGAGAAGGAGGCTGGGAGAGCAGAACTCTATGAATAAAGTCCTTGCGAGATTTTGCAAGTGTAACGGCTTGACGGATTTGCTGCGCCCTGCCTGCAGTCAAGCCTCGTGGGATATCAAAGAAGGACAAAAGGCGGTCCCATGATGTCTTTTCCAGCACAAGCCTCAACGAGCGCTGCCCAAATTGCCAGGTCTTTCCGAGAACATTCGTGGGAGTTCTGTTCTTGATTTTTTTGCACACGCTTTCGACGAGGGGACGAATCCGGGCTTGGAGGACGTCGAGATCGGATTTCCGAAGGAGAACCGAGTACCAGACATGAATGATGCAGTCGATTGCTTCGTTTACGTCCTCGAGGACGAGGGCAATGAGCAGCATAATGGCGTTCCTAGCCACGACATCAAGATCGTAATCGTTGATCGTGACCTCGAGGGGCTGCGAGTAGCTCATGGGGAGCTCGGCGAGGGTCTTGACCACGTTTCGAAGGTCGTCGGATCCTGATTGTCTTCTCGTCAGTCATGAAATTGAAAATTTCCGAGCTAGATCACGTCGGAACTCAACACACCAGCAAATAAGAGGCGGATATCCCCTTGGTAATCCTCCCCTTCGTTGGACCCAAGCCGAAGCACATCGAGGGCCGGCGGGTTGCCCCAGAGGGCACTGTTTCCGCCAAGCGCTGCGACCCTCTCACCGACCGGCACGTCTTTTATAAAGGTCGGCTTCCTATTCTCACGATCCCAATCTGGGGTCCACGGCTTCTTGCCCAATGGCGCTTTGCAGTCGAGTTTATGTTGGATCCAGTGCGACTTTTGGCAGTCCGAACCGCAGTACTAGGAATATTGGGAAAATGACGCCAGTCAGAAACAGCTCAGAAACAATGGAGTGAGTTTGTTGTTCTGTATCGGAAATTCGGTACTCACCAGCACAAGCCGGCAGTTTTGACAAGCGTATTTGCCCACTCTCTCATAGTGGGTGCTGCCTGGATCCCAGTTCGCGCAGAGAAACTGGGGAGTTGCCATGTTGCTGTGTGGATGTTGGCGAGAGGCTCTAGATTGAGAAACACCAAGTTGTATTTTGTTTCTCTGGGTGAAGAGGGCAATGGTCGAGATTGGTGTTGTTCTGTTCGGCTGGTCAGTCGGTAATCCGGCCGGTGGAAAGAAAGAAACTTGGAAGACCACGGCTGCCTACAAGGTGTGGAGCCCACAACCAGCGGCCCTACAACAAAATACGCGGTGATGGAAGTGCCTAGTTAGAGACAGGAAGGAGCAGAAATCGCATTCATGGCCAGTGACCGTCAGCCTGGCGGGGAGCTTAAGAGGATGGGATGGGTCTTGTGAGAGGTCGCAGGCGGTGGCCGGGATTTCACGGGGCAAACCAGCAGTTGAGGTCATTGGCCCCAAATACTGTCATGAACAACCAATTTCCACAAATGAGACACAAAAATAGTCATCTCTAACGGCTTCTACTTGACATGGCGCCGGCTAGTCCTGCTCTCTTGCTGACCACAGGCGCGGGCTCCATCCCCTCGCCACCGTCCTCCCTGTCGTCATCAGCCGACAGCGAGATGATCCAAAAGAATACCCAGATCTGAAGTGCAAAGACACATTTAATACTCAAATCGATTCTGGCACGACTCGATACACCTACAAATGGGGAATCAACGATAACCAGTCAACACCCAAATACGCCGATTCCGGCAACGACCTCAATCCCAACAGCGCCTCGACCAGAATGTAGCCTCGAGCGAATGCGTAAGCAACAGCAATGGGGACAATGCCCCAAAACTCCCACTTCAGAGGAAGTTGAGCGGGCACAAACGGCCGCTCATCCTGGGCATTTTCCTGACCCGGCGGCACACCAACCTCCTTCACTGACGGTACTTTCCCTTCCTCCAAACTCGTGGGCGGCATCAAAGCGAGGTGGGCGCTTGGCTGGAACAAGTTGACGGCTCTGGAAAGCGAGTTGCGGATGAAGCCCGACCGGTATCCCTTCGCCACACTCTCCACCAGCCAGAACACCACCGTCGTCCCAACCAGGAAAGCACTGGAGATGCGCAACAGCAGCTGCTCTGTGCGGCTGGGAAAGGTAAAGTTCCACCCAGCCATGTGAATGGAAGCGTACAGCAACGTCGCCAGACAGAGGTAGGAGCTCTCTTTCCAAGTCAGCCGCGGCAGCTTGCTGTCCCCAACACGTGTCAGGGGTCTGACGCCATCCCCGGACGAGAAACCCATAAACTTGTGCACGTTCAGGGACCAGCTTGGGGTGTAGTCGTCGACGAAATCCAACGGAGTTTGCCGGTACGGCCGTGCTGCGATGGGACCAGCCTCGCGAAGGATTTGGGCCATAGGCGTGCTCATGGTGATGCGCACGGGGTAGCGGACATCTTGGGGCTTTCGGAGCCAGCAGATGCTTGTCATGATGGAGCAGACCACGACGGCCATGGTGGAGAGCTCGAGTGTGGTGAGAGCAAGCCCCTGTATCGATCGGCCGATGCACGTCAGGATCACGTACCCCGACTGCAGGCAAGTGATGGCCTTCGTGAGGGTGTCCTGTTTTGATTTGTCCCATAGCTCCTCGGGGGAAACTTCAGGGGTGGAGATGTAGCCCCGCTTGACGAGCCAGCGGATGTGCTTTGAGTTGATGCGGAACGGGGGGCAGTCGGGGCAGTTGAGCTCGAAGCCGCCCATATTGGCGAAAAAGGCGTGGCGGTATGTCCATCCGTCGACCCCGAGTTCCCGGAACATTGCGACCGAGTCCCGAGCAGCGATGAACTGGCCCACTGCCGCCGTGAGGACGAATTCCGGACCCGAGATGCCGATGCCCACCCAGAGGAGCTTTCTGCGCAACTCGCCCAGAAACCCTTCGCCCCGAGAAGGACAGTTCAGACAAAGGATGGTAAAGGTGCAGAGAAACGTGGTAACGACGCAGGTCCAAATGATATCCACCGTCCCTCGGTTGTTCGGCTGGGACACCCAGCCTTCGACTCGGCTTTCTGGTTGTTCGGGCGGCGGCAGGCCCGCGATCATGACCCCCGTTCCGGTCATTGTAGGCTATGTAGGTATTACTGCGTCTCCAAGTACGGGGCTTGGTTGACAAGCTGCGGTGAGATCCGGGTGGAGACAGACTGCGAAATTGTGAGAAACGCAGGGTGGCTTCAGAATTTGCTTGCAGTAGGGACGTAGGTGATGCACCCTGGTACTTATCATCCACGGGGCGGCATCTGTCCCAGTCCGGGACAGAGCCTTGTTGCATGTCTCCATGTCGCCGGCTTTGACCCCGTTGGCGGTTCGCCGGCTAGGCACATCCAGCGAGACAATACAATAGTTACACAACACATCAACCTGCCAACCAACGACCGTCTCAGTCAAGCTATTTTAAGCGGAGATGCGGTTCAAAGCCGATGTTGGCAGCGCGTGTTCAGATGCATGTTGGTTTCAGTCACGGTTGTACAACGACCGCCTCAGCGCTTGCTCGCTGCACCATGGAGGGCACACCACATCTACTTGAAGTTCAGGTTGGCAGGTTGGTACGGGTAGGTACCTAGGTACCGAACATACATGTATGTAGGTAGGTACCTAGGTGCCGAACATACATGTATGTAGGTAGGTACCTACCTACCTTGCCTGCGTGCATGCCACGTCTCGATGCGAGCCAAATAGGTCGTAAAACTGGGTAAACTGGTGGCGATCTCGGTCTATATCCACACTTAGAGGGTGTCCAGAATTTCAAGGTATCAATCATTGGGACTTGGTTCTGGGGGTGAGGTACCTCAATTATGCAGTCCGGCCACCATACCTATTCAGCCCCCCGCCACCAAGAGGCAGGAAGCGCCAATCGTTCTTGGATGCGACAGAATGAATTGGGCGCGTCGCGGCTTCGCCTACCAGCCTATCACATCGCATGAGGCGGCCACCCAACACACGCCGTGGTCGCACACCAACCCCCCCAAAACAGACCAGGCTCCCGCGCATCGAGTTTGCGCAAGCACGATTGCGCAACAAGAAGTTTGTCAGATCTCGAAGATAGCGTCAATTTCGACGTCAAGAGCACTTCAAGTTCGTCTTGGTCAGCACACCACCTCCAGTCCTCACTTTATCTTCGCCATGGCTGTCCTGAGACGGACGCCATCCTCCTCAAGGCGCCCGCACGGTTTTGACGGCATCAACGAGATTGATGGAAATCCAGCACGGGGTTTGGTATCCCCGGCCTGTGAGGGGCAATCGGCAGCCCCGGTAAGCCCAGAGCCGGAACCTCGGCAGCTGCTCTCCAATAGCCAAATTCCCCTTTGGTACACCGATTCCTTCATTCTCACCGGATACCGCCCTGTCACGCATTCTGTCAAATTTTGCTTCAACAGCCTGACCTACCTCCACAACGAGACTGTCAACATCTACTCTCACCTTATCCCCGCCTTCTGCGCTGTGATTTTGGCTAGTCTTGTGTCGAGCTACTTTAGAGCAACGTTCCCCAAGGCGACACGCAGCGACAGATTGGCTTTTGAGGTGTACCTCGCAACATCGGTCGTCTGTTTTACCGTCTCATCGCTCTACCACACCCTGCTTTGCCACTCCCGTTACTACCGAGACCTGTGGGTGCGCCTCGACTACGTGGCCATCGTGTTTCAGATCCTCGGGTCCTTCGTCTCGGGCATCTACATCGGTTTCTACTGCGAACCGCATCTCCAGAAGCTGTACTGGTCCATGGTGAGTGGCCGTCCCAGACCCTCGACAACTGCGAATCCAACTCACTGGCGTGCCCACCACGACAGATTGGGGCTCTCTCGACACTAAGCGCCTTCGTCGTTCTACATCCGCGCTTGCAGTCGCCCAGGTTCCGCCTCCTCAGGACCTGCAGCTTCATCGCCACAGGGTTCTCGGCTTTTGCCCCTATTATTCACGCAGCGTCCATATTTCCTTACCGTCAGCTTGACAGACAGGCCGGGCTGCGGTATTATTACCTGGAGGGTGTCCTTGTGCTCATCGGAGCCGCCATCTACATTGTGAGTCCTCTTGTCATGGCAGCTTCAATGGCAACACCCCGTTTCTGAAGGCGCCGCGAGAGAGGACAGAAGGTGCGCACGAAAGTTCTAGCTGACATACCACGTCTTCTCGCAATCAGACTCGCTTTCCTGAGGCCTGGAAGCCGGGTAGATTTGATATCTGGGGCGCCTCGCACCAGGTGTTCCACGTCATGGTGGTTCTCTCGGCAGTTGTGCACTTGTACGGCATTCTGAATGCTTTTCGGTGGAATTACGAGAACCCGCGGTGCTGAGATGACTGCTGCCGCTCGTGTTTTGCCGAGGCAGATAACCTGTAACTTGGCCTTAGAAAGAAACCTTGAAGTGGCTCTGTCCTTGCCGCCTCATGGTCATCCCTCGATGCACAATTGCTTGGTGTTCTTGACAGCGATGAGTGGGGTGCAAGACGGATAAGGGCTTCTTTAGATGGAAGCGATGAGCGGGGTGCAGCGGATAGGAGCATTGTTGGGTAAGCTTATTCATCAATTGCGCGCCAATGGTCTAGTGGTTAGGATTCAACCCTTCCAAGGTTGAGGGGGGGGTTCGATTCCCTCTTGGCGCACTCTTTTTGGTGCGCGAGGCCCCTGAGCCATGCGAAAGGAAGGCTCACTAAGTAACAGTGGGATGCTGTGGGAGCGCATGCTATGTTCAAGCCTTCCTTGTGATTCCTTTGTTTGACTAGGTGTCGTCAAACTTCAAACAAAAAGAGACCAGGGCGAGCCTCTCTCAGGTCGAAACAGAACCGCCGGGGGATGAACGGGTCCTTGAAGGCTTCGGCAGGGAAGAGCCACATGCCGATGGCCGTACACGGCAGCTTTTCCATCCTCTCCAACATCTCAGTGTCTTCCGGA
>FTEL01000590.1_pt1 | contig 10768 bp, 13 predicted proteins | sample 1658911 | NCBI WGS metagenome assembly FTEL01 (sample SAMEA3914869, study PRJEB12502) | metagenome | biome: forest; material: soil | place: USA | collected 2012-03-12 | depth 0.1 m
CCCCATATTTCCACCCCCACACACCCCCGTCAACCCAAGCCCATCCCAAACCCAGACAAAAAGCCCAGGACCAGGGCAGACGGCCCAACCAGCGCAGCCAATGACGCAACACGATTTCCATCCATCTGATCGGAAAGGGAAGGCGTTCCACCCGGCCCCACCAAAGCCATGCGCCCAGCAAATCGCATGCGCACGTTTTTCTCTTTCTCGATGGTTCCCCACGAAAGAACGAAAAGCCACCGGGGCAGGCAACAAAGCCACCACCGCTGGCTGCTCTCAAACAAAAAGAGGGGGAACACGACAGCGTCGAGGACATCCTCGACCCGAGGAAAGCCAAACCCCCGCAGCCATCAAAATGCACAAAGACCCCATCCCCATTCAATCAACCCAACTTTAACAAACGCGCCGAATCCATCCCCATGCAGCCGCCGTGCAACCATCCCTCTCACCTCCCCTCGACTCGACGACTTACACGCCCGTCGCTCTGCCGCACACGCTAAACCAAATCGGGCCTAGCGCCAAAGTTTGTTTCAACCCGATCGCCCAAGTCAATTCAGATTCAATTCAACCCGCGCGCGCGCAATCTTTTTGCTACCGGAGACTCATAAAGGAAACATTGCGTTGCGTGGGGGTGGGGAAGAGGTGGTGATGGTTAGGTTGTTTCGTGTGGCGGGGCGAAACAAACCTAGACCCTAAAATCCTGGGGAAGAGGGGTCGCGAATGGCATCCATTGCGCTGCGCGGGGAGCGCTTTTTTGAAACGGGCGGCGGCTTGCGACGGGCAAATCCGGGTTGGGCGAGGGCGGGCAGTGTCACAGTCGGCTTTTTCCCAGCGCTTGTCGCTGCGCGGCGGGAAAAAAGTGCCGTTATCTGTTGCGCGAGCGATTGCGCGATTGTCGCCGTGGGTAAGGTGAGCGAAATGTTACAAAGCAGGAAGAGAGGAACAAGAACACATGTTCGCTTGCGCGGGGTGGGTAGTGCTTCGGTAATCTATAATCTATCCGGGGCACGGCAGTCGGGTAGGTTCAATTTGGGTTGTTATCAGTCGAGATCGATGGCACGGTTGATATCACGTGGTTGGTATCTTCCAGATATGCAAGCGCATCACGAGGAGATCACGATTTGAATGGCTATTGCGAGTCGATTTTCTTTGTTGCCGAGTCTACGAAACAAGCATCTGTCTGTTTAGAATAGGTCACCTCCCATCCCTACCCAAGGTAGGCAGGATAGATGAAGTTGCGCAGGAAAGGATAGACAAACCTTCTCCATCTTCCTCACTTCTCACCAGCGAGCCCGATCAGATCAGGTCGTCCAGAGGCGTCGATCCAGAGACACAAGGAAACGTTGGGAGAAACGAGAAGAGAAAGGAGACGTCAAAGCACACACTCAGCAATCCATTGACGACACAAGGTTCGAGGTTCGACCCAACTAATTCCATCGAGATTCCACACACACACACAACTCAGACACAAGACGATAGGAAAATGGGCCTCGAAACACATGAGGGCGCCCGAGATCGGAAAAGAAAAAAAACACGACAAAAAGACAAAGCAGACGCATAAAGGGCAAAGAACCAAACTCCCCTCCCGTTTAACCCCCCATGATTTCACCCCCATCCCCCATCCCTTGACTTCCTTTCCTGTCCTGCCGACCGACGTCCTGTTTTCCACCTTTCCTTTCCTCCTCCTATCCATCCATCCATCCATCCTCCACCCCCATCCCCTCGAGAACGCCAGTAGATTCCCCCATCGACAACCCCCACCGCCCAATCTCCAGCTGCCTTTCGTATACCCAGGCGACGCCCCATGTCCAGGCTCCCAAATTCCGTAAGAAACAGAGAGTTTTGTGGATCAAGAAACACATGTCAAACAACAATCGAGAAACAACAAAACAAAAACGATAACTGCATTTCCTGTTCGCTGTTGCTGCGCCGCAAAAGACGCTCGTGGTAAGGAGTGGCCGCGATGTGATCGCATGGTCGCGAGGATGGAAATGGCGACAGCAGAGATAAGATGCTGTCTGCCCCACGCCGTGTTGTTGGCGTAAATTTTCCTCGCTCTTCTTAGTTGTTGCTTTTGTTTCATCAAGGGAAACCACCTCGCGCTCAGGGCTTGCCATAATGACAGTCCAAAATAGCGAGCGCAAGAGGGGAAACCCCTTCGTCGAGGCTGCCGCGCGGCAGTTTGCCGATCAGGACAGCAGGCGTCAGCGCCTCCAATTACCGCTTGCGCTTCTTAGCTTTATCAAGCGTGGCAGGAGCCGCGAGCGCCAGGGCGAGCGCGTTGGGCGCGTTGGGCGCGATGGGCGCGGCGGGCAACAGGTTGGCGGCCGGGGGCGGCATGTCGTCGTTCTTAATCGGAACGCCCATGTGGCGGCCATACCTGCCCTTGCGGCCGTTGCCCTCATCTTCGCTGATGCAAAACTCCGCGGGAATCCCCGCGTCGCGGCACCTCCCACAGGGCCGCTGCCTATCACAACCCTTCTTACTCTTCCGACAGCGTTGGCAACGGGGCTTTGTTGACAGATCCGGCTGCTCTTCCTCGCCGGGGGCGGCCGGGAACGCCGGGTTGGAGACGACCGACTGCTTCCGGGAGCCCGGGAGGGACGCCGGGGTCATGGGCCCCGTGGCGTTTGTCGTCTTCACCTTGGGCTTGGCCACCTTCGGAGCCTTGACCTTCTGTGACGGCGGCTGTGCAGGGAACTTGCCAGTGACCAACGTGTTCGCCTTGAGCTTGGGGGGCTTCACCGGCGGGGCGGCCATCGCGCCGTTCTCGGTTGTGTCTGAGACGTCGGGATCGATCGTAGCGCCCACTCCGGTGCTTTCCTGGGTGGGGTAGACAAGACTGCTCTCCGTGTTCAGCACCTTGTTGTGGTTGCCAGAAACGTCCAGCTTTTGCCGCCGCGCGGCAGGCTCCTCGTCTTCACTGCAGCTCTCGGCTTCGCTTGTCGCCCCTGTGGAGGAGGCGGCATCGGCTCTACCGCTGAGAGTGTCGTCCTGGGCCGAGCCCGAGGCGCGGCCGTGGGTCGACATGCGCATGAGCTGCATGGCGACATCCTTGTCCTCTTCGGACACGGCGCTTCCCACAGTCGGGTCCGGGGTCATCATCATCGGCATAGCCGAGCCGACACCCTGGCCGAACGGGAACCCGAAGCTCCCGCGACTCCGGCGATTGTCGCTGCCGGGTGTAGCATATGTCTCAGACTGCGCGTAGCCGTTCACGTAGCCTTGCGGCGACTGGAGGGGGTGGGGATTGCTGAAAGGGTTCTGTCCAGGCTGGATGAACGGCATCGGGTTTCGGTGAGGGTCGATGCGACGGGCCGGTGAGACCGACGGGTTCGACGTGGCAGCCGGCATCTGCGGAGGAGCAAAGAGAGGCAATTCCTGCGAGCGAGAATCCGGCGAGTCAGTAATTGGAGAGGCAACCAGGGTATCTGGCCCCGTTGGGCGAGTCCGCTGCGGCTTACCGAGCTCTCAAACTTGGCACGCTTGCGACGGCCGCCTTCAACAATGTTGTCGACGCTAATGTCTGTGTTGCCGAGTTGCTCCTTGGATCGGCCCGACGACGAACCGGCGGCGCCATCGCCGCTGCTGTAGCCGTTGAAGCTCTCAGTGAAGCTGTCGCCGTTCGTCTGAGTGCGGTTTTTGGACGAGCGCGAACGGCCCTTCTTGCTGCCGGCGGGGTTGGGGCCCACCGATGTACTCCGGCGGCCACGCATGGCGTTGGGAGAGGGGCTGCGCAAGCGCGACGTCCTCGATGTGGGGCGGGAGCCGTGGCCGTTCGGCTGCGGCGCCGCATGGGGGGAAGTGGCGCCATTGCCATTGTAGTAGCCTTGGCCAGCGCCGAGGGCGGCGTGGTAGCCGGGCCCAAGGGGCTCCTCGATCACCCGCACGTTTACCCTCATGTGGTTGTAGAAGTTCTCGTACCTGGCAATGAGGGTGTTGCCATCTTGGTCCTCGAAGCTGATGCCCTTGGAGACGCCAGGGCCCGAGTACAGGCCGTAGAACATAGTGACGGTCGAGATGATGGAGTCGGTGGTGTCGTGGGGATAAATAGAGACGCGGAGCGGCAAGCGCGCGCGGTATGGGGAGTCTTGGAAGACGAGGATGAACTCGACTGCCTTGGGTGCGGTGACGGTGCGAGGCGACACACTGCCGCTGTGCAATCCGGCGGGCACAGGGCCAGCCCCGTTGGGGGAGGTGGCGGCCATGCTGGATGTGTTTTGTGTTGTCGCACCGACGGGCGGTCTCTCGCGTACGGGCGACGGATATGGATGGGGAGTGTTGTGGAGGGTTGTGTCGACTCGAGGAATCGCGGCCGCGGCCGGGCGAGGAATTTGAGCGTCTGTCGGCGAGGTCGGCTCGCGGGGGAACAATTCCATTCCGGGCCGGCAAGAACAGGAAAACAATGTACCCGAGCCGATGAACGGCGTCGGCTGCCGAGTGTGGACGCCGGTCGGCGGCGGGTTGAGGTCACCGGGTCGAAGTCACCGCGGGGTGGTGTGTGGGTGCGTGGGTGCGCGGCTTCGTAGGTTCGGTTCGGTGCGTGGGTGTGCGAGAAGCGTGAAATGTGTGCGGGTGTGTGGGGGTGTGGAAAGAAATAGTCGAAGAGCTGCGTTTGGGGATCCAGAACCTGTAGCGGCCATAAATGTCAGGTGGATATGATTCTCGGATGCAAAACAGTCTCGGTGATGGGGGTTGAGGGAGGAGGAGGGCCGGAGGGGGCAGCGGGGAGGAGGACGTCGCAGGACAGAGCGTCGGTCGAGCCGGGCGCATGGAGCAGAAGACAAGCCCTCGAGAGACCCGGACTCGAGGCGGCCATGGTGCGGGAGAAAGAAAGCGGACGACGAAAGACGCAGCGGGTTGTTGATCGCACATGGCGAGAGCATCGAAATGACTTACCAGGATGCCGGGGGAGCGGCGGTGTCGAGTGTGAAGGCGAGTGAAGCCGAGTCTTCGTGCGCGCGCAGATTCTCGCAGCGACCGACCAGCCAGACCAGAAGCGGCGGGCAGGCGGGTGAGCGGACAGACTGGAGGGATCGAAAATATGAGCAACCGGGTCGGCCCAGGCACGGGCTGGTGGCGGAATGCGGACGATGCGAGATGGCAATGACTTACCAGAGGGACCTGGGGTGTTGGATGGCTCGAGGTGACGAGTTCGGAGGTTTGCGTGGGAAGAGCAGGAGGAGCATGGAGCAAGATTTGAGCCTATCTGCTCCACGGCCTCAAACCGCAAAGACGCAGGAACTCAGACTGTGCCGCCGGGGCCTGCCCGCCACTCGCTCGCCCGCACCGCAGCACACCAACAGCGCCTGAAATGCCCCGGGAGACGCCTCGATCCGTAGCAGGCTTCTACCGCGTTCTTATTTTGCATCGTAGATGCAATGACGCTCTGTGTTGGGCCCCCCAGTGGCAGCTCTTCAGTCGCAGGAACCATCGCGGGTTTGGGATTTCGCCGGGTTCGCACTGTACCAGCACTGCCCGCAGCCCACCACCCACCCTGCTGGGCCGGCAGCGCCAGGATGCGCTGCTAAGGGCTTGGGAGCAGCCGACTGACCGACCTGGGCGTGATGCGATTTTAAATACGGGCTTCGAAATCTTGGACAGCAGCCACCATTGGGGCCGTCGCAGGGCTGGAAGATCGTTCTCGAACTGATCGCATCGAATTACGATTTACTGCTAGGTAGGTAGGGATGGAGGGCAACTGGCATCATCTCGTCGCATTCCGCTCTGCGCACTGCGACCTGCTGCCAGGTAGGTCCATACAGTGCCCAAAGCTCGAAGGATGAACGAACGGCGGCCGCCCCTGGCCGGGCTCAAGATGGGAGTCGCGCAAACGCAGGACAGACGAGAAACACGAGTCATTCCCTGGCATGCCCTCGGCGACCGCACTGCTTCTCTCAGAGTTTGGGTTGCGACGCAATTCCTGCCCGGACTGACTGCCAGCTCCTGGATGCACCATGACACACCCACGCACACAGTCAGTCGGCCCAGCAGCGGAGGCCACATCCACACCCAAGCATGGACACCCACACACACACCCACACCAGCACCCACACCACAACCAGGGCTGGCTGGCTGCTTGGCTGCCCCAATTCGTCGCATCTGTGCCTGGGCCAGCGGTTACGGTCTGGGTTTGGGCAGACAACGGCGCGAGATGCGCCTCTCCCACCACAACCTAACAGGTCGGGCGGGCCTGAGCCCTGAGCTGGCCAGCTTCGCCTGCTCCTGGGGTTCATACAGGTGGTGTGTGTGTGTGTGTCCAGATTAATTTGTAATAGTGCGGTCGCGCGGGCGCTCGCCCATTGTGCCCCTGCAATCCCGTCGCAAGTGCTCTCCCATCTCCCGCCCACCATCGCCCGCTGCGGACAGCAAGGGCCAGACACACCGAACATGGTGCCCCATTGAAGAATGAGGGCGATTGGCAGGTCTTCTCTCGATGCGCTGGCAGACGAGGCCAATCAAGGCTCAGGTTTGACCTTGGCCTGGGCAAGGGCAGACTCGCTTGCCGCTGCTGCATGCACTTCCGCGAAGCGGCGGGCGGGCGGTTGCCCCTCTCTCCCCGCCGTCGCCCCCCAGTCCATGTCCATGTGGTATGGTGGGTGCAGCTGGCGCAGAGTACGAGGGGGGATGTACACCGTCGGTCGCATCACCTGGACACACACAACACACACAGCAATTCTCTGCTGGCTTTTGCTGCAAGCTGCGGTGGTGGCGGTCTTGCTCTGCGACACTAACTCTGCCCGCCCGCCCACGATGGTCAGACCCCTCTCCCCAGCAAAAGCGCGCGTTCCGCCAGTTCAAGCAGTTCGGGCGGCGGGTTCTGGACTCCCCTCCCCACGCCCGCTCCCACCCCACCGCAAAGGCGCGCACACACACAGCCCTCGACTCGCCCGTTTCGAGTTGCTGATCTGCAACGCGGTCGCTTTGCCGGCCCTGCCTTTCAGGTTTCCCATTTCCACGATAGATAGTGCCTGGCCTACCCTACCTACCACCCGCGCCCGATTGCCTCGCTCCAATCCCGGCAGCTCTCAATGCCAATGGGTGATCAATCTCGAAAAAATCCGCGGGTGTGCGTCCAGAACCCGTTCCTGCGCCCCTGGCGCTCGTCGCTCGCCGCTCGCCAGCTGGCACCGTCAACCAATTTGTCGCAACACGGTTGCGTTGAAGCCCAAAGGCATGATTCCTGACGGGGGGCAGAACGAGGGGCCCTGCAGCATGCGACAGCCAGTCGTCGCGCTGCAGACTGACCAAAACATCAAAACATTCGCGCGCTCATCCTGTGGCTGCGACTGGTCGGGTTTTGGGCTGGGCCGCCGGAAACGGTCGCACGCGCGAACCCCCGCCTTGGAGGGTCTTTGGGCTGGGTGGATGCTGCCGAGGACCCGGGTTTCTCGGCCCCTTTGAGCCACGAAAATAAGGGCAAAGTCGAGGGGAATGCCTGAGTTGCGCAAAGTTGTTGTCGTGATGTCGGGGGGTGGCTGAGAGTGAATTAAAGCCGAAAGCTGATTGAGTCTGCAGCGGCTCACGTGATCACGTAAATAGTTCGCGCACGGGAGCGCTACCCATGCATCTTGGCGCGGACCGAGAATCCGCTCCTGCGGGCTGCGCAGGCGCGCAGGAGATTCTGGAAATTCGCCATCCAGCTCCATACGGGTCTGCGACTCAGCGGGAAACAACACAGACGTAATGCGGCCACAATTGTGGCACTTTGCTGAATGCTGCTCTGAAATGGGAGGTTTCCTGTGACGCGCTGACCCGCGTCGTCATGTGCGCTAACCACAATAGGAAAGCCTCCAGGTGACGCAGCCAACCGGCTCGGGGCTTGGCGCCGTGCATCCAAACGGCGGCATTCCTCGGGCTCTCGTAGATATACCCAAACCGCCTGTTTGGGCAATAGAGTATGAACAGCGTCTGGGGATCCGCGCCGCCGCCGTAGCTAGCGTGCCTCGACGCGGAAGCCCGGTCGCCCGTATTGAAACGTACCTCGTTGAACGTCGAGAAGTAGCGGCAAAACGAACCGCCGTCGCTAGCGATGATCCGGTCCGCCCCCTCGCCCTGCCCCGCCGCGACCGGGTCGGCAGCCACGAGCAGTGCCGCCACGTCTTGCCGGGACCCCCCGAAGAGTGCCATCTCGATGGTCAAGCCGGCGGCGGTGCCGTCGCCGTCGTCAGAGGCGGCAGCAAGCGGGCCGTCGGGGTAGGCGGTGCCAAGGTCGTCGTCAGAGGCGGCGCCGGCGGCCAGCGTGGGTGGCACGGGGGTCGCCGATAGGGTTCATGCGGCGGGCTGCTGGCGCCCGAGGAGCGCGTGCTGCTCGGCGAGCCAAGCCTCGCGATGTTCATCCCGGCCCAGGTCCCTCGCACGCTTGCGGTGTCTACTACGGCCGGGGTCGAGCCCCAGCTCCGCGATCTTGGCCTCGACGGCGCCAGAGGGGAGTCTCTTGGGTGTAACGTACAACGCCATGGCCGGGCCGTCGCCAGGGGCGGGCACTATGGCGACCTGGGCGAGCCACGCGTTGCGGTGGTCGGTCTTGATACGGCGCGTAGCGTGTTGGCGCTCGCCTACTCATGTTTGGGGATTGACATGGCGTCGAGGCCCGGCATTGGTTGCGGCCGCGGGGCTCATCTCGAGATGGAGCACTACAGTTCAACCCTGGTTTGTGTGTTAGCGCGAGACTTTTGACAGGGGTCCTGGTCCGAGATCCAAGAACCTCTAACTCAGCAGCCAAACAACGACTTTAAAAGAAAGAAAAAAAAGAGATTCGAAAAGGAAAAAGACGGATTGACTTTAAGAGAAAGAAAAAATAGATTCGAGAAGGAGAGAGATGGATTGACCTCAAGAGAAGAAAAAAGAGATTCGAGAAGGAGAGAGATGGATTGACTTTTAAGAGAAAGAAAAGAGATTCGAGAAGGAAAGAGACAGATAGACTTTCAAGAGAAAGAAAAGAGATTCGAGAAGGAAAGAGACAGATCGGCTTTTCCCAATTCTTTTTTCCGCATGAAAATACAAACGTCGTTTGGTGAAGTTACGGATTTTGACCGGGCCCCGGTTATCAGGTTACCCGCTAACGAACTTTCCAGGGTTGGAGTGTATAAGTACAAGTCCTAGCTGGCGAACTCTGAAGCCCACTGAGCGAGGGCTGAGCGTTGGTAACCTTGGCGCCTCAACTCGCACCATGAACACCTATCGTTCCTCCCGCTTGCCCGATGCTACTAAAATGATGCGCGCTTGTCAAACACGGCACCGACTTGCTATCGGTATGTAAGAGGTTAGACGGGCGGCCCGGGTAGAGTGTTCTTGGGGCTGGCTTACCGAGCGGGTCTCGAAGTGATGGGCCAGCCTGGTCTCGTGGCTGGTATAGGGGAGGTCGCGGAGGGCCAGCCGCTAGAGACCTACGACATGCTGCCCGAGCGTCTTGATCACGTCGCATAGCTGTAAGGCGGTCTGGGGCCCGAGGCGAGGGGGCGAGTCAACGAGCACGAGCTCGCGTAGGGCGGGGTGCCCGGCGAGGAATTGCATGGATGCCGGCTCGAGTTGGCAGTCGACTGTCACGGCCTCGAGTGCCGGCGCCCGCAAGACAAGGCTACCAGGGTTGGTTCTCGAGATGGTAAACGACCGGAGCGCTGGCAATGCTATACCCGATAAGGCGCGGATGAGCTGGTCGGCCTTGACGAGGCCTATGGTGAGTCGTCCGAGCCTGGGTATCGCCTCGATGGCGTCCACTAGAGGTCCGATGGGGTCGAACTCGCCGGTGAAAAGACGGGGTCCGACAGAAACCCGGAATGATGCTTCCCTACTCGGCCCGGGTCAGGACCAGGTATAGCGCCCTCGACACTACGACCGGGACGCTACTTACGTGATGTGACGCCCGAGACCCGACAGCGGCTGGCCCGGCGAGCTAGCCGGGGCGTTGGTCGCAAGGAATGACTGCAGGCGTGCAGTGGCGGCCGCGACGCGAGGCTCGACGACGAGCTTGAGGTGCGGCGGGCATCCTCGGGTCCCAAAGAACGCCCGGAAGCGTCTCGAGACGGCCGCCGCCGCCCTGGCGTCGGCCCGTAGAACTCTGCCACCCCGAGCTGTGGCTCGGGGGGCAGGTAGGTTTCCCAGTCTGATATAGAGGCTGGCTGCATCGTGCTTGTCTCGTGAGGATAGCAAGCGGGACGAGGAAAAACATTCGCGACCCGCTAGAGCGGCCCTTGACGAAGTCGGGGAGTGCCGTGAGGAACCGGTTGATGTCCTCCCCGGTGGGGACACTGGCCGGGCTAGACAGCAGGGGACATGGCCGTCAGTTAAGGACCGCGCGTGAGAGAGCCTAGCGGGGGGGGCGACTTACTCGCGCCTCAGCGTCTTTTCCCTAAAGTGGGCGAACCGCGCCGACCACAGGTCATACGAGGCTGCGGTGGTCGGGAGTTCGGGACGGTACTTCAAGTCCACCATCTTCTGCTTCGACTCGCGACGGTGTTTGGCGGCATGCGTCTCCATGGCGCTGATGGACACGAGGCCACGGCGATTCACCCCGGACTCGGTAGCCGTAGGGACGAACGCGTCCGAGTTATATCCGTTGTCCTCGTCCTCGTGGACGGGGCCGGAGCCCGACGGGGCCGCGCCGGAGACCATGGCGGCAGGCTGTAGGCGTGGATGTGCTCGGGACAAGGGAGTGAGGAGACTTGGGGGGCGAGGTATGCGTGCGTGAGGAGAGGCCCTGTGGTGTGAGGGAGAGAGGGGGGGGGGGGGGGGGGGGGGGGGGGGGTGGGGGGGGGGGAGGGGGGGG
>FTEL01005190.1_pt1 | contig 10767 bp, 14 predicted proteins | sample 1658911 | NCBI WGS metagenome assembly FTEL01 (sample SAMEA3914869, study PRJEB12502) | metagenome | biome: forest; material: soil | place: USA | collected 2012-03-12 | depth 0.1 m
GGGTGGGCAAGGATGGGCAAGGGTGGACACAAGCAGTGGGGCTGAAAGGTAAAATAACCCAGGGGGCTGCATGAAAGCCAGGCAGAGCCACGCACCCACGCAGCCGCCAGGGAGACCCCCCGGGAGTGGGACGACGGATCGAGCGCTGCAGCAGCGAATCAAGCCGCTTCCCAGCGACCCAACCGCGCAGAGTGAGCAGTTTCGATCGGCCCCCCGGTGGGTTCCCAAGAAGCCGCCGGCTGACGGTCGACAGGGGAGCGGAACATGGATGGAAGCGGGAAGGAGACGGAAACGGGCGTAATGCGCAGTCCTAGCTGCATGGTGCTGGGTCTGGTGTGGGAGGGCGTGCGTGTATCCGCCGAGGGCGGCGGGAGAGGGGGGGGGATGATGCATGTCGCAGAGTCGGCAGGGCAGGCGTGGGAGAATGAAAAAAAAAAATGGGTGCACCCGGCCAGACTCCCAGAGCTCCCAAGAAACCCGACCTTGGCTTGGCTTTGGGGCGGATTCGACCGAATGACCAAAACGGAAAGGGATGCAGAAAACCCCCGAGCACTCGCCTGCCCGCCGAACAAAACAGACCAGAACAGGACAGACTTCTTTCCTGGCTGGCTGGTCCACTGGGCAGCTCGACAGGCAACGGCGGTGCGATTGATGAGTGAGGCCGCAGTTTGGAGTTCACGTACCGTCTAGGTTCCAGGTTGCAAGGGGGCACCGGCGCGGTGGTTTCTGTGTCGTCTATAGCACGGAGGTCCTGTACTCGGAAGCGCGAAACCGTGGCCAGATTTCGAATTTCCTGTCTGGGCAATGGCCCGAGGACGGCCCTTGGGACTTGGAGCGGGTGCTGGCGCGGGAGCGGGAGCGTGACGAGTCGCCGAGGTGAGAGCGAGGTGAGTGAGTGACCAAGAGTGCAGAATTCCTGCCAACTTCGCTGGTGAGTGATTGTCGTGAAGCAGCACTGGGAAGCGGGAAGAGAGAACAAAAGACGTCTCACAGGCAGCAGTCTCGAGGCAGAGGGAATTCGGGTTGGCCCGACGGTCGAGCGGGCAGCAGATGGGGAGACGAAGAGATGACGGCACAGTCAGCTGCCGGGTCTGACTGAGGGCACTGTATGTAAATAAAGAGGAGGGTATTCGGATGGCGCTGCCGGCTTCTGTCTGCTCAGTCATGTGCTGCGTGCTCTGGCGGAGCAGCGAGAGGCAGGGCAGCAGCAAGAAAACCCGAGAGGAAAGGCAGGATGGAATGGAGCACGCACACGGACGACGACGGACTGGATGGCTTATGATCGATCGGTGTTCCCGTTCCGCAGCAGTCGTTGGGTCACAGGCTCAGCGGCGCATGCACACCACAGCGACGGCACCCCGGACGCTGGATTTCCTGGGCCAGTGGGCGGCGCGCAGACGGGGGATTGGCAAACGGCTGGCAGCGAGGCAAGCCAGGCACAGCAACCCAGCGGATCGAGCAACGAGAGCACAGGTTTCACGGGACCCCCCGCCTTCGGTCGGCCGTCGCTGGCTGCGTGGCTTGCGGCTTGCGGCTTGCTTTTGCTTGGGCTCTCGCTCGCTGTTCCCATGCCGCGCCCGGCCTCTGCCCTGCCATGCTGCCATGCCATGCCATGCCGTGGATGATGGCAGGGGTGGGGTCGGTGGATGGAAGCGACGGAACTGCCTGGCTTGGACCAGGCGCGGGCCGCAGTCCCTGTTCAGGCGACTCCCATGCCTTGGCCGGGGTCTGCGCTGGTGCGCGTTGCCGTCTGGTCACTGGGTCGCTGGTCACGTCGGCCGGGTCGGACGGGTAAATTACCCCATAACGTTTCCATAACGTTACTTGTACCAGCCAGGTACGTCGCATGACGTGCACTCAGCAGGTCCGGATACCTCCCGTCTCTCTGTATTCTGTATTCTGCACCTTGCAAATGCAGCGATGCCGTCGTCGATTCGTCGTCGGCATCTAAGAATGCGTCACGGCCGCCTTCTCGACAAGCCCTGGCCCGGTTGCTCAAGACCGCCCAGGAACGGACTCGGCGTCCTTGCACCGACCGAGCACGGTTCCATTGTGTCGAGGAGAAGAGCGCGACCTGGGGGGTGTGGTATTTTATTCACGCCACGAAAGCGGCTGTAACGCCCGGCCGCAGCTGGGGCCGCAGCGCAACGGGCCTGAGCCGCTGCCCTGGACGGACGTTTGACGCTGACGGCGGACGCTGATGCTGACATGATTTGCCAATCCCGACCCAATGCCCGTCAAACAACGCAACGGAACTGCCGGTATTCTGTACTGCAAAACGTCTGCCCAAAACATGCAGAATACCTGGGGAAAGCACGGTGCAGGCTGTGCTGTGCGCTTTCTCCTGCGCCGGCTTCTCGGGATGGACGACAGTGTCGGCAACATACACTACATTAGCAGGCGTTTCGCCAGCCCCAGAGACCCGGCCTGTTTCTGCGTTGGGGGCCGAAATGTGCGCGCTCGGTGACGGAGGAGTGACATCAGGCTTGCTGTCCCTTGTCCATCACACAGTCGAGCCGCCGCCTACTACAGTAGAGCAAACTTGAAGCCAGGCGGCTTCGAACTAAGCAGCTGCCGAACGGAATCCGTCTCGATCCGAAAGATGACACCCCAGACCTCGGTGGGTTTCGGTTCCACAGGCCGCGCAACATGCTTGGCTTCGGCCCGGTGCGGTGATCGGAATGCCCGACCTGTGATGAGGCGTCTGCCCGTGCTCGCTTCGGGCGTTGCCCGCAGGTTTCAGCCCCCCGCCGTGCCCCGCTGGATTGGGTTCTCGAACAGTTACTGTGTAATCGTGTCCCCAGACGGGGAGTTTCGGTGTGACGGCGGACGACTGGAGACATGCATGGCAGACCTGCAGAGCGCCGGTGACGGCATCGCGCGCTGCCTTGCCCCCCTTCTCCCTCGTAATCATACGATACGATTCCCTGCGAGGGCCCAGGAACTCCCCGAGAGGGGCCTTACTAAGGTACTACTGTAGGTATGTGCTCTTTAAGCGACCTTTTACGACGTAATCCAAACATGGTTTCTCTGGGAAGATAACGTAGGTAGAGAGTACCTAGGTAGGGAGTGGTCGAGGCGACTGGATTTTCATGATCCTGCGACCGACTGGGCCTTGAGCATGGAGCGGCAATGAGTCCAGAACAACCCGCCGACGGTGGGCATCAACAGCCCGAAGGACTGGCTTGACTAGCCTGTCCCAAGCGTGACACGCTCGCTCGCGGGCGCTTGCGTTATGACTTGCATATGACGCTCAACGCCGTGCGTCGGACGAGACCAGTCTGCTGCGTTTGATCTTGTCTCTACCGGCAGCGACGTGGCCAGCCCAGTCGGGGCATTGGTGCGTCGGGCAATGTAGTGCAAGCAAACGGGGGTGGTCGTACAAGGGGGTGGCACATGTACATACGAGGGGCCCGTCACCTCCTTGTTGGAATCGGACGACTTGAGAAAGGGAGCTTGAAGTGGGTTGGAGATAAAATAAGAATAATAAAAAAGCAAAGGGAAAAAAAAAGAAGAACAAGAAAGACAAGCAAAGAAAAGAAAAGGAGAGGTACTATGTACAGCATCGGAGAAAAGCCACAGTCGCACAGGCTCGACAGGCAAACATCATATCATGCCTAACGTTTCTCGGTTGGGTGGGATTTGGGTCGGCTTGCATCCACAGCTGCCGCCTCTCGCACAGCCGAATCGATCTTTCGACGGCGACACATCGGACAGAAACCAATACGGGACGCGGCAGCATCGAGCAACCCAAACTCCCGTCCCCGTCCCGCCCGTTTGTGTGTCTGTGTCTGTGTCTGTGTCTGTGTCACTGCGTCGGCTGACCTTGCTGCACACCATCGAACGACGAGCAGTGCTCCGACGTTGAGCAACCCCGCCTTCACACACAGGGTGCCAATCGTTGTGGTATTACTATTATGGACCAGCACCAATATGCACCGGTGTTCCTATGGACATGACCTGGCCCCGAACAGAGCCCGGGCCGAGAGAACCCGAGGGAGCCTCTTCTCGTGACAGCCAGGCAGTGTCCCTCTCCATCCCGCTCTGCCATGGAGAGCACGTAGATCCCTAGGCAAGACCACCAACACATTGTGAGGTTGTCTCGTGCTGTGATTTGTATCAGCACCAGGCCCGGACGGGGGCCCTCCGCTCATTCCGCGCGGATGCACGGGAGCCAAGATTGTGGGAAGAGGGAGGTCAGGTACCGACCGAACCGAAGCGGTACGTACAACGCACATCCATACCTGGTACCGACCTGGAAGGGCCCATTATATATTGGGCAGATCCCGATCTGGCCAGGTGCTCGATGCTGAGATGCACCCCAGCACAAGCCCCAAATTGCCACCGCTACCACAGTACCTCCGCCAGCAGATGAGCTGCCATCATGTCACGCATGCAGCAACACGAGGACGGCCGAGCCCGAATGGTTCCGAGGCCGCCGGGCGGAGGTCTTTGGAGAAGCTTGGGACATTAAACCGCCAACATCAGCTGGAGGAACAGGGTTGCGCAGCCGGGTACCCATTGCCTGTCCCGGACGGCCGGGAAACCAGAATTTGGGAGGGACGGGGTGGAATTCAAGGCACGGAATAACGTTACAGGACTGGACAGCCGGGAGAGGGGCGTTTGCCATTTTCGCCGTCAGTCTCAGCTCTCATGGTGTCCTCGTGAGCAGCGAGCAGCGGGTCGCTGCAGACCGCCCGTGGCTGATCTGGCAGTCGGTTGGAGGATGGGAATTGGTGGTGCCCAGACAAGCCGACGAGCCAGAGCAGTCCGTTTGCATTTTTGCAATCCCCACCAGCGAGCAGGCAGCCAGGCAGCCAGGCAGGCCCCAAATCCCCAATCACATCGCCCGGTGATAATTCACATTTTGCTCTCGAGCCACAGCTCCAAGAGAGCGGCTGTCACCTACACTACGGTATCGCATGCCATGGCGTTTGCCTCCCTTCGCTCCATTCGGCAGCGTGCAGCGGACACGCGATCGAGCCAATGGGCGACGCTGTCACTCCGGAGGGGGGTGCGAAGCAACTCGTCGGGTCGGCGTTGACAAACAGAGGCGACGACCTTGCAGCAGGCGATCGACACACCAAGGCATGGCAAACAACCGAGATGTAAAACCGCAGATGCACTGCGCTGCCCTCGCCAGCTGAAGGTCCGAGTGGTGGGGTTGGCCCGTCCCCGTGCCCCCGGCAAGCTGCAGCCCACACCACGCAGGCTCACAGCCACAGCCCGCCGCCGCCGCCGCCGTCGCCCCGTCGCGTCACACACGAGGAGCCCAGCCCAATCCGCCGCCCATCCAGCAGAATATGACCTACCATATTTGCCGTGCATATCTCGCGACCGCACGGCATGCCTGCCCCGCACGCACGCATGGCGACACCGCCGAATTCCACCCTCTGCGGTCTGGGTGGGCCGAGGGGAACGGACCGACAGCAAGACAGCAACACGAGAGCGTCACTGGCCAACGGGCCCATCCCCGGGCAGATAAAACATCCTACATGGAGTAATGGTTTCTTGGTGAAGCACCCGCACACGAAACGGAGCCGTTCTCCGCCGCCAAGAAAACCCTCAGCGTGTGGAGCCGTGGATCGGATGGATCGATGGGAGCGACGGCGGCATGGATTCGCGTGCCGCCCGCGCTCTTTAGGCTCATCCCGCCGCCCTTCCTTCTGGGTCCGGCCTCCCATTGGCCCGTTTGATCTGCATCCTTGCACCCTTTCGACTGTTCCCGCATGGCGAGTCCGCTGCGGCACATGCCACCCGTCGTGGTCATTGGCTGGACGGTTTCTGCATCGCATTGCCTCCCTGGGCCTCGCTTCGTTGGTCTCCCGGCTCCTCCTTACTGCGGAACACGGGGACAACAAACACGGCGGGCAAGGCGGAAAATCTTGTTTCAAGACAAGCCGGTCGGGGGGTTTGTTGTCGTCTCGGCGACGATGCTCCATCTCCCTGCATGCACCGCGACGAGCCCGTCCGTGGAACATACCTGAATGGCTGCTTCTTCCCGACTCTCTGCAATGCCGGAGGCCACCGGGGAACGAGCGCACATCCTTGAGCACAAGCCTGCACTAGCCAAACAGGGTGGCGCAACACAACCCGGGGGTGTCTCGAGACAGCAAAACCAACCCAGCAGAAGCTTGTCGGTGTGATTGGGGCGTCCATTGCACAGTATCCTGTACACACTAGCTGCCTTGTTGCAGCGGCCCCTGGATGTGCCAACGCTGCGCTTGGAGAGAGCAAAGCAAGGCAAATTCCTGTCGACTTGGGCACACACACTTCTGCCGACCTGCTTCAACCGAAGCGGCGCCGGCGTCCCGGCCTCCTGGTACTGGCTGAGGAAGGGGGTCTAGCACAGAACGAACCGGGAGCAGCCGCACCCATCCGCCCCTCGGCGCCAGAAAGACACGTCTGACCACAGCAGTCATCTTTTGGACGAAGCCAGGTGAAAGTGAGACAGACAACCCGTGTCTTGGGCGTTTCGTGCCGCTTGCGTCGCCTATCTGAAGGCTGCTTTCCCCCGGTTGCTCGTCTGATGTGTTGTCTGCTCTGTAACTTTCGGAAATGGCGTTGGTCTTATCCGTTGAACGTGCTGGACAGAACCCCTGAAATCAGCACAGAGCCATTTCGGCAAGCCAGGTTAGCACGGCCTGGCTGATCCTTTCCGCCACCCGGTTCTTGAGCGCAATCACCAATTTGCAAAGCCGGAACCAAACCGGGACTCACACAGGTCGCCGGAATGTTCGATGATGAGCTTTTAGCTTTAGATGACATGCGTAAACAGAACAGCACTAGCTGGACGGCTGGCACTGCATGGTCCAATGTCGTCAAAGCCCCAGGATAGGATCATTGAGATGGACGCTGCTCGGGAGCAGAGCAAGTGGCTTGAAATTACCAGACAATACGGTACAGTTCAATACGCGGGCCCAGAACCGTCGGCACGGTGGAAAGTCCCGCGCTGTTCCTTTGTCCTGGGTCGTTTTAACGTCAACTAGCCTCCGTCCGGAGGCTGAGCGAAACGGTCCCCACCGCAGCAAGCTGGAGGAGATGTGTTGGCTGGCGTGCCGAGTTTGACCAAGACTTCAACGCTGGTGAGAGGATAGGTAGCTCCAACAACAACAGAGTGAAAGCCACGCTCGTTCCTGGTAGCCGGACGTTGGTCGCTGTCGATGGCCCCAGCTCTCGATTCAATGCGCCGGGCACTATCCGTACTGTAGCATGCCCCCTACTCCCTAATGCAGTCGAGTCGCTGCCGTCGAGGATGTCACCCGCACACCCTAAGCCGCCCCAACGACGTGGGTTGGGAGCTGGAGGGACAGCAAAGCGCCAGAGCGCGCTCGCTCGCTTGTCTCGTTGTTGGTCCCCTCGCTCGTTTGCCGAAGGACCGGGTTGCCGTTCCTGAAGAGCTAGGCGCAGACGAGACAAAGCGCTCACTGCGTCGAGGGATGCTCCTGGTGAGTGATTTGCATCCCAACAAACAAACCATTGGCGCCTGCCACAATATGATGGCGCGCGCTCCCCCTGTCCTTGGACACGGCAGATGCTGATGATCAGTTGACCCCCCATGCTACACTCGGCGCTTCCACGCCCCAAGCGTGTAGTTGGCCGGAGCATTCGTCTGGGCATCTGTACATTTATTGTTGGGTGCGAAAGGGAAAATCGATCTGTCACAATGGCCTCGTGGCCAAGGCGAAGGCAAGAAATACGCCGACACAAGAGGGCCGAGTCCATTATCAAACCGGGCCCCGGGCCACCAACGGCCTGGGAACGGGGTTTCACCGGCGGCTCGAGTGAGGCTTTCTCGTACTCCGTACGCCGCTGTGACATGACCGGGCGCAGTCGGCCCAGGCCGGAGAAGCAGGTTGTCGTGTTGCACCGAGGTGCGTGCGGTGCCAAATTGCCAATCTGCCAATCTCAGATGGCTGTTGGATCCTTCCAGGCTCTCTCCAGGCTCCCAACACGAGCTGCCAATTGCCATTTTCCCCTCGCAGCCGCGGTGGCGGGCGGCTTGCTTTGTTGGCTGGTCTGGCGGGCCGGCTCACGTTGGGCTGGAAAAGAATCGGTGCTTGTGGGCTGTGGAACGCAGCGGCAACGGACGGCACCTGTTTGAAATAATGTCGGCCACGAGACGCGGCCGGCCTGCACCAGCGGGCGCGCCGTCCTCAATCGGCTGCGGCAAAAGGACTACCAGACGGAAATCGGCTCACGATGCCCCACGGCCATCCAACAGGCGAGTCGGCGACGCAGTCCGGGCAACTAAAACAATCGTCGGCCGCGGGCGGGCTGAGGTGGTTTGTTGGCTTCAGAAGCGCCAAAGGGCGGTCAGACAGCGGACTCCCATGGCCCCCAACCCCCAACACGCGCGTTGGCAGCGCCATTTCCAGCATCCCGGGTCGCTGTCACAGAAGTGCCTTCTCTGAGTGGCCGTCCCTGCGCGCCCCCCCGCCCATCCCGGCAGCCAGCAGCAAATCAACGCTGGTCTTGGCCTCACGTGACCTGGGCGGGCTGCACTCCACATCTTCCCTCCCGCGCGCCAGTTCCCGAAGGGATGGGTTCTCGTGTTTGGCGGGGTTGGAGGTCTGGAATGGGGTCTGGTGGCCAGCCGAGATCCCAGCATCCCAGCATCCCAGCCTCCCCCCCAGCAAGGTCCTTGATTTCTTCACGGCTGCGTGTCCGGCTGCGTGTCCGGCTGCTCCATCCACCCACCCCGTGCCACGGCTGGCCATCGAGAACGGAGCTGGCTCCGCCCAGTGCGAGACCCTGGAGCTGCTACTCACGGCGAGAGGCTCAATGCTTGATCACGATGCCATGCTGCACTAGCTGTAAGAGAAAAAAAGGGGGGGGAGAAAACCCGACAAAAGTTCCCGCACCAAGACCATCCCAATCAGCCCCGAGCTGCCCGGTCTTGGGAGACGACGCGCAACAAAATGGGCCAGAGCTCGGCCCTGGCTCCTTGTCGCAGCTTGTTCCTGCCCGGCTGATTGGGCCCCCAACCTGGCGCGCTTTCCCGCTCTTGGCCGGCGTGGCGACGGGGGCAGGGACGGAACGACCACAGCAACCCTGTCGCGCCACGTTGCAATGGGGGGGCCATGAAGCTTACCGTACGATTCCCGTGCTGACAATGTTGTACCTGTATTGTGTATTCTGTACAGAATACAAAATACCTTCCCGTTCCGCATTTCCCGACACCATCACCCGCTGTGACGGGAGGTTCCACGGGTTTGCCTCCGCAGGCCGTGTCACGGTTGCGTCAGCGTCGTCGGCTGACACCGACACACGCAGCGCAGTCATCAAAAAAGCGAGATTTGCTGTTTTCGTCCCATGCACTTCTGTGCGATTGTACGAAATAGGGCAGAGCAGGTCTCTGCCACCGCCATCAACCATCACCCCGTCACCCGACGGCCAACGAGATCCTCTCGGGAGTTTTTGCTGCTGCTGGCCAAGCGGTCTCGTCTCGGCTGGCCTCGACTGCAAACGCGCACCTGCAAAGGCAAGCGCAGCATCCCGGCTAAAGGATTAGCTCTCCGTTCCCCGGGACGCATGCCATCAAATCATTGCGGCAAGTCCCAGCTTTACCTTCCGACATCGCAGGTGAAGAGGGTTTACCGAGCCCACGGAGCTGAGCCGAGGGAGGGGTGAATTACCTACTAAGTATCTGTCCAAGAATCCGGACATCCAGTCAAGCCAGTCCCCCTCGCCCGGCTGAGAAGCAACAGATTCTGGTCACCAACCCGCGGAGCCTGCATGTCCGTGGATCGCCCGAGCGGAGAGAAGGGAGAGCAATCAATCAACACGGCTCGGCCCAGCATTTCGCACACGGAGTATTGGCATGGGCCCTTGGTGCGCGTGCCATCCTGCAGGGTTTGGCTTCCGCTTCGGTTCGCGTCGCCGTCCGTCTCGCCGGCAGGATAGACCCGCAGGCAATGCCACGCGGAGCTCGTGTTGAACCGAGCTTCTGTCCAAGTGCTCTCTCACTACTGTAGTATGGCATAAACATCAGGGCTGATGTTGACAGTTGGCACGAGATCTGGTGGGCAGCCTCTGGACACGCTCGGTCGATCTGCGTCCAGGCCGACCCGATCTCGCGGATGGAAATGTGCATCTGCCTTGCTGTCCTTGATCGAGACTTGGGCCGAGTGAAGCTGGTGATGCACTACAAAGGCAGCTATATGCGATGGTGTTGTCGCGGCATAGCCTAATTTGGGCCGGTTTCAGTCATCCATCAGATCTGACCAAGTCAACGGCACGGCCTGGTCGATGGGCCGCCGCGCCCCCAAACGGTAACCCGGCCAAAACAGCGGTGAGACTGCCCGCCGGCGCTCTCCGTCCGCACTGTCTCTCACCTCCACCCCCTGGTTCAGCATGGTAGGTAACGTCTCATGGACGCGGACACGGCATTCTGGCTTCATCGCTTTTATTTTTGTTTTTTTCTCTTACCGCGACCGACCGCATACGTGGTCGGGTTGCCACAGCATTGCAGACATGCCATGTATTCTGTACGTTCCAGTCAGAGCAGCCTGTATCACGGTACCCGGGACCTTGCCACGGGCCGATCCAACGGTTCAAGGATTCCAGTTTCATGGGACGTGGCGCCTCGTCTCTGACGGCCCAACGGACAGGCCCCTCTTCCTCCAAATGGCCCGTTGGAAGCCGCCCAAAGGGTCGGCTGGGGTCGCACCGCGCTGGCTGTGTTTCAAGCCAATATGGACAGCGCAGCCGTGTATTGCCCAGTGTCGTGCCGTCACACCCTGAAGCGTACCGAGATGTCCTACC
>FTEL01003338.1_pt1 | contig 10759 bp, 14 predicted proteins | sample 1658911 | NCBI WGS metagenome assembly FTEL01 (sample SAMEA3914869, study PRJEB12502) | metagenome | biome: forest; material: soil | place: USA | collected 2012-03-12 | depth 0.1 m
CCGCCGGCTCGGGCCAAGGGTCGGCCGAGGAAGAAGGCGAGGCGGTAGCTGAGCGGCTGGTTTCTTTTTGCAAGTTTCTTTACACATGGGTCGTGCGGATTTGAGCTTCTGTCGTGAGTGCGGGGACCTTGTCCCGGGGTAGCAGGCATATTACGTGCCCCTGGGGTAGCCCGTGAGTTATGGGGGAATCAAGGAGGGCGAGTCTCGACGAGGAGGGTGAGGTAGAGCCACATGGCCGCTGAGATTGTCTGGAGATTGGGAGCGTGTTTTTGTTGCATATACCCCTTGTTGTTTAATTGGATCGTGGGACCCGAGGCGGGTGTTGCTGCTGTGTTGGGGTGCGGAACGCCTCTGAAGCAGTCAGCCGCTATTTGACACCTGGGAGGAGTCTGGTCCTGCTTCTGCGGAGCGCAGCCGCATGATATTTTTGGCAGCTCTCACATGAACTTGCGTAGAGAGCAGTCAAAGAGACCGAAGAGAGGAGCATAAAGACTACCGTAATCCATCGTAGAGCGGTCCCTTCGTAAGAAACCAGATGCACAACATCCTTTTGCGTCATAGATTTCTGGTGCAAGGTCAAGGACTACGCTACAGTGCTAGGCGGACTAGAAGAATTGAGACAGCACAGGTTACAAGTGCACCATCATTTGCCATGCGCACACGCCGGCTACGGTACAGTTTTCAATAGAAGGGATACCATACGCCGACATGTTAGAGACTAGCATAAGCACCGCAAGCGACTAAATAACCGAGCCGAATCTCGAAGTTTACATGCCGAGTCCCAAGGTTCGTTTCCATACACCGGCTTCTCAACCAGTACTAATAGTTCACAAAAGGGCCCCAACTTCAAGTTAATCCCACCACTATCACTAATCCCTCGCCGGCATATCCATTGCTTTCACTCTTAAATATAGAGGTAGAACACCAACCATTAGGGATCTACTCGTCTCATTTAACTTCCACTGGTCAAGGAGATACACTTGGTCACCCAACTGCCCTGAGTTGGGCGGACAGTTAACCCCGGACCACCGTAATGATTGACTGGGAGGTTAAGAACCACGTCTCGAGAAAGAAGGGGTTGGGGGTGAGAACGGGGTTGCGTATAATACACCTTCCGAGTTGGGTGTGGCTGGGCATTCGTGACACTCTTTCCATCCAATCCATAACGAGTCAGGCTGACCGATTGAAGATCTCCCTGCAGCTCGCAACGCAAGGGCGCTGGAGCCAGCCGTCATCAAATGTTTCTTAAAGTGCCGGTTTCTGCGCAGTACGCGACGTCAAGGGGCGTTCGTCTATCCTCCAATCCTCCATGAGTAAGTGAACTAGAACCAATGTGCCTATCCGTCAACCTCCTCTTCCCTTGTTTCAGCACCGTGTTCTAGAAGAATCCGGACGATCTCCTTGTGCCGCCCAGAGCCACCAGCGTAGAGAGCGTTGCCAAACTCGCCATCCTCATGACGAATGAGTTCTCCCAGTCACCACCTCTAGGGCACCATTAGCACTGCCGTTGGCAACCTTGGAACCATTAACAGCCTGTTCCACATGGCTGTTCTCCTTGGCGGCAGAGTCGATGCTCTGTTCGATGATGGCCCGCGCCTCGTTCATGCCGTCGTTGACCATGTTCGCCACGCCCCAAACATCAAACGTGACGGCCAGGGCCTTGTATCCCTGCTGAAGCATCATCGGGATCATGGCCGGGCTTTGCGCGGCCCTGTACCAGGAGGAGAACAGTTAATCAGCGGGCGTCATTACAACATGTCATTTCGCGAGCAGGAGTGCAATGCAACTCACCCAAATAGCGGCTTCCCGTACTTATGCGCCACCGTCACGAACCTGGTCATGGCGTCGATGAAATCCTGCGGTGGCGGCGCGGCAAGGCTGAAGTTGATGCCCGCGTCGGCGCTGTAGTCGCCGGGGCCAAACATGAGCCCGTCGACCTCGGGCATGGCCGCGATTTCCTCGATGTTGTTCAGGCCGTCGACGCTCTCGATCTGCGCTATGAGGCAAATGTGATTGTTGGAGCTCTTCATGTTCCACTCGTCGTTGGCATAGAGCGACTGGTTGGAGATGCCCGGCGTGAAGGTCCAGGGGCTGAAGGAGCGCTGGCCGAGGGGAGCTGCGATGGACCTTCGTGTTAGCAAATCGCAACATGGGAACTTTGCGGACTCATAATACGCGGCGGAGTCGGACACGCACGGTAGAACACTTCCCTGACCTTGTCTCGGATATCTTGCGCAGACTCGGTGTGGGGGATTACGAGGCCGGCGGCGCCGGCGTCGAGCGCCGTCGTCAAGCTGACCTCGTCGTGCTTCGGAATGCGGCAGACGACCATCGTCTTTCCCTCGGAGTGATGCTGCGCAGCGTGGATGCAGCTGGGCCAAGTCAGGACTTCATTGTTCCCCCAAGTCAGGGACATGCAATGCAGGTGCTCACTCATAGAGGGTTGAGCGGTCGTATACGCCGTGCTCAACATCCATCCATATGAAATCGGGTTTTGCCGAGGCCATGACCTAAACTTGGTCAGCTTGTGATTTTGGCTTTTCGTGGGATCTGGGAGGAGGCCAACCTTTGTGAGAAAGACGCTGGGGATGCCCTGGGCGACACCGAGCAGCGTCTTCCTGGGGTCCTCCTTGGCCTGGCGAATCGCTTCTCGAAGATTGCCAGGATATGTCAGGACTGCAGCGCGATGCTGTGCAACAGTATGCAGCTGAGGCTGCTGTGGAAAGGGCTTGTCAGTCATGGTGAGGCCTGGGCGTGCTGGACGGGGTTACGTCAATGGGTACGACAAAAGTGATCTGTTCTGGAGTGACTTGAGATCAATGATGCGAGACACGCTCTGGCGATGGTCTCACCAGGGGTATTTATAGAGAATGGCGCCCACGCAGTCTCCGCCATGACTCCTCCGGCAGACCCGGGCAACACCTAGTTACGTAGTTATCCGTAGGATCCTCGGCGGCGGAGCTCGGCTGAGACGTTGCACCGGCGGAAATCAAGACTCGCCGTTTCGCGGTACGTTGGAAATCCCGATCATGGTGTATCTCAACGAATGATAGAGCCGGAAGAGCTCTAGGATGCCGCGCAGGATCGTCATACCCTGTCGGGCGTCAGCAGCAAGGACCGGGTTTAAACACGGTACACATCCGAATCTCCGCTAAGTCCTCTGTGCAGACAGTCTGCCCCATGTCTCCGCCGAGGGGATTTTCTCCGCCGAGTGGTTGATCTTCTTTGTCTTTCCGCCAACTTCGTTTCGTCACCAATCAACCACGAGTCGGTCATACGGCGCAGTACCGCAATAAACGCCTGCAGCGCCTCGGCGTCCTCGATGGCCTGCGAGGCACCCTGCCCTTGCGTCGTGACAGTTGCGTCAATTGGCGGTACTTAGCTCGGCAGCAGGTTTCAATTGTTGGATTATTTTATTGTAACATAGGCAATTTGCAGATGGGCGATCCAGAGGGAAACTCACAGCAGTTGTTGGGAAAGAAGACCCCTCTTGGTCTCGGACACGTCATCCCCGCCCGTGAGGTTTGGAATTTGAGGAGAGCCGTCTTGGGTGTTGTCGCTGAGATGCTCATCCGTGCTGAGAGAGAGAATCTGGCCACTGGAGAGCTGGGTCGCCATAGCTTTCTTGTTCCGACATGCGTGATACTGCGGCACTCGACACCCGCCAAAGACGAGGTCGCATCGACGTATATATTTTAGACCGAAACCAACAGACCTGCCCCCGGAGCTAACATGAAGCCTGGGAGGGCTACACGTCACAATTCCGCAGGACTGCCAGGGGTTTTGCGGCTCACTTTCCCGGGATATTCTATTGGCTTCACCGGGTTCACCGTCAAAACACGAGTTGGCGTGGGCATGGGAGTGTGCATCAGCGGATGCTCGAACCCGTCCTTCTTCCTTGGCAGCCCATCCCGGTCACCGATTCTCTACATCCTGTACCTGGCAGAGCTCCTCCAAAAGTCCTCCGGCATACGATTTGGCTACGTGGATGACATTGGCATCCTGTGCGACGATAATGACGGGAATCTAGCCCGGAACATCCTCCGCGTCGCTAACGCAGTACGCCGAGGTACCTTGCCTCCCTACCGGGCCACCGTGGAACCGGCTGTGTGTTTTTCCCGCTCAAAACCAACCCGAGTTTTGTACAGCCAAAGTAGTTAGATTGCTCAGGCTCCTGTGCTCGGCAGTGGTCCTCCTCCTTGTGTTCCGAGCTCGCAGGGCCAGAGAGGCATTTCGCCTTGCTCCCCGGACAACGCCGCGGCACCAGCTGCTGAAGCGAAGAACCCAGATTGCTCAGAAGGATTCCGACGGGGAATTCCTTGCTCTCGCTGCGACAAGACTTTGATGCTGCTTCACTGTGCTGGACAACCCGGTCCTTGCCTTCATGGACCCAGCTCGTGCCGAAAGCTCGTGCCGAAAGCTCGTCGGCGGCTCACCGCCTCAGAAATGCGGCGCCGGGCCGGACGGATGCGGGGTGGGGAGCGTGGGGATTGCGGATCGGGCGGGGCCGCGACGGTGGATTCGTGGCTGTTGGTTTCTAATAAATGGTTACGCTCTGCCTTGAAGTGGGACATTCATGAGGCGGCGAATCAGAACAAGGGCAGAGAAGACGGTAACAGTCCAGAACTTTGACGAGAGAACCATTCAATATTGTCCAGGCCAAGCCCAGCTCAAGCCAACCTCTACAGAATGTCCCTTCTCATGTCTATCTCACCACCAGTAGCCCCTAATCAGCAGGTATATACACCCCCGGACCAGCCAAGGCTTCCCTCAATCTCCCCACCCTTAATCACAGAACAGCCTCCTCATGGCCGTCAACCTCTCAAGCAGCGCGCGAGCAAGAAATGGTGTTTCCGTTGCGCACAGCCGCGTGGTACGAGAACTGCAGGCCGTTCCAGCACATGGCCGCAAGCGAAGAGGGAGCCCAGCTGGTCGGGTTCGTGATGTTGACCGTCAGTCGGTTGCCGCGGGTCTCGTAGGGAATACCCATGCTGTTGAGCTTGGCGCGAACATCGTTCATGCTGAGATGGGGGTCAGTCTTGGAGATCCTACTCTAGAAGAAGTATGGAAGAGTGGGTCGTACCAGAGGTGGCAGGCCTTGACGGTGACAGGCATTTTGGCTGGTGGGTTTGTTGGTTGGCGGGTTAGAAAGGGTTGGTTGGAGCCTGGTGTTGTTGGGTTGGAGACGAGTTGTAGATGCTTTGTTGATGTGCTGTTGTTGTGATGATGGAACTGAGCACGAGAGGATAGTCTGGAGCGAGCCGAGACCTTTATACCTGTCGAGCTGTTCCTACGACATTGTCCAAAGCGACAGACGCTCCCATGTCATGCTGGATTCAACGAGAGAACTCCTTTCCTCCCCAAGATTCAGATCACGTCAACGAGCGATGGAAGTTGTGAAACGGGATGGAACAAGACGCCGCCACGATGTACCAGGCGCCGCTCACGATGTTGGCCATCACCTGCGTCAGGCCAGCTCATGAAACTTCTAACAATACATCCTCATACCAGCAGAACAACACCAAGTCACGAGGTACACCAAGGAAACTCCATCTCTCCACCGAAAATCCTGTGATGGAAGTGGGAGGCGGTGCTGGCCCAGGTCATGGGCGCCGGATCCCCCTGATTCCATTTCTGCCCACCTATCTTTAGCACCCGTCTCCATACCATCGCCGAGGTCTGGGTTGTCGTACTGAGAGTGGGTCGTCGGCGACCTTTCGCGCCCGCCCAAATAGCCTGAGCCAAGCGTGTGTGGCGGCAGTTGGAGAACAGAGCGCCGCGGAGAGCGGCGTGGAGTTCGGCTGGAGTTAACGTTGCTCCCGAAGGTACTTCAACGCTAGCTCGTCTCGCCGCTTGCGCCGATATGAAGGCAGAAACTTATTCAACAACCGGCCTAAGACCAAAAACAACTTGCTGAACATCCAACAACACTCGAATAACTTGGTACTTGTCCCCAAAGCTACAATCGCCATACCATAAGTGACAACATTTCTCCCTTCAATTTTAACTGCGGACCGTTCAAGCTGATTGTGTTACTCAGAAAGCTCAAGACCGGTCGATTTCCGGGTCATATTAGAGTTTTAAGGGTTGCATAGACCCGCCGATCTAGAGGCGGCACAGCGGTTATGGGGTTGTTCATGGATTGTCCTGGGAGAAGGGTTACATTCGATGTATCCACAGATCGACGGCCGTTCCAGCTCTGTGGCACGGCAGGCTGCCATAGAAACCCGGTCCAATAATACCCCAGGTTGCAGCACGTTTCACCTCTCAACACCCACCTTCCCAGAGACGATCACCGACCACCCGGGGTTGTCGCGTTGGGCTCGTGGTGCTAACTGACACCGAAACATGCAAGTTTAGACTGCCATGGATGAGGTTCAAACTACCTACTAGTCGAGGGCAGTGAGCATCTTGAGGACCGCAAATTTTAGTCGTCAGTCAACCCCTGACTTGGCAACCTCTACAATGAAACATCAAGTCCAAGTAGAATAAATAGGGTTGCAGTGGCGGGGTCGGGATCCCCGAAGCTCCCCATCCGACGGCGTAGACGTCAGGCGTCGTCTCGCGCCAGACTATGCCCGCAATGGCAGGCGCTCTGTTCTCAAACCTGCTACCCTTGGCCGATTCCACCACGGACCTAAGACGTTTTTAGAAAATTGCTGTTGGCAATGGATGATCGATACGGGGTCTTGCAAGCCGCGATCAAGCACGGCCAACTACAAATTGACCGTCCTCCCGGCGAGGCTGACTGGGTGCTGAAGGCCCACCATGCTTCAGGCCCATTCAAAATTTGGTTAAGAATAGACCTGAGTTCTCGTCGCTATTGACGCTAGTGGGCATCGATGAAACGGAACTAGCTAGAGGGGGTCTTGTCCTGTCCTCGCCACATCAACATCTACTTACAAAGGCCATGAGCTCAAACCCTGCCGCAGTCCACCGCCAACCCGAGTCAAGGACAGTCCTAGACACCTCCAAACTCCACAATAGATGTGCTCTCACAAGGTGGCTCGCAGTATTCAACAGAGAACCGGGTGTGGTTCGTAAGGAGGCAGATACCGTGGATTTCACGATGAACGTGGCATACTTTCTCGACTAGCCCCTATACTCAAACCGGTGTAGCACAAAACACCTCGATATTGTTCCCCACCGGGTCCAGCACAAACGCCGCATAGTAGGTCGGCGAGTAATGCGCCCTCACGCCCGGCTCGCCATTGCACTTGCCGCCCTCAGCAGCAACCCCCGCCTTGTGGAACGCGTCGACAGTCGCCCGATCTACACCATTCCCACATCATCAGCACCCTGCCACAGGTCACACACACAGAACAGTGAAAACAATAACACTCACCCTTGGCAACAAAAGCGGTATGCGTCGGCAAGATGCTCGCGGCGCTCGCGGCGGCAGGGGCCGGAGCACCTGGTCGCGCGGCCGCGGTCGACGTGACGTACCAGTCGGCGCCGTGCGGGGAATCGCCGAAGCCGATGACCTTGCCGTCCAAGAAGGACATGCGCTTGGTGTAGCCGAGCGGGGCGAGAGCGGCTTCGTACCAGGCCACGACGGCCTCGTGATGGGCCGCGGGGATCTTGATGCCGGTGTGTCCGATGGTCATGGTGGCGGTTGTGGGTTGGTGGGTGTTGCTGAAGTGGGAGTGAATGCAATTGGTTGAGAGGGGGGTTGTTGATGATGAAGGTTGAGAGAAAGGGAAGGAATTGGGAGACTGGCAACCGCACTTTTATACATGGCGGTGGACTTCTTTGTTCCCCGTGGTTCCAATTTGGCCTGCATGAGCCCGATTACATACCAGCAACGGGATATTCCGTTCATGTCGGTGCTCGGGGACAAGCGGCGCCGAGGTTGTGTGTGATTCAACCCCATGTCCTTGCAGTAGCACGCCCTCGGCGCGCGTCGCGTAGGATAATTGGGCCGTCGAAGGTGGCTCGACGCGGGACTGACGCATAATCCCGTGCATCTGCAGCTGACTCAGCTGTTGGGGAATGTTCGGTGTCACTTGCAGACAGGATGGATTACCAATAGGGAGGGGGTGAACCCCGAGCTCCGACGATGACCGAGACACAAAGTCCGAGTGGGAATCTTGCAGGGCGTGGACCTCGTACTGCCCGAGAATGACAAAGATTTATGGGTGTAGATAGATAGGTACCTAGTGTACATGTACTCTTCCAGCTCCCCTTTATCCTTGCATTCACTTCTCTCACTCACTCTGGGGCAGACCTGCAGTCCAGTATATCCCCCCTAGCAGCTGGCCGAGAAACCAGTCATCCTCATACGCCTCGTCAAAGTGCCCGAGCGACGTGTAGAACGAGCGACCGCCGTCAAACATCTGGCACCACGCCACTGGGTGGTCATCGCCGTGCACACCTCCCTCGTACGACTTCTCGTCCACCTGGAGCAGAACATGTAGCTGCTGTCCGTCTTCGCTGCGGGGATGCTTTTTGAAGTTGTACCACTCGTCCAGCCACGTCCGCTCCGTCGCCTCCTCCCGTTGCTGCTCCTCCTCTTGCTCCCGGTCACCACCACATACCCGGCACGCCATGATCGGGTGTCCCGGGTCGGTGATGGTAATCCGCCCATGCTGCGGGTCCGGGTGGTTATCGAAAACGGCGCCGACGAGTCGTCCGTACCAGGGCGACGACTGCATGGCGAAGCTAGCGCAGTGCACCGCGACGACGCCGCCGCCGCTGCGCACAAATCCCTGAAGCGCCGCCAGTTGGTCCGCGTCAAGACACTCGCCCGAGCACTGCAGGAGCACGACGACCTGATATGCTGACAGTGCCGCAGGCGAAAAGACGGACGGGTCCTCGGTATCGTGTGCTGTGAAGGGCTGCGCTGTGGACTGCGATTCCGCTGCGAGCCGGTGGAGTGCTCGGATCCCGGCCGGGATCGAGTCGTGCCGGTACGCCGTTGTTCGGCTAAAAATCAAGATCTTGAATGGTGTTGACATTGTCTCTCGAGCTTGACGATGGGCGGTGGTGGTGTGATTGTGAGCTTGTGAGGGGACTCGTGAGCGGTGACGTTGATTTTGGGACCAGCGAAAGGGTTCCGCCTTGCTTGCTAGTTATGTTACTACGCGTGTATTGGCCAGACGAGCCTCCCCACATGCACCCACATCGGATCCTAAAAAAGGGGGCCTTTAATTAGCCTATTTGTCTTGTTGCTCGGCTTCCTCTTTTCGTCAACATCACTCAAGCCCAAGCTAGGCTAACGAGGCTAACAACAACAGGCCAAGCAGCGCTCCTTATGAACAAGTGCAAAGCACTGCCTAAAAACACTCCAACCACGATTCCCTACTCCGGGTTAGACCACCTTTGTGCCGGTTGAATCGTGGATCTGGGGATGAATGCAGGCTTCAACAAGCTATAGCTCTCGTAAGCAGAAAGGTCTGAAGAGGGCTTTAGGCAGCGCAACTATAACTCTGGTCCTCTGGTCAAAGTAAGAAGAGAAAGTCTTACTAGTTATCTGATTGCTTGCCTAAGACCCCTAAAACCGAGGTCCCTAAATGACTCAAGTATAGAGCGTAAACAACAGGTAAAGAAAAATGCCACGCCACGAAAACAAAAAGTCAGCCTCCGAATCCCGACTCCGCGACCCCCAGTCACGGACTCCTTAGTCCCTAGGCATGACTTTCACCCCACTTCACTGATACTAAATCGCTCCATCGATATCAAACGCCGAAGTAGACATAGAGAACCCATAGCAGCCGTCTTAGCTCTACTATAACATCTAATACGACATCCCTTCTTACCCCTAGGCTGCTATACTTAGCATCTCTTTTAGCACCTATCCACCGGCCTCGAAGCGTCCGAGTGGCCTAGTGAAAGTCCCGGCTTACGGATTCATCTACTATCTTCTTACCACGTAGATACTCGTACGTCAATCTAGCCATGTCCACTCATAACGCAAGCGAACCGAGAACCTGGTGATATTGCTTGTCTGTGTGATCGGTCGTTGTTGTTGTTGTTGGATGGACGCCAACCTTCCAATCCACGCCCTCTATTCCTAAACCGCGATTACAATTGACCAATACCATGCCATAACCATGTCCAACGTTTCCTCGTACGCCTTATATCCAACCAGATGCGCTACCACTTATCCAATCCAAAACCTTCACGCAAAAGAGTTTCTCGTGTTCACCCTGTCAATGTCATAGGGGTTGCCCTCGTACAGGGACCTCGCTCCCACCGACGACGCCCTTGACCGCGTCCTTGACATGCGACTCGACGGCCGGCCACCAATCGGTGCGAACGTCGGCTCCGGGTCTTCCACATCACTCTCGCCGTCGCCCTCTCTGCGGGGCGTTTGGACCCTTTCGGCGTCCTTGTCTACCAAGACTTCCTCCCGCTCCTCTGTCCCGGAAGCCTCCTGGTCCTGCATTTGCTGCATCCGCCTCATGAATGTGGCCGACTCTGCGGCGTACTTGCACCGCGCGCGGATGGCGGGGCCGTACTTGTAGAAGAGGATCGGGAAGGGCACGCACGCAAGGGCCAGGAACGAGGGGATGGTGGAGGCCCAGTGGATGCCGAGATTGGCGTACATGTGCGACGTGAAGAGCGGGAACGCGGCGCCGAATAGCGACCGGAGGACCGAGTTGGCAGCCAGGACGGATGCGGCGAAAATGGTGTACGAATCGATCAAGTAGTTCATGACGCTGAGGAAGACGAGAACCATGCCGAAGCCAAAGGGTACGCCGGCGGCAACGCTGGCCATCCAGTGGACGGAAGGGGAGTTGGTCCAAGCAAACCAGAA
>FTEL01010692.1_pt1 | contig 10754 bp, 6 predicted proteins | sample 1658911 | NCBI WGS metagenome assembly FTEL01 (sample SAMEA3914869, study PRJEB12502) | metagenome | biome: forest; material: soil | place: USA | collected 2012-03-12 | depth 0.1 m
CCCCCAGCCTGGTTCTCTTGCCCAGATTCCGTGTTCTGACTTCTGTAGCCCATCATGAACAAGGAGACGAGCGAGTTCGAGCCGTGCTGGGACATCCTCCGCGGCGCCTTCACCGACATCCACAACAAGAAGTCCAGCGGCCTCTCGTTCGAGAACCTGTACCGTGCCTCGTACAAGATCGTCCTGAAAAAGAAGGGCGAGCGGCTCTACGAGAATGTCAAGTCGTTCGAAGAAGAATGGTTCCGGACAAACGTCCTGCCGCGCATCGCGGACCTCGTAACGAGCAACCTGGTCAACATCGCCTTGTTGCAGAGTGCCGCCGCGAGCGCCCACGAGCGCCGCGAGATGGGAGAGAGGTTCCTCAGGGGCATCCGAACCACCTGGGAAGACCACAACACGTCCATGAACATGATCGCCGACATTCTCATGTACCTTGAGCGCACCTACACCGCCGAGGCGAGACAGCCGTCCATCTTTGCAGCCACCATCGGCATCTTCAGGGATCACATCTTGCGGAACAGCCTGGGCGGTGCGTCCGACCATATGGACAGTCCCTTTGTCATATTCGACATCCTCAATGCCGTTGTATTGGACCTGATTAACATGGAGCGGGATGGCGACATTGTCGACCGCAATCTCGTCCGCGACGCCACATCGATGCTCGAAGCCATCTACGAGACTGACGACGAGCCTGAGAACGCCAAGCTCTATCTGACCGTCTTCGAACCCCGCTTCCTGGCCGCAAGCCAGCTCTTCTACCGCGCCGAGTGCGAGAAGCTCCTCCGGGACGCCGACGCCAGCGCCTGGCTCCGACACACCCAGCGCCGCCTCCGCGAGGAGCAAGACCGTTGCGAAACGACCCTCTCGCTCCTCACGGCCGAGAAGATTGGCAAGGTGGTCGACCAGGAGCTGATCGTCGCCAAGATGCCCGAATTCCTTGCCATGGAGGGAACCGGTCTGAAGAGCATGATCGACAACGACCGCCACGAGGATCTCTCCATCCTCTACGACCTGATCTCGAGGGTAGACAGGTCCAAGAGTGCCTTGAAGGCCAGCCTCCAGACCCGTGTCATGGACCTCGGCCTCGAGATCGAGCAGTCACTGCGGGACACGGACTTCGCTGCCCCTGCCGCCCCCGCCGATGCCGACGAGCCCGCCGAGGGTGGCGAGAAGGCCAAGGCCCAAACCCTCAGCGCTGCCGCCCAGCAGACAGCGGCCGCCATCAAGTGGGTCGACGAGGTACTGCGCTTAAAGGACAAGTTCGACACCCTGTCGACAACGTGCTTCTTGAACGACCTCGTCTTGCAATCGGCCGTGACGAAGAGTTTTTCCGACTTTATCAACATGTTCTCCAGGAGTTCCGAGTTTGTGTCGCTATTTATCGACGACAGCCTCAAGCGCGGGCTCAAGGGCAAGTCGGACGACGACGTCGAGGCGGTGCTCCAGAAGGCCGTCGTTCTCATCCGGTACCTTGCCGACCGGGACCTGTTTGAGCGCTACTACCAGAAGCACTTGGCTCGGAGGTTGCTGCACCAAAAGTCGGAAACCCACATCGAGAAGGAGCTGGTGGGCCGCATGAAGGCAGAGCTGGGGAATCACTTCACCGCCAAGTTCGAGGGCATGTTCAGAGACATGGAACTGTCCAAGGACATCTCAGACAACTACCGGGATCACGTCCGCAACCTCGGCGAGCCTGAGACCAAGAAGGTCGAGCTCGGCATTCACGTCCTCACCACCAACAACTGGCCGCCCGAGGTCATGGGCCGCTCAGCCGCCGCGCAAGAGGACAGCGGCCTCGTCAACTGCGTCTTCCCCCCCTCCATCAAGCGTCTGCAGGACAGCTTCTTCTCATACTACCTCAAGGACCGCAGCGGGCGCATCCTCACCTGGGTCGCCTCGGCCGGCAGCGCCGACATCAAGTGCGTGTTCCCCAAGGTACCCGGCAAGGAGACAGGGCCCCTGAGCAAGGACCGGCGCTACGAGATCAACGTCTCAACCTACGGCATGATCGTCCTCGACCTCTTCAACCACCTCGCCGACGGCGAGAGCCTGTCGTTCGAGGAGATCCAGGCGAAAACGAACATCCCCACCATGGACCTGGTCCGTACCCTCAGCTCGCTGTCCATCCCCCCCAGATCGCGCGTGCTCGCCAAGGAGCCCATGTCCAAGAACGTCAAGACCACGGACCGCTTCGCCTTCAACGCGTCGTTCGCCAGCAAAACGATCAAGATCAAGGCGCCCGTGCTGAACAGCAGCTCCAAAGTCGAGGACTCGGACGAGCGGCGGCAGACGGAGATCAAGAATGACCAGACGAGGTGCCATGTTGTGGATGCGGCTATTGTGCGGATTATGAAGTCAGTTCCTCCCCATCCCCCTTTCTCTAAGCTGTGGGCATTGCTAACATACGGCAGACAACGAAAGGAGCTCACCCACACCCAGCTCACGTCGGAAGTCATCAGCCAGCTGGTCGGGCGGTTCAACCCGGACGTTGGGATGATCAAGCGCCGCACGGAGGATCTGCTTGGGAGGGAGTACCTCGAGCGGATTGAGATTGGGGATGCGCCGGCATATCGGTATTTGGCGTGAGTGAGGGTGTCGTTGAGTTTGCGTGGGGTGCATGGTGTGGTGTGTGGTGCATGTGGGTTTGGTTTGGGGTTGGGGTTAGGGTTAGAGTTGTTCTCTTGGCTTGCTGAGGGTTGGGGTTGTTGACGCAAACGATGTTATGGGACATGACCTGGTGGTTGGTGGTGGTGGTGGTGTGGGTGCTTTTTTGGCAGGAGTTGGCGGTTGGGACTGGGTACTGACTATATACCTCCTCCATATTTTCTTTTGTTGACTGGTGGTGGTGGTAGCCTTTTGGGTTTATTAAGGGGAAATACATGGTCGCTGGCAGGGCATTTGGGCGAGGTCTCGCCTGGTATGGGATTTTATGGAGTTTGGGATCGATCCTTGTGGTGAGGGTCGGGGCGCATCAAATTGCATTGGGTCCAGAGGGGGATGGAGTGGTTCGTTCATAGCTGGAAATGATATCATTCTTGCTGTGAAGGTTCAAGGCTTTGGATGTCGTGGTTGGCAACTCCCAGAGTTGGGCTGTCTGGTGAAGTCATCTCAACAGAGCCTCTAAACAGCTTCAGCAAGCCGATCCATCGTGACCTCACACAGCAAGAAATCCACTACATCAGGTTTGAAGTCGGGTTGCAGAAACTCAAGACTGGAATTCGTCGCCAAAGTAAACAGACCGACCCACCGACCCACCCACCAAGCCATGCACCGTTGACACCTCTACCCCTTAATGCTCCAGCCCTTGCCCTGACCTGACCTTTTCGAGATAACGCCTTGCCGAGCAAACTCCCTCCCGTTAACTCCAGTCCCCTTCTTCCAATATCCGTGCCGAGTGATGTTACAAATGCAATGTAGTCGCGAGTTACTCTCCGCCTCCTATCCGCTCTGGTTCATGGGAGGCGTTGAGTCGGGTTCCATCCTGGGTGGTTGAGATTGTGTCAGCCACCCTTCCATAACTCCCCTCAACCCCCTCGAAGGAAAACCAGAAGAGGGTTGGTCGCAAACATACCAGGGGCGATTATACATACCTCCGTCTAGTTGTGGCAAACGGTATCGGTCACATCATACATGATGGCGAACAGCTTGACGGGGTCGCCCGCCCATTCCCGGGTGGTCATGTGGTTCTTCTCGGGATGCCTGCGCGCCGACACCCGGTCCAGCGCGACGGCGTCGACCACGAAGTGCTGGTAGTGGTGGCATGTTTCCCCTATACATTTCCCCATTACTAGTCAGCCATCTCCCCTTTGAAAGTAAACACAACCAGGAGACCGGGAGAGGGGGGACGCACAATTCGATTTATCAACCCCTCCCTCCCTCACAACAACCCCCTCCTCAATCTCCCTCTCCCTCTTCTCAACCTTGGCCCCCAGCTCCGGGTACCGCCGCACCAGCGCGTACTTGATGTACCCGCTCCCCGGGGGGACTGGCTCGCCGCGGTGGGTGTAGGCGCGCATGTAGTCGCGGCGGAACTCGCGGTAGGCCGGGCCGGCGACGTCGACGAGCCAGAGCTCGACGGAGGCCCAGGAGTCGAAGTCGATTAGTTTGCAGAGTTCTTGGCGGGTGAGGAGGGCCATTGTTGTGGTGGTGTGGTGTGGTGGTGGTGGTGGTGGTGGTGGTGGTGGTGTGGTTGGTTTGGTTTCGGTTGGTCTGGAGTGTGGTTGGGGGGGTCTCTATGATGGCGGTTGGGAAGGGAGGCTGTGTGATGGCGGTTGGGGAGGGAGGCTCGGTGATGGCGGTTGGGGAGGGAGAGTGGGAATGGTGCTCCTGCTGCGAGTTTGAGGGGTGATATAAACATGGCGAGCCGATGGCAATGGTTTCCGGCTGTGTTGCCGGCTGTGTTGCTGGTTCCTTGTGGTGACAAGAGTCATTGCGCAGGGCCGGGGGTGGGCTTTTCAAACAATACCGGGGACAGACAGCTGTCCTGGAACAACATAGAGTTGAAAGAATTACCAAGCCTGACTCTGTGGTTGAGTTACTTGCTGAACTGGGAGTGAAGAAACGACACGGAAGACAACAGTTGGGTACGACAGACTCCCTGGTTCATAAACACTCCGTCGGAAACATATTCAATCCAGCGCAGCGAATTTCTACTCTGTTGGTTGTGATCAACTTGGTTTCAAAGACATCTCTTACAAGGAACGCAATGATTTCAAAAAGACAACAGACTGTGATCCTGTTAATCCCGTTTCAAGAGACAACCAAGGCGGTAGTCGAGAGTGACACAGCCAGCGCATCTACAGACTCTCTAGGGAAACGACACCAAACATCATGATCAGGCTCTCTCAAGACGACGAGCCCCGTCAAACATTGTTCCACTGAACTAGCTGCAAGATCCTCCAGCTGCCACCCAGCTGGGCGCACCCGGGTTGATCAGGTGTCGGACCTCCTCTTGAACCGAGCGTTGTTGACAAAAGGGGAAACCTTTGGTTGCCATGGCTTTCGAAAAGCACGCCAATCTCTCACAATTGGTCAGAACAACATCAGATACCAGTCTCCATGACATGGGGAACATGGGGTAGATAAAGACAGAATCGTTATCGGAGGGCGACGATACTAAACAACCACATTGTTCAGTATCGCACCTTGTGATAACACTGGGCCCCCTGCTGGAGTTGAGTACATAAAAAGGAGGACATGTCCCAACTCCATGGCAACCAAACTCTCCAACCCAAACACACCTCAGGAGTGACCCAAAACACGACTACTCGTCATACATGCAACGACACTTGGAATCCCACCCCCTGCCGAGCGGTGAGTTTCTCTGGCATCATGACCTGAGGACCGGGGGCCTGCGGGGCCGGACATACGTTGCGTTGGAAAACCTGCAACGGCTCATCCTGCGGTGCCAGGACAAGCTCGACGTCCGCCGCTCGTTTGAAGTCCTCCGCGTCGAGAAGGTCACATCTGGTAGGGCACTTTCCATGCCCCACCTTAGCCCGCCGTCGCTCCCTCCCACTGGGCTCCCCATCACAGAACAAGGGGGGACGATGGCCACGGGACCCTTCATGATCCGCCAGAAACCGGTGGCTCGCTCGTCACCCGCTGCCCCCCCTGCCCCTCCTGCCCCCAGCCACGGACAGACGGGGTTGGTCCCCTCCTGCCACGATCCTCACCCGCAGCCTGCCACCCTTGTCACGTCCGAGCGAGGAGAGATCGGCGAGGAATACCACTCCATCCACCACCGTCCTCGGTCTGCTTGCCCCCCAAGGTGGCTACAGTCGCCGACGCAAGCAAGCCTGTCACGGCCAGGTCCCCGTGCCCAACAGGTAGGCGGAGAGAGTCGGGCATCCACGAGGGACTACAGCCCGTTTCAGCCTGGCAGCAACGGTGATCGCCCACGCGAGCATGTGCGGCCAACTGCTGGGACAAACTCCCACACCCCAGCCCCACGCTGGACGATGCCGGCACCGAGGGTCTCCGAGCAGGGTCGAGCAGGTCCAGACCCCGTGACAGTGCCCCAGCTGCCAAGCAGAGCCAGAGCCAGAGCCCCATCCTCTCTTCCGATCTCCACACGCTACCTTCAGGGGCAGGGGACGCTTGCGGGCCCCCCTGCCAGGGCCACGACTCCCCAGATCACAATAACAGCCCCGACGCCCAGGACCTGCAGCTCCGGACCGGCCGCGGCAAGGGACGACGACCGGCTGACACTCCCCACGTACAAGCGGGAGTGGAAGCGACGCGGGGCGGCGGCCCTGACGACGCAGTCCAAAATAGCCTCTGGCACGCGGCATGAGGTGACACGACGGGCGGCTGCGGTGTCCTCCCGCCAACCGCCGTTGTTGCCTCGTCCGCAGCAGCAGCGGCAGCAGCAGGCCCTTAGGAAGCGGCCTGGTAGCCGGTCTCTGAGGGAGGTTGCTGCGGGGGAAGGTTACATGGCGGGCGGTTCACCGCTGGCGCGGCATGCCTGAGAGGAAGGGGGGGAAGCGATTCCGTATTAGGAAGGGGTTGAGACTGTTTGGGAGCCCCGGAGGTGCCCAAGGGGGGAACGGCTGGCTTGTGAGGTAGGTGTTTGTTCTGCTTTGGATGGCGAAGCCCTGTTTGTGTAGGACATGGGGGAGGACGGACCTGTACGAGACGGAGGGACGGGCAGGGGGAGCTCGAGAAGAGCTCGTTCAGCTCTTCCCTGTTGGGTAGGCCGGTCGAGGATACAGGTACAGTAATAGAAACAAACGAAGAAGAGGCAGAAAGGAACTAAATGTTGGACATCAGTAAGCTTGAATTGCAACAGTGAATTGCAACAGGGTAGTGATTTGTGTTGGGAATCCAGAGGAAAGCTGCAAACGGAGCAAGTGAATGCTGAGGAGGGGCTGTGACGCGTTGGTCGTTGGGATTACTGTGACACTCCCGTCTGCGTCCACGGGCGTGTCAGTCCGCGTGTGAGTTCTGCTGACTCTGATCTGCCCTCCCACTCGGGAACCGACTTGACAGGGCGCGGAAAAGAGATTGCGGGAGGATTCCACATTGGGAGTCAGGTTTTCAAAGGCGGTCGTGGTCCTGGCCGGTCAGAGACGGCAGCCGCAAACTGCAATCTGATATCGACCAACCGACAAGGAAAGAGATGGCCGTGATTGGCTTGGGGTCCAACCGTCACGGCAGGTCCGAAGAAGTGCGGAAAGGACCCAACGGAAGGCAGCTAACTGACTAAGGGAAGGCACCCAGCGCGGGGAGGGGACAAAAGGGGAGGCGCGCATGAATGGGCTTGCCGTGACGGGAGCCTCGAGGTGATCTCTCGCAAAACACGTGGGCCAGTTCCGCTTCACTCTCCACTCCACCATCTCCCCATTCCACCCACTCCAGCCTGCAACGCACACAAGACTCAAGCGAGGGAGGAAGCCAGACTCGAGTTTGTCCAGCTTCATTCAGGTGGCCGGCCCAGCCATCTCGGCCATCTGGGCATTGACGACGCGCCGAGACACGGTTTGGTGGATTCGTTGGCTCGATTTTTATTCACTCCCTTTCAAATTTGGACCAGAAGCACTCGAGTTGGGAGCAAGCAGCGGCACAAACAATGGCGTGGGCGCGAGGACGGCCGGAGCAACATCGCCGACCACCAACGCCGCCCTCCCACCAGCCGTGGCCAGCCCTCGTGACAGCCGCTCCATGTGGTGACGCTGGGCATTCCTCATGGAATTTCGCTCTCGAGCAAACGGTCGGTAGGGCACAGTCGAGCAAGGGAGTTCGGCAGACACCGTTGAGCTGTTGCAGCCGTGGTTGGCCTGTTCTCCTCATCGGGCCAGCCACCGCTTCCCAATCGGGGTGTGAATAAACACTGAATAGGGGGCAGAACAAGGGCGCCCGTCGTCCACACCCTCGCATCCCTAACCCGCTCTCGACTCGACACCACCATCACGGCCTCCCTTGGGCCACGACCCTGGCCCCCGTCGAATCTAGAACCCATGGGCGCCAAGCCGTCATCCCGAGATATCGACCGGCATCTGCTTTGCCCATGGAAGCCCTGCCGAAGCCTTTGTTGCTGGGATAACGGTCCTCTCGCTAGCGAGGTACACAATTGCCGCTTTGGGCCCTGAATAGGCCATTACTGGAGATCCCCAACTGCATCTGAATCCTGTTCTCGAATACACATCTCTTTTTGTGCGGCTGCTCAAGGGTGCCTCGCGGGCCTGCGGCATGCCCGGCCGGCCTTTGACCAGGGAGGCGAGCAGGAGTTTGCGTCGTGTCCCGCCCTCGATGGGGCCTTTGGTGCCCGAGGCTATACACACCACCACGACAATGAGCTCAATGCCCTGAATAACGCTTCACTCCACATGTATAAAACAACCAACCTGCTCTGCCCTCCTGTCTACCTCTCTCTCCTCACCCCGATCATCAAGTTCAGACAAGCCCCTCAAGAGTCACCAGCACACGAACACACACTCCTCCCAGCCGTTCATTGACTCGAAGCCAGACAAGGACCTCGACTTTCCCCACCCCCTTTTCGCTTTCTTCGACACCATGAAGTTCTCCGTCCCCCTGACCATCCTGGCCGTCGCGGCCTCGGTTGACGCCGCCGCCGTCGCCGACCAGGAGAAGCGGTACTGCTCCGCCGAGGGCCAGGCCTGCGACACCGTCAAGCGTGCCGCCGAGGCCTTTTCCGACGTCCTCAGCGCCAACACCAACCTGCCCACCCGCGCTGAGTCCGGCTCCGAGGTGGCCAGCATCGCCGCCCGCCAGCTCCGCGAGCTTGCCCTGGCCATCGCCGCCAGCCACGGCGACCCGACTGCCTACTTCAACGCCCTTGGCTACGGCGCCCCCAAGACCGAGAAGCGCGACGCCGACCCCTGGTGCGACCAGTTCCTCGGCGGCTCCTGCCTCGCCTCCCGCGACACCTCCCCGGCCAAGCGCGACGCCCAGCAGGGTTGGTGCACCCAGTTCCCTGGAATGCCGTGCTGGAAGCGCAGCACCCCCGAGCAGGGCGCCGAGGAGGCCAAGCGCGACGCCCAGCAGGGCTGGTGCACCCAGTTCCCTGGCATGCCGTGCTGGAAGCGCGACGGCCCGAGCCTGACCGCCGTCGACAAGCGCGAGGCCCAGCAGGGCTGGTGCACCCAGTTCCCCGGCATGCCGTGCTGGAAGCGCAAGGCTGAGATCGACGCCGTCGACAAGCGCGATGCCCAGCAGGGCTGGTGCACACAGTTCCCCGGCATGCCGTGCTGGAAGCGCGAAGCTGAGGTCGACGCCGTCGAGAAGCGCGAGGCTGCCCCCGAGGCCGAGCCCGAGGCCGAGGCCGACCGCTACTGCACCCGCTTCGTCGGCTCCTCGTGCTGGAAGCGCGACGGCAGCGCCGCCGCCGCCGAGGAGATCAAGCGCTGCTCCGAGGAGGGCGGTGCGTGCTGGCAGGCGAAGCGTGCCGCCATGGCCGTCGTCGACACCATCGACCACGGCAACGCCGTCAAGATGGCCCGCAGCGCCCAGCAGGGCTGGTGCACCCAGTTCCCCGGCATGCCGTGCTGGAAGCGCGACGCTGCTTGCCACGGCCCCGCCGGCGCTTGCACCAAGGCCACCCGCGACCTCCACGCCATCTACAACGCTGCCCGCACCATCATCGAGGCCTAGGTTAGTTGTCTCTTCTCGCTCTGTCACTCACCATGGTTCCTGTGCTGACAGCATCTTGAACAGACGCCTCCTTCCTCTTCGTCTTGCCTGCCTTCTCTCTCACGGGTCAGCTCTGATCTGACATCAACAACCACCAAAAACAAGGGGAGGGCAGAACCAAAACAAGACAAGAAGAACCGGTCCGGCACAAAACAATTCGCTTCTCTCGGTAAATAGTTGGAGACATAGACGGCAGCAGCGCCACCATCCCGCACTACCGCACCACCCAGCATCCACCATCACTTTTCACTTCTCTCTCTGGGCCATGGGGGGTTTGTTCTCTCCCACGGCACTGCAGGCGGCAAGGCAAGGCAAGGATCGGGCCTTCAGCCTTCTTGATAAAATCACGGGCGCGAGCCATGACGGCGAGCAAAAATCAGCCCGCATTTGTACAATTTGCGAAACACACACACAGGTCACCGTTTCCCGATGGTGGACTCGAGCGAGACAAATAAACGGGACCTTTTTTCGCGGGATGGGTCTGTCATTTCCATCATCTATATTACTTGTTAGTGTTGTAGCATCACTTGTTTTGGGATTGACTGCGAAATGAAATGCATTTTTTCTCTTCTCTTTCCAGCCCACCGAGTGCTGTGCCTGCCTCGTGAAATGCCCCGAGCCAAACCACCCTCTAAACACCCCCTCACATCAATAACCTCCAAGCACCCAACAACAGCGCCGCAAACCCCGTGCACACCCCCATCAGCCACTGCAGCGTCTGAAACTTGACCTGCTCCAATTGCTGCCGCAGCGCCGCCGCCTCCTGCTCGATCTTGGTCTCGGTCTCCTTGATCTTGAGCTCTTGCGACACGGCCTCCTCGCGGATGCGGCCCTTTTCCAGGTTGAGGTCGAGGCGTACGCTGGCCTGCGTGCGGCCGATCTCGTCGCGCAGGCGCGAGGAGAGCTTCGCGAGGTCGTTGGCGAGTTTCTCGTGGGCTGCGCGGGTGGTGTTGGATTCGGTGCTGTCGGCCGAGAGGAGTTCGCTGCGGAGCTTGGCAAAGTCGACTTTTTGGGTGTAGGTTGTTTTGGCGGCTTCTTCGCGCGGGACCATGGTGCGGGTTAGGTTTTGGATGCTACAGAAAGGGGAGGGGGTTAGTTAAAGG
>FTEL01005027.1_pt1 | contig 10750 bp, 6 predicted proteins | sample 1658911 | NCBI WGS metagenome assembly FTEL01 (sample SAMEA3914869, study PRJEB12502) | metagenome | biome: forest; material: soil | place: USA | collected 2012-03-12 | depth 0.1 m
CCGCAGCGGCGGCTTCAAGAGCGTCGTGGCCGGCGTGACCGGCGGCGCCCCGCTGGGCCACGAGGTCGTCGAGGAGGTGTACAAGCGCTGTGGCTTCCGCGTGAGGTTGGGCTACGGGTTGAGCGAGACGTGCTGCACCGCGCTGCAGAGGGGGTGCGGGGAGAAGGAGATGCAGGCGCAGGCCGGGGACACTGGGCGGCCGCATTACGGCGTCGAGATCATGATTGCCAGCGGGGAGGGTTTCGCCACCAAGAAAGGAGAGAAGACTCCCGCCGCGGCCATCGACGTCGAAGGCGAGGTCCTGGTGCGTGCCGAGGGCTGCCTGACGGCATACCTACCCGTTGGCGTCTTCTCGGGCAAGGCCCCCGACATGTCGGTGACGGAGGAGGCCCTCACCGCCGACGGCTGGTTCCGGACGGGCGACGTGGGCGCCCTGTGCCCCGACGGCCGCCTACGCATCACGGACCGGCTCAAGGAGCTGATCAAGGTGCGAGCTTACCAGGTCGCCCCGGCCGAGCTCGAGGCCGTACTGTGCAGCAGCGAAGCCGTCGCCGACGCGGGCGTCATCGGCATATACGACAAGAGCGAGGCCACCGAGTGGCCCCGTGCCTTTGTCGTGCCGCGCGCCGGCCTGAAGCAGGCCTCGCCCGCCGACCTGGCTTCCCTGGCCGCCCAGCTCAAGACTCTGGTGGAGAAGCGCACCGCAAAGTACAAGTGGCTGATCGGCGGCATCGTTTTTGTCGAGCAGATCCCCAAGAGCCCGAGCGGCAAGATTCTGAGGCGCCTACTCAAGGACGGGGGGCCCGAGACCAAGGGCGTCGAGGTCAAGCTGTACGAGAAGAAGAAGCGGGATTCCAAGTTGTAGTTAGCCGGCGGTAGGGTTAGGATAAACTATCAGTACATAGACGCGGGTGCGTAATGTTTTTGTTGTATATATCACGATTTCTTTATAGCGTTAGTTATTAGTCTCTCTCGTTGGCCTGGCGACTATTGCTTCAACTTGACATCATCTCCATGAAATCGGTGTTTACCGCCTTGCCTCACTCGCGTCGGCGTGTTGCTGAGTACCCTATGCGGACAACCCGACGCGAACATACGTATGACGCATCTCGACGCATCGTCAAGATGCCGTTTCCACAATATTTACTATCTATCGTGTTGTTCAAGGCAAGAGCGCGCCCAGACGCGACAAGACAGCACATTGAGCAAAAAGAAGTGAGAAACCGAGTCATTTTATAGACAAGTGTACCTAACTCACTCCCTCCCCTTAGTAGTAGCCACCCTTGGGAGCAGGAGCGGTAGTCTGGACGGGGGCGCCCAAGTCTTGCTCACTCGGTGCCAGTACCGGCGCCAGGTGATAGTGGTCCTCGATGTCCACCGGCGTGACTTCAATCCTGCCGCGGCCCTTGGGCCCGTTTGCGCGCTTCCACGGTTTCCAGCCTGCACCCGCGGGTGGGCCGCCGCGGTAGTAGCCATTCACGGACATGGACGAGGCATCTGGGTCGCGCGTCATCCAAATGACCGAGGTCGACGTGGTCCAGGTTGAAGTCCAGGTCGCGTCAGAAGTCCTGGTTGAGTCGGAAATCATGGATGAGTCGGAAGTCCACGTCGAGTCAGGGGTCGGAGTCGGAGTCGACGAGGCCCAGGTCCCGGTATTGCCTGTCACCCACGTTCCGCTTGACCACGTACCTGTTGTCCACGTCTGGGTCCCCGTCATCCACGTGCCGATGGTCCAAGTAGTGGTCGACGACGTTGAGGTGGTGGACGTTGACCAGGGCACGACCAAGGGCGGCGGCAGAGGGTTGGGACGCGCAAAAATCTGCTCCCTGGGATTCACGCGCAAGTTGCGGGGCATCCGTCCGCCCTTGGAGCCGGTGTCGACAATGGGCACTGCCAGCCCAAAGACCGTAAAGACGGCGACGATCAAAAGAGAGACAATGCTGGAGCACTTCATCTTGACAGTTTCTGAGGTGGCAACGTTGAGGTCAAAGTGGAAGTGGAAGTAATATCAGATAGATGATGTGTGGGTCCAGAGGGAGACAAAGACGTAACGAACTGGAAGTTGAGGTTAGAAGTCGGAACAAGTTCGAGAACTGAGAAGACACGGTTAAGTACTTTAATCCATACACCGCGCTCCCTGCCATCACCCGGGAAACGCTGGCGAGTTCGCGTTTGGGGCGTTTGCATTGTTTGCAGAGGCAACCAGTTGTTGTCGAGCTGGTACAGACTGCATGCTACACTCATGGCGTGATGCAGATATGCATGCGAGATAGGAGTGCAACGTGCGCATTGGCGGTCGACGGGACGGGAGCTGAACTGTCCGTCCCGGTCCGGTGCGCATGCGGAGGGCACGAGACTCTGAGAGGTTGGTGTTGCCAGGTACTTGGGGAGGTTGTCGCGTCATGTGTGACCTGGAAACAACCGGAATCCAATACTTGGCCCGGCACCGAAGCCCAGCAGAACGGGGGGATTCCATTCGTAGCGCAATCAATAGTCGAGAGTCATGTTCGCATGTCGTGGCCAGGGGCAGTGTCCCTACAGTAGGTATGCTGGCTAGGAAGGAACACAAATACGATAATTCACTGGGAAGAGGAGGAACGGTTGATGGACTGGCCTCGAGTTTTGCTGTTGCGCTGGAGATCGTCGACTTTGACTTTCAAACCTGAAAATGACTCGGGACTCGGGACCCAAGGAGGGATGTGTCTGCCACTGCCCATTGCCATCCCCGCTAGCAGTCAGCAGCACGTGAAGTCGCTTCATTAATCAAAGTGTGGGCAGTCGGTGCCCTCGTCCCCCATCCTCCACCGTCAAGCTTCCGCCTTCCCCCCTTTTAGGGCTGGAGCCACGGGTCCATCACAGGAATTCGGAACTTAGTACGCGATAACAATGGAAGTTTCTTTTCCGTATCGACCCAACATGACCGACGAAACTGCTTCGGACACGGCCTCTCGACGTTTTTCGTGCCTGTCGTCCTCCCTGCCGTCCTCGAGGCTCGTGCCCACTTCAACTTGTCACCGCGATTCGTCGGAGGAGGATCCGACTTCTAATTCCGGCGCTTCAGCACCAATCACATCAGCTAGCATGAGGCCTGCTCTGTTGTCGGCCTCTCACATGCGGCCAGTTGCGGCACTGAGGCTGAGGCAAACCAACCCGAGATACTTGCCCTCGTGTCCAATGCCCAGCAACGGCTGACGCTAAGAATAGACACTTCTACCACGACCGTCCTCTCCCCGCCACCTCATCCACCACACCCCGACACACTTTATGAACAACAAGGCGGCCGCAGCGAAAGGCTCGCCCTCTTCCGCATCGCACCGTGTTGTTTGCTGTGCCTCTCCCATGACCCCGACGGCTGATACAGTGATACGGACTCCGAATAGAGCCAGGGCCAATGAGACTTCAACTTAGACTCACAATTCGAAGGCCGAGAGGACAAAGGATGCACAGCCCCTAGAGACAACTCAGACAAGAGATCGGATGCCACTTACGTAATGGAGGGTGTGCCTGGGGGTCGCATGGACAATCCATGGACAGTAGCATGCCCGTTGTCACTTGCCAATCAGTCCCCTTTCCGCGCCAACCTGCGCCCAAGTTTACAGGGCCGATTCAATCAGACGGAGACGGCGTGCCGGCTCTCTCTCCAGATTTCGGGACTGCAAAGGTTCCATGGTTGGCAAATATGTGCCGATGGAGGGGAAGGACACCACCAAACCCGGGCTGCCGCGAATACCCTCAACAGAACGCACTAGCGAGATACTTACGAGCGCAATCCGACCGACAGATTGGAATTGATGGGAGCACCCAGCATATCGGGCACCGCCTCGCCACCCTGTTTCTGTCTCGCCCAGATATCGTCCTCCACACCACTTGGTCTCATCCCCCGAATACGGGGCCTGATAGGGGCCCATCAAGGTGGCTTTCACTCGGTATGTCAGTGCCATGTGGCTGCGCTGCGCCCATCGTCCAGACAGAAAACTGAACTTGCTAGTAACCGGATTGGTTCCTGGCGCCGACTCAACTTGTACTGCCAAGACAACCAACATGTTGCGATCCGCGAAGGAGCCCGAGACCCTATCAAGAGGCGTTCAAGGCACGATGCTTCAGCCGTTGAAGCAAGATGGCAGTGTCCATCTCCCAAGCTATTCTTAGGACGTCTCTGAGTCCAGTCTTCTCGAGAGGCAAGGGCAACTTGGAAAAGTCTATAAAGCTCGGCATTCAGAGACCTGAGACTTGACATTCATCATGTTTCTTCTTTCATCCCAGCATCGGCCTTCCTTCCTCCTTTCAGCTCCTGGCCATCTTCAGGGCACTTGTCTCGAGAGGCATCACCTCTGAGTCGCGCCACGCATAATGCTTTACAGAACCCTTTTTCTTGCCCTCCTCCTCGGAGGAGCGGCAGCTACCCCCACGGACCGCAACAAGTGCGTCGACGGTGTCTGCGGAGGCGTATGTGGCGATGCGTAAGTTTCCACCTACCGCGCCGGACCCAAAGGGCCTCACTAACACTACTCAGCGTTGTCCAAGCCCCCTACGAGGAGTGCGACCTCGGCGCCAAGTTGAACGGTACACCTGGGTCCGGCTGCACTAGCGACTGCAAGAAGGTCCCCGTCTGCTTCTGTGGGGACGGCAAGGTCGATGAAGGAGAGGAATGCGACCTAGGAGACAAGAACGGTACACCTGGGTCCGGCTGCACCAGCGACTGCAAGAAGGTCCCCGTTTGCTTCTGTGGGGACGGCAAGGTCGATAAAGGAGAGGAATGCGACCTAGGAGACAAGAACGGTATACCGGGGTCCGGCTGCGATAAGAACTGCAAAAAGTGTGGCTTCTGTGGGGACGGCAAGGTGGACGCAGGAGAAGAATGTGATTTGGGCGACAAGAACGGCAAACCTGGGTCCAGCTGCGACGCGAGCTGTCGGAAATGTGGCTTCTGCGGCGACGGCAAGGTCGACGGTGGAGAGGAGTGTGACCTAGGCGACAAGAACGGTACACCTGGATCCGGCTGCTCTAAGGATTGCAAGAAGTGTGGCTTCTGCGGCGATGGGAAGGTCGACAACGGAGAAGAATGTGACCTGGGCGAAAAGAACGGCAAGCCTGGCTCTGGGTGCACCAACGACTGCAAGAAATGCGGATTCTGCGGCGACGGGAAGATTGATGACGGCGAGGAGTGCGATTTAGGCGAACAGAATGGCAAGCCTGGGTCTGGATGTGATAAGAACTGTAGGAAGTGTGCCTTTTGCGGCGATGGTAAGGTCGACGACGGCGAGGACTGCGACCTGGGTGATGCCAATGGCAAGCCAGGCTCTGGGTGCGACAAGAACTGCAAGAAATGCGGCTTCTGTGGCGACGGCAAGGTCGATGACACCGAAGAGTGCGATCTTGGTGATAAGAATGGCAAGCCAGACTCTGGCTGTTCTAGGGAGTGCAAGAAGGTCCCAGTTTGCGAGTGCGGCAACGGCAAGGTCGAAGATGGAGAGGAGTGCGATCTTGGCGAGCAGAACGGCAAGCCAAACTCTGGGTGCGACATAACCTGCAAGAAGATCCCCGTCTGCGAATGTGGCAACGGCAAGGTTGAAGATGGGGAGGAGTGCGATCTTGGGGATCAGAACGGCACGCCTGGGTCTGGGTGTGACAAGAACTGCAAGAAGATCCCCATTTGCGTCTGCGGCAACGGCAAGGTGGAAGATGGGGAGGAGTGCGATCTTGGGGATCAGAACGGCACGCCTGGCTCCGGTTGTTCCAAGGACTGTAAGAAGGTCCCCGTCTGCGTCTGCGGCAACGGCAAGGTGGAGGACGGCGAGGAATGCGACGCTGGCCCGGCCAACGGTGCCTATAACTCTGGGTGCACAAACGAGTGCAAGCTCTGCGGCTTCTGCGGCGATGGCAAGCTCGATGACGGGGAGGAGTGCGACCTAGGCTGGAAGCTAAACGGCACGCCCGGGGCAAAGTGCTCTACCAACTGCACCTTGAACAACATCCCTTGCGGTCAGTGCGGCGACGGGATCCTGCAACCCGGCGAGGAGTGCGACTTGGGCAACCAGAACGGCAAGGGCGGGTCGCGATGCGGCAAGGACTGCAAGTGGGTGGGCGGCTGTGACTGCGGCAACGGAGTCACCGAGTGGCCCGAGGAGTGCGACGACGGCGACCTCAACGGCACCCCCGGAAGTCAGTGCACTAAGGACTGCACGCTCAAGGAGGCCTGTGGCCGACCTCGCCCTCCAGTCTGCGGCAACGGCATCGTCGAATACCCGGACGAAGAGTGTGACCTAGGGTACATGAACGGGCAGTCGGGCAGCTCCTGCACGAGCGAGTGCAAAACGGTGAGGTGCCATGGCAAGAAATGCGGCGGCAAGCGGTGCGGCGATGGCAAGGTGGATGGCGACGAGGAGTGCGACGAAGGGCACCACAACGGCAAGGAGTACTCCAACTGCGATGCCAAGTGCAAGAAGGTTGTTCGAACTCAATGCGGCACGTGCAACCCGAATCCGTTCTTCAACCGGTGCACAATCACGACGTCCTGCATCGAGACCCCCGGCAAGAAGGACTTCTGCGCGTGCCGGGCTGGATACCGCGCCACCGGGCTGCTGCCGACGGACCAGCGGCAGTTCAGGCTCCAGTTCCCCGGGCAGGAGTACAGAGTGTTTGTAGCGCCGGGCGTCGACTGCGACACACTCTGCACGAATCCCTTCCCCGGGCCGGACTCGTGCCAGGAGGTGCCTGTGAGGGCGGACTGTTGAGTGGCTTCGCCGAACGGAGAGGTCAGTGGTGTTTGATGGCGGAGTGGCGAGGTTTGGCGTTTTCCCACTTTCTCTTTTCGTTTCTTAATCTCTCATTCATAGACCTGCTTTTGGCTTCTCTTGGTTGGTTGGGTTGGGGGTTGGGCAGTTCGGGACTTTGTGTTCACGACGCACGGTGTGGTGCGCAGTTGGGACTTGAGGTCTGGTGTTCTCTTTGCTATTCTTTGATATCGAGGCCCTCAGGGGCATAAACTACAAATAAGCCCGACTTGGATACCAATACATGATGATGTCGACTCTGGGTTTGTGGCGAGCTGACGGTGTCTGCTCTGAAATCCGGAAGCTGAATTCTGAATTAATTAGTCAGGGGCTGCTGGTGGCCGGAGCAACAGAAACAAACAGACGCCGAGGGTTGGGGTTGCTTATCAAGCCGGAGGAAACTTCGCGATGGGTTTGCAGGGATAAAATATTAATCGAGGACCCCGCCATCCCACCATCCCACCATCCGTCCCCTCCATCCATCCACTCCAAAGCGGCGACACACCGAGCGGTCCTGGTTTTGTGGCTCTGCGGTCTTGCGAGTTCTGCTATTCTACGCCAATCTCCTCCTCGACCCCGACGACAGAAAAAAAAAAAAAAAAAAGAGCCGTCCCAGCCTCCAACATGTCGTCGTCAAACCCCCACCGCAACCCCGAGGACGACGACTCGGAGCCCGAGATGATCGCCGAAGACGATGTCCAGGAGATTGTCGACGACGAAGATGCCGACGGCGATATGGCCATGGGCTCGGACGACGAGGGCGAGGAGCTCAACCTGCACAACGACAGCATCGCCTACTTCGACAGCCACAAGGACTCGGTCTTTGCCATCGCCCAGCACCCGCTGTACCCGCACCTGATTGCCTCGGGCGGCTCCGAGGGCGACGCCGATGATGCGCCAGGCAAGGGCTACGTGCTCAGCACCTCGGCCGCCGTCTCCCGCCCCGTGCTCCCGCCGAGCTACAACTCGGACCCCGACGCCTCGGCTCCCGCCCAGACAACCGAGCTGCAGCCCCTGTTCGCTATCGACGGCCATACCGACAGCATAAACGCCCTGACTTTCACCCTCCCGCGCGGCGACTTCCTCGTCAGCGGCGGCATGGACGGCCGCCTGCGCGTCTACGCCGTGGCCGCATCCCCGACCTCGGCCCGCTTCAAGTTCCTCGCCGAGTCACAAGAAACAGAGGAGGTCAACTGGCTCGCCCCGTGCCCGTCGCCCGACTATCCTAACACCTTTGCCCTCGGCGCGTCCGACGGCTCTGTCTGGGTTCTGACTATTGACGCCAAGGACCGCGCCAACCCGATCCAAATCGTCCAGACCTACTTCCTGCACACGGGCCCCTGCACCGCCGGCACCTGGACCCCCGACGGTCTCCTCCTCGCGACCGTCAGTGAGGACTCATCCCTGCACGTCTTTGACGTCTGGGGCGCCGCAGCCGCCGCCTCCCTCGTCACCGACAACGGCCAGACCGCCGTCTCCCTCACCGACGCCGACCAGCGTTTCGCCGTCGAAGGCGGCCTCTACTCGGTCGCCGTATCCCCGTCGGGCAGCTTTGTCGCCGTCGGCGGTGCTCACGGCGCCATCCGCATTGTTGGTCTCCCCCGCCTCTCTACCACCTCCCAACAACAAACGCAGCAACAACAACCCCGCCGCGGCGGCTTCGCCCCAACCTCAACAACATCAACCCAAGCGGGCACCGTCCTCGCCGCCCTAGCCGTCCAATCCGATTCCGTCGAGTCCCTCTCCTTTTCCCCCTCCCCCTCCAACCCGTTACTCGCCGCGGGCTCCGTGGACGGCAGCATCGCCGTCTTCGACCCGGCCCGCTCCTTCACGGTGCGCCGCCACCTCAAGGGCGCCCACGAGGGCGAGTCGGTCGTCAAAGTCGAGTTCGTCCGCGCCGCCGCCGCGTCTGCTGCCGCGGGATGGCTCCTCACGTCATGCGGCCTAGACGGAGTTGTTAGGCGGTGGGATCTGCGCGGCAGCGCCACAGCTGCGGGGTCTAATCCTGGTCCTGGCACTGGCAGTGCGAGCAGCGGACTGGTCAAGGAGTGGAGGGGTCATCGCGGCGGCGGGGAGGGCGGCGGCGTGCTCGGGTTTGTGCAAGGTGAGACGGGAGAGAGGGTAGTGACTGCGGGGGATGACGGCGTTGTCTTGGTTTTCGAGGCGTAAGAGGACGTATCTAAGAGCGGGTCTGGGCGGTCGCGTAAGATACGAGAGCGGTGTGTGTGTGTGTGTGCATGTGGCCGGCGTTTGGGAATAAAAAAGGGATTACAAACAAATCACTACCTTTGAGCCAACCTTTCAGATCTGCAGGACACGTGCACAAATAACTCGCATAACCATGCCCGTCGTGCTCTATGCTTTCTAAGCCCCGCCCATACTAGACCCGACTGTTGAACTCCGCCCTGCTAACCGGCCCAGATGCATCTACGTCCATCTATCATTTGTTGAAAAGCAATACGCTCGTGCTCCCGGTTCCCTTGGTTGAAACCCCTCTTTCCTCCCTAAATGGTTGAAGTCCAATCCGTATATGCGATGCTGGCTGGTTGGGTATCTGGGCTGTTGAACCCTGTTCAAGTTGTTGAAGAACGCCGTTTTCTCCCCCCTTGCGTAGCTGAAAATCCAAGATGCGCCGGTAAATTTCATTTCTTTGCTTGCTTTCAGGCCTAGACACCGCCCGTGGTGTCCTCGACAGGGGGGCAGGTGCAGAAGAGGTTGAGATCACCGTAAGCTATCAGTGCGTCAGTAGGCATGTTCGTTGGTCGAAAATACTGGGGGTGAGAGAACTCACTATCATCGACCCTTCCAACACTGGGCCAGAACTTCTTCTCCCTCAGCCACCCCAGCGGATACGCCGCCTTCTCCCGGGTATACGGCCTCTCCCACTTGGCCTCGCCGTCTCCGTCGATGATATCCGACATGGGATGTGGCGCCATCTTGAGCACATTCCCCTGCCTCGGCACCTTGCCCTCCTCAACCTCGCGGATCTCTTGGCGGATGCTGACCAGGGCCTCGACGAAGCGGTCCAGCTCCTCCTTGGACTCGGACTCGGTAGGCTCAATCATGAGCGTGTTGGCTACGGGCCAGCTCATGGTGGGCGCGTGGAAGCCGTAGTCCTGCAGGCGCTTGGCGATGTCAATGGCCTCGACGCCCGCCGTGTCGTGGAAGGGGCGCACGTCGAGTATGAACTCATGCGCGCACCGGCCGTGTGCGTTGGTGTACAGAATGGGGTAATGCGGCTTCAACTTGCTGAGCAGGTAGTTGGCGTTGAGAAGCGTGATTTGGGTTGCCTTCTTGAGACCCTCGCCGCCTGGGAACGTCTTTCGTTAGCTTATCTCTGAAGAAACGGTGGTTAGCAAAGCAGGGAACACATACCCATCAGGGCATTGTAAGCCCAGCTAATAGGCAGGATGCTGGCGCTGCCGTATGGGGCGCTGCTGACGGGGTGGTTCGGGTCGTCGACATCCGCCACAGCCTTGGTCGGGAGGTGCTCGACCAAGTGCTGCTTGACACAGATGGGCCCGACACCCGGGCCGCCACCGCCGTGCGGGATGCAGAAGGTCTTGTGCAGGTTCAAGTGGCACACGTCGGCGCCAATCTCACCCGGCGAGCAGAGCCCAATCTGGGCGTTCATGTTGGCGCCGTCCATGTACACCTGACCGCCGTGGGCGTGCACAATCTCGCACACCTTCTTGATCTGAGGCTCGAACACGCCAAAGGTGCTCGGGTACGTGATCATCATGGCGCCGATCTGGCTCGAGTGCTGTGCACACTTGGCCTCGAGGTCTGCCAGGTCCAGGTTGCCCGTCTTGGCGTCGCACTTGACGGGCAGCACACGCATTCCCGCCATGGCAGCCGACGCGGGGTTTGTGCCATGAGCGGAGACGGGAATGATGCAGAGGTCACGCTTGAGATCGCCCCTGCTCTCGTGGTACTTGCGGATGGCACGCAGACCGGCGAATTCACCCTGGGCGCCC
>FTEL01008763.1_pt1 | contig 10747 bp, 7 predicted proteins | sample 1658911 | NCBI WGS metagenome assembly FTEL01 (sample SAMEA3914869, study PRJEB12502) | metagenome | biome: forest; material: soil | place: USA | collected 2012-03-12 | depth 0.1 m
CCTCTCACCCCCGTTCAACATGCCCCTCCCCGACTAACCCCATCTCCGCAGCTGCATTCCGCGCCAAACTCCCCCCGCACATAACCTTCACCTTCCTCGACGCGCCCTTCCTCTGCGACGCCGCCCCCGGCACCGACATCCTCTTCACCCCTGGCACCGGCCACCGCGCGTGGTGGACGGGCGCGAGCGTCAACTCGATCCGCGGCGCGACCCGCCTGCTCGACGACCACCTCACGTCGGACGGGCCCTTCGACATGGTGATCGGTTTCTCGCAGGGGTGCTCGCTGATTGCGAGCTATCTGTTGTACCTGGCGAAGGATAACCAGCGCGCGCGGGTCCGGGTGAAGAACCAGCAGTTTCTGCAGCAGCAGGTTGAGCACGCGGGCGCGTGGGTGGAGAAGAAGCCCAAGTTTGGGGCCGCGGTGTTTGTGTGCGGCGGGGTGCCGCTGCCGGCGCTGGAGGATTTGGGGGTGGAGGTGAGCGACAAGGCGAGGGAGCTGAATGACCGGACGAGTAGGGGGTTGAAGAAGAAGGCGGGCGCGATTGTTGGGTTGGCGGGGAACTTGAATAAGATTCGCCCCGGGGTGGGGCTGTGGGATGACCTGGACGGGCTGGTGCATGATCCGGAGAAGATGCCGAGCGAGGAGGATGTGTTTGGGCTCGACTTTACGAGCATGCCGGAGCATGCGAGGATTCGGCTGCCGACGGTGCATATTTATGGGGCCAAGGACCCGAGGTGGCCAGCGAGTATGCAACTGGCGCACTTTTGTGAGGATCGGAGGGTGTATGACCATAGGGGTGGTCATGAGATTCCGAGGACGACAGAGGTGTCGAACAAGATTGCGGAGCTGGTGATGGAGCTCGTCGAGGAGTTGGAGAAGAAGAAGGAGGCTTAGTCGGGCCGTGGTGGGCGAGGAGGGAATAAGCGGATGGAGAGCTGAGGGAGAGGCATTTTGCTGTGGTTAGGAAACGGGATTGGAACTGGTTAGAGGAGGTAATAGACGGGAAGGGCGAGGGAGCAGGATGCTGGGGGGGGAAGTGCCGCTTTGCTTTTTCAGCATCATGCCTGGCTAGAAGACCAGAGCAATAGACTTTGAAATTCCGAGATCCTGCGATCGATCTGGGACTGGGTCTGATCAAGACTAATGTTGAAGTCCAGTGCTGCCGGAGACCAGTTAACGGCAATGGCTCTTGCGGGGAACCTCGAACATATGGATCAATTCTTGAATATGAACATACCCTATCAAACAAAATAAACACACTAATCCAACCCGCTTGCTGAGGGGTCGACCGCCCTCAATAACATCCCATACTCCTCTTATACCGATATGGTACACCACCTATACGTACTAATCCACCACACCTCAGTCGAAGCTGGACTTCACGTCAGTTGCCCTCCCTAGGCTGACCGTATCAAACTTCATATGGCACCGGATCCTTGAAGATCAGATGCGGCTTCCGCTTGGCCAGGTTCAGAATCGTCTCGGCAAACACCCCGTTGGCCCAGGCAAACCAACTACCTGTGAAGCGTGTGTCAGTTCAGAAGACGGGTAGCAGAGGTGAAACGGGAGGACAAGGCAATGGGGAAATTAGAGTCCGAGAAATGGGGAGGAGAGACATACGTGTGTACGCAGTGGGAAAGTTGACGTTCACACTCTCGTGTATCAACCCCAGCTTGCTGGACCTGAGCACCAAATCCAGGCATCCCATGATCTCGGCGTCGTCCTCAGACGTCTGCGCCTGGACCAACAGGCTCATGGGCCAGGCATTCTCGAGGCCGATGTGCGGTCCTGTATCACAACACCCATCAAGTCAGTCAACTGCTCATCACCAGAGGCCATCAAACAGAGTGTGAAGAACTGACCGCCAATCCCTTTAAACATGCCCCCCGTCAAATAATACGGATTCCCCGCCTTCTCCAGCAGCATCCTCCTCGTATTCCGATACACCTCATCATCCGCCTTGACGAAACCCATCAGCGGCAGCGCCAGCAGACTCGGGTAGTTCGCGTCGTCCATCATCAGCGTGCTGCCAAACCCGTCCACCTCGTACGCAAACACCTTTCCGTAGCGCTTGTGCTCGACGACACCGTGCTCCCAGATGCCCCCCCGGATGCGGCTGCTCCACTCCCCCAGCGTGCGCGCGAGGTCCGCGTCGGTGCTGCGGCCCGTGGACTTGAGGATGGCCGCGGTGCGCCCCAGTTCGACGGACATCTGCGCGTTGGCGGGGATGAAGAAGCCAAAGATGCTCGCGTCGTCGCTGGGGCGGAAGGCGGAGCGGACGAGCCCCGTTCCGTTGGCGAGCGGGTTGCCGATGCCGCCGAGGTTGAGCGTCTCTGTGCCCGTGGTGGTGTGGCGCTGGAAGGTGTACTCGTTGCGCTGGTAGTCGCCCGTAGCCGGGTCAAAGGTGGGGCGGCTCTGGGCCTCGAGCACGGCCAGCAGCCGGTCGACGGCCTTGTACCAGCGGGGGTTGAGGAAGTCGGTGTTGGCGGTGCGGCGGTGGAACTCGTTGGCCAGGGCGAGGAAGTGCGCGAGCGAGTCGAGCTCGTACTTGCACTCGAAGACCACGCCGGGCTCGTAGACCGGGTGGACCGCGTCGTCCTGGCCGTTATAGCTGACCGGGAGCCCCGAGATGGGGGGTGGCTGGAAGGCGTTGCAGTAGGGCGACTGGATGACGTACTCGCTCTGGGTGTTGATGGCGCCGCGGATCAGGGTGTGGATGGCCGAGTCCTTGACGGCCAGCGCCTGGTACGGCTTCAGCTGGTTGGTGCTGTCCCGCAGCCACTCGGCCAGGATGTCGCCCGTGATGACGAAGGACTGCGGGCCTTCCCACTCGCCCTTGTCGAGCCAGGAGTCGCGCTCCCGGCGGCGGCGCAGCTTCTGCTTGATCAAGTCGTTGTTGCCGTCGGTGTGGAACCTGATGGTGGTGTCGGTGGTGGAGGGGAAGGCGTTCTCAAACAGGCGGGCCAGGTCCGGGTCCTTCATGCGCGACGTCATGTCGCTGATGACCTTCTCGATGGCGTCCGAGTGGAAGGTCCGGCAGCGCGGGTCGGGCCGCTGGAACGGGAGCTCGAGGGGCCCTTTGCTGTACGGGGGGCTGAAGGGGTGTCAGGGGCAGGCGGAGTGACTGGTATGTGGAAAATACTCACTGGCGAAAAGTAGCATAGAGGGCGTAGTCTGGGCAGGCCGCTGGGTTAAAGGGCCTTTGGTTCCCATCCCCTCCTTGTGCTGTTGCCGCTGGTGCCAGCAGCGACACAAGGAGCGAGCACCACCACAGGCGACTCATTGTAGCTTCTTGACCGTTGGCTGGTCCAAAGCGAAGCGGATTGTGTATGCGTGTCCTCTGGGTACCCTGACGGCCGTGATGGTCAAATCAATGAATCAACACACAGCGCGCCCCCTCACCAACTCAGCCCCATCCTGTGTCGAGGGCTTCGCGGTGGGTATCGAGGATGTGAGAGCTCAACTCGCGCGAGACACACTAAACGAGAGACAGCGATTGAAGTGGGAGAGCGAGCCCTGTCGAACTGAGTGGATGAATGAAGATGAACGAAAGAGTGAGCATCCGAACAAACTGACGTTGGCCGCAAGCGCAAACAGCGGCAGATAAGATTGGCGCTGCTGGCGTGCCGCTTGGCGCCAGAAGCCGGCTTGGCGCGGGGCAGGCGAGCCACAGTGGTTGGTTACAGGGACAGGGGGGTTGAAGATCAGCATGGCATTCTGAAATGCAAGGGGTCTTGACATGGCATTCACATGGTAATGTCTGGATTTGGAAGTACAGCAGGCGTCTGGATGACGGGTTGGAAAATATCATGGCCGGTTTCCAGTTTCATCATTGAGAGTCAAAGTTGAACGGGTATATACCTATTCGTTATCTGTCTTCTCTCTGCCCTCTCCCTGGGGCACGCTGGAGGGTGGATTTTGTGATGGCCCCTTCTAGCATTCCCCCAAGCATGACGAATCTGTCTGCTCACTTCTTGGAGAAGAAGGACATAATACTGCCTTGTCCCTTTGGGCCGCCCTTCTTGGCTTTGGCAGTTTGTGTCGACGGCGCCGAGCTCGTCGTCGAGCTCGTCGTCTTGGGCTTGGTCGGCGGGGGAGGTTCGTCCTCAGAGAAGGACTCCCAGCCTGCCTCTTGGATCGTGACTGCAGCAACATGGTTAGTCTTGTCCAAGAGAGTAGAACGCCCGGTATTCCAGGCCACCTACCAAGATATCCCTGGTCGTCCATAATCTGCTTCTTGCGCATGACCCGTCTCCTACCGCGCCGCCGGCCGTTGGCAGAGGCCGTCACAACCTCGGCCTCCTCCTCTTTAGCCGGCTCCGGCACGGGAGCTTCTTCCTCCATCGGCTCTTCGGCGGGCGACTCGGCCTTCTCCTCTTCCTCCTCTTCCTCGTCGTCCTCTTCCATCATGCGCCGGAGCTCCTCTTCGCGCTGCTTCTTGCTCTTGAAGCCCGAGGAGCTACGAGGCTTCGGCTGCGGCAGCTCGTCGTCGTCCTCGCCATCGTCGGACATTGGCTGCATGCTCGTATCCTCAGCGGCGGCCTCTGGTTCCTTCTTCGGCTTCGCCGGCTTGCTCGCAGCTTTGGAGAAGGCCTGCATGATGCCAGAATTGGCACCCCGCTTCGGGGCCGGTGCGGCTTTCTTGACCGTGTCTGAGGCGGCCTTCTGAGCCGTCTCCTGAACGGGCTGAGCAGACTTCGGCTCCTCTTTGACTTTGGCAGATGCCGCGGGCGGTGCAGGCTTCGAGAATGCGGGTTTCGCTTGGGGCTTTGATGTGGCGGTAGCGGCAGCCGTAGCAGCCTTTAGGCCAGCGCCTTGCCGCTCTCTACGGCGCACTCTGGGGTTGCTGATAGGGGCGAGGCTCTTTTGATCGTCGCCAGAGCCAAGGGCGAGCACCTGGCTGACGGCATCGGCAAGCAGCGCCATGTCCTGTCACGGGTCAGCCAGAGGATACTGGGGCCAACGATAGAGGATGTCCAACCTTCGTCGGGTGGGGTCCGATGCTGTAGACATGAATCGAAGTCACTTCCTCGTAGCCCGAAAGCGTTTCTTGGGTCCAGTTAGCAAAAGTCACTCAAGTCATTTGTCGGCAATGAGGACAACAACTCACCTTCGAGCCGCTCCTCCGGGACCAGGCTCAGGGCGGAGGAGGGGATGACTTCTGCCAGCGATCCAGCTTCGGGCGGGGAGCTTCCCATCTCGACGTCGCCATCGGCACCATTCCTCGGCCCATCGCTGCTCTTCTTGGTTCCATTAATCAGGTAGGTGGCGTGTACGGCACCGGGGCGCTTGGCATTCTGGCTCCTGTGGAATTCATAGAGCATCCTGCGTCGTGTCAGCTTCTGGTCCAGTCTTCATCAAATATGAGAAGATAACCGTACTGCTTTGCTGTATTGACGTGAACTTGCACCTCTCGGCTAAGCTGGCGATATGTGACCTGAGAAGCACGCGCGGAGTCAGTCGTGATATAACCCCCAGTCAAATGTGAACAGCGGATTGTTCATACCACCTTGTCCTCCGTGAGAACACTCTCAGCCAAGAACTTGTTGTAGCTCTCCATGGTGGATGGCGATATTGTTCCGGACTGGAAGCAAGCCGGATCTCAGCTGTTTGGGCCAGGATGTGATTCCCGGGTTTGAGGCTGAATCTGGAGCTGGAGCCTGGGAGAAGGCGGATGGGCATGAGATGGAAATCAGACAGGAACGAGCTGCTGGTCGCGACGCGATTCGGGTGCGCGAAGTCACGTTCTTGCCAATAAAATCCCTGCAGCTGCGGATCTGTCCAGCACAACGGCTCGCAACCCCTGGACATTCGCTGGGCCTCCCCCTGTCCAGACCCTGGCCGCGTCCTCGCCCAGTGATTCGCCCGCTGGGAAATGGGACTGGGGGAGCTTGCAGGGAACATGGAGCTCTCAAGGTGCTTCTTCTTTTTCCAGGCCTGCCACTGCCGCCCTCGCCCTCGCCCTCAGACGACGCCAGCGCGCGGCGTGTCCACAAGGGTTCTTCTCTTCAACATCATCTTCAATCCGCGTCATCCACCCCCTCCTCGAACACCTGGCTGCGCCATGACTCGCCAGATCCCGTCGTTTTGTCTATTTATTACTTCAGCTTGAGTCTGTGGCCGCTCTGCCACCAGCATTTCATTGATTGCCCTTCACCTTCCGAGTACATACCACAACCAACCCACCAACGCCGAGTCTCGCAAGTCGCATCGCGCAGACTGCCACCATGGCCGGCTCGCCGCGGTTTCGCTTCCTGGCGATTGCCCTGGTCTTCCACTTCGTGTACATATTTTCCATCTTCGACATATACTTCGTCAGCCCCATTGTCTCGGGCATGCGCCTGTTCCAAGTAGAGCGTCCGCCGTCAACCCCAGCACCTGCAGATCGTTTGGTGTTGTTCGTAGGTCCGTGAGACAGATGCCCCTGATGCCCTCACAAATCCACCACATCCGTCCATATGCTGATGATGGCTCCTTGTGCAGGAGACGGATTGCGAGCCGATAAAGCCCTCCAATTCCACCCCGAGCCCTACCCCGAGTCCGATGACGACCTTGTCCCGCGCTCCCTCGCCCCCTTTTTGCGTTCCAAGATCCTCGAAGAAGGCACCTTTGGTGTCTCCCATACCCGTGTCCCGACCGAATCGCGGCCCGGTCATGTCGCCCTTATTGCCGGCCTCTACGAGGATGTCTCGGCCGTCACCACCGGCTGGAAGATGAACCCTGTCAACTTCGACAGCCTGTTCAACCGCAGCCGCCACACCTGGAGCTGGGGCAGCCCCGACATCCTGCCCATGTTCCAGCACGGCGCCACCCCGGGCAAGGTGGATGCCTACGCCTACGGCCATGAGCTTGAGGATTTCTCTGCGGACGCTCTGGTGCTGGATCTCTGGGTGTTCGACCATGTCAAAGAGTTCTTTGCAAAGGCCAAGACCGACAAGGCGCTCAACGACGCCCTGAGGCAGGACAAGATTGTCTTTTTCCTCCACCTTCTCGGACTGGACACCACCGGGCACTCTTACCGGCCGTATTCCAAGGAGTACCTGCACAACATCAAGGTGGTCGACACCGGGGTGCGCGAGGTTGCCGAGCTGATCAACGACTTTTACAACGACGACCGGACTGCCTTCGTGTTCACCGCCGACCACGGCATGAGTGACTGGGGCAGCCATGGAGACGGCCACCCCAACAACACCCGCACCCCCTTGATCGCCTGGGGTTCCGGCGTCGCGAAGCCCCAGCTTTACCCGGGGGAGATCGCGCCAGGACATGACGAGTACTCGTCGGACTGGCACCTCGACGAAGTTAGGAGGCACGATGTCGCGCAGGCCGATGTTGCCGCCCTCATGGCCTATCTCGTCGGCACCGAGTTCCCGGCGAACTCGGTTGGCGAGCTGCCCCTGTCCTTCCTGACGGCCGATCTCAAGCAGAAGGCTGAGGCCTCGCTGGTCAACGCCCAGGGAATCCTCGAACAGTATCGCGTCAAGGAGGAGACCAAGAAGGCCACAGAGCTGAACTACCGGCCCTACAAGTTCCTGAGCGACGAAGGTATGGAGCCCGAAAGCCGCGTGGCTCAAATCCACCAGCTCATCGAGTCCGGGCGGTACGAGGAGGCCATTGAGGAATCGGCCGCGCTTCTCAAGGTCGGTCTTGGCGGGCTCCGGTACCTGCAGACCTACGACTGGCTGTTCCTGAGAGCCCTGATCACCGCGGGGTATCTGGGCTGGGTGGCATATGCGCTGGCTACCGTGGTCGACCTCCACGTGCTGCACAGGCGTTTCCAGCCCTCGCGGACGCTTGGCGGCGCACTGGTTGCTTCTGCTGTCTTGACGGCGCTGTATGCCTCCTTCGTGATTTCCGAGTCCCCCCTGACGTACTACGCATACGCCTTCTTCCCCGTCTTTTTCTGGGAAGAGGTGTATGCGCGGCGGGAGAGCCTGGTCGCCGGGCGAAAGGAACTGTTTGCCCATGTCAAGTCAGGGGGCAGCTTCGCCTCGCTGGTCTTCAACGGCGCCATCTATGTCGGCATCATCGAGTCAATGGTAGGTTTACCCAACCCCTGAACCGCTGTATGCGTGTGCTCACACCCCGCTAGGCTCTTGGCTACATCCATCGCGAGATCCTGACCGTCCTATTCGTCATTGGCGCCTTCTGGCCCGTTGCTTACGGCTTCTCGTTCCTCCAACAACACGCCGCCTTGTCTGTCACATGGTTCCTCTCCTGCCTGGCCATGAGCACCTTCACGCTGCTCCCAGCCATGAAGACCGAGGATGTGAATTTGATGTTCGTTTCCCCCTTGAAACAACGGTCTCATGACACACGCTAATGACTTCTTGGATCGATCTGCAGCATGGTTGGGGGTGCACTGATGGTGGTTGTCGGCATCCTGTACCTCGTACTCGAGGACTTTGTGCTGGCAGACTTTACGTGGTCAGAGAAGCCCAAGACCCCGAACAACCATGTCTCGCGGGTCCTGGTGGGCATCCAGATCGGCCTGACCATCCTCTCCATGGTCATCACCCGGTCTAGCGCGCTGTCCCTGCAGGCCAAGCAGGGCCTGCCCCCCGGAAACCAGCTGATGGGCTGGATCGTGCTTGGTAAGTCGTCCTCCCCGCTGCCGTCGGATGCCGGCAGCATCGCAAATTTAGCACGGACGAACCCCACTAAAGTCTGCGCAGTCGCATCGTTCCTGATGCCCCTGGCCTACCGCCTCCAACCCAACAACCACTACATGCACCGCATCCTGGTCATCTTCCTCACCTGCGCGCCTACCTTTGTCATCCTGACCATCTCGTACGAAGGGCTGTTCTACCTGGCCTTCTCGGCGATCCTGGTCAGCTGGGTGCGGCTCGAGCACGCCATCTTCCAGTTTGCGCCCCCGCGCAGGCCGTCCTCGTCGTCGTCCCAAACGAACGGCGCTGCAGGGGGAGTAACCACCACCACCACCAATGGCTCCGCCCCCGCGAAGCAACAAGACTCCCAACCCCTCCTCGAAAACGCCCAAACCCTCCCCTCCCCCTTCCGCCCCCTGACCCTCCACGACGCGCGCGTAGCGCTCTTCTTCTTCGTGCTCCTCCAGGCCGCCTTCTTCTCCACGGGCAACGTCGCGTCGGTGTCGTCCTTCAGCCTGGAGAGCGTCTGCCGGCTGGTGCCCGTGTTCGACCCCTTCTCGCAGGGCGCGATGCTGATTTTGAAGTTGATGATCCCGTTCGTGCTGGTGTCGGCGAACCTGGGGATCCTGAACAAGAGACTGGGCGTGGCGCCGTCGGCGCTGTTTATGGTGGTTATGGCGGTGAGTGATGTGTTGACGCTGTATTTCTTTTGGGTGGTCAAGGATGAGGGGTCGTGGTTGGAGATTGGGTCGACGATTAGTCACTTTATTATTGCGAGCTTGTTGTGTATTTTTGTGGCGGCGCTCGAGGGGGTGAGCGCGATGTTTATTGCTGGGGTGGAGGTTGGGGGGGTTGTGGCGAGGGTGGTTGGGAAGGGGGAGGTCGCGGAGGTGTTGCTCGAGAGGGCGAACGAGGCGGTTGAGCATCTGCCACCCGCCGCTGGTGAGGATGGGAAATAGGGGGGAGACAAGGGGGAGAGATGGAAGGATGAGTGGGGGGCTGGCTGGCTGGTTGGTTGTGTGTCTGTGTCTGTGTCTGAGTGTCTGAGTGTCTCTGTCTGTACACAAATAGCCCATGCATGTGTGTGGGATGTCGGGGAGGGGGGGCGGCAAGGATCCGGGGAGAAAAAAGCATATAAAAAGGAGTTTTGGTTAGAACTGTTGATGATAAAAGTATCTAAATCCGGGATCCAATCTGGTTGCGACGTCTTGTCGACGTTTCCGAGCGGAGAAGCAGGCAGTTCCCAACAAAACGACCCTGTGCCACACTGACACTTTTTGTGTTGTGTGTGTTTCTGCATGAGCTTTCTCTCGTATTCCGCCGAGTCTGGTTTTGTTTCAGCCACGCGGGAACCTGATATATTTTGGGACTGAGCTAGACTTGGTTTGTTGTGGCCTTGCTTGGGGGGGACGAAACGGCGCGGGTGCTAGTTTTCTCGAGATTTGTTCAGGGCAGGGCAGGGCAGGGCAGAGGGCATCTTCACATGTCAGGATCCGTTGGTTCGCGTCGCCGTTCCACCGAGGACGGGCTCACCCACCAACGGCGCCCCGCCCTCCTGCTCCCCTGTCCTACCTGGGATTTTTGACAGTGCAGGTGCGTGCAGCAAGCAGCGCAACTTCAGATCGCTGTGCTTGGAAGCTAGCTGCTGCCAGGAACCGACGTGGACGGACGGTCAGACAGACAGACGGCCGGGGGTGAGCAGGGCGGCGGCTTGCTTGATTCATGCGACTCGGACACGCCGTTCCGCGTCACGTCCGTGAGCCAACGCGTATGTCCTACGAGACAGGGCCGTGTCTTGGGTTCTTCTCGAACACACGCGACCCCTCGGACTCGAATGTTCCACGAGGGGCAGGCAGGGCATAACGGTGAGCATGTGAGAGAGGGGAAGAGGGATCGTTGGTGGTGGTGTGTGTTGAACGGAACGGGTGGATGGATGGTGGGTGGGCAAAGAAACAAAAACCAGACCAGACCACACCAGGTCCCGCATCACACGTGGTGGGCTGGGGGGGTGCCAGAGTCGCATCGGGACGGCGACGCCTGATCGGCCGGGCCCCCCTGGAGGCTCCCTGGGATTTGCATTTGCCTGCCAGTGACACTGCTGCAGTAGCTCGGAGACCGGGTTGGGGCGGAGGAAGG
>FTEL01008959.1_pt1 | contig 10747 bp, 12 predicted proteins | sample 1658911 | NCBI WGS metagenome assembly FTEL01 (sample SAMEA3914869, study PRJEB12502) | metagenome | biome: forest; material: soil | place: USA | collected 2012-03-12 | depth 0.1 m
GTTTGGGGTCCATCGGCGGCGGTCTGGTCGGGGGGTAGGTAGACTCCCGGGACGGTGACGGCCAGGGAGCCGTTCTGGTGCTGGTAGAAGACGGTGTAGCCGGCCTGGGCGGCGGCGATGCGGGAGAAGGTTAGGGAGAGGGGCGCGACAGCGAGGTAGGTAGAGGGGAGGGGGGCGGTAGCGTTGAGTTTGGACTCGGGCTAGGCGCTGCCGGAGGGGATAAAGTCTGTGCCGAGGTCGTTGCGGACGGAGATGAGAGAGCCGGAGGGGTTTTGGTAGATCAGCTAGGGCCAGTAGGCGGTTAGGCTGCTGTTGGCGGCGGTAGTAGTAGAGGAGACGCTGCTGATACTGTCTTCGTTGATGGGGTGTGGGTGCGCTTCGTTGAGGTTGACGCCGAGGATGCGGTTGGAGGTGCTGCGGTACGAGGCGATGTAGAACATTTCGATTTGGGTCTAGGGGGGGGGGTATCAGTGGTGCCGTGCGAACGCAGAGGGAGGGAAGGGGTCGGTAGAGAAAAGGAAACGAACCCCAAACTCGTTGTCCCCACCCCAGATGATGGTCGATGCCGCTAGCGCCGTCTCAGCATAGCCCTTCGTACCAAGGTTAACGGGGGCCTGCCAGCACGTCGTGTTGTCGATGCCCGCCCGGGGCGTGCCGCTGTCGCATTTGGAATACCACAGGCTGTCGTTCTGGTCCTGGTAGATAAGATACGTCACGAGGCTTCGGTCGGGCTTGCGCAAGCCCGTGATGCTCAACTTGGAGCCCTGACGGATAGTCTGAGGCGGACCGGGCGAAATCGTGGCGTTGTTTGAGGAATTGTTATTTCCCGAGTCCCCTCCGCGTTTGGTCCCAAGAACACCACCCAACACGGCAGCAATAATGACGACGATAGCGACGGCGGCGCCGACAACGATCCAGAACCGCCTGCTCCGCCCTCCTTGAGCTGGCGGTGCTGGCTCGTGCAGTGGTTGAAGTCCAGTTGGCACAGTTGACGAGAAGTCTTTAGGGTATTGTGTGGGGATATACTCCTTGCCTCCGGCGGCATTCTGGTCGGCGCGGACCTCGGGGAGGAACTCGCTCTGGTCCGGGACGACAGCCTCGAGGCCGGGCTGCTGGGTCACGTCGAACGCTGGTTGCCCGTCGGGGTGATGAGCTTGGTCACGAGAATCCATCGAAGGGACCGTCGGGATAGGATTTCGGCCGTAGTGCGTTGACGGAGAGTGCTTGGGAGTTCCTGCAAGTTGGAGTGAGAAGGATGAGAATCGGAGGAGGAGAGAGGAGGGAAGATGGCCGACCCGGTCTTGGTTCAGGCCATGAGAGCCGCACCCGACCGGGGACTGTCAGGCGGCTGAAAAGCTTCGCCAACGCCCACAACAAGGGGCGATCCTCCAGGAGCCCGGGAGTGTGGTCAGCCCCGGATGGTGTGGGACAGCCATGACTGTTTCTGGCATCCTATATGGTCTGTTCGGACTGAGCAGCACTAATTTTGACTAGGCGGCACACATACTCACCCTCAAGCATATGCAGAACCTTGCAGAAACAGAGCCTTGCGGCAAGAGAGCCTCAAAGAAGAAGAACTGTGCAGCGGATGAAGGATGATCGGCGGTCAGCCAGACCCGATTGGGCGGCAGCCTTCTCCTGGTACAACCCCTAATTACCCCCTCAACAGGGTCATACATCTCCAGGGGCTACATCTGCCTCCACCTCCGCCCTTAAGGTCACCACGGAGATGTTCCTCTCTTGGAACCCTAACATCATTGGCCCCTGCGAGAACGTGATCGCCGGCCAACACGTGTGCGCTAGCAACCCTGGCGGGTCGTACTAGCCGCCGGCGCTCGCGCCCCCGGATGTCGGCGCGGGAGGCCAGGAGCGCAGCGGGCCGGGCGGCCCCGGCGGCGGAGGCACGGCGCTGCCTCTGACGAGCAGCAGCAGCAGCAGCAGCAGCAGCAGCAATATCGCGGCGCCGTGCTCCACTCAGACACGCATCACATCCTCGTGCAACAGGTTCGCCATGGCCGTTAGCGGCGACGCCTGCGCTACCTTCGCCAGCAACAACGGCATCACGCCGGCGCAGCTATACGCCTGGAACTCGGTGCTGGGCGCCAACGGCGCGTACTGCGCAAGTTCCTTCTGGGCGGAGGAGTACTACTGCGTTGGCGTCTCGAGCGGCAGCAGCACGACGACAATAACTCCCGGCACTAGCACAGCGGTGACGGCGCCCGGCCCGACGCAGACGGGCATCACGTCGTCGTGCAACAAGTACGCCATGGCGGCGAGCGGCGACACGTGCGCCGCGTTCGCGAGCGCCCACGGCATCACCGCGGCGCAGCTGTATGCGTGGAACACGGTGCTGGGGACGAACGGGCGAACTGCGGGACGTCGTTCTAGGCAGAGGAGTATTATTGTATGGGAGGTGAGTAGTACGGCCGCTAAGCTGCGCAGGGAAGAGATGGGAGAGGGGGGTAATGTAGTGGTAGTGGAGAAGCCAGCCCACAGGAGGTATATTCGCGGGGTTGAGTGAGGGTATTGATAGTCTCTCCATCGATGTCTATACGTAAGAACCGGTATTACCATGGGAACAAACAAAGTATTTTAGTGGTTATATGTACGTAGCAGACCCCCCTCAACCTTCGCAACAAGCGTTCACCATCGCACGGCCGCGGCGTCCCAAGCCGTCATAGCCTCCCTGCACTGCTCCTTGCGGAAATTGCTGGTCCCCCATCCGTGATCGCGGTAAATCTTGCGCGCCTCCTCCTGATCGGGATCGCCAGGGTTGAAAGGCGTCCTGATTTTGGCAGCCCACCCCATGCGACCGGGAACGGCCACCCAGCAGAGAGAGCGTAGCTTCTCGGACCAGTCGGCGAGCATCTCGACAAGTGGTCGCTTCTCGAGCTTTGTCCAGATCAGGCCCGCGCTGATCTCCTCGTCCGACACCGGAGGATCCGGACCGCCTAGCGGGCTATAGTCTATAGCCAGGCCTAAACCGTTGTCAGGAAGTGTCGGCTACGGAACATAAACGTTCAGATCTGAAATGCAACTACACGTACCAGTGTCTACGTCGAGTAGCACGTATCGGCCATAGTTGGAGCCTTGGGTGAGGGAGACGACGTTGCTCGGCAGTACTTGGGCGACTGGCTCCAGGGGAGACTGCTTCAACGACCCATCTCGCTCGAGGTATTTGTAAACGCTCTCGCTTCGCCAGTCGATCGGAAGCGTCTCATAGTTCACCTCAAACTTTTGCGTCGTTATGTAAGGGATATAGCACAGGAGGTCGACGACAGCCTCCGACTTGCCCAGCCGGCCAAACTTGGCCCTGTCTTCCTCCGGCCAGCCGCCGGGTGGCGGTAGTGCGATAGCATCCTCGGGTAGGTGTGGCAGCTCGGTCAGGCGCCTATAGTAAGCAAGGAGGGCGGCAGCGATTGCGTCCCGATGTAGAGAGGTCAATGCGCTAGAGTCTAACGATACCATTGTTTGTATCCGATGCGTAAAAGAGCTTTGATATGTATGTACAGGTGGATATATAGCGCGTGTAATATGTAGAATGGATTTATGAGAATGGAAGATGACATACATAATGACACGTTTCAAACCTCGGCTAGTTTTCTCCACGCTCCACATTGAGACGAATTAGGGTGGAAAGGCTGTGAGCGGCAGATTCTGCTTACCATTCACGAGAATCCCCGGGGATAATAAAAACCTACTGCAGACGAAACGGAGTCTTGAAACAGAAACTAACCCTCCCACTTTGCGGGCCGCTCCAGGCCCGATTCATCAGTTGATAGCAGTCCACCGTCCACCCTAGACATGCTCGCGGTAAACAAGACTATGTACCTTATTGTCCCCTACACTCACTTCATCCATGACCAGATCATCCGGCTGTCCCCTCTTAAAGTAGTCATGCCCATGTTGACGGTACGCCCGCTCCATGTCCCAGTTGAATGGCTTGTTGGTAGAGAAGAGGGCATCAATCGACTCGAGCGATCGACCGGCCGTCTCGGGGTAAACTATTGATCCGACATGATTAGAATCCTCGTCCGCTATGACTTTTGTTCAGGAAAGCCCACTTACACAAGTAAACAATCGGTATCCATAACAAATTCAGCCCGGCAAAGAGAAAGTAAGTCCTGTTCTCCAGCTTGTCGAACATGATAGGGTTGACCAGTACTGTCCAACCGACGCCGATGGCCCAGCCGGTGATGCCAAAGCCGTTACCCTGGGCGCGCATGTCCGACGACCAGATCTCCGTCGGCACCAGGAAGGCCACAGTACCCCAGGTGGCAGCGTAGCAAATGTTGAAGAGGAAGAGCATGGCGACGGCCGCGGGAGCAAAGGAGGAAGAGCGGCCGGGGTGGGCGCGGGAAGCCTCGTAGACGCTCGCGGCGACCAAGTTGATAATGAAGAGGCCGAACGCGCCGCCCATGAGGCAAGCACGGCGACCGAGTCGGTCGACGATCTGTGCGCTGATAATTGTGCCGATGATGCCCACAGTGCTGAGTCCACCGGCCAGGCCGTTCTGTGTCAGCTCACTGTACCCGGCGGCGGAGAGTAAAACGGGCGAGTAGGCCGTCACCGCCGTGATGCCGGTCCAAGAGGCCATGATCTGCAGCCACATGCAGAGCCATGCCCTGCGGCCCAAGTGATGGCCAGGCTTGCCGCCGCGACCAGCAAGGATCTTGGCAAACTGCATAGGCGAACTCTTCTGGCTGTCTTTGGCAACGGCGGCGATCTCGAGAAACTCCTGCTCCACTTCCGGGCCGTTATTGCCACGAACATGCTCGAGCACCTCGCGTGCGTCGTCTGGCCGGCCAGCAGACGCCAGGTAGCGAGGACTGTCCGGGAGGAGCTTGATGCCGCAAAGGAGGAGGAGAGCAGGGAAGCACTGAAACGCGAGGAGAAAGCGCCAGCGCACGTCCGAGTATCCGTGGTCGACGAAAGACAGGCCGAACGAGATCCAATAAGCCACCGCGATGCCCAGGTAGTTGGCGATGAAAACGTATCCGAGGAATCCGCCTCTGTGTGATGCCGTTGACGTCTCAGAGACAAGCACGGGGGTGATGCCGGTCAACGCGCCGGTGCCAATGCCCGTGATGACACGCGCTACCAGGATGAAGTCGCTCGACTGGGTGGCTGCCTGAAGCGCGCCACCAATGAGGGCAAAGATGGCTGCGAAGAAGAGACTGGCGAGACTGTCAGCTATCGTCGAGAGTGCCCAAATATCTCCAAGGATGAAAGGAACAGAAGATTACTCACCCATTGATCCGCCCTATCCTGTCCGCGGCCCACCCTCCAGCGAAGCATCCAAAGATACAGCCAAGGTAGTACACCGACACGATACCGCCTTGATGAACAGTGTCTGTGACGGTGCCATCCGGCAGGCCGATCCCGACCTCGGTGACATATCGAGGAGAAGAGTTCACTCCTCCCATAACACCTTGATCATATCCCTCGAAGAAAATACTGATAAGGGAGAAGGTCTGGATGGCAATGTTGAGCTGTCTCGGAGATAGCTTCTTCCACAGTGTGGTGTAACCCATGGTGGCAGTGGTTTGAAGTAACAACAAAGAGTCTGCTTGTCGGTGTGTCGATGAGGATGCGGTTCTCTTCTGCTGAGCATGGCGATCAGCCGCGGTTTATGTATCCCACGCTCAGAGAATCGTTCGTCTGTTGGACAAGGAGCTGAGGTCCTCCAGATCCGGCAACATGGAGCGCTAAAGCAAGAGACATATCTGACATTAGCCAACCCCACAAACATCGGTACTTCTATGCCCCAGAGCCAACCCCAGACCCCGCCACGGCCCCAGATCCCCAGGATATCTCCTCGGTGAGCTTCTGTGGGGTTCCACTCAACAGGGTGGCGGCGGCGATGGTGGGTAAGGTTTTGTGTTATCTGATTCGTTCGTTGCCTTCTGGAAGCCGTGGACCCGCGTAGCCGTTTAAGCGTGTAAGCGCGTAGCCGTCTTGCCGTGAGCGCTTGGCCGCTTAGGCGTGCTCCCTTACTGCCGAAGCGTTCCTCTCGGCGTCCCCATCATTGCCACATGGCGTCGGGAATGATCCGCGTGCCCGTTTGAGCCATGACATCGAAATTGCTGTCCGTTCCTCCTCCATGGCCAGGGCGTCATCCCGAACTTCGCGGACTGGCATTATAAACAGCAGCCGGCCTGCAGTCGTTGCCGGCCCTCGTCACCCACTTCATCACCCCCTTCCACCCCCTTCATCATCCCCTTCATCATCATTCTCTGGACTGACGCACAATCAACCATGACGAAAGGGATTCGGACAAACGGCCACGCTGTGGAAGATGGGCGGTCGGCAGACGGGCAGCCGTTGGAGCTCACCGTGCTGGGCATGAACAGCGGGACCTCGATGGTAAGCGCGCTGCAGGAAGTTGATAATGACTCTTGATAGCCCAAGGCGACTAATCCAAAGCAGGACGGCATCGACTGTGCATTGTGCCGCTTCCGTCAGGAAGCCCCAGACTCGCCCATGCACTTCTCCCTCTTGAAATACGGAGAAGTGCCCATGAATCTCGAGCTCAAGAAACGGGTGCTGTCCATCATCAAGCACGACAAGACCTCCGCCTCCGAACTGTCAGAAGTCAACGTCCACCTGGGCGAGACATTTGCCTCCGCCGCCATCCAATTCTGCAAAACCAACGGCGTCGACATCAAGACCATCGATGCCATCGGCTCCCACGGCCAAACGATCTGGCTGGCGAGCATGCCTGACGCCGGCATCCCCAAGTCCGCCCTGACCATGGCCGAAGGCACCATCATCGCCTCACGCACGGGGCTGACCACCGTCACCGACTTTCGCATCTCGGACCAAGCCGCGGGGCGGCAGGGCGCGCCTCTGATCGCCTTCTTCGACGCCCTCCTCCTGCACCACCCCGGCAAGCTCCGCGCATGCCAAAACATCGGGGGCATCGCCAACGTCTGCTTTATCCCCCCCGACGGCCCGGATCGAGCATACGACTTTGACACCGGTCCCGGAAACGCCCTCATCGATGCCGTCGTGCGCCATTACACCAACGGGGAGCTGGAATACGACAAGGACGGCGTGATGGGCAAGCGCGGCACGGTCAACCAGGGCATGGTGGACAGGTTCTTGGCCAAGATCCCGTACTTCAGCTGGGACCCCCCCAAGACCACGGGCAGGGAGGTGTTCCGCGACACGCTGGCGGACGACCTGATTAGGGAGGGCGCGGAGCTCGGCATGTCCGCAGACGAGGTCGTCGCGACCGTCACGCGTATCACTTCCCAGGCCATTGTTGACCACTGGAGGCGGTACGCGCCACGGGACCGTCCCGTTGATGAGGTCTTCATGTGCGGAGGCGGCGCGTACAACCCCAATATCACGGAGTACATGAAGGCGCAATTGCCTGGGGTCAAGATGTTTATGCTGGATGATGCGGGGATCCCGGGTGGTGCCAAGGAGGCTGTTACTTTTGCCTGGCAGGGGATGGAGGCCATCGTTGGGCGGAGCATTCCTGTGCCGGACAAGGTGGAAACACGGAGGCCGTACGTGCTGGGAAAGGTTAACCCGGGAGAGAACTACCGGGCAGTGATGAGGAAGGGGATGCTATTTGGGGAGGGAAGGGAGAGACTGGAGCCGGTGAAGGAGATGGTGAACTATATGGACGGCATGGTTTTCGATAACAAGTGGTAGGAGATAGGTAGGGCGTCAACGAATAATAAATGTCTTTTCAAAATGGCAGATAGGTGTTTGACATGGGAAACGGCCAAGTCCAATCCTGGAAAAACTCATCAGGTAGCAGGAACTCGGGTGACAAGTCCGGCATACCAGCATCACCCCAGTCACCGTTCGAGAGTGAATCCTGGAACGCTGGCGCAGCGAGTTCAGCGGCTGCAGCTTGGCTCTGGCTCAACCGCTGCTGATCCCTGTTCTCCATGTACTCCTCCAACCGCGCGGCCAGGTCCCGAAGCCTCTGTCCCGCTTTGGCGCTCCGGTGGAGAAACGCCTCGAGGCTCTCAAGCAGGTCTGCCATTGTGAGCAAAAGGTGTCGTACTCGTCGACAAGAGCTCGCAGACAAACTCCCCTCCATGACCGATCCTAAGATGGTGCCGATGCCGCCGATGTGATAGATAAGGGGCGTGCTGATAGCCCTTAGGTACGGCTTGGGTACCTGATGAAAGGTGACCAGGACGTCGCTGACGACGGAGCACTTGGTCTCAACATCGGCTCCGTCTTCGAGTGAGAGATGAACCATCCGCACGAGCGCCATCGTGGCTTGGATGTTGGCGCTTTGGAAGCCGTAGATGTCTCTTTCCGGATTTCCAGTCGCGGGTTGAAGCTCTTTGAAGACAGGCGGCAGTGTCGAGTATAGCTCAGCCACGCGGTCCTTGCTCGTCGAGAATAACAGCGAAGGGCTGCTCGATGGGTCGCCACAGACGTTGAACTTGGACGATCGAGACCGCAACCTAACGAGATGATGCTCGAGCATTCGATAGAGGTCGGTAGTGAAGTTCCAGCCCACGATCCAGTGAGTCCCGTGATTCGGATCCTGAGGGTTCTCGGAATCATCGCTTCCCGAAGGATACTCTACCCTTGCGTGGCTCTCCTGGTAATGCACGCAGCCATCCCAAACAATTGATGAGAAGACATCGAGCGTGTACATGGACCAATACTAAGCACAATCTCGTCTCAGCACATGTGTAACTCCTCGACTTCGAAACCCCATTGTCTTAACTCACCAGTCTTCGCCGTTCTTCTTTCTCGGCCGCCGGGATGGGCTCTGGCCAGCTCGATTCGTCGTGCCACTGATTCGTGGCGAGCATTGTAAAATAGTGACCAATGTACATATGCATTGGCCGTATCTCGGCGTCTTGCAAACTTGCCAGAGCCAAGAGCGCGTAGGCTCGGAGGTAATCAAAATCCCGGGACTGAAGGATGTTGCTGGGAAGAGTTTCTTCGGCCGCAGCAAAGAACATCTCTGCAGACATGGCATCAACACCGTCGCAGCCTCCGTGCAACGATGACGCTAACGCGCCATCCCGTATCCTCGCTGCTGAGAGAGCACAAGCAGCCATGATGGAACAGAAGAAGGCGCGATTTAGACCGTGTTCGAGCGTATCTAGCCTGCGGTTAAGCCTGATGGGGTCGAAGAACGGGAAGCTATGGCATTGTTACTCAGCTATTCCACGCTGTTACTAGGTATGAAGGGACTGAAAGGCTCACATTGGGTAGATCGTTTCATGATACGCAGAGAGCAGCTTCCTAATGAGAGGACTGGCGGTTCGCGCAAAGGCCTGCCACGCTGGGGTAAGGGGCTCAACCCGGCAGCTTCCCTCAGCTGCAGAGCTGGTCTCTTCGTCACGATCGACTCTTGAACGATCAGCCCCTGGCTCATGAGAGCCAGGCAGAGACGTGCGTCGGATTGGATTATCGGACGGTACAGAGTCTGGAGCCGCCTGGTGCGGAGGAGGAGGAGCCGCCGCGGTACGCACAGAGCTTGAACCTCTTTTCGACGGCCGAGTGTAAGTGCATCGGACATCAAATTCGGCACAGTTTTGACAACGGCTTGGGTCCAAGGGGCTGCTCTGGCATTTGATGCGACGCTTGTGGCAGAAGTCGCCTAGAGAGTGTTAGTAGCGGTTAGAAAAGATAAATCCTGCAAGCCTTACATGCTTTGGAGTTACGAAGCAGACGGTGGGGACGGGGGTTCGGCATCTCTTAGCAAGTGAAGTTGTAGATGGGCTGCGATGTCTGTTGTGATGAGTGGGAAGAAGTGACGTGTGGAACCGCAGGGACAGGCCTCTGTCGCTGTGCTGCGGGTTTACATATCATTGGGACAACCCCACTTTTTCACTGCGCCCGCTGGACTGCGCGGGGCGTGCAGGTGGGGGCTAACGCGGTGCAAACGGGTCGACCAGGGCGCTAGCGTTCTGCTCCCGAGGATGTTCTGATGGGATCATTCATTATTCGCACCTACAGGCCCACGACCTTCGTTCTCCCTCAGAGTCTCCCAGGCGCTCCTCCAGTCCTCCTCCAAGCACTCCAACCACTGCCCGAGCACGAAGAATTACCGTAGGATCTCGCCGTCATGGGGGAGCCCGCAAGCAGCAACGCGGGGTTGGCGAAGGAGCTGCACGCCGACCTTGTCCGTAAATACAAGAAGTACGGGACGGCCATCGAGAAGGCCTGGAGGTCGTTTGACACGGCGCAGCGTGAGGCATGCCTGAGGGTGGGCACGCCAGCCGGCGCCGTGCTTCAGCACCCGACGGACAGGGCGCTGGGCAACGTCTACAAGTTCATCCCCGAGTGCAACTTGCGCGACATCGTAGAATCGGGACCCGACTTCCTCCTCGACCTCCTCAGGCACCGCGCGACCACCTCCCTCTTCCAGCAGTACTGCGAAGGTGATAGCAGCGGGGCGGGGGATCACGGCTTCATCGCCGAGATGGAGCGCACACAAGGCCTCCGCCATATACAAAACCATGGTAACTCCTTCACCCTATTCTTGGACGAGAATCAATATGGCGAGTCCTACACAATCCATGGGCCCATGGAGGGTTCCCTCGGTCCTCTCATGCCCGCCGTCCGCGCCGGTTTATGCGTTCCCTGGTCGCGCGGAGAACTCATCTTGCTCAGGCAGATCTATCTCATGCAGTGCCTCGTCATTCTCATCGATGACATCTTAGCTGAGGGCTCCCGGACCAGGGATGACACGAAGATGCCCAAAAAGTCCGACAAGGCGGCAGCAGCAGCTCTCGCAAAGTTGACCATCCAA
>FTEL01010474.1_pt1 | contig 10747 bp, 9 predicted proteins | sample 1658911 | NCBI WGS metagenome assembly FTEL01 (sample SAMEA3914869, study PRJEB12502) | metagenome | biome: forest; material: soil | place: USA | collected 2012-03-12 | depth 0.1 m
CTCCACGGTGCAGGTGGTGGGGGAGGTAGGCGAAGGGGGTGATTGGCTGTCGGATGGGGGGTTTGATGAGAAGGGCGCGAGCTGGGCGGAGAGGCGGGTGGTGAGAGTCGAGTAGGACTCGAGGGTGGTGGTTAACTCGTCGACGTCGTCGCGCAGGGCGTCGATCTCCTCTTGCATCCGCTCCTTCTCGGGGTCTGAGAGGGATGCTTGGAGGGTTTCGCGCGACGGTGGTGTGGCCAGCTGGCGCCGGCAAGGAGTTTGTGGCAACTGCGGCAGTTGTGGTTCTGGGCTGGTGGCCGGGGGCGTCGGGAATGATGCCTCCATTCTGCGGCGGGTCGGGGTGCTGCAGAGCAGCTCCGCCCTGGTGGCCTCGCCAAAGTTGTCGTCGTCGTCGTCGTCCACTTCCATGAAGTCTTCGGGGTAAGGATCCCGCGCAGCTCTCATCCACGCATCGGCTGGGCTGCTCGGGACTTGATGGATACCCGACCGGCTGGCCAGTTCCTTCTTCAAGGCGGCAACCTGCTGCTCCAAGTCCCAGACACGGTCCGTATCCAGCACCACCGTCTCGTCATGCAACCTCTCGATCTCCTCGTCCTTCTCCGCAAGCGCCGCCTTGAGACGCTCAATCTCGGCCTTGGTCTCATCTGCGCGCCGTTTCCTCTCGGCATAGATGGTGTTCATCTCCTCGCTCAGGCCATTGCGACGGATGCGGCGCTTCACGCGGCCGTCCAGAACCTGGCGGAGAGGGAGGAAGCGGACCTCGCCACTAAATGGGGAGTCCTCAGTTTCATAACTCGGGATGCCGCTGCCGTTGGATAAGCGTGACAGCCCAGCCGGCGTTGAGTGGCGTCGTGGTGTGCGGCTGCTGCTGACGAGGGCTGTCCGACGCACCATGGGCGTCAGGCCCGTGGAGGAGACCTCATGGCCATGTCTCGTATCTGCAGTGTCGGGCCCAGGGTCGGAGAACCGGGCGCGTCGCTTCCTGGATTTGGGGGTGCGTGCAACATCAGCTCCGGGGGTGGGCCGCGCAGGTGAGGCACAGGGTGAGAGTGGTTGTGTCGTGGTCTGGCCAAGGCTCCGTCGGGTGCGCCGCAGCGCGAGCGGGAGATCTGCGCCGTCCTCCATCTTTCTTGCAGGACGATGCTGGGAACAAAAAAGAATCTGCCTGGATGTCGAAGACTGACGCGAAAACTGGCGGTGCACAACAGATGAAGATTTGATCACGCGGAATCGCAGGCAGCAACGCCCTCGCCCCACACCTCAACACGCCGTCGAACAGGGTGGTGTTTGTTTACATGGGTGGCTGCGGGCCAATCAGACGCGCCATCCGACGCGACCCCTGAGCCAGAAACGGCAATTTTTGTTGACATTCGGGGCGGTCCACCGACCTGTCGCACCGAACCCCACCTCGGGCCGTTCCTGTCGGCCACGAATATCGACCGCGGCAGTCCAGGAGCGTGTGAGCAACGTGTCTGCTACGGGTGTTGGATCAAGACGCGAGCTTGAGGACAAATTGAGGGTTCGGCTGATATGGGGGAGCAAGGAGATCGTTAGCTTTGTGCAATTTTGTCTTTGATCAGTCAAGTCGTTTCTCGTTTCATCCTGTCTGGTCATGGTTCACAGGGTTGGGGTCACAGACAAAAGATGGAGGCAGGAATGAAAGTTCGATTCCCTTGTTCAATTTAACCTTGTCCTCTCCTCCCTCCCACCTCAACCACCAAATCCGAAATCAACAATTCCCCAGGGTATCAATCGACGCAAAGCAAGAGAAAACGAGCGGCCGAGAAAAAAAAAGTGGCCAAGAAGCAAGGAGCAGAGAAAGCAGCGGCGACGAGGAAAACAGTCGACGGAGAAAACAGGCGACGGGGAACACAGGCGGCGGAGAACACAGGCGAAGAGGAAAACAGAAAGCAGGCGACGGGGAACACAGGCGAAGAGGAAAACAGAAAGTAGGCGGCGGAGAAAACAAGCGACCGAGAAAAGAGGCCACCGAGAAAAGAGACGACCGCGAAAACAGGCGTCCGAGAAAAGACGCGATCGAGAAAACAAGCGACCAAGGAAAACGCAACCGAGAAAACAGGCGACCAAGGAAAGACGCGACCGAGAAACCAGGCGTCCGCGAAAACAAGCGCAGCGTTGACGGGACCATCCCTCCCCTCACTTCCCTCCCAGCTTCTTCATCTCGGCGAGAAACCTCTCCGCCTGCTCTCCCTTCCATCCCTTCTTCTGGTCGTCATGGACGGGAATGAGGATTTTAAACTGCAGGCGCTCGCGCCTCGCAAGGCTCAGCTGGTACATCCGAGCGTTCCCGCGGCGCTGCTGGGGCGTGAGGCAGTCGAGTGTGTCCAGGCGAAAGGACGACGTCTGCAGCTCCAGCAGCATGTCGGCGGCTTGCTTGGCGGGGCCGACTTGGAACCTCTCAAACGACTCGGGCTGTCCGCGGCGGCGGCTCTTGCGGAAGTGGTACGAGAGCGTGGGATGGAACTCGATGTAGGACATCGTGTTGCCGTGGAAGACGGAGAGGGGCCGGCGGAGGGAGGAGGAGGTCGGTACTGTTGAGGGAAACACAGGCGTCAGTATTCGGTGGCCAAGGGTTGCTGGACGGGGAGAGCAGCGTTGCTTACTGGTGTAGTAGTTGGTGATGTATGTGTCCACCAGCTTCCGGTCCAGGGTTCCCCGGCGGGGCATCGCGAGGGCGATGTGGACTTCCCGCAGGTCGGGGAACGCGTTGAGGAACCAGCAGAACTCGTCGGGGCAGTACCTCCAGATGAGGTGGCGCTTGTGGTCTGGACCCGTATTGATGCATCTGAACATCGAGTCAACCTGGTAATGGTACTGATTTTCGTCCTCATTGTGCACCACCTTGTGGTGGTCGTAATCGAATGCAACCTTTTGGATGCCCCGGAACTTCTGAGCCTGCCCTTGGTGATCAAACGGGGTATGGATGGTGCCGAGTAAAGCAGATGGGGTCCGGTTGAGGTGTTGATGATGGGGGTGAAAGAAGACCTTGCCCACCAAGTTCACGTGAGTTTTCGTGTTGATGAGGACCAGGTCTTCGGCGCCATCAATGCGGTTCCACTTGTTAAGTAGCTTGAACGGCAGATGAACAGTGTTTTTTTTGGTCGCCAAGCGGACCGCAGTGTATGCCGTGCGGTTAACGAGCGCAAGCGTGGCGAGACGGCGGTATCCCGAGATACCCTGACACTTGCGGTCGGCGCAGAAGCCCACAGTGAATGGGCCATAGCCGTAAGAGCTACAGGGATTGGTGAACAGCTGGATATTGGGCTTCCCAATTGCCTCGGTGAATATCTGCAGTTGGATTTCCTCCGGAAGCTTGGAGAACTGCGGGAACTGGGGTTCCTGTCGATGTGTTTTGGTGTCGTGCGGCTCGGTGTCGTGCAGCTCGTTACCGCCAACCGGGCCCTCCGGGTTTGACGCCATCGGCACCGGATTTGTGTCGGACGTATTGGAGAGAGAACGCTCAAGAGAGAATGGACCGGGGTGAAGGATAAGTTGCTGTTGGTTGGCTCCGGGCGCCGAGGAATGGGGATGCGGGTTGTCGGTGTTCGCCTCCATTTTGGTGCAGTTGTAGAGTGGTGAGGGAGAATTTGTGGTGGTTGCGGAGTCGAAGTCGCGGTTTTTAAGCTGGCATGCAACAAATGGCAACTGGGAATATTGGAACCCACAAACCCTTCCTCATTGCAGGCAGCTTCTCGTGGGCAGCCCTAAGGAAGGAGATTGAAACCTCCAGAGTTGTTGCTCGCTGGAAAGCCTCAGGCTGCCGGCGTGGGTGGGCAGGGCTCCAGGAAGGTACGCAAGCAGTCCACCAGGCCAGCCAAGGCATTGTTCGACTGCCGTCCTGTTTCGATTAACTCCCAATCATGGGAGTCGATATTGAACATCAACACCACCGAGAGAGTCAGTCTGGCAACACCGCGACTTGGCTCCCCTGTGACGATGGATTCATCTGAGTTGACCCGGCCGCCAGCTATCCAAACCAACGGGATAGCTAGGCAATTTGGTGTCCGCTGCCTTTGCATGAACACTTGGGATAAACGAAAGCTGGGCCTTTCTCCGCCTCAACCACCACAGGCGACCTTCCGTCGCATGCTCATTTACAAGCCAAACTTCGCGTACAACCTATTTAGAGATAAGCGGAGACAGGATGCTCCTGTAATCGCCTTCAACGACCCTGTATTCTGTCCTTGCTCGTTGCACGACCTTCGTTGAGGTGAGGCAGGACCACTCTCTGGGCGGGACTCTGCAACTCCGTGACCGGGCCCGCGCACTGGTCGACGGTAATCCTCTCCGCCTTGCTGAAGCAGACGAGTCGCCGGCCTTGCATTGTATTAGAGGTAGCTGTAAAATACAATCTGTGGAGTGAAGTTTATTCCTGTTTCCCCTTCGGTCTCTCCCCAGTCCGTCAGTAATGCTCCGGCAAGCGGGGGGATACGCCAGGAGCCGGCCATCAAGGGCAACTGCCAATACGGACTGGGTCGCATACACTTAGTTCGAGCCCCTCGTACTACTTGGAGGCGGCAGGCCATGGCCAGGCGGATCGTGCGACCAGCGCTCAAACTCCCGTTGCCGCAAGAAATTCTCGACCCTGCCTTCCCGGTTCAGCGACATTATCTGGCGCCGACGATCCTGCAGCTCCCTGCTGATGACGGCGTCTTGTTGGACCCGCATCTCCAGCATACTTGCCGAATTGGTGCCTGCTCTCGTCATCTGGCTCCAAGTCCCGATAATCAGAAACGCCGCGATGACCCCCACGAACTTGAAGTTCGACGTAAACACTTCCTCCTGCTTCTCCCCGGTGCCGTCCCGCTGCTGTCTCCAGCGCTCCCAGTCCTCCCACGTGGCGTTCATGCTGGCATTTCCTGGCCTCCTTCGCCATGCGCGGTCCACCGGGCGATGGTGAGTGTGTGAGTCTTCCCCGTTGTCCCATCCAAGCCCGCACTGGTCGTACATGCGCCGTTTTTGCGGGTCGCTGAGTATCTCGTTGGCCAAGACAACGAGCCGATAACGTTCGAGCTTCGTCGAGTGCGGGATGCCATCAGCGGACACGTGCCGCTGGGTGTCCGGGTGGTAGAGCTTCGCGAGCTGGAAGTACCGCGCCTTGCAGTACGGGGCATCTCGCGCGAGCCCGAAGATCTCGTAGGGAGTGGGGCGCGCAGAGGTCGGCCAGCACGGGGGTTCACCGGGTTCTGAGTTTTGGTTTGTGCCCGGGGCGCGATCTTGGACTGAAGCGTATGCCCTGCGCTGTGATATGCGGCCTGCCGAGGGCGCATGCCCCCTCAGACCTCGCGGCCGGCATGGTGACGTGATGGGGGTCGGGGCCGAGAGCGCAGACAGTACGGTGGTGGGGAGGGACTGGGAGAGGACGGCGGCGGGTTTCTTGTAGAGCGTCATGTCGGGGCAGGTCTGGCGGGAAGGGGCATGCTCGGAAATCCGGGCATCATGGTGTGGTGTCTGTCGCGGGTAATTCTGGCCGACGATGTTGCTGTGGAGTCGCGAAGTCGTCGAGGCCCTGCAGATTGGAGCTTGGGGAGCTGGGGCAAACTGTGGGACGCCCCCACAGTGGGCTCCACCAGCGAGCCGTGGGCAAGCCACCCCTCACCTTCCCTTGCACGCCCCACCGATGTGGCATGTGGCGCACCTGGTCCCCTGGCGCACGCACGTGACCCACTCTGGACCTCAACTTTTCGGCAAGAGCGCGCAAACCTCGTTCAGCCCTGCTGCCTCACCTGCTCTGTCTCCCCCGCCTCGACGAAACACCACACAACTCTCTGTACCCAGCACTCGACCAATTTGAATTTCCACCTCAACCACCAACGGCTCTTCTTTACAAGCCCGCCGCCGCGCACTAAAACAACAAACATTCCGCCCTTGGCACAAATCAACAACCCCTCGTCAAAGTCGCGACTGATCGAGCGATCCGACCGCCACCCCCCCTCGCTCCCCTCCTCCTCGACTTCTCCTTCCTTCTCCACCCCCGCCTACTCGTCCAAGACAATACACTCTCCCAAAAGCTCAGAGCTCGACGGATACGTCCGCACAACCAAGATATCACCGCTTTTCCGACCTCTCTACCCCTCGAACGACGCGACCCACCTCCGACCTCGCCCGAAACAACCCCTCCCGATCTCGACCGCCTAACCACACCGCCGCGCACCTTGCACTGCGCACACCACAAGAACCCCGAAATACACCCAAGCAACCGCAGAAATGACAGACAGCCTCGTCGATAAGCTCAAGGCCTCCACGTTGAAGTTTGTTGCCGCCGCCCGACTGCTTGTTGGACAAGACTGACACAGACAGCGATGGCGCGAGCTCAGAGGACTGGAAGAAGAACCTCAGGCTCCCCGCCAAGGACACGAGGCAACAGACAGAGGTTCGTACCAGTTCCCGCGTTGCCCTGCGATGACACATTCCGCAGCTGCTAACCCCGCCCTCGCGCATAGGACGTGACCAACACCAAGGGCCTGGAGTTCGAGGAGTTCGGCCTGAAGCGGGATTTGCTGATGGGCATCTTCGAGGCTGGTTTCGAGAAGCCCTCCCCCATCCAAGAAGAGAGCATACCGGTAGCGCTCACGGGCCGCGATATTCTCGCGCGCGCCAAGAACGGCACCGGCAAGACCGCCGCATTCGTCATCCCCGCCCTCGAGAAGATCAACCCCAAGGTCTCCAAGATCCAATGCCTCATCCTCGTCCCCACCCGCGAACTGGCCATGCAGACTTCCCAGGTCTGCAAGACTCTCGGCAAGCACCTCGGTATCAACGTCATGGTTACAACTGGTGGAACCGGCCTTCGCGATGACATTGTCCGCCTTCAGGATCCCGTTCATATTGTGGTCGGGACCCCGGGCAGGATCCTCGATTTGGCCGGGAAGCAGGTGGCCGACCTGAGCGAGTGCCCCATGTTCATCATGGACGAGGCCGATAAGCTGCTCTCCATCGAGTTCACCCCGGTGATTGAGCAGCTTCTGCGGTTCCACCCCAAGGACCGCCAGGTCATGCTCTTCTCTGCCACCTTCCCCCTCTCTGTCAAGGACTTTTCCGACAAGAACATGGTCAGCCCCTACGAGATCAACCTCATGGACGAGCTCACCCTGCGCGGCATCACCCAATACTACGCCTACGTCGAGGAGAAGCAAAAGGTCCACTGTCTCAACACGCTCTTCTCCAAGCTGCAGATCAACCAGTCCATCATATTCTGCAACTCGACCAACCGCGTCGAGCTGCTCGCCAAGAAGATCACCGAACTTGGCTACTCGTGCTTCTACAGCCACGCCAAGATGGCACAGCAGGCCCGCAACCGTGTCTTCCACGACTTCCGCAACGGCGTCTGCCGCAACCTCGTGTGCTCGGATCTCCTGACCCGCGGTATCGATATCCAGGCCGTCAACGTCGTCATCAACTTTGACTTCCCCAAGAACGCCGAGACCTACCTTCACCGCATCGGTCGCTCTGGTCGGTACGGCCACCTTGGGTTGGCTATTAACCTGATCAACTGGGACGATCGCTTCAACCTGTACAACATCGAACGCGACCTGGGCACCGAGATTCAGCCGATCCCTCCCTCCATTGACAAGAGCCTCTACGTGTACGAGAACCCCGAGTCGATCCCTCGCCCCATTTCCAACTTCAAGCCCGCTGCGATCCAGCAGCAGCCGCAGCAGCCGCAGCAGCCGCAGCAGCAGCAACAACAGCAGCCGCAAAACCCGCCCGTGCAGGACCAAGTGCCGGTGCCGCAGCCAAGGCCGGTCGCTCCCGGATTGGGAGACTGGCAAGGCCAGGGTAACCGTCAGAACGGCTCCGGTCCCACCGGACCCCAGGGTGGCCGTGGGGGCTACCAAGGCAACCGTGGTCCGTCTGGTGGCCACCGAGGCGGGCGTGGTCGCGGCTTCCAGGGACAAGGGGGTCGTCAGAACTACGGCGGCGGCCCACGTGGCGGTCGGCCGCAAGGCCAGGGCCAGCCCCCGGCGCCCGGGCAGTAGTCCTAACCAACCTTGCGCATCTATGGGGGGTTTCGGGAGAGGTTGATGCCATGAGTATGAGGTTATGTTCACTGCGTCTCATTTGGATTGTACATATTTCTTTTCTTCTCTCCGCGGTTCCTTCACGACGACTCCCGGTCGAGCGGGAGCAGTCCTACCGCTCCAGTCCCTTCGACTCCGATCTCAACGCCGAGTCTTTTCGACCACCGTCACCAAACGATAAACATTCCTACGAAGTGCGCGCTTGCAGGCGCCCTCACGAGCCGTCCACGATCTCATCGATTGTATCCCATCACTAATTTCCACCCGCCACTCGCCTAATCTCGACGACTCATTCCACCACAACCGATACAATCAACATCTCCCTCGGCATTGCACGATCACACCAAACAACGAGCGCCGGCTGTTCCCCGACGTTCCACCGGCCCGAGCATCATCTCGGCCACCTGACTGAGCTGCCCCCAACATGGACTGTTCCCCGGGGCGCCTCCACAGACGAACACTCTACTTCGGGCTCCTTTTGTCACCCCCTCATGCGCAATGCTGCCCGCATGACTGGGGTTGACGGTTAGCCAGGCGCTGCTCTGGGATTTTCTTTCTTCACCACTCACCAACAAAGCTCGGAAACGAAACGACGGACGGATTTGGCATGGGTCGGGGTGTCACGGAGGCTGGGCGGACGGACGGATTTCCTTCTCAACTGTCGGGTGTAGGTCTGGGGGAGGATCGGGGTTCATATAAACGGCGTTTTGTGGTGTTCTGTTTTGGCATGGAGATTTCTTTTCTTTTTTCTTTTTCGGCACGTTCTGGGGTATTTTTCCTATCGGCGTCTGTCTGGCCGTGGCTGGCGCATGGGTGGGCGGGAAAGAAGGGTTGCGGCCACGTTGCTTTTCTTTTCTGGTGTCTTCTCTGCTACTGCCACGCGGGGCGTTGGTTGGGACCGCTTCGGCTGGTTTGAACGGCGCGGATGGGAGGAGGACCCGGAAGGAGTATGTGGTGGCGGGGTGGCAGGCGGAACAAAACGGATGAGGCGGCACACGGGTTCGGGGTGTTGGGCCTAGACGGATGGCAGGCGGGTGAGTGGCGCTTCCGGAATTGGGTCATGATGCATGGCGAATGGCGGATCGATTGATACCCCGGGGCGACGGGTTTGGGGGTGGTGGCGGACGATCGTTGGGGTGGGAGGACGCATGTGGGATTGTGGCGGCGCGTGGAGGTGGATTGCGGTGGTCCGGCGTTTGTGGACGCGCATCCGCGGGGATCGTGGATGCTTGGATGGTTCTCGTCCTCCTGGACAACCCGCAACAAACGAACCACCGGCGAACGGACAAACAGAGGAGCGCAGCCGCGCTGGCTTGTCGCCTGCCGTCTTAGCCTTTGCCCGGCAAACGGCAACGGCACATGCCACCGTGCTGCGACTCGATATTTTGGAGCCAGGCAGAGCCGTGTCATGGCAGACTTTACACGACATAAGAAGGACAACAACAACAACACCGACGATGCACCGCCCTATCCTCTTCCAGCAGCCCGAAATCAATGTCGGACTGCCTCCTGACTGAACCATGCTGGGAGGCAGAATGTTGAGGCGGCTGAGAGTTGGGGCGGCTGCCCGCGCTAAAAAATTATTAAAAAAAGAAATTTTTTTTTCTGAGGGAGACAGCAGGGAGGATTGGAGAGCTGACGGACTGGGTCAGATGTCTCATGCTCTTTTGATGTGTCGGCTGACTTGGTGCAGCCTCCGCATCGAGGAGTGTGGGATGGGCGGACTCGACAGCTCAGGATCCTTTGGACAAGATAGGCAAATCATACTGTCTGTTCTCCCTTTCGTGTTGATCTGTGCCATTTGCTTCCATGTGATTTCCTCTGCTTTTGTCTTGATGCCCATATACTTTTGGTTGGCGGCGGGCATGCGATCAGCTGGCAGCCATCCAGCAACCATTCCATCCCTCCAACTCTCCAAAGTCCGGCCCCACATGACGGGCCGCCCCACCGTCTCCTGCCGGAAACAGCGAGTGGGTCCGGCACCACCGTTCCCCACACCCTTATCTTATCAGAACCATAACCTGGCGCCTTCGACAGCTCGGCCATGCGAATATGTGTCTTTCGAACTGAGCTTCGGCCTCGCTTGGTGGACCGTGGTGGACATCGCGGCTCCGCCAGTTTCACAAACCGGGCTCCGCAAACGGAGCCACAACAACAACCTGAGATGGTCGAATGGTGTAGTTGGTTATCACGTCAGTCTAACACACTGAAGGTCTCCAGTTCGAGCCTGGATTTGATCATGCGATTTACTTTTGGTTTTGGGGGGTTGATGGGGGTTCTTTTTGGCGGGTGAGGGTGTGTTGTTTTGCTTGGCGGTGTTGCGTTGAGAAGCTCAGGGGAAGAGTTGAGGTAACCCTAACCCTGGATTTTGTGAGGAGAAGGGGGCTGTTTTGGCTGTGTTTCGGACGACGCATCGACAACCGTCGTGCTCGGCTGCGATATCTATCTCTTTTTCCAACTACCGATGTCGTTTTGAGGAGAATCTACAATCAAATTACCGAGCCGTTGATCCGGCAAACCGCCCACCATGTTGCCTCCACATCACCACCACCTCTCCATCCTCACACTCCTCCTCGCCCCGTTAGCAACACGCGCCCTCCCACTCCCCAACTTCGGCGCCGTAAGTCTTTCCCCCCTCCCCCCCCATCACATTCTTCCACCTTCACCTAACCACCCCCCGCAGTCCTTAACCCCCCCCCCCCCCC
>FTEL01007261.1_pt1 | contig 10731 bp, 8 predicted proteins | sample 1658911 | NCBI WGS metagenome assembly FTEL01 (sample SAMEA3914869, study PRJEB12502) | metagenome | biome: forest; material: soil | place: USA | collected 2012-03-12 | depth 0.1 m
CCGGCTGAGCAGCTTCTTCAACAAGATTACTGAGAGGTCGGCATCGCCGCGCTTGGAGGCGGCGAAGGGGTCGGATACGGCGGGGGACGGGGCTGGGACTACCTAGGTACTTATTTAATTGACGACACGTTCGCGAGGAGGGATCGTTGACGGCGCTTGTTACCAGAGTCTTGACAGCGCTTGTTGAGTCTTGGAATCGGGCATTTTCTGTGTCAACCATGAAAGGATGCCACCCTTTACCTCAATTCTCGTCGGTATGCTTTAAGTAAGGTACCTATGGCAAGACAGCTCACAGCTCCAACGCCACAACCTCCGCTGTTCGGGTTGCAGTCTCCGACTCCTGTCCCCAGGGCTTGGAGATCTTTGCAGAGGGCAACAGCCAAACGGTGCATTTCCTGGCGCGCGAACCGCACGAGTCGTGTAGCAGCAGCTGTTGGGTGCCCGCCAATGTCAGTTGCTTCCCCCTTTTTCTTTGACAACGCTGGAGTCCCCGACCGATGGCCCATGTCACCTGGCACGGTTCTTGACGGCGCCGCACCTGTTAAGGGTGTTTTGAATGGTATTCGTACTCCGTCATAATGCTTGTCCCGATGTTGCGGGCGGCCCTTTGCCCCTGAATCTTGCGAAATTAGGTGGCTGAGGAAGCTGCAGGCCCGAACCGCTTTGCCACGATGCAGGTCACGCCCGCCGCAAACGCCAAGCTATTTGTTACCGCCTCTCCGACCTTGGCGATGAGGCTCTGCTTTTCCGGGAGACGTCAATCCCTTGAAACTCGGCAATCTGTGCACCTGATCAGATCTGTGTTCACCCATACATATACATCCTGAAAAACGACTGAGAGTCGTTTGGTTTGGCCAAATGCACTATGGCAAGGCCACTCTCCAAGGACGACTACACGGTCGGGTGGATTTGCCCGCTCGAGGTCGAACTCGTTGCGGCTCTCGAGATGCTCGACGAAACGCACCCACGTCTTTCACAGCCTCACACGGATCACAACGCCTACACGCTTGGTAGCATTGCGGGATACAATATCGTTATCGCAAGCCTACCTGGCACCGGCAATGCGTCTGCAGCCACTGTGGTTGCTCACATGGCCAGGACGTTTCAGAACGTCCGATACGCTCTGCTGGTTGGAATCGGAGGCGGTGTGCCAACGACGACGGATAATGGCCATATTCGGCTGGGCCATGTCGTCGTTAGCAAGCCGACTGGCACCCTTTCAGGTGCTGTACAATACGACCACGGCAAGGCCCAGGCCGGTCAGTTTGAACGCACCGGCGTGATCCCTCCGCCACCCAACGTCCTCCTCAGCGCCGCTCAGCGACTCGCAGCAGAGCGGGCACGATTGAGTGACGATCCCGTCCAAAGTAATGTCAAAAGGATTAACACTGCTATTCATGGGCTGCGGCGCTATACGCGTCCCAAGCAAGAGCATGACGCCCTCTACGCGGCTACCTACATCCATCAAACATCCGCGGTGCCCTGCGACGAGTGTGGCTGTGATCCAACTCAACGCGTTAACCGTGCCCGAGAGGACGGTGAACCCGACATTGTGGTGCATCGGGGGACGATTGCGTCGGGCGGCTTGGTAGTCCGGGATGCAGTACAACGGGATGGGCTCGCCGCGGCATCCGGCGCATTGTGCTTTGAGACAGAAGCAGCCGGTGCCTTAAACGACTTTTCCTGCTTGGTCATTCGTGGTATTTCGGACTACTGTGACTCTCACAAGAACGACCAGTGGCATGGATATGCCGCTGCTGCTGCGGCGGCATACGCTCGGCAACTCTTCTTCCACATGCCGATCTTAGATGATGCAAGAGACGGTTTGTGACATCGTACTTCTATCTTGATCCATACATCTAACAAGATGATAGCGCCACAAACATCCCGACGCCATCGGACCGTGCTGTCAAGGGGGAACAATCGGACATCATCGGCTGAGGATATCGATGCAACGCCGGCGCAGACGTCTCAACGCCATCGGACCGTCCCGTCAAGGAGGAACAACGCACCGTTGTCTACGGCCATTAATGCAACACCGCCGCAAACATCTCGACGTTATCCGACCGCGCCGTCAGGGAGGAACAATGGGGCATCCTCGGTTGGGGATACCAATGCAACGCCAGGCATCTCTGCCGGTCCGACATTGTTTGCGTCGCCAGAAGCACTATGCAGGGCCATCCAGGAGAGGGATTTGGAGGGAGTACAAGCGCTGATTGCATCTTGCTCCGACTCCATGGGCATCCTCCTGGAACCTATTCAATCTACCCATCACTCGACGCTGACGCGTCAATGGAAGGACTACTGGGGGGTTCCAACGCTTGAAAGGAGAGCGACTGCTCTGCATTGGGCTGTTGAGAGTGCCGGGGATGTTAGCCTTGAAATCCTGCGGGTGCTGTTGCAGGCGCTCCCACCCCAAAACGTCGATTCCGTTGGCTTCATCAACAGCCGTGGTCGACGGGGCTTGGCTGCCAGTTCCAGTGGCTGGCGTAATGGTGGGAGTCGTCGAGGCCGTGGTGTCGGATCCCGTGGGTGCCGTTGTGGTGGCGGTCGTCTTGGCCGCAGTCGATTCGGTGGGAGTCGATGTGGTCGAGTTCGCCCTCGCCGCCGCAAGATTGAGAAGATGCGTCTGATTGCTGTCGTATCTTCCGTCCGACAACCCCCTGAAACTCACCCAGATTTTACCCTCGGAGCCGTCGTTTAGCGATATGCAGTTTTCGTACTTGATCTCGGTCGCGCAGAGGCTGAACCCGTCACTGGTGACGTTGGCGTCAGGGCCCCCGCGGCAAGCCGAGTAAAGCGAGTACATGAACCTGCCCATCTGGCCCCAGAAATTGCCGGTGCCAGATGAGGACAGACAGCCTGAGCAGGCGTCGATGTAGGAATACCAGCCGTCGCAGGCGGGGACGCAGACGCATCGCCTGACCTCGTCCCCTACTCGGTACTCGGCGAGCTTGCGCGATCTGCTGACAGCGGGCGTGTGAGGCTTAGTACATAAGCGGCGAAGTGAGCTGATGCAATAGTTAGGTGCCAAGTCCGCGGCCAACAGCAGCCCCAAACTCAACGCCCGCGCCTCCCCTGCCACACCGCGCGTCGGCACCCACAAGCATCACGGCCGCCCGCATTCTTCACTGCTCCAGTTGGCAACCGGCAACGCCGACAGGGCTAAGCAAACGACGGTAGGCGCGTGCTGCGGGTGGCAATTTCTCGTATCCGAAGTTCTCAGGTGCTGGCATCGCAGCTGGGGCAGAGAATGCGGTTTCAGGTTGGGACCACTTGCATGCACGGCACCAGAGCGGCATCCAGGCGTTGCTTCTTTTTCTGCTTTTTTTCTCGCTAGCTAGGTAGTTCACGGACCACCAGAGAGCAATAACCAAGTGGGATGACGGAGCAAGCCGTGTCGATACCCTCGGGGCCGACCCCGGTCCCCGGCCACCCCGCCGCAGCCTTGCTGAATTTCTTGGCAGCTTTCCTCTCGATATGGCCCGCGACAGACTTAGCGGCTGACTACGTGAAAAACGATGGGGGGGCGTGCCTGCGAGCCGTCTGGCATGTTGCCTTGCCTTGTTGCTGGCGTCCATCCTAGCGGGCTCGCCTCACTTTTCCAGAACGGTCGAGGTGCGACTTGCCCTCGACTCGCCTCGCATTCCATCCTTCACGCTCGTAGGGACGTCGTAGGCTGCATCACCGTCGGCGTCTGTGACTCTGTCGTCAGCTTCCGGGCCAACTGGGGACCTTATCGAGCACCACACACGTCGAGATCATGTCTCCCCACCCTCGTTGGACAGTTTATCTGTCTCGAGCCTGCCTATGTGGCTTTCTGACGTCTAGAATACTGAGGTGTCGCGTATATAATGAGCCAGATCTCTCGTCCCGGGAGGACGGTGGGCAGCTAACCCCTGAAAGGCGTGGCTGCATGGGCTGCCTCTCGGTCGATTGTGGTCCACGGCCGAGACCCGGCCAACTGCCGCCCAATAGCACTGCAAGTAGAGAATGGGCTCGTGGAGGTACCCAGAATCTGGTGCAGTGCGTTACAGCCTGACAGGGTGAGAGCGTATTGTCATGCGTGGTTGGGGGGTCCGGGGTTATTTCCGGGCGCGCCTTGTATGAATCTACCTGGTCTGCCATATGTGCAACACAGCAGAGGCTTGGTCCCTCTCGGCGCAGCTCACGGTCGTCACCCTTCTTTCGACCCGCTGAGCCTCGCCCGGCCGCTTTAGGAAAGACGCCAGGGACATGCAATAAACAAAGCCGTGGCGCGTGTTGCCGTTTGTGGTTGGCTGGAGACCAAATCCCCTCCCCTCCGCTCAGCCTCTTTCCAATGTCCGACGGGGTGCAGACAGAGTGATGATGTGCACATGTCCGGTCAGTGTTGCAACATAGGGAAGGCTGAGAGACGCACGACTCGAGGCGAGCAACGTCGCGATTTTATAAATCAGGCTCACAACCCACTGCGTTCCGATGAAGGCCAGACCTTTAACTTCCACATCTTGGCTCCGAGTTGTCCGGTTTTGTTCCGCCTCGCCATGTATCTCCACTCGGAAATCATTCTTTACTACAATGCCGTTAAGTCTCTCATCTTCGGTACCGCCAGCCTGTTCTTCGGGCTGTCGGTGAACTACATCTTTGCCCGGATCGCCGCCGCCGGCGGCGACTTCGCGGCCTATCTGATGTTTAGCGAAGGCTACAGGCAGCGAGCCTTCTTCATATGGTCCCGCGGCTTCCGTGCCCCAGTCAGTCAGCTCGTTCTCTGGTTCACCGTCGTGGGCCTCGTAGCCTCCCTGTACAGCACTCTCATTTGGTCTCTTGACTTCCCGGGGTACGTGCTGCAAACCTCGAACAAGAGCCTCGCCGCGTTTGACCGTCCATTTCTCGACGCGCCGGAGTACATCGTCAACCTCCCCATCAATGCCGACACCCTAGAGCCCCTCGAACTCGATCTCGCTCGCCGCTTGACAGCCAACCTCATCAAGCCCGAGAAGAATCTCACATTGGAGGCGGTCTCGCTAGGCCAACCGCAAGTTGTCAACGCAACCCAGCCAGACGCAGGCGCCCGGATCTGGCTAGACGAAGACGGCTTCTCGGTGTCGCCGGACGATTTGGTCTGGGTTATGCAAACAACGAACGCATCTGGACAGATCGTCCCAGTCAAGGCGTGCGCACCAAAGGTGCTCGCCTCCCCTTTTGTCGGGTGGGTGTGGAGCTGTACGTTCAACAACACCTCTGGGTTGGACCAGATGGGCCATACCACCAGCAGACCCCAGGTGCATTGGGACGACGAATCGGATCTCGTGCTGGACACGCGCTACATCCGGCCAAACCGGATCGACAACATCTGGGCCTCGTACAGCACGGGCGCCGGCACAGCCCAGATGAAGCAGGTCTTCACCGTGACCAAGGGAAATCGGCGTCACACCTTCTCCCACCTGGCCTTTCGCACCAGCCTGTGGACGCCCCCAACTTCCCTCTTCGCCGCCTCCGAGATCGACGACCTGCTCTGGCGTGTGTCTGGCCGCAACGATACGGAGCGGCAACAGGCACTGCCGATCCTGTCGGTCGTGTCCCGCGACATCCAGCTTGCGCAGGCGGAGAAGAATTGCTTTATCTACGGATACAACCTCGCTCTCGACAACACGACTGTCAGCCAGGTGACGTGGGAGTACCTGACCGTGACGAGCGAGACGGACAAGATGCCCATATACTCGGTGCTTCGCTACGGCGTCAGTGCGATCGAGCTCGTGCGCTCCGAGACGCTCCCGGCGTCCCGCGTGCCGGCGCCGTTCAACAACGAAAGCTGCCCGACGACGTTTATGAACGTCGCTTACGGCGGCCGGGTCATTGGGACAGACTGCAGGCTTGCCGAGACGGATGTGGATTGGGCAAAATCCAGGAACCTGTCGTCGCGGCCCCGGTTCTTCGGCCAGGTCGACACGTCGGCGGTGCTCATCATGACCGGGCTGGGCGACGGGCAATCCAACCACAGCGCGGTCGCTCTGGACGAGAGGGTCTGGCAGTGGGTCAACTCGCCGGCTGTGGCCGAGCGCATCGACTCCCTGCTGCTGGCGCGGGGGTTCGCCGTGGGCGTGGACGCAACGCTGGTCACGGTGGCCGAGACGTACCCCGTCGCCGCGGCGTCGTGGCTACAGCTCACGCTAGTGCTCATCTCCCCGGTCCTGCTTATGCTGTCGTGGGCCCTGCTGAGCTTCACCGCGGGCGAGGAGTGGTCACACACGCTGCAGTGGAATCTGGTCGAGAGCCTCATGAAGGGTGAGTCGACGAGCGGCAAGGGGTGGCGGAGGCGGCTAAGAGGCGGGGATTTTACGAACCCGCCCGAGGTCACAATGACTGGCACGGGGGACGAAAGGGAGCTGTTCATCGCGGAGAGGCAGGTTAAGTGGGCAGAGCCGAGGGCGGACGGCGGGGCGGACGGCGAGACGGACGGCAAGAGGGACGGCGTGAACCCGGACGAAACGCCTTCCGATGGGTCCATACCCCCCAATGGGTCCATTGTCTAACTATCTAATGCGATGAGTCAATGAAATTTTCAGACGCATGCACCGGCATTCTTTTTGCAAACTGTTCATCATGGTCGAACAAGCCGAGACGCACCGGGTGAGGCAGGTGCCTGACAGCGAAACGACTGCCGCAGACTTTGAGATGCCCCGGTTGCGCAGTACCTTCGTGCTGGATATCAATGGCCTCATTGAGCGAGTCCCGCCGGAGGACTCGGTCCTATTCATCAATCTTGCAGGCGGCTCGTCTCCGACTCAGCTGGTCTTTACCGCCGACCAGGCGACAGTCGAGGATGGCACGCCGGACTTTGTGCGGATCAAGGACTGTATTGATCCGACGACTAACATCCTTACTCTTGTGGCGGATGGCAGAAGTGATATCCTGTCATGCGATGGCTTCGCATATCTGTCGTCGGGTGACGGGACAGATGTAAGCCTGGATTGCTCGATTCTTATGGCCCTTACTACAGATATCTAAAGATCCTCTGGCCTGAGTAAGTGTGAGGACTAAGATGTTCACGGGGATTCAAGGCGGGTGGAGTGAAGGGGACCTGCAAGCAGAGGGGGTTGCTTCTCCTATAAGAATCCTTTGAGGTAGCGTCCCCTAGCTCGACAAATTCTACAAATGACGCGGGCTGACCCAGCGTAGGAAGACGCTAGGTCACCAGTTAATAATACAAGTCTACATTGTACCATGTTTGCCAAGCGCTCCTTCTCGGCTCAGGTCTGTTGCGTGAATCGACAATCGCGCCTAGTATACGTTCTAAGTGCTCCTTCAGCCGTTGCTCCTCCTCGGCCAGCCGCTGGCTCCACCAGTCGTCCGGATGTAGCCCCTGTCGGAGGACGTTCTCTACTTATGACCAGGGAAATGCTGCCTGAACGAATAGCGAGGCTAGACCGTTATGATTGACCAGAGACGTCAAAGGTTAAGTGATGTGCATATAGCCTCTCATAATCTGCATCCCCTCGTCCTTAGTCGTCGCGTTGCGTCGTGCCGCAAGGTTGTTAAGGAAGTCGGCAAAGACGATATGCATAGTAAACGCCGTTACGTCGATCTTAGCATATAGCTAATAAACCGTATTACACTAGTCTACTATAGTAGGGTGTTCGTCAACGGGCTAGTCCTATAGCATGTAGACCGGGAAGATAAGCTTAAGGAAGCGGAGGTAGGACTCCTGTTGTACTTAGCGTATTAGGCGCGGATACTATTAGAGTACGGCCTATGCTCGACGTCGTCGTAATAGTAAACCGGCGGATAGTCTTTCGAGTCGACTAGATAGTGGCACGAGCATTTGTTTGTTAAGAACGATTTTAAGACTTATTAAAGAGGCGATGGCCGTTAGCGACAAGGCTTAAAGGGGCTCGAGGGAGGCTTTATCAGCGTAGATAACAAATTGGTTAGTTGAATATAGCAGGGCAGTAGCTTCGGTGTATAGGTCGCGGTAGGACTGGAGTAAGCCGGCGAAGTTGCGCGTCGGCGGCTGGTCAAAGGCCGACACGATTATTCGCGACTCCTTGCGACCATCTAAGTAATACGTGTATAGGCGCTCGTCACGGCGGGCTATGTCTATGTGAAGATATATGCGGTGGTGTAGGTGAGGAGGCAGCCGTAGCAGAGTCGGTGGCCGGGGCGGCTGCTCCTCGATGCCTCGCATCATCGTTGGGGGCCGATGGCTGTTGGCCGCCGTCACGGTTGATTCGAAATGATCGTCGTCCAGTTCTGGAGATTATCCCCTCCAGCTCACCCCAGCTCACTCTAGCTCACCCAAGCACACTCTAGCTCACCCCAGCACACTCCAGCTCACCCCAGCACACTCTAGCTCACCTAGCTCACCAACCCTCGCTTAAAGCGGCCGGAGCCTGGCCGGAGCCAATCGCGCAAGACTCAACTATTCTGGCGGGAATAAAAGACCTGGGGATCATGGAGTCCACCCAGCACTCTACTATGTACGTCCTGTCATGTTAGCTTCGATTGAGTGCCTAGGCGATCTCATGTTTGCTTAGTCTGCCGGGTCTCGCCATCTTTGAGCCACGTTGTCATGGCCCAGGACGTACCCACAACGTCGAACATAATCTCTGGACATGCCTCGAGTGATTCGAGCTGCAATCCACTGAACCTCCCAGCCCAACCAGCTCTACTCTTCTCTTCTGCTCAAGCCAACCAAGTGCCCCACAGCCCTCTTATCCGTGCCGGTCGAATACTTTCAAATGTGGAACCGAGCAGCGTCGGCAAGCGGGTTGATAGCTTCGACGAAGCGGTCAGAAGGGTGTCCGATCTTGTTGACGTAGTTGGTCTGGCTCAGAAAGATGAAGCGGTTCCCTCTGTCCCGAACTACCAAATCAAACCGCGTTGATGACAGTGGCGTACAGCAGCCGCGGGTTGTCTTTGCCATCTTTGAAGCCGTAACTGCCACCGTGGGCGCCGGGATGCGAATATCGTCGGCGTGCATGATGAACAAGGCATTGTTGGTTCCTCGGAACAAACAGCCGTCGGTTGAGAGAGACTCGCGGCGTTCGCCAATTTGGTGGTAGAACTTCGTGGGGCAAACAACAGACCTTGAACCGGAGCATCTCATATCACATGTCAAACAGCATAGTTCTTCAGCCTTTCGCATCTGACATTCTTCGTGACGAAGGACCCCGTCTCTTGATGTTTGTCGACGAAGTGGGGCTTAATAAAACCAAACGTCACTCTCTTCTATCTCGGCACCAGGGGTATTAGATTGCTGCAAGGCCACGCGGATGATGATCTCTCTCCAAATCACTGCCGATCATCGGTACTTGTTGACCAGCTCCAGCAACGCAGCCGCAACCTCGGTCGGGTTTGTCGCGCTGAGGTAATGGTTCCCCCCCTCGAGCATGCTGAGGGTGGCGTCCTTGGATGAGGTGAAGAGCTTGATCTGCTCGGTCTGAACTTGGTTCCCATATACCGGGTCGTCCGTTCCCTAGAGCGCAAGCAACAACCACGATTAGCCAACACTTCCACACCCCGCCACAGACCGACACATTACCGTACCTGAAGCCAGCGCACCGGGCAGGGGATATCCCTCACGCGCCGCAGCAGCCCATCCCTATCCAGCAAACACCCAACCGCCATCTTGAGCTTCTTCCTACCCTCATCCCCCCTGTACACCTCCTTGAGCGTCTGTGTCCAGAACGCGGTGACCTCAGCCGTGCCAGCCGCCCCAAACCCCAGCGTGGCCACCATGCCACACCAGACATCCTCAACAACAAACTCGGGCGTCGGCACGGCGCTGCACCAGCCATCATAAAACGGCGCCAGCAGTGGCTCGGGGTCCCAGCACCCCTTGCTCCTCGAGTCAGCCGACTCGTAGTCCATCGACGTGCCGAGCAGCAGCAGCCCCTGAATCCGCTGCGGCGCCAGCAGCGCCATGCGCGCGACCATCCAGCCGCCCTGGCTGGTGCCGAGCGCAAACGCCTTGTCAATACCCAGCGCGTCCAGCACCTGCAGGGCCATGACGGCCGTGTCCCAGTAGGTGAAGTGCTCGGTGGGGCAGGAGGTGGCGCCGTGGCCGAGCGGCTCGATGGCGAGCAGGTTGAGGGTGTCGGTGAGGGTGGCGTCGGCGAATTGGGTTTTGTAGAGCGATACGGTGGTGCACATGGAGTTGATCAGCACGCAGGTCGGCTTGGACGGGTCGTAGGCCCCGCCTGAGAGGGCGTAGCCGGCTGTGATGCCGCCTAGGTGGGGGACTTTGACGGTCGTGGTGGCTGCCATGATCAACACGCAAGTGGCGTCCAGTCAAGGAAGCGAGGGGTTTCTTGTGGTTGCTTTTTTCGGTGGCGTGAAGCAGTGTATGGATTGAGAGAAAGGTGCAGTGATGGATGCGGAGAAGAGACGGTAAAACTGCGCGGGGGAGGCGGAAGCTTGAGTTGTCCAGGGCAGGGGGCAGCAGGGGAAGAGAGGGGTTCCCAGGCTGTTGGGAGTCTAGGAGTGGATGTCTCGTGCAAGCGAGAGGTCGACGAACTACACTAATGTTAGAAGACCGATCCGGGGAGAGTGCCAAGTGACGCGCAGCTAGTCTTGGTTGGGTTGAGCTTGCTGGTGGAGATTTGAGTCCACATGTTACTGTTTCTGCGAGTCTTGGTGCCACTTGGTGCCGCATGTGATTTTTATACTTGCTCTAGGGGGCAAGATCAGCAAGGGGTCCATCGTTGCCACGTTAGAGGTGTGGAGGCGTTGGTCAGCCGTTCCGCCAAG
>FTEL01010576.1_pt1 | contig 10729 bp, 11 predicted proteins | sample 1658911 | NCBI WGS metagenome assembly FTEL01 (sample SAMEA3914869, study PRJEB12502) | metagenome | biome: forest; material: soil | place: USA | collected 2012-03-12 | depth 0.1 m
GATTCTGCCCCCCCCCCCCATTATCCCCCCCCCCCCCCCCTGGATTCTCTCGAAAAATCATCACTAACACAAACATTCACTCGCACAGCTGGGCTTCCCTGAACTCCCCGAGCAGGCCCCCACTGCCGAGGAGCTCCAAGTCGACGAGAAGACGCTCAAGGACCTGCACACCCTCCTCATGGAGACGCAGATGAGCGAGGGCAAGTTGGTGTGCGGCCACTGCGGGCACGAGTATGCCGTTCGGGAAGGGATTGCGAATTTCTTGTTGCCGAGTCATCTTGTTTGAATGGGGCGGGTGGTTGTTAAGGGGGGGAGAGGAAGAGTGAAAAGGGAAAGGGAAGGGGAAAGAGGAAGGACGAGATGTCATTTTCGGAAGACGGGGGAAGGGGCATCGACGGACGGCAGGCTTGGGTTATTAAGGCGTTCGCACACAGTTATTGTCAACCATGATATTTTGGCCCTGGTTCCAGGCACACCTTCATCTTTTCGGCCCCGGCTCCATGTATTGCCAGATTCCGGATGGGGCTCGAGAAATATTGGGATTTCAGACGAACATGTTCAACAAAGAGTCTAGATTCGAAGCCACAATTAATGCCCAAACCGCCCAACTCCAGCCAGCCCAAGTGCGTAGCTATGCTACAAACGATCAAGGAAACCAACCCAAACTCAACCACCACTGTACACTGCCATGCGTAATCTACAGCTGCTTCCGCTGAGCGGCCGGGCCCATCTCCTTGTCAAACGCGCCGTACGACACCTCGAGGCTCGCCAGAGCCTTGAGGCCGACGGTGAGGATGGAGAGAATGACGATCAGGGCGATAAACGCCATGAAGATGCCTACGATCTGAGTCAGCAACTTTGATACCATCCCACGTGCCCGAGGGGAATACATACCCGGCGTGAAGAACTGGTACTTCTCAAACAGCGGCAGGTTCGCCGTCGAGTTTGACTTGCTGCCCACCGTGCCCTCGGACTGCTCAGCCCAGCGCCTCATGTCCATGTGCACCGGCGCGGCAAACTCGGGCTCGTACGCCTTGAACTCGTTCGGGTCCGAGAACACCATGACGGTGTAGTCGCTGTCGCCGAGCGTCTCGAGGAGCCTGCCGAGTTCATGGTCTACCCCAACCCAACGTCAGCAACTGGCCATCTCGAGCCAAAAACCATCAGCGCCAACCCAAGGAGCACAACATACCATTATCACCAACCACCTCCCCTCTCCCCTCCTCCCCACTCCCAACAGCCGGCAAATGCCTCAACTCAACCCTCTCAACCACCGCCTCAACCCCCTCCCTCCTACACGCCCCCTCCACAAACTCCCGCAGCGGCCTCCCCGAGACCTGCCCCACAACCTCCGCAACGGACCACACATGCCCTCCTCCCCCACCAGCCCCCTCACTGTCAGCACCGCCCAGTCCGCGCACGGCGTGGCACAGATTCGGCGTCAGCCGGCAGCTGCCCGTGGCGTCGCGGATGTCGGCCGCGTGCAGGTTCGGCTGCGAGACGAGGATGTAACGGGTCGTTGGGCAGGAGGCGAGGAGGGATTGCGCGGTGGTGAGGACGTCGGTTGCGGTTTGGAGGTTGGCGGGCGCCGGGAAGGGGGCGGCGAGTCTATTGGGGGGGGGGTTAGTCCTGCGGTCTTGGGGAGATTGGGAGGGGGGATGCGATGGGTGATGCATCGGGGGGAGAGCTGGATGGGAGAGGGGATGGACGCACTTGGCTGTGGAGAAGAGGATGAACGGCGAGGTGTCGGAGAAGGCCTGCGCTTGGGATGCTGCGCAGGCCAGCAGGGCTGCTGTTGTGGAGGCCTTCATTGTCGGTGTTGTGATGGTTGTGGTTGTGGTGGTGATGGGACGCCAACTCTCTGTGAGCTTGTTGCGTCAGCGTTTCGCGGCGGCGGGTTGGCTGGCTGGCGATTGCGTCTCCGTCGCGCGACGCAAGCTCCCCAGCCCGGCTCAGGGTGCATGCTGCCGCAGCCTGCAGCCAACAGCTGGGCGGGGCGGTGAGGCGTGGCAGAAACCCCGATAAGCCATTTGGTTGCAGGGGGTGCATCGTTAAATTTACAGGCGGCTGCGCTCCAGCGTTGCGATTGACTTTGGACTTGGGAGCCAGACGCCGGACGACAACCACGACTCAAAAATGTTTGCGCAACCGAGACCGAGAAAGTCGGCGCTGGTGCCGCCGCCAAAGAAGAGGAAGACGACACATGCAATCGAGGAGATTACCTTCGACAAAGATGCCCGCGCCGAGTATCTCTCGGGATTCCACAAGCGCAAGCAGGCGCGAATCAAGCATGCGCAGGAGCTAGCAGAGCAGAGGGCGCGGGAGGAGAGGATCGAGATGCGGAAACAGGTACGGAAGGCTTGGATCTACATCTATGAACCTGTTTGTTCTGCGTGCTGACTCCTCGGTCACAGATCAGGGAGGAACGGAAGCAGGCTGTCGAGGACCACGTCCAGGCAATCAACAAGATCCTACGCGAGGCCGAGCACGCGGGCACGGCCGATCAGAACCAAAGCGGCTCCGACGACGAGTGGGGTGGATTGTCAGACGCTGAGGTGCCTGAGGCGCCCATGGATCTGGAGGAGGAGTACATCGACGAGGACAAGTACACAACGGTCACAGTCGAGGCAGTCAGCGTCGACCGGGACGGCCTGCATAAACCGCAGTTGGAGCAATCCTCCGACGAGGAGCAAGAGGAAGAGGATGGGGCAGAAAAGGAGGGGGACAAGAACGCGGAAGCGAAACGGCCAAAACACCCGACTAAGAAGAAGAAGAAGTTCCGGTACGAGAACAAGTTTGAGAGGGCGATAGAAGCGCGGAAACAGAGGGGAAAGCGGAGTAAAAGGTAGCCTCGGGGTGGCACGGCCAGACAATTTTAAAGCGAAGAGAGCCTCACGGCAGCACGGACATGGTATCAGACATCATGCAGCATACAGCAGGCAACCAACGTCAAGGGGGTGAATGTGTTTGGAGTGGCGCGGCCACACCAAGGCGTAGATACTTTGGCAGTGCTAACGAGCGCTTCCCCTCCTCCTCGTCCTCCTCTTCCAGCCCTCATCCCATGGATGATGTAACGTGCCACACGGGGGCAGCAGCAGCAGAAGTCCAGACCCGGAATACACAGCTCGACGCAAGGAAACCAGTGGGCCGACGACGGCCGAGGCGCGCGGGGGCGCTTAGATGGCGCCGATCTCGCTCTGGAAGTCGTCCAGCTCCTTCTGGACCGTGCTGTACTTCTTGGCCATCTCCTCGTACTTGGACTCCCACTGGTCACGCTCCTGCTCGAGGGCCTGGACTTTGCGCTCAAAGTGACCGGCCTTGACGTCCGTCTGGCGAAGCCTGTTGAGGGAGAAGAAAAGGCGGCGGTCAGCAACGTGCACTTGGGCAGTAGGCGTGTGGTCGTGAAAGAGGAGTCGGGTGCTTACTTCTCGTTGGCCTCACGCAAAGTCCTGTCAGCCTCCTCGGCCTCTTCCTCGAGAAGTTGGAGCCTTCGAGTCAGCGTTTCGTTCTGGGTTCCGTGCTGCTGGCCCTCGCTCGCCGCGGCCTTGAGCTCCTTGACCTGCGTCTCGGATTTCTCTACCTCTGCCTCGAGCACGCTGTTCTTGTGCGTGAGGGAGACGATCTCCTGCTCCTTCTGCATGTTCTCCTGCTCGAGCGTCTTGACCTTGGTCTGGAGCTCCTCGGCCTTGGCCGAAGCCTCCTCAGCCTGGAGGCGGAGCTGGTTCATTTTCTGGAGCGCGCATCGGGGTCACGTTAGTTTGCTTGGAGCATGGCGGGGTGGAGGGGGTTGCAAAGTGCCATGGCAGCGCGGGGGGTGATGCGGGTGCTGGAATAACCAAAGCTGGTGATGGCCCGCGACTCGCAATCCAGGGGAACGGAGGGGGGGATGTGGTGGTGAACCCAATCTAATGGTGGGGCCAGCCAGCCAGGGGCGCGGGGGGACAAAGGACTGGGCTGGGGCAGCAACTCACCTCCTTGATGCGATCCATTTTGATGGCGGGTGCGCGAAGCAAGTACGCTGGGGAGCAGAGCAGGGGCTGGAGCAGAGAAGCCGGATAGCCGGGACGGTGATGTCGACGGGTGGTGTTGGGGAAGTTGGCAGAGGGAGAAAGTCGGTGGATGCGAGCAGGCGGATGGGATGAGGGATGAGATGGGTTGCTGGCGGAGGAAATGAAGACCAGAGACCGACTGCCCCTCACCGGCGCAGCGGTTGCTTGCCATTTGCTGGCGCCGGGTGCTGTCACTTGTCTGATCGACCAGGCCCCCGGCTAATGGTGGGGTCAGTTGCAGCTGCGCCGTTGCTGTGCCAACACCTTGGAAACCCGTTTGCACCACCGAAACGGCCCCAGCCACGCGACGCCGCGCTCCCCCATTAACCACCACCTATCCTTCATCGGCGACGTGACGGGGCCAGATTAGCGACGAACGGCCAGCGACCGAGTCCCGACCACCCATCAGCATCCCGAATCCTCTCGAAATCCGCCCAGCTGGGAGGTCATCCCAGCCACTCGCAATGATGTTGGCCGCACACCACAACCAGGAAAACGTCTACACCCACCAGGCTGGCGCCTCGAAGCAGCAATTGCAGGCCAAGACGCCCGGTGCCCGCTATCCCAAGACTCCCCTCAAGATCCCTCTCAACGACGAGAACACGAACCACGGATTTAATGGAAAGAGTATGCTGCGAGGCAAAGGAAATAATGAAAACACTTTGACGGTTGGCAAGGGCGCCAACGGCCTCGGCAAGTCCGGGAAGATGGCCATGGTGACGCCAGCGGGTGAGTCCTTCCTCCTGGCAATTGGAAATTATGTGCTCACACAAAGGCAGCGGAGCCTCGGACAGCGCGGGCGCCCTTGGGCAACAAGACAACCAATGCCAAGGCCAACAGGGCGACGCACCAGACGCCCGGCGTCAAGGGAATTACTCGCGAGCTCGAAAAGACCACCATCAAACCGACGGCCACCCTCCGGCCGAAGCATGCCGCGCCCCAAACTGAGAACTCCAAGCTCGAGGTGCACACGGATAAGAACCCCCTCGAGGACGAGGAAGTCGAATACGCCCCTCCGCGGCCGAAGGATCTCCCCTACGAATCCGACGTCTTCCCCGACGGCGTCTTGACTTTCGACGGACTGAAGCCCGAGAACCTGTTCAAGGGTTATTACCAGTATTACTTCAACCGCGTCGGCGATGATGGCAAGACCGCGATGGAGCGGGACATGGACCAGCGGCAGCAGCAGAGCTTTGAGCGCGGCGAGGAGCAGATCCGGAGGGACATGGACGAGTTCGACTGGAGCATCGGCGACATCCCCGAGAGCAAGGACCTGTTCAAGAAGAAGGCCAACCCAGCTCCAGCAGCCTCGGCTGTCAAGAAGGTGGTCCGCGCGGTGCCACCCAAGCAGCCCTCGACCCTCACATCCAGGGAGGCAGCCTCAGCGCTCTCGATGACCACCAAACCGGCTGGAATCGCCCAGCTGAACGTGGCAAAACGGACAGCGCCGACAGGAACCAAGGCACCGACAAAGGGATTCCTCCTGCCAACTCGCAAGGCCATGCAGCGTGTTGCCCAACCACCCCTCACGGTCAGGGAACGAGCTACTGCAGTTGCCGCTTCGCGGAGCACCCTGGGCTACAACAAGGGCCGGTCCATCTCGTCGGCGGTCCATGCAACCAGCCGGGAGCCGGCCACGATTCGCCCAGCCCTCCAGGACCAAACCGCCCCCGGTCCCAAGCCCCGAACGCTGATGCGATCGGTGAGCACCGCGTCGACGGGATCGGACGCCACCATCACACCGGCCCGGTTCGCCCAGTCCGCGAAGCAGCAGCGGCCGGATTTCCTCTCCATTTTTGATGGAGACGACGAGGAGGATGCTCTGGGCGGTGGCGGCATGCCCCCGATGGATGACGATGAAGAGGATTTCCAGCTCACTGTCAGATTTGAGTGAGTGGGCAGTTGGTGCCTGCCGCATGGCATGACATGGCACGGAAACCGGGTGCAACAGGACAGCGGGACAGGGTGGTTGGCGTTGGATCGGATCAGGCGTTTGGTGCGAATGGCAGGTTGGGAGTGCAAGTCGAAGTGGACGTGGTCTTCCAGCGCGGATTATCCAGGGGCGGTTGGCATGCATTTCTTTTGGAGGGAGGAATTTGATCACCACAGCACAGACGTCTTTGTTGCAATGCGTCAGCATTCAGCGGTCAAGGCAACCTTGAAAACCAGGGGGCAGTGTTGGGGCACACTCGACACCATAGGTGGTACTGTGCCTGCCGAGGTGCCACGAAAAAAAAGGGAGATCCAGGAGCTGAGGTGAGCAGGACTGGCTTGTTTGGTTGGGTTTGCACCAATATGCGTGCTTGTACTGTACATACAGCGACCAATCCGTACCAGACGGCGGCCGCTGCGTCATTCATTTTAATTCATTTTTTTTTTTGCCTTCATGCACTGGCACCTCCTTGCTCGCGACCGTTCAGGGGCAGCTCAGTTTTCAGCTGCGAACTGCGCCAACTGCTGAGCGATGACATGCGCGCTGCTCATTGGATGATGCAATCTTCCCAGCCTCCGCTGGCAATCCACGGTTTCATTCGAGCCACAAAGCGCGCCCCAGTCGCTCCCAGTTGCCCCCCAGCGGCCGCCCAGCGCCCTCCCCAAGCCCCCAACTGGGCGCGCGCGGGCCACCTTGGCACGGACAAGGCCAGCCCTGATTTGGTTTAGCGAGACAATGGGACTCGCGACTTCACACGCTCGCCCTGGGGACCGTTCCTAAACTTTCAACTTCACTTCCAGTTTCCCGCTTCCCGCCCTCGACCAGCTTCGCTGCAACCCCCCCACACGCCTGCCGTCTCGCGAAACCAGACGCGGGCTTGTCGCACACGCCTCCCAGCACTCTGCTCTATTTTTTCTGCTGCCCATCCGCGAGCCCTGCCGCGCTCCAGACCCGGCGGCGCAGCGCAGCGACGCCCTCTCGCTCTCGCTCGTCCTTCTCGGTCGGCGGAGCTTGGCCGCTTTGTCGCGTGGCCGCCCTCATGCGCGCGTAAATTCGCCCTTCTGCCGCCATCCCAACCCCATTCCACCCACCACTCCGCCGCCGCCCACCGCGATTCGCTTCCATCGACCCCCATGCATGGTGTCGCCCAGCATCGCCGGCCCCAGAGATGATGGTTGGAGCACGTCGGCACCGCTAACCACCGCCCCTTCTCGCCATGACTCGCCCTGCTGGCGCGAGTTTCGTCGAGTTCTTCCCTGCCGCGCCCCGAGCTGCACGGGACAGGGCAATGGAACGCGAGCGGGCCAAGATCAAAGCACAGGAACCCCCCTCCGCGCGCTCTGCCGATGCCAATGGCCATCGTTCCCCGCTGAACCCTGCGGCCTCCTCGCGAACTGAGCCCGCGTCCACCGCCGGCGCCGCCTCGAGACCGCACATGAATGGCTCCAGCCCCCGTGCTGCACACCCTCCGCCGACAGACGACAGCGAGTCGCTCGCCGGAGACACCCTCAACGCCGGCGGATCGGCCAGTTCTCATACGAGCACCGGCTCCTCATCGGCCTTCAGTGCGCCCTCTCGACTGAGTGCCTCCGCGGCCATGAAGTCCTCAAACACCCAGCTCACTCCTCCCACCACCACCGCCTCCCCGTCCTCATACCTGTCTACCACAGCTGCACACCCCAAAGCGCAGTCGACCACCCCTCGCCGCGCCGACGGCCCAGACAGACTCATCCCGATTGCCAACGGAGCTGCCCATGGCACCCCGGCCGTCGATCGCATTCCTGCTCTCGACCCCTCTCGCTCGATCAATTGCATAAAGTGCACATATGACCCTCTGCTGGACGCGTCGCTCTCGAGTTCTGGAAAGAGAAAGGCGAAGCCGATATACAAAGAGTTTGGATTGGTATGTGCACCTGATAATTTCATAATGAGAGGGGAGGAGTGAGGGGAGCGTCATCTTGATCATGAGTTGTTTGGCTAATGCTGTGCGCATAGGGCGACCAAGATGACGCTCCCCCCTCCGACCCCCGCCTGGCCAAGGGCGGCAGGTTGAACTACATCAACGTCGACTTCCACCTCCCTCGCGCCCGTCTACGCCACGCCCCCTACAACCTGAAGCCCTACAAGTACGATCCCAAGACGTCATGCGGCCCCGGACCTCCCACCCAGATTGTCGTGACCGGCTTTAACCCCCTGATCGCCTTCTCCAAGGTCGCCGCCGTCTTTGCCTCATTCGGCGACATCGCCGAGAGCAGCAACAAGATGCACCCGGAGACGGGGAGCTACCTGGGCTTCGCGACTTTTCGCTACCGGGACTCAAAACCGAATCGCGCTCGGCCAACCCCCGTCTCTGCCGTCGACGCAGCGAAGCGAGCCATTCGATCGATGCACGGGAAGCGCATTGAGTCGAACACGGTTCGCGTCGAGTACGACGCTGAGGGCAAAAAGAGCTCCCGCATGCTGGAGGGGGTGCTAAATAAGGGCGACCAGACCACGGCGCCGTCTTCGGGCGATTCCAGGATTCCCACCGGCCCGAAGCCGAAGGATGCCGTCCCCGGACCCCCTCCAACCGCGCCAAAGGGTCCCGCCGCCCACCGGGGCGCGGGCTTGGTTAATGTCCAGGGCGTTTGGATGCCGAAGCCGCGACCCGACTCCATTATCGAGAGCGAGCCGATTGCACCCCAGCTGGAGAACGAGCCCTACATCTTCGTCCCCCACGAGCACGTGCCCGTCATGCCCACCACTGTCGCCCACATGAAGAGGCGGCTCAAGACCTACATGTTTGAGGACATCCGTGCGGACAGGACCGGCTATTACATTGTTTTCCGAGACTCTGGCTATGGCCGTGCCGAGGCCGACCGTTGCTATAGGTCGGCAGACCGCACCGCTTTCTTTACCTACACGATGGTCATGGACTTGCAGCTGAACGGAGCGGTCGACAAGAGCTTGCGCGCCCCCGATTCCCGCCGCCGAAGTCGCTCACCGGACCGGAGGCGCCTCGACGACAGCCGCCCGCAACACCGCGAACACGATCGCAGCAGACGCGACGAAGAGCGCGCCAAGCGTGAAGAGCAAGACCGGCGCCGGCGCGAGGAGGAGGCAGACCTGGAGGAGGAGAAGCGGCAACGCGCCAAGAACTACGACCCAGTGCTGGAGGCCACCGCCGTGGTTCTCCGCGAGATGAAGGAGCAGTTGATTAAGCACATCCGCACCAAGATCGCTGCGCCGGCGTTGTTCAACTATTTGGATCCTGTCAACCACATCGCCAAGCGCCGCCGGCTCAACCTCGAGGACCCTCATAGTGCCAGGCTCCCTCCGATAGTTCTGGACGAGTACGAAGACAGGTCCCCGGTCGGCACGCCGAACTCGAGGGCGGATCCCATAGAACGGCGAACCGCCCGCCTCGATGTTGCGGCGCTCCCGCGTATTCGCAAGGTCAAGAATACTGCTGCATTGAATACCCGCAAGCACGGATTCAACGACCCGTTCGCGCGCAACCGGCCGGTCGCCAGGCGCACCGCGTTCCGTTCCCTGCATTACCGCCTGAGAAGCGACAGCGAGGGCGAATCCGAAGATGAAACTGAGAATAGGAGGTCATTCGGGAGAGACACGGAGGAGCCCGAGTCGCGGCCTCGGAGCCGCATGAGCTCGGACGACGAAGCCGAAAAGGATGATTATCCGTCATGGGGCCCTGGTGACGACGATTCCATGACCGAAGCCAGCTTTGCGCTCAACGACGGCTCGACGCTGCTGCCTAAGAAGCGGAAACTGGATGCGCAGGGGGAAACGGCCATCAAACGTCAGAAGACGGACGAGGAGCTGTTCGGCGTGACCATCGACCGCATCGAGACGGAATTCCCAGACCGGGATGCTTCTCCCGAGGACATTTTGCTGCCTGACGCTGAAGCGCCCGAAGAGAAGGACACCGACAGCTCCCGGCTACCGACACCTCTTCCCCAGGATGCCCAGGCTAAGAAGAAGCCTGTCGTCAAGTCGAAGAAGAAATCGAAGAAGCAGATCTTCGAGGAGAGAGAGGCTCTCAAGCGGCAGCAGCAGGAGATCTTCGAGAGGGAAGCCCAACAGTCGGAGGAGGCGGAGGAAGTGAAACCAACGCCAGAACCCGAACCCGAGCCGGAGCCCGAGCCCGAGGTCAAGAAACTGGCGATGAAACAGGACGAGAAGCCAGAACTGGATGCGAATTTGTATCCGCCAGAGAAGGTTTCGGTCCTCGAACTGTCTCGGGACTTCTGTCTCGATGTGGCCACTCTGCAAGAGCTGGATCTTGGTTATGCCGATCAACCCGACGTGGAGAAGCTCCGCAAACGGTTTGGTAGCGTCAAGATCGAGGATCCAGAGCTGTGGGTGTGGAAGCGCGATCGTATTCGGGAGCTGAACTCGGCCGACGGGACGGCAGCGAAAGCAGTGGGCATCGAGGGCTACTATGTCCCGAACCCCAGCGGCTGCGCCAGGACCGAGGGAGTCAAGAAGATTCTCAACTCGGAGAAGTCCAAGTACCTGCCCCACCACATTAAGATCAAGAAGGCCAGAGAGGAGCGCCAGGCGCAAACCGGCAAGAACGCCAAGGATGCGGTTCTTGCCGCTGCCGAAGCTGCCAGACTGGCGGCGGAGAGCCTGGTGGCGAAGGGCAACTCGCGCGCGAACCGCGCCAACAACCGTCGCTTTGTCGCCGACCTCAACGACCAGAGGAAGACGCTCGGCCAGGACTCGGATGTTTTGCGTTTCAACC
>FTEL01007283.1_pt1 | contig 10727 bp, 15 predicted proteins | sample 1658911 | NCBI WGS metagenome assembly FTEL01 (sample SAMEA3914869, study PRJEB12502) | metagenome | biome: forest; material: soil | place: USA | collected 2012-03-12 | depth 0.1 m
GGGTTGGTGGGGAGGGTGAGAAGGGAGGTGGAGGGGTTGGTTGTTAAGAGGGAGGGGGAGGTGGTGGTGGTGAAGGTGCCCGGGATGGTGGAGATGGAGGAGAGGTGTCCGTTGTTGGTGGGGTGCTATCGGGAGACGCTGAGGAGGACGGTGCATCAGGTTAGTACGAGAACCGCGTTGGAGGATACGGTGCTTGCGGATGGGAGAGGGAGAGAGTATCTGCTGAAGAAGGGGGCCGTGGTGCAGATGGTGGTGGGCGTGGCGCATGGGATGGAGGAGTACTGGGGGGAAGGCGTGGATGAGTTCCGGCCGGAGAGGTTTCTGATCAAGGGGGACGGTGGGGATGACGGGCCTGGCAGCGCGAAGGCTGTGCGCGCCGCGTTCCAGCCGTTCGGTGGCGGGGTCCATCTCTGCCCTGGCAGGCACTTTGCTTTTTCCGAGACGATGGCCATTCTGGCGACGCTGGTGCTCGGGTTCAAGGTCGAGCCGCGGGAGGGGAGCGAGTGGAAGACGCCCCCGTTTGCGACCCGGTCGGTGGTCGACGGTGTCACGAAGCCGGCGAACGATGGGCGGGGGTTTGGCATGAAGATCAGGAGACGTACCGGATGGGAAAGGGCCCAGTGGGCGTACGAGATGTGAAGAGGAAGAAGGTCAAGCCGGTATATATACGTGATGATTCCTCTGTCCTGGAACGTTGAGTGACAACTCCACAAATCTAGCTGGCTAGCAAGGGTCTGCGCTCTAAGCCTACGAACAAAATGGTTCCTGGTACCCAGTCTTCCCGCCACAATAGGGTATGAACCTATCCTCAGCGGCAACTGGAAGCCCGTGGCAGCCGTAAGTCTAGCACGGAAGTAAGAGAATCAGTCAAGGGTTCCCGCAACAGCCAATGTCTCCAACGCGAGAGCCCTAAGACCTAAGAACAAGGAGGTCAAGAGTAGTCAACGTGAACACTACAATGGACAGGGTGCCGCCTGGACCCCCAGTATCATTGAGGCAGTTGCAGTGCCTGCGGCAATCCTGGCCCTGACGAGCGACGACGTCGGGGGAGGAGGCGGCCGGCCCAGCGGTTGCGGCCCCGGCCAGCGCAATTACGATGACGGAAGTGGTATCTGGGACATTGAAGGCAAAGATTTTGTGGACTGATATAGTACATATACCTGGCTACAAACAAGCCGAGAAAGCAAAACGAAGAGAATGATTAGGTACAGGATGCGCGTCTGCGACGCGGGGGAGACGGCGTGGCCACACAACCAGGGCACGTGCGCTCTGCAAACCCCATTCCGTCCCCTATGCACCGGCTGCGGGCGTGACAGTCACCGTGACAGTGCTCACGGTATAGGACTGGTACGAATAGGTGGTGGTAACAGGTGACCCCGTCGCATAGGACCACGAGATGTCGTAATAGGTATAGGTGGCGGTGCTGTAGCTCTTGACGTAGACCGTGGTCACCCCATAAGGCGGGTACACAAAATCCGGCTTGCCGATGGTTGGGGTGGCGGCGGCCCGTTCCTTCAAATCCATGCCAGCGCCGGTATCATTGTCGCTGCCGTGGTCGTGGGCGGGGCCGTGTCCAGCGTCAGCGTCGGCAACAGCGGAGTCCGACGCCGGGAGTAGCTCGGGGTCACGCGGGAGGTGTGCCCCGCCGGCGCGGCGACGACGAGAACCAGAGACGGGTGCAGCCGTGACGGTGGTAGTGACATAGCAAGTCGACGTCCCCGAGGTAACCCTTACGATGCTGGTAGAGCGTAGAGTCGTGGTACGCGAGGTCGACACATGCACCTCCACAGCAGTCTTCGGAATCAGAGTTGTCGTGGCCCGAGCCGGATCGACCACGTACTTGGTCGTTGAACTCGGCCGCATGGCAAAGAAGGTGTTGGCACTGATCTTGACGCTCGCAGCCGCGGGCAAACGCCAGCTAATCGTCTGGTACCCGAGGCCCAGGTCCTTCCCGCGCAGGCTCTTGCAAGCGAGCTGGAAGTTGCCCTTGTTGATGCTGGTCGGAGCGATCGGATCGCAGGTGACCGGAGATTGGGTGAGAATGGTTGACGAGATCGTTACGGTCACATAGACGACGGGTGTGACGTGATACGCCAGGCCTGAAATCGAAGCAGGCAGGGCGGCGCATTTGACGGTTGAGAGCGGCGGCTGCATCCAGGTGCTCGGCGTCGGTAAGATATCTGCACAACTGCCTGGTCAGTGCAAGTGCCGGATTTTGACGATTTCAGGACGAGCAGAAACGGGACTGACGGGAACTCAGCCCACACGATGTGGCGCCGAAATAGTTGGTGTTCGTCGACGCATACGCAAGCTCGGCTGGTACTGGAGTGCCAGACGTGATGACGGTGCTCGGCAGCGCCGGAAGATGAACGAAGCAGGTCGGTATCACCATTTCGGCGGCCAAAGACACAAGGGATTCAAGAAATGAGTCTAATTATCTGTACAAAAGAGTGGACGGCAGACGACAAAGACAAGTCGCAAACCCAAAAGAATGAAGGGATGAGGAAGTCAGGAAAGAAGGAAGCGGTGGAGGAAATCGACGAACGTTGACACTTGAAATACCACCAAAGCGTGACGAACGACGTGAAATTGCGCCCTGTGTGCCAAGGTGTCAGACCAGGGTCAGGCGGAGTGGTGTCGCCCCGAGCTCCCCTGAAGAGTGATAGGGCTGACACATTCGGGCCCTTGGAACGACGACATAATTTTCATGCCAGCCACGGGCCTGGATTGCTCAAGGGACGGGTGAGGGCGACAGCTCGAGGACCAGACAAAGGGTTGTCGCTGGCACGGAGCAACTTGAACAAAGGACTTGACAACGCTTCGAACCGTATTGCCAGTCGGACCAGCAATGGGGATGGTGGGAGCTATCAAGCCATCGGGTCAGTCCAGGCTGCTATAAGCAGTATGTACCAGCCCAGCCACCGGTGTGGCTGGAAGGACAACCAGGTTGCGCCGAGGAACGGCCAAAAGAGACGACTGGGCTGCGCTGAGGCTGCGAGGCGAGGGGCATTGGCATTACACGGGCCATCAGAACAACACAACAATAGCTACAACGAACCACCGCGTATCATATCAGACCAACACATCGCGACCAAGCCACAGCCCCCAGCAGAGGCGGTCCAACCTCGGAGAAATCAAACGATGCACGGGTGCCAAGGGGCAAGCGAGGCGCACGCAAAGTCGGGCAGTATAAGAGGCAAGCAGCAGCCAACCCGCCGGGCAATGTATTTGGAGCGCCAAGATTCCTCTCGATTCGCGTTCACTCCTTCGCTGGCGTGGCAGCAGGCCCTGGGCTCCTCCTTTTTGCCCCGCCGTTGGCAGCAGGTTCGCCGGCGCCTCGCTTTCGCTTTCCCTCCCGGGAGCACACCTCGGCATTATAGCAGTCGAGAGCCTCCCTGGCAGCTTTCTGCGCCGCGTCTTCCTCGTCTGCGTACCTCCCCGTGGCAAGCAGGCGGCGGCTCGGATCAAGCCGTGACGACGCCGGGCGCCTCCAATCGAGGTACGGCCGTCCCGCACGACGTCGGCTGCCGACGTTGTCACCGCCGTACTGCACATGACTCGGGAGGTCGGGCCAGCTGAGCGGCTCGGGCGCCTCGCTGTAATGCGACAGCTTCTTGCTGGCCCGGCGCGTGCGGACCCAGACCATGAGCTCGATGCTGGGCAGACAATGATGGTTAGCCGCGAATCAACCTGTTCTGCTGTGTTCTCGAGCCGGCCGCTTACTAGAAATCAGCGACCTCATGGTCGAGCTCGACGTCCGGGTGTTTCGTCCACCTTGCCGGGTCCTTGAAGGCCTTGTCGTCGACCTCGTTCAGCTGGTAAAAGCTAAGATTCGGGTCCCGCGTGATGTACTCGTAGAGGAAAACTAGCACACCCTTGACTAGGTACAGTAGCAAATCAGACAGACAGTCAGCCAGCGTTGAGAAAGCGCGCAACCAAATCCGTGTCAGCGTACCGTCATCTCTCGAGGGGTCCTCGCCCTCAAAGTCCCGCGATCTGCCTCGCCGCACCACGCCGACCCTAGCGGCCGTGTTGAAGTCAATGAGGGTGATGGAGTCAGTGTCGGGATCGATCATGAGGTTCCGATCGGCAATGTCCTGATGGATGACTCCGTATTTGAGGTTCAAGTCGTCGACGGCCTGGATCAACTGCCTCAGCCACCTCAGCTTGAACGCCGGCCTGGACTTGTCGAGTGTTTGACCACCGGCCACGTATCGCATCGTAAAGCCAACCACCTGGGAGCGCGTCACCTCGTCCACTACGACGCGGTCCAGCAGAACCATATTGGGGTGCGGAGGCAGCCTCGCAAGGAGTTGCACCTCTCCCCACAAAGAAACAGCGGACTTATTCGCGTACTTGAACACGTAGCGCTTGCTTTTGTCATGGCCTACCGGCGAGCCTCCAGACGACGACTCCGAGTATGCGACGACGTCGACGGGGCCCATGAAACGGCCATGCTCGGTGAGGTCGGACCGCAGGAGCGGCTGGGCGGCGATGGCGGGCGGGAATTGGAAGTCATCGAGCGGGAGATAGTCGGTGACGCCCGTAGTCTCCTCGTTCCGATCGGTGCGGCAGGACAGGAGCTCGCCTGTCTGGTCGATTTCGATGGCGACCGTATCGTGTGGAAGGCCGGCATTCAGGTGCTTCCTCAGCGCATCCGCCGCCCTGTTCAACGGGATGTCGAGGTTGGGGTCGTGCTCCGGCGCCTCCATGCCGTCGGGGTTCGGCAGGGTGACTTGAATCGTGCTTCTCGTGTCGGGGTCGTGGAGGTATACCTCGTGCGTGTCGTGCAATGCCGCTTGCGCACCGAAGCCAAACCCCAATCGGATAAAGAGCGGTGTTTCCAACATGGCGGAAAGGTGGTTTAATGCTTGAGCAAACGGATGCAGGTCTGGGACCGGAAACGAGGGGGCCAGAGAAGACGAGAGACGAGGTGACAAGAGCAGGGCAGCAGAGTTTCGGAGTGAGTGACAAGAGGAGGGAACGGAGAGGGACTGCCCATCGGTTTAGCTGCGCGGACACTGTTGCAGTTAACCGGGGAGTAGTGTCCGGGAGCCCAGGGGGCGAGAAGGGGGGCTGCGGGATCCCCGAACAGACAAAGAGATGTTTGCATCATGCGCCACCACCGTTTGTTTGCTCAACCCTGCCACTCCGGATGCGGCGCCCCCGCCACTGCCCTGAGACGAAGGCGGTATCCATAAGCCGCGTTTCGTGCTCCCCCGAATGGCCCCTGTATCACAGCCCAAAAGAGCCCATCGTGTGATGCTGTCGCTTCTCGTTTTATCTCCTGAGTTCCATAAAGCCCAGCTGTGGTTCAGTCCAGCTCATGTTGGTTGTGGGGCCGTTTGTAATACAATTGAATTATCAGCGGGTTCTGTGAAAGAAGAACATTCTGGAAACTGGCGAAGCCGAGACATCGCAGTGAGCCCGGCACAAATGACTGGCTTCCACAATGCTTCCGTCCTCAAGGGACGGAAAAACTTGTGACAGCCGCTGGATGTGGCTGAGATACGAGCCATGGCTGGCAACCATTGAAGACAACAGCACCTGAGCCCGCGGAAACGCGGTCAGGGCAGGCGGTCTGGACGCTGGGCCGGAGGGATGCTTGGCCAGGTTTATCGACAGCCTGAGATATAGCCAGCGGCTCAAGGACACAACAAAGGTGTTGAAACAATACCATGATCCAGGTCGTCAAACCGGCCGGGGCCAGGAAATCGTAACATGGCCCTGGCGGTAGACGACAGTATGTATATAGACTGCCTTCTCTCCGCGGAACCTCAACTGCCAACCAAATCTCTCAGTCACCATTTGCCATTCGCCAGCGCAATCATTCCCACCGCACACATATCGCGCTCTCTGTGCCGACAGATCCCCAACACAGTCACGGCTACCCCGACTCTGCACTGCCTCCGTAACGACGTCCTCTGTGCTGACCTGCGGGCCATCCCACCACCTCATACACCGGAACAACTCAACATTGGCCATGGCAAACGTTATCAAGCCCTCCGACATCCCAACCACGTCGGCCCAGTGGGCCGTTTTGGCCCCCAGCGCTTGCCAATGCGGCTGGTACGAGTTCTATCACGCAGGATGCGGGCACGTGTATTGTGGCAACTGGAAACACTGCTGTGGGAAATCCATTCATACCTCGCCCGTCTTCTGCCGCACCCCTGCACCGCGCCATATCGTCCACGGGTTCAGGATTGAGGGCCTCTGCCGCGATTGCCGAGCCTAGTTGTTCAGGGCTCCCCATCCCCGAAGTAGGTGAGGCTTACCTGTCTAACAACCCTGCGCAACCTCAAGGTTTCCGCTAACGACCGCGATGGATTTAGGACAACGGTGCAGCGAGGGCCGTGAAACTTGTCGCTTCGCTTAGCTGGAGCACGGGGATGTCGGGAAGCTCAGGAATTAGGAGAATGTATTTGGATTTCGGGCTGGGCGGGCAGGGCAAAATGCATCTCAGTCATCGGGCGCAGGTTCCTCCAAGCCATCTGCGTACAGGTCCTCGGATCGGGACCCCGTAACGTAACGTTCGGCATGCTCCTTGACAAACTCCCTGACAAACTCCCTTTCCACGTAAAATATGTCCCACCCGTGTTGCGTCCGTTCCCGAGGGTGGGCGAGGCGGGCGTAGAACCGAGCGAGTCCGTCCTCGTCTGCCAGGGGCACTAGCGGCTGCATCAGGTTGATGTAGGCTTCCATGATGGTGTCAGCCTCCCCATCCGTGATGGTAGCGGAGGAGTAGTCCGGCATTAAAGCTGCCGCGCCTGCCGACGCGGCAACCAGACACAGAGTGAGCGCGGGCGCGTTGATTTTGCCACGGAGCCACTTGACCGTGTCCCACCAGTCCTGCATTGCAGGATGCTGGGGTTCTGGCCAACTGACGGGGCGGTAAGGAGGGAAGACGAGGTCGAGGAATCGGAGGTGTCCTAATGCCGACTGGGGCACGATTCGCAGGAATAGGGAGGCAGCTAGTCGGCCGAACGGGTAGCGGTAGCGCGGGATGGGCCCTCCTTCAACGCACTGGTTAAATCTGGGCAACGTCCAGGGACGGTCGATATGGAGGTCGAAGACGATGAAGCGGGCATCCTCGCACATGGCACGGTTAAGGAGGAATAGAGTAGGACCCGGGGGAGCCCAGAACTTGCAGGTGACGGAGAACGCATCGTGGTAGCGGCGGCAGAAGCAGCCGACGGCGGGGGGGGGCCGCAGGAACGGGCGGTGCCAAACCAGCACGCAAAGAACTGGGCGGCGGGATCGTTGCTCGGGAGGTTGCTGTCGAGGATGTCGGAGCAGGGAAAGACGGTGTAGGCGTGCTTCCTGGCGACCCCAGTTGATTTGTCGACCTGGCGAGACAAGGTCGGTATACTCGAGGATGCGGATCTCGCGGGGAAGAGTCGCCAGCGAGGGCCGGTTGGTCCCAGGGGGCCGCACACGCGGGGACTGGAAGAGAGAAAGCCCGCAGGCGTGGACCACGGCGTCCGTGGCAACCTGCTGCAGCTGGGCGTCTGCTGTTTTGGCAAGCCGTATGTTGCACTCTCGTAGGTGGGAAGATGGCAGAGCGAAGATGGGGGCGTCGACGGACTCGGCTACTCGCAACGCTTGCGGGTGTTGGGCGTCGATGTTGCAGACCAGGGAGAGGCAGAGGCGCCCGTGGCCATCCTCAGCCAGACGGCCGAGGGAGGGTTGCGCGGTCGGGTGGGGAGGCGGATAATAGAGGACGAATCGGTTGGCCGAGTAGACCCAGAGCGCTGGCCTCGGCGTAGATGGCACGGCGGGAGAGAAGGAGGCCATGGAACGTGGCCGGGTTCAGTGAGTAAATTCAGATCCGGGCCCCGCGGCCATCAAGGCTAAACTGGTAGGGCTTCAGGGGATTCCACGATGCGAGCCCAACGAAGCGGTAGATGCGGGTGCGAGTCGCCGGGCTCAGGCGAAGGAAGGGCGGCGAGGCCGAATGCCCAGACAAAAGGGAGGTCGACATGCGGGACTGGTTTGCCACGGTTCGTTGTCTGGGTTAAATTCGGGGTGTCGTTTGCCGCTATTCAGGCCTGGTTTGGCCCTGCCTGACCTGGGTTGGGCTCTGGGCGAGCGGCACAGCACCGAGTCACGTTGGTTGTCAAGGGAGAGATGCGGGAGGGGTTGGTTGGGCCGCCCGGAAACAAGGTCGTTGCCGCATGCCAAGTCCTCAAACACCTCCTTATTGGGTCCCCACGCACGGCTGCAGCATCGGATTGTGCGGAGGGACACCGAAATTGGTGCCGGGTTTCCAGTCACCAGCCACAGCGTTCGGCCCGGTCCTGCGGCGTGGCGAGGCCGGGGATGGCGTGGCCGCCGCCGTGTTTCAAAACACTTCCTCGGCCTTGGGCCCATGTTTCGGACGACCATGCTCTTGGCCTGACACAAAACATTTCGGCCTCTTCTGCGGCCATGGAGCGTGGAGACATGGGATTCATGGGATTCAGGGGATCAAATCTCTTGTGCGGGGATCCGCGAAAGAGCCCATGGAGATGGACCTCCAGACTCTCACTGATGTGCCTGCAAGCCGTCCCCCTGACTGGCCGCACCCTCATGGCCGAGGCACCGAACCCGAACACCAGCCATGCCCTCCAGACGAAAAATGCGGCCACAGAGGCCAAGAGCGCGTCCAGCTCCCATTGTTTCACGAGTCTGTCCTCGTTTGCTCGACCATGTCTAATTTGAGAACGACGGTGGCCGAACCTCTTTGAACAGCCCGCCTGAATAGAGCCGCAAACAACAGACGACATAAATAGATACGCAGCGTCCCGGCATTCAAGTCCACCATACCTGCACATCGTAGACGCCACAACGGTTTTCTTGCTGCATCATCCTTTTCACGACATCCACAGACAATATCCACAGACGACATACACGACGACATCCCACCCAACAGAACAGCGATGGTAGCCATCCCCGACCTCCTCCGCGCCGCCGTCCCGGCCCTGGCCAGCTTCCAAACGATTTGGTCCAGCAGCTTCGACGGCCCTGCGGGCCAATCTGTCGACACCGCTCAGTGGAACATCATCACCGGGTAGAGATCCCTTTCTTTTCACTTTTTCCCCGATCGCCTTCCCCTATTCCCATCCCCTGTTTCCCACTTTCCCCAGTCCCCGGTCTCCCTTCCTCACACACCTTCCCCTTTCTCCCCTTTCCCCTTCCCCTTTTCCTCCCAACTAACCCCCTCCCAGCGTCCGCTACAACAACGAACTCCAAGACTACGTCACCTCCACCGACAACCTCCGCCTCTCCGGCTCGGGCACCCTGCAAATCATCCCGCGCAAATCCCCGTCCGGCGCATGGACCTCCGCCCGCATCGAGTCCACCGCGTCCTACACCCCCGAAGCGGGCAACGTCACGCGCTTCTCGTCCCAGCTCCGCTTCGGCGACGCGCCGCAGGCGCAGCAGCAGGGCATCTGGCCCGCCTTCTGGATGCTGGGGCAGTCCTTTCGCAGCGGCGTGCCCTGGCCCGAGTGCGGCGAGCTGGACATCATGGAGCGGATCAATGGCGAGAAGGCGGGGCATGGCACGCCGCACTGCGGGCCGGGGGATATGCCGTGCGGGCCGATGACCAAGTCAGTGCCGCTGGAGGATGTGAATGGGTGGCATTATTGGATTGTCGAGGTGGATCGGCGGAGTGCGGATTGGAGGGAGCAGGCGGTGAATTGGTATTTGGATGGGAAGGAGTACAATCGGATGACGGGGGCGGATGTGAAGGATGAGGGCATTTGGAAGGCGATTGCGCAGTCGCCGATGTATTTTGTTGTGAACGTGGCTGTGGGCGGGAATTGGTGAGTTATTCTGCTTCATGGGAGGGGAGTTGATGGATGATGATGCTAACAAGTTGGTCTTTAGGCCCGGTCCCCCGAACCAGAACACGTTGGACGGCGAGCGGAATATGTTGGAGGTCAAGTTGATCACGGTCACGGTGGCGGTGTGATGAGTGAGTTTGGACGATGATAACTACTGTATGTCATCGGGCGTATGGAGGGCGGGGTGTGGTGGCGTGAAGATGGTGGTTTGGTTACTGTCAGGGGGAAGATGTCTCGTTGATCAGGAGTTTCGGTTCATGGAGATTTGGCTTATCTGGGCTGGCGTTCGGGAATACCCAGCGCTGCTTTTGTTTTGTTTTAGATGGCAATTAATTCTGTTCAACTTGGATATATGCAATGTCCACAACATCAAGACCTAGAGTTGTGGTGCGCTTCGGTAAACATTCCAACCCGAGCGAGAAAAGAAACGGACGAGACTACCTGGCCTTGAAGTAATTAGAGATACAACCGCTCCATCCCCCTGGTATAGAACGCCAACACAATGATTCCTGATATGCTCCCCAACACCCTACGTCCTGACACGTTACCACCTCTCACCAGATCCAACTAACCGACTCGGTCGTCATTAGAACGCGTCAACGGCCCAATAATCATCCCCGCAACTGGCCCTTTGATATGTTTAACATCAACAATGTCCCTCAACCACCGTTAGCACACTCCAATCCAAGATGGGGCAACAACACAGAACAGAAATCCACTCACCAACCATCCTCCCTCCCAAAATCATCCAACCGCTCCAAATGTCTCTTCCCCCTCCCCCCATCCCCAAACCTCACAAAATGCAAACTCACCTGCGTCCTCGCCAGCCCCCTCTTCTTCAGCACCGCAATAATCCTCTTCACCGGCCCCTCCACCCCGCACTCCGCCCCCTCCCCCCAC
>FTEL01002153.1_pt1 | contig 10726 bp, 9 predicted proteins | sample 1658911 | NCBI WGS metagenome assembly FTEL01 (sample SAMEA3914869, study PRJEB12502) | metagenome | biome: forest; material: soil | place: USA | collected 2012-03-12 | depth 0.1 m
CCCCCCCCCCCCCCCCCCCCCCCCCCCCCAAAAATAAAAAAGACCTCTCACTGTATTCGCAACTCAGCATCCAATTGCATGGACAGACGTCGGCCATGTTCTCGCAACATCCTCCACGTCCTTGATCGTCCCATATGCCACATGCTCCCACCCGTTCATTAACGGGTTCCACTTCAATACCATGAGAAGGGCTGCACCTCTCAACATCCTCGCAGCAGTGGCAGGAAGATTAAAGTGTTCGACCAAACCCACCACCAATGCCCTAAAGCAGCCTCCAGCACCAACCGAAGTCGAGAGATCGATGGCCACGCTTCTGCCGCTCTCGGGACCATCATCAAGGACCAGGGACGCCGTAAAGTTGAATCCAGGCCATAATGGCTTCGTTTTCGCCGGTTCCAACCCCCGAAGTTCGATAGGGAGGCTCTTGGCGGTGAGGTGCAAACGGCCACTCCCTCTCGTTTCCATCTTTGCCTTCGCAACTGGCTTGACATACCAAGTCATGTCTGATCCCATAACCTTCCCCGGTCTCTCTTTGCGTCCAGCCACGGTGTAGTAAGCTTCTCGTCCGTCCATAGCCGGGAATTCTGGCATGGAGGACATGCTCGACAGGTTGGCACATCCCGGAGCGGCGCCTAGCCACGACGGCCCCCGTCCATTCTTGAGAATCTCAAATGCCAGATCCACGGCGGCCTTTTCTCTGTCATCCTTGCCGTACTTGCTGACATCGAGCTTGACGCCAAAGATGCCCATGATACTCAGGATCATGTCGCGGGGCTGGGAACAGGTCCTGAGCAAGGCGCTCCGCCAAACAGCCATTTCCCTCATTTCCGGCCCTTTTGCTTCCTTCACTGCCATGAGTGCCGTGATCGGATCTTTGTCTGTACCGAGCAGCTTGAGCCGGGCGCTGTGTTGCTTCAGGGGCAACGAGCCGACAAACGACGCTTGCAGGAGTTCCCCAAGCTCCATCATCACGCTCCGTCCTTCCTCCACCTCCACCACTCGACCGTTGGTCAGCCCTACCAGCTTTCCGCCTCCAAAATTCCAGGCAAAAATGGCGTGAGTGGATTTAGGCATGGCCTCTTGCAGCGTCCACGACCGCTCAATCCAATTGGTGCTCTCGTCGTGGGCGGCGAGCCGTTGCAGCCCGCCCGGCAGCACAAGACATACCTTGGATCTGTCGTACAGGTCGAACATCCTCGAGATCTGCCAGTCCTTGTCTTGTGCGCTGGTCTGCATGATGCATATCTGGTCGATCCAGAGCAGGTCTGCGTCGGATTGCCGGGCCGCGAGGCAGGCGGTCCGCAGCACCGCCAGGCTGATGGGGTCGCTGAGCTGTTCGTCGCCTTCTAGAGGGAGCTGGAAAAATGTGTTGGGGGGTTCGGAGGATTTAAGTCCGTTCCAGGGGTACGAGATGGCTGCGTATTGGCCTTGAGGCAGGGCCTCATGTTCCACGACGCTGAGGCGTTGTTGGTCGAGGAAGTCGGAGCAGACGATGAATCTGAAGCGTTGTGGCACCAGAGCTTCTCCAGTGCTCAAAATCCCTCCGGAAAAACTGTTGACTGGTGCACTGTACCCCATCTCTGGGATTGTTCGGTCGTGAGGATGTATTATGTGGGCGATGAGAAGGCGATGGTGTTCGAGGTCGTTGCGAAAAGGGGGTCCACTGCAGGGTGCAAGTTGATAACGTCTGGGCGGGAGAAAGCAGGGAGGAAATCAGGACACCCGAGGCGCAGAAGGGCAGTCGAAGGGAGTATGTTTGAGAAAAAAGGGAGTGAGGCAGCTTGCCGTCGAGAAGGGCAAGACTGCCTAAGTATGAAGCCTTTCGAGGCAGTGTCTGAGCCACGTGTTGTGTGTGCATGCCTTCTGCCTTCTCAGCCTCTTCGTTGGGGGCCTCCCAGCCAATGTTGGATTTCGGGCTGACGGGCTGAACGTCGCGCTGCGGCGCAGAATCTCGGCTGTCAACAGCCAATGGAGGGGTTCGGGGTCAGGGTTAGGAGTATGAATGCGACCCCTTTTTCGTTCCTCAAGTGCATTTGAACCAAAACATTCAACAAAACAAATGACGATGGATTCAAGTTTATCACGCGTGCAACTTGCAAGTCAAGCCCACTACGGCCCCATACATGAGTTGTTTGAGTTGCGAACAGTTGACGCGTTGACAGGAGCTCAAGGTTCACTCAGCACTGATGAGGCGCCCAATGGTTTGATACTGTCCATGCCGTTGTTCTTCCTGGTTGGGAACAACTTTTGGCACTGAGACGGGACCGGTGACGCCAGCATCCAGCCACCTACCTTGGTACCTGGTAATACAGATTACAGTTGGACTTGTCTCCTGTTCAGGGAGGGCATACCTGACCTACCCAGACCCCATGCATTGACTGACCTGTCCCGACCCCCTTCACTGACATGTCCCGACCCCTTTGCACTGCCTGACCTGTCCCGACCCCGTGCATTGTCTGACCTGCCCCGATCCTCCTGCGCTGACCTGTTCCGACCTCCACATTCAGGTATACCATAGAAGCACTAAAATTGATCTGGCCCGACGTCTAAACTGAACATTGGCAACCAAAGGGTCGGGTCAGGTCAGCTTAAGTGGAGGGTTGGTCAGGTCAGATTAACTCGAGTGACGGTCGGGACAGGTCAACTTGATTACAAGTAAAAGTCGGGACAGTTCAACTCGAGTGGGGTTCGGGACAGGTCAGCGTAGTGGCTGGGGCACCAGCTGGAGTCTGCATAGAACATACGATGTATGTAATATTCTGGATTCTGTATTCTGCAGTATGCCGTTGTTTAGGTTAGCCCCGCCAAGCTCATCTGGCTCAAGCGAAAGCGGCAGCAGCTCGAAGCAATGCACAACAACGGAAAATTGTAAGGGCAACGCGGGTGATTCATCAACATGTTTCCTGTGCATTCCGTCTCACCACACTGACGCCACTCGCCAACATGCCAGCAACAAGCGCCCTCCCACTTCCGCCAGCCTCCGACACCGGTGACAGTTGGGTGCTTCTTTTCACCATCTCGGATCTGATCCACCACAGTGGGCCACCCCTGGCGCCATGTGCCAGGATCGAGCTCCATGCCAAGATTCCCAACCCCGGTTGTCAAGGAAGTGGTGGCGACGGTGATCCCCACAACAGGCAATCCCAAACTGGATTTGCCGAGTCCCCTGAATGCGGATGCGGGGATGAGCAGGCTTCCCCGATATCCAAGATGCGGGGGTGGGTCACTCAGGGTCTGGGAGACTCGGGTTATAGCACTTTCCCTGGGTTCAGTAACGGTATCTGGAGACTGGAGCGTATCAGGATTCTACGTATATTAGAGGTCAAAGAGCTCAGGGATAACTGCAAGTGCTCGATCGAGGCAGAAAACGAATCGAAACAGAGAAAGCATCAACAGCTCACATTTACCAGACATAACTTGACACAATGGCTCAACGCCCAGAGACCATGTTCGCTTGGAGAAAGCACAAGGGGAACCCAGAGCCGGTTTGTGTTCTGTTTATAACAGTATAGAGTTGACATGGGGCTAACATGAAGACAGATTTGGGAAGAGGTTCCTGTGCCAAAGGCCACTGGCACCAATGTCTTGATCAAGATTCTGGCATCTGGTGGTATGCATCTCGCTCCCGTCATTCCGATGCGAAGCACTGCTGATATGTGACCACCAGTCTGCCGCAGTGACCGCTCTCTGCTCACCCTCGAGAAGCAAGCCGACTGGTTCCAACCAAAGTGGACCTTGGGCCACGAGGGCTGTGGGCGGATCGCAGAGTTTGGACCTGACGTACCGAAAGATACGACCTTCAAAGTGGTGAGTTGGCACCTATTTGCTTCGAGTTCAGCTTTCCCCAAACCATCACAGCTACTAACAACCAACAGGGCGATATCGTCGCTCTCCACAGTGTCCCAGGATGCGGAGGCGACGACTGCACCGAGTGCTCGCGCGATCTCCCTCAGATTTGCGAACACGGTCACCACTCGGGCATTGGCCAGGACGGATACTACACCTCCTACGCGGCCATCGACATCCGGGGGTTGGTCCTGGTTCCTGAGGGCGTGACCCCGGCCGAAGCTGCCGTGGCGACCGACGCCGTGAACACGGCATACCACGCCATCCACAGACGCGCCGAGGTCAAGGCCTCCGAGACGGTGTTCCTGTTTGGCCTCGGCGGGCTGGGGTTTAACGCCCTGCAGGTCATCCACAATATTGGTGCTCGGGTCATCATCAGTGATATTAGGCAACAGAGGCTCGACGAGGCCGTTAGGTTGGGAATTCCCGAGGCTGATATCGTCCCGGTGGGCAAGTCGCCGGTCGAGTTCGTCAAGGAGAGGGGTATACTGATCGATACCGTTGCGGACTTTGTGGGGACACATCAGACCTTTGATGATGCACAGGATATCGGTATGTTTGGTCTTATCCATCCCTTGCTAGCTATGTGTTGATGTGCTGACCCAATGTGAAAGTGCGCCGCGGAGGAAAGCTTCTTTGCGTTGGGAGTATCAACCCCGAGAACACGATCCATATGAAGACGGGGACAAGGAAGAGGCTGAGCTACATCTTTAGCTATGGCGGCCAGGTTGGGGACTTGAAGGAGGTTCTGGACCTGATTTCGAAGGGTGTCATTCGTCCCCAAGTGGAGCACGGGAAGCTGGAGGACTTCCCGAAGTGGTTGAAGAATTTAGAAGAAGGGAAGGTTGAGGGTCGTGTTGCTCTGATTCAAGATGAATAGGGGTAAGATGTTGGCCAATGTAATCCATCAATAATCTCCATGCAACCTTGGACGCACAACTTCAAAATAACTGAAACTTCTCCCGGCCCTAAGTGACGACTCAAGCTCCTATCCGACGGGCAGCCCGCAGATGGGTTGGTAATATGGAAATCTCAAACATGGTCGATGTTTCCAAAGTCACTTTCCGTGGGATCTCATACCTAGCAAATAGCACTTAGGATAATCAAGGGGGTGGGAATCTGGGGAGATACGCTCAAGGAGTTAAGGGGGCTGATATCATGCACCACATTGCTTGAGTTTTAATTTCTCTACTTTGCCGACCCTGCCTAACCGTTCACACTGGCGGCCTTCGTCATGCCGATCCCCACTGCCGCCGTGGTACCAGCATCGACGGGCATTATGAGGCCGGTGATCCACCTTGAGTGATCCGACGCGAGGAACACGACGGCACACGCCGCATCCCAGCCATTCCCCTCGGTCCCGAGGAGACTCCTTGCCTTCCTAGCCGCTCTAGCCTCCTCGCTCATCCCCTTCGCATACATCATGGGCGTGTACAGCATCTGCAAACACCGTTAGTTAACGTCATCTCTTACACCCGGATAGGGACACAAAAGTTGGACGCACCCCGGGGCAAACGCAGTTCACCCTGATTCCGTCCTTGGCGTGATGCGCCGCCATGGCGCGTGTCATGTTCACCACAGCGCCCTTGCTCGTCGGATACAGGAGGTGGGGAGTGCCGCCCTTCAAGCCGGCCACGCTGCCCATGTTGATGATGGCGCCCTTGGACTCGCCCTTGTTGCGCGCCATGGCTGGCACGGCGTACTTGGTCATCTGCACCATGCTCGACACGTTGATCTCGAGCCCCTTAGCCCACTGCTCCATGTCCACCTCGACGGCCGTCCCCGCGGCGCCCCCTATCCCGACGTTGTTGACTAGAATGTCCAGCCTTCCGAACTTTTCGAGGGCGAGCTGAACGGCGGCTTCGCAGTCGGCAGCCTTTGTGACGTCGCCCTTGGCGGCAATGACGGTGCCACGGCCGGGCTTGGAGTTGGCCATCTCGGCCGTCCGGTTGGCCCACTCCAGGTTCATGTCCACGCCGACGACATTGCAGCCGTCCTCCGCCAACAGGATGCTGATGGCGCGGCCGTTTCCGATACCGTCTCCCTCGCTGCCGGCGCCTGTGACGATAGCGACTCGGCCTTGGAGGGAGCGGGAGGGGGGGTGAAGAGGAATGTCTGACATGATTGGCTGGTGGTTGTGCGTTGGCGTGTTTCGACCAACTCAACTCAACGGGACTGGAGGGTGGTGCGATATCTACAGGTCTCACAGCCATCACCGCGCTACGTTAGGGGGGGCACCGGCATGCACGTGGTCGCCGAGCTCGGCCCGGACATGGCCTTGAACTACCGAGTGGTCACGGCACTGGCCGCTGCCGATTCAAGCCGGGCGCCGCAAGCCGCAAGATGCACGAGGTCCCGAATACGAGGTGACACTGCTGCAAGAAACTGAGCACTCAATATTCGGGTGTTCACGCTATCTCCACACAGCATCGATGTTAAACCCGAAGACTGCGGAGAGCATCCCCTGACCTCGGCAATCCGCCCTGGGAATAGCCCCTGAATCTCCGCAAATCCCGCCAACCCGGCTTGCCCCACCAATCCATCCCACCTCCTGCTTCGCTTCCCCGCAATCTGGAGCGCGAACTTGCGGCCGTTGCTCAATGTGGGAAGGGACGCGGATGGGACGGAGGGACGAAGCGTTCGACGAGAGCTGCCGATTAGCGGCGCCGGCCCAACTCTGGCGTGCCAGCGCCCTCCTGCGAATGCCATCGCTGAGGGGCTTCTCGTTGGCCTCAATCTCGCAACCCCGCCGAAGCTCCAAGACACTCCTCTCACTCAATCCCGGCCACCCCTCTTCCACACCCATCCCATCCATTCACCACACACCACCACCACCACCACCACCACCACCATCACCATGGCAGACTTCTCCCAATACACCGGGCCCTCCGCCGAGTGGCTCGCCCTCGAACCAACCCTCCCCGCCCCAACCCCGGGCCTCTCCGTCTCGGAGCGCAAAGCCGAGACCAACACCCTCCGCGACACAGTCTCCGCCACGGCGATGCAGACGCTCGGCCCCCAAGTGCACACCCAAGACTACTCCATCCCGACGCGCGACGGCGCCCACATCCAAGCGCGCACCTACCGGCGCGCCGACCTCCCCACCCCAACCTCCCCGCTGCCCGTGTACATCCACCTGCACGGCGGCGGCTTCCTCTTCGGCACGCTGGCGTCCGAGGACCCGGCGTGCGCGCTGGTCGCCATCAACACGGGCGTGCTGGTGCTGAACGTCAACTACCGGCATACGCCGGAGCATGTGTATCCGACGGCGTGGAACGACGTCGAGGACGCGTTTGAGTGGCTGCATGATAACATGGCGGCCGTGGGCGGGGATCCGCTGCGCGTTGTTGTCGGGGGGATCTCGGCCGGCGCGTACCTGACTGCGTCGCTGGCGCTGGAGAAGCACCTGGGTCGCGTGGCGGTGGGGAGGCCGGCGATTGCGGGGTTGGTGCTTATGATTCCCGCGGTGGTGAATATCGATTGCTATGCACCGGTGCTGGCGCAGATTAAGGATGAGGCGGTGTCGTCGTGGGAGACGTGCAAGGACGCGCCTGTGCTGCCGCGGGCGGTGTGTCGGTTGTTTATGGATCTGCTTAAGATCGAGGGGGCGGATCCGGCGGATACCAAGTTGAATCCGGGGCTGGCGAGCGCGGAGCAGGTGAAGGGGTTGCCGCCTTCTGTGTTTGGCGTGGCGGGCTTGGATCCGCTGCGGGACGAGGGTCTGTTGTTTGCTAAGAAGCTGGCTGAGGCGGGCGTGCCGACGGATGTGTCTGTGTTCCCGGGCGTGCCTCATGGGTTCAGGAGGTATGGCGACAAGCTGTCTGAATGCAAGCGGTGGGATAAGGTGGTGGAGAATGGCATCCTCTGGGCGCTGGGCGGGCCCCAGGCGACGGGGGTGTTCGAGATCAAGGCGGAGTGATGACTGGCAGAGAGGAGGATCATGACAACGAATGAAATGAGTGGATGACTCCGACTGTTTTCATTGCAATGGTTTGATTTTGACAAGATGCTACGAGATACGTAGTGTTTCTTTGGTAGCCCTGAATTAAACTCCTTCGAACGATCATGCGACCGCTGAAGGGTATCAAGTTCACTCCTAGTCCATCTCACGCCGCTCCTCACTTTCAAGGTTTTACTCTAGAGTATCTTCAAGGCTGTAAATCATTACCCAACTCCTATCCTGTCTACCTAAAGTACCTAAGCCATGACAAAATCTGAGTAATTCCTCGCCTTGACGGCATCACACTCCTTCCTGTACCCCGGTGCTGGCCCGTTGTACCTGGTAAGCGATCGCTTTTGCTTGGCCTTCACGTTCTTGTTCACGCCCGTCATCCACGAGTCGACCTCGTTGGCCAGCAGGCCCTGGCCGAGGTCCTCGACGTGCTTGTACCACAGGTCCATCTTCTCTTGCGTCGGCTGGATCGAGAGCACGTTGTTGTCGCGCGCGTACTCGATGAAGTCGGCCACCCAGTCGACGGCATACTCGATGCTGCGCGGGATGTTGCCAAACATCTGGTGCGGGCCCATTACCATGAACATGTTGGGGAAGTCCTTGACCGTCAGGCCGAGGAAGGTCTGGATGCCGTTGCTCCACGTGTCCTTGAGCTTCTGCCCGCCGATGCCCTGGAAGTCGACCGCGCCGAACGAGCCCGTGACGGCGTCGAAGCCGGTCGCGTAGATGAGCACGTCGAGCTCGTGCTCCTCGTCGCCCACCAAGACGCCCTTTTCTGTGATGCGCTCGATCGGGGTCTCCCGGATGTCGACGAGCTTGACGTTTGGCTCATTGAAGGCCTCATAGTAGCCGCTCTCAAGCGGGACGCGGCGGGTGCCAAACCCGTGGTTCTTGGGGATAAGCTTCTCGGCGACCACGGGGTCGTTGATGCGGGCGCGAATCTTGTTGGCGTGGAAGTCGCTGTACAGCTTGTTGGCTTCGCGGTCCGTCGCGACATCAACCGACACGCTGAGCACTTTGGCAAAGCCCGGTTGCTTAAACAGCTCCTCCCAGTGGGCCTCAAGCTCCTCGCGGGGAATCTCAGTCGTCTTGCGATAGTCTGTGACGTGGATGAAGCAAGAGTACGACTCGAGGCATTGTTGGAAGATGGTCGGGTACCGCTGGCGGATGTCGGCCATCTCCTCGGGTGTGATCTTAGTGTTGCGCAGCGGCGCCGTCCAGTTTGGTGTCCGCTGGAAGACGGTCAGGCTGCCGCACATCTTGTAGATCTCCTGGATGGTCTGAATGGCCGTGGCGCCCGTGCCGATGATGCCCACGCGCTTGCCCTGGAGCGCCGAGTGGTCGGCCGGCCACCGGGCTGTGTGCCACGCCTGGCCCTTGAAGTCGTTGACGCCGGCGATGTCGGGGAGTGTGGGTTGGTTGAGGATGCCCATGGCTGTGATGATGTACCGCGAGGTGTATTGCCGCCCATCCTCGCCCGTGAGCAGCCAGCTGTTGCTGGCGCTCTGGAAGTGTGCCGACTGGATCCGCGTGTTGAACTGGATGTCTTTCTTAAGATCGAACTTTTTTGTGAAGTACTGGATGTACTTGAGCGTCTCGGGTTGGGGGGAGAAGTGCTCGGTCCAGTCCCACTCGTCGAGCAGTTCTTGTGAGAATGAGAAAATGTAGGAATAGCTCTCCGAGTCGAACCGCGCGCCGGGGTACCGGTTCCTGTGTGCAAAGAGTATGTGAGTGAGCGGTCTCATATCCGAGCTTCTTTGAGCTCCAAGAGTGCGCATGAATGAAGCTTACCAGAACCATGTGCCGCCCTCTGCCTCGCCAGCCTCGAGCACCTTAACGCGCAACCCCAGCTGGCGTATCCGGTGGAGAGTGTAGAGACCGCTCAGACCAGCGCCGATGATAAGGACATCGTAGTCCAGATCCTTGTTGGCCGCTTCAAAGGCCGACATGTTTGCTGACTTTGGATGGACAAGGGAAGGAAGGGGGTGGTTGTGGTGTGTGCTTGGGGATGGTGAACGGTCCTCGAGGGTAAAGTGTGTGTGGGCGTATGATGATTTTGAGCAGCACTTTTGTGATTGATGGTGTCGTCCTCGGGGCCGCGATGCGGGTGTTTTCTGGAGGGGTAGCTTCAACCCAACTTTTTCAGAGCCGGCAAGTATCCTTCGCATCCGTGAGCTCCATGCGGGGTTCCCCTTATTTCCCCAACTTCATCCCACACTTCACATGGGAAGATGAAATTTCTCCACAACGCCACCTCCACCCCTTATCCACTCCTCAAGCATTGGGTCCACACACACCTTCCCCCCAGCCTCCGGCAATGCGGTTGTCCCAAAGCAGCCATTGCCGGATCGGTATCGAGGTCGTGCCGTTGTTTCGGGCATGCCGTACTGCCGCTGTCCGGCCCAACGCCACTGCCGGAGACTCCTAGTATTTGTACGCATCTACGATGCCGATGGCAACGCCAATGCCGAGAGGCACATGTCTGAAATTGGAAAAGCACTTGGTATCCTACCGGAGTGTCAGGGCGAGCGGCAGTGGAAAAGACCAATAAATTAATGCAGCTCTCTGCGACTGCCGAGACTAACTGCCCAGGTATCCAATAATCCAACCATCTAACTAATACAGGACTTTCACATGATCTTCAGTCTACTCTTGAAGCCCCTTTGCCTTCCAGTACACCTCCAGATCACGGAGGAAGGCCCACTTCACCTTCTCGCCCAGACCCTTCTCCTTCCACGCGTTCAGACTCTCAGGGAAATGAGGTGCGCCATCCCGTATGGTGGCGTCGTGCGCGATGATCACGAGCACATTATCCAAGCAGTCCAGCTCCTGCAGCTTGCCCATGGTGTGGGTGGCGAGCGGGATGTCCAGGCCATAAGTCATGTCGTAGAGCGTGTCCGTGGCCTTGCGGCCGCGTGACTGCTGGAG
>FTEL01006280.1_pt1 | contig 10725 bp, 5 predicted proteins | sample 1658911 | NCBI WGS metagenome assembly FTEL01 (sample SAMEA3914869, study PRJEB12502) | metagenome | biome: forest; material: soil | place: USA | collected 2012-03-12 | depth 0.1 m
CCCCCCCCCCCCCCCCAACAACAACAACAACAACATGGAGGACGGCCCCCAGCACGGAGCGGATGCGGCGTTGTATTGGGAGCTGCGGGGACCAACAGATCCTAATCTGAGGAGGAAGTCATGCGGGAGCATCCTCACAAGCATTGAATGAAGTTCAGTTGTGTTTTCCCATGACAAGGTGTCCGAAGGGGCTTGGCTTTTTGCGCAACCCATTTGGTGATCTTCGCAGGGATGGCATAGACGGTGACTAAAAGGAGGCCGCACCGGGGCATGACAAGTGTCTGCCGGGTGGGAGGTCTCGGCATGGGATTCAGGGGCAGTAGCAAGGCTGGGGAATGGATCGCAGTATTCCGAGTAGTGCAATATTTTGAGCTAAGCAATCGCAAGGCGACGATGAATGTGACGATGTGAAGTGACTGGGCATCCTCCGGGATCGGGGGTGGCGTGTGAGTGAGCCACAGCCATGCTGCGCTCCACCTTGAAGCCGCCTGCTCAAGGCCTGCTTTGAAATACTTCCCAGCGTAAATTGTGTGGAAGCGCTGTCGGGTCTGTCTGCCTGTGTTTACTAGGCAGGCCGCATTTTTGTTCAAATTATCACCAAGTCGGAAAATAGGGACCAGTCACGATGTAGTCACGATACGTCCAAACAGCGACCCCGTCCCAAGCGAACCTGGGAGACAGGCATGCCCCGGTTGCCGTACCGGAGCCAGTGGCGACTCGCCCGTTCAGATATTTCAGGCATCGGAGCAAAGTGTCGGTGCCTCCGAAGCGCGGTGGGTAATGGATATTCCAAGACTGCGTGCTTGAACTTGTACATAGCGAGGGGGCATGATTCACATCAGGACGACGGTGCAACCTCAGCGTACAATCATGCGCAGACTCGATGGAAATGCAGAGCTGAGTCCCAGGAAAGCGGAAAAAGACTCATCCCAGGCGGTTAATTAGAGTTGAGCGGCTGGATGAGCAAGAGGGCAAGCTGGGAGTATTCCGTCATCCCGCAAGATTTTCCCAGCAGTGAGTCAACCCCCCCGCTATATAAAAAACGACCAACCCCACCACGGCCAGGCCATCCCACCGTGGGGCATCCCGTTAGCTGCCCCTCCCCAACCAAGACTTTTACAAACACGTCTCATCCCCATCCCGCTCCAGTGTGAACAGCACTCGACAAACCCCATCTACTCGCTCATCCAGACCCTCTCCCTCACGATGGCTGCCCCCAGAGACATTGTGCGGACCTCGGCCGGCAACGAGGTCTCATACAGCCTCAGCGTTTCCCCCACAGCCACCTTCCACTCGCCCCCGTCGTCAAGTCAGGGCGGCTTCGTGGCAGGGTCCCTCGCCATGCGGGCTGCCGCTGCGGCAAAGCAGCTCAAGCCCTTCAACACCGAAGACATCAAGATCCTGCTCCTGGAGAACGTGAACCAGACCGGCCGGGACATCCTCACCGCCCAGGGCTACCAGGTCGAATTTCTCAAGACCTCGCTGCCCGAGGACCAGCTCATTGAGAAGATTCGGTGAGACTTTTTGCCCTTCCGCATTCGGAGTTGGATTTTGGCCCCCAACGCCAACCAACCAACCCCCAAGAGGAAAAGACGGTTCAAGCAACACGGATGACTGACGCACACTAACAGGGACGTGCATGTCATTGGCATCCGCTCCAAGACAAAACTCACGCCCAAGGTGCTCAAGGAGGCCAAGAACCTCCTGGTGATCGGCTGCTTCTGCATTGGCACCAACCAAGTAGACCTGGACTATGCGGCCAAGCATGGCATCGCCGTGTTCAACTCGCCGTTTGCCAACTCGCGCAGCGTGGCCGAGCTGGTGATCGCCGAGATCATCACGCTCGCGCGGCAGCTGGGTGACCGGTCGCTCGAGATGCACCGCGGCACCTGGAACAAGGTCAGCAACAAGTGCTGGGAGATCCGCGGCAAGACGCTCGGCATCGTCGGGTACGGCCACATTGGCTCCCAGCTGTCGGTCATGGCCGAGGCGATGGGCATGACGGTCATCTACTACGACATCGTCACGCTCATGGCCATCGGCACGGCGCGCCAGGTGCCGACGCTGGAGGCGCTGCTGGAGGAGGCCGACTTCGTGTCGCTGCACGTGCCCGAGACGGCCGAGACGCAGAACATGATCTCGACCAAGCACTTTGAGCGCATGAAGAACGGGTCGTACCTCATCAACGCCAGCCGCGGGACCGTGGTGGACATCCCCGCGCTGATCAAGGCGATGCGGGCCGGCAAGGTGGCGGGCGCGGCGCTCGACGTGTACCCCAACGAGCCAGCGGCCAACGGCGACTACTTTGTCAACGACCTCAACACGTGGGCCGAGGACCTGCGCGGGGTCAATAACATCATCCTGACACCGCACATTGGCGGCAGCACCGAGGAGGCGCAGCGGGCCATCGGCGTCGAGGTGGCCGAGGCGCTGGTGCGGTACATCAACCAGGGCACGACGCTGGGCAGCGTCAACCTGCCCGAGGTGACGATGCGGTCGCTGACGCTCGACGAGCCCAACCACGCGCGCGTCATCTACATCCATCAGAACGTGCCCGGCGTGCTGCGCAAGGTCAACGAGATCCTGGGCGACCACAACGTCGACAAGCAGATCTCGGACAGCAAGGGCGACGTGGCGTACCTGATGGCTGACATTAGCAGTGTCCGGACCGAGGATATCAAGGACATTCGCGACAGCCTGGACTCGCTCAGCTCGCGGCTGCTGACCCGCGTTCTGTACTAAGGGTTCGTTGATGTAAGGGGGGGATTAAAGGTGGTGGTTGTGGTGGAGGTTGTCGGTCGCATATGGATAAGGAGCATTCGGAATATATGGGTGTGATGAGGTGCTTGGGAGTCGTGGAGTCCCATGGGGAGAACTTCAACACGGAGTGGGCTCCTCTTCTGTTTTTCTTCAACAAACTCGGTCCGGCATGTTTAACTGGAAAAGGGCAAAAGAAACAGGTCGGGGAAAAAATCACACAAAAATCTCCTGGGTTAGATCTTTCGAGGTAGTTATCTGCATGTGATAAAAAGGGGCATTTTCATCAACCACAAACGGGCTCTTCGTCGTCGTCGTACTGCGCGTTCTCTGCACATAGTGGTGGGTACGTTGTATCCGTTAACATCTCCTGGTCGTACAGGCAAGCCATGTATCCATCCGTCTGTACGTCTGTACGGAGTACCTCTGTATTCATACGGCGTCCACAATCAGATGCCAATGGGGCCAAACAAAGGGAAAGGGGGACGAGCACCGCACCTGAAACAGCCGCGGAGAAATCCCCGGTTGAGGTGCTGATTTTCAGGGGCTCGTCCGCGTCCGTCCCGTCCGGGGCCCACGCTAGAACATTTGCTCACCAAGACAAGACAAGATTTGGCCGGTTTGGTCCCTGCGTTTGGAGGTACCTCGTTGGTTTGGTTTGGTTCGCTCTTCTTGCCGGGAACGGAACACGATCCCCGTTTGATGCAGTGATGACGCTGCGGAACGACGATTTTTAAACACACTTTTTGTGCTTTTGTTTCCTTGCTTGCTTGCTTTCCCGTATCGAGGGTCTCGAGTACCGGCAGCTTTGTAGGTTGGGGAAGCGGAGGGGGGGAAAGCGGCGGCGGGTGGCACGAAACACGGCGTCCTTCTTCTTCGTACGTGGGACGGACGGCGGCGGCTGGGAGTCGAACATTGTTTTACTTATTTCGGGCTTGGCTTGGGTCTGTCCTCTTTTTCTGGATTTCGGGGTTTATGTACAATCTCAAAAACAGGATGTTCTGCTCTGATCGGGCTGCTGCTCTGCACTGTGCTCTGCCCTGCAACAGCACACACCCACCATGCCCTCTCTCCTCTTGGCAATGGTGGGTGGGGACCGGGCCGCTGGGCGGTGAAAGTGTTTCCACATGGTTGGGGATCGAGAGTGGAGCAAGAGATCCACTTTCCGAGCCCCCTGTTGTGACCCCCGCCTGCATTCGAGGGCCTGTGGTCTGTGGCCAGCCGTCCCTCGATTTCCAGGCCATGGCGGGCAGCGGTCTTCTTTCAGCAGCTTGTTGAAGAAAGGGGCGGGCTGAAAGAGACGGGATGCTGTTGGATGCTGCCCCTGGACGGGCTGCCCGTTGTGTGACCTGCACGGAAATATTTATTTGAGGGCAGCGGCAGGCAAGATTGTTCAACGGGCATCGAGCATGAGGTGCTGGTCTGGGCTGCTGGCCTGGTCCCAGGGACGATGCTCTGAGCTCAGGGCATGACGAAACGAGCCCGGGATCAGCAAGACACGACACGACCCGGCCGAGTGGTGGTTCGATGATGCGAGCGAGTCGTTCTGGCCTGCTGGACGACGATGGGAAAGACCGCGTTCCAAAGGCCTTGCTGCCCGTCTATGTACAACGTCTCCCGCCATTTGGTTGCATGGTAGTTGGTCGTAAAATGTTGGTTGGCTCGCAGCAAGCTGTTTTGGAGGGACGGTTTCCTGGCCGTTCGTTTTTGGAGGTGCAGGCCCTCCAGAACCCACAACCCACAACCCACAATCCACGCTGCAGGAGCACCAAGCACCAACCAACCCCAGAGTCCGAGCTTTGCAGCCCGCTTATTACCGCCTGTTGCGCCTGGCACTCGCTCGCAGGTATCACCGTATCAAACGCCAGCACCTACAGCCACCCCCATGCCGCCGATTTTCTCGGCCCCTGAACTCGACATTTTTTTGTGCCGCATTTGTTTCCTGAGCAGCAGCAGCACGCACGCAGGAACGCGTTCGGGTTCTCGAATCGCAATCCCAACCACGACGACGACGACGACGGCCTTGCTGAGGTTCGCTCGTCAAGTTCCAGACGGACGAAAGTTACAGGGTACGGCCTCGGTACGTCGGTACGGTGGCATTCTTTCACGCATGCCATCCCCAACCAAGCGAGCAGCAGCGAATCCACCACATGGTCCCGCATCCCGCAGCCCGCATCCCGCATTGCTGCATCCTGCATCCCCATCCCCATCCCCCCTCTGGCTCGACTGACCGACTACGACTAGCTGCTCTGCACCTGCTGGCCGACTGACCGCCCGCGAGCAGCCCCAGTCGCCGCCGCACTCTCCCACAACAACATCGCCGACGCCCTGCCCGCCCGGCCCATCGCGACGAGAGCTGGCTGCCTTAATTTCTGAGGCCATCGCCACTGCAAACGACGACCCCGACCTCCGCCTCCACCGCCTCCCCACTTCCGCTCCAACACCCCTCCCCATCACCCCCCAAAACCGCGTCCAATGTCGGAGAGCTACGATGTCGGCACACGAGCGTGGCAGCCCGACGCAACCGAGGGCTGGGTTGCGTCCGAGGTCGTCAAGAAGTCAGTAGACGGGTCAAAAGTCGTGCTCGAGTTCAAGCTCGAGAATGGCGAGGTACGCAGCTCTGTCCCCCGCCCCCTCCGTTCTTTGCACCTGAATCCCCCCTCCGGGACCCGACCCGTCCACTCCAGATGGCTAACCTGCGCCCTCTCCCGCCTGCTTGCAGACCAAGAAGCTCGAGGTCGCCCTCGAGGACCTCCAGTCGGGCAACAGCGCGTCGCTGCCCCCGTTGATGAACCCCACCATGCTCGAGGCCAGCGATGACCTGACAAACCTCTCACATCTCAACGAGCCTGCCGGTAAAGAACCACCGCTTGTAGCCAAGTCGGAGAGGGAACGACGGACAAAACACGCTGACACTCCCCGCCCTATCCAGTCCTGCAGGCCATCCGCCTCCGATATGCCCAAAAGGAGATCTACACATACTCGGGCATCGTGCTAATAGCCACCAACCCCTTCGCCCGCGTCGACTCCCTCTACGTCCCGGGCATGGTCCAGGTCTATGCTGGGAAGCAGAGGGCCACACAAGCCCCCCATCTCTTCGCTATTGCCGAGGAGGCTTTCATGTATGGTTCTGCGAGGCCCAGACTCTGGGCCCCTGGCACGGGTCGGTGCACTTTGCTGACCATCCCGCAGGGACATGTTGCGCGACAGCAAGAACCAGACCATTGTGGTCTCGGGTGAGTCCGGTGCCGGCAAGACGGTCAGCGCCAAGTACATCATGCGATACTTTGCTACAAGAGAGTCCCCCGACAGCCCGGGCTCGCGCGCAAAGAAGGGGCCCGAGGCCATGAGCAAGACGGAGGAGGCCATTCTCGCCACAAATCCCATCATGGAAGCCTTCGGCAACGCAAAAACCACACGAAACGACAACTCCTCGCGTTTCGGCAAGTACATCGAGATCATGTTCGACAAGGGAACCAACATTATCGGCGCTAAGATCAGGACATATTTGTTGGAACGGTCGAGACTCGTGTTCCAGCCGCTCAAGGAGAGGAACTACCACATCTTCTACCAGCTGGTCGCCGGTGTCACCGAGAAGGAGCGTCAGGATCTGGGCCTGCTACCCGTCGAGCAGTTCGAGTACTTGAACCAGGGCGACACCCCGACCATTGACGGCGTTGACGACAAGGCCGAGTTCGTCGCCACCAAGCAGTCCCTCAAGACCATTGGCGTGCCCGAGGCCGACCAGTCCGAGATCTTCAAGCTTCTCGCGGGTCTACTGCACCTCGGCAATGTTAAGATCAGCGCCGCCCGGAACGACAGCGTGCTCTCCGCCACCGAGCCTGCCCTCGTCAAGGCCTGCGAGATTCTCGGCATCGATGCCGCCGAGTTCGCCAAGTGGATCGTCAAGAAGCAGCTCATCACCCGCGGCGAGAAGATTACATCCAACCTCACCCAGGCCCAGGCCATCGTTGTCAGGGATTCCGTCGCCAAGTTCATCTACTCCAGCCTCTTCGACTGGCTAGTGGAGATCATCAACCGGAGTCTCGCGACTGAGGCCGTGCTCAACAACGTCAAGTCCTTCATTGGTGTGCTCGATATTTACGGCTTCGAGCACTTTGCCAAGAACTCGTTCGAGCAGTTCTGCATCAACTATGCCAACGAGAAGCTGCAGCAGGAGTTCAACCAGCACGTCTTCAAGCTCGAGCAGGAGGAGTATCTGCGCGAGCAGATCGACTGGACGTTCATCGACTTTGCCGACAACCAGCCTTGCATCGATCTCATCGAAGGCAAGCTCGGCATTCTCTCGCTGCTGGACGAGGAGTCGAGGCTGCCCATGGGTTCCGACGAGCAGTTCGTGACCAAGCTGCACCACAACTATGCGGCCGACAAGCACAAGTTCTACAAGAAGCCCAGGTTCGGCAAGTCTACCTTCACTGTCTGCCACTACGCGATCGACGTCACATACGAGTCGGACGGCTTCATAGAAAAGAACCGTGATACCGTTCCGGACGAGCACATGGCGGTCCTTCGCGCTTCGACCAACCGGTTCCTTGGCGCGGTGCTCGAGGCCGCATCGGCGGTGCGGGAGAAGGACGTCGCCTCGGCAAGCTCTAATGCGGTGAAGCCGGCGGCGGGGAGGAGGATCGGTGTCGCTGTTAACCGCAAGCCGACACTCGGTGGCATCTTCAAGTCGTCCCTCATCGAGCTCATGGGCACCATCAACAGCACGGATGTGCACTACATTCGGTGTATCAAGCCCAACGAGGCCAAGGAGGCCTGGAAGTTCGAGGGCCCCATGGTCCTGAGCCAGCTCCGCGCCTGCGGTGTGTTGGAGACTGTTCGCATCAGCTGCGCCGGTTACCCCACGAGGTGGACCTACGAGGAGTTTGCGCTGCGCTACTACATGCTCGTTCCCTCGTCGCAGTGGACCTCGGAGATCAGGCAGATGGCCAACGCCATCTTGACCAAGGCCCTCGGCGCCGGGTCGGTGGTCAAGGGTATGGACAAGTACCAGCTGGGTCTGACCAAGATCTTCTTCCGCGCTGGTATGCTGGCCTTCCTCGAGAACCTGCGCACCAACCGGTTGAACGACTGCGCCATCATGATCCAGAAGAACCTGAAGGCCAAGTACTACCGCAAGAAGTACCTGGATGCCCGTGCCTCCATCATTGCCTTCCAGGCCTCGGCACGCGCCCACAGGGCGCGCGTCCAGGCCCAGGAGCTGCGGACCGTCAAGGCTGCCATCTCAATCCAGCGTGTGTGGCGCGGCCACAAGCAGAGGAAGCAATTCCTGCGCATCCGGAGCGACGTCATCCGTGCCCAGGCCGCTTTCAAGGGCTACCTGCGCCGCAAGGAGATCATGGAGACCCGCGTTGGCAACGCTGCTCGCATCATCCAGCGCAGCTGGCGGTCGCGGATGCAGCTCCGGTCGTGGAGGGACTACCGCAGGAAGGTTGTCATTGTCCAGAGCTTGTGGCGTGGCAAGACTGCTCGCAAGGAGTACAAGGTTATCCGTGCCGAGGCACGCGATCTCAAGCAGATCTCGTACAAGCTGGAGAACAAGGTGGTCGAGCTGACCCAGTCGCTGGGCAGCATGAAGACGCAGAACAAGGAGCTCAAGACCCAGGTCGAGAACTACGAGGGGCAGGTGCTTATCTGGAGGAACCGCCACAACGCGCTCGAGGCGCGGACCAAGGAGCTCCAGACCGAGGCCAACCAGGCCGGTATCGCCGCCGCCCGCCTCGAGGCCATGGAGGGCGAGATGAAGAAGCTCCAGGCGACCTTCGACGAGTCGGTGGCCAACGTCAAGAGGATGCAGGAGGAGGAGCGGCAGCTCCGGGACTCTCTCCGCGCTACGAGCACGGAGCTCGACAATGCGCGCCAGGAGAGCCAGCGCCAAGAGGCCGAGAAGAACTCGCTCCGGCAGCAACTGCTCGAGCTCCAGGAGGCGCTCGAGCAGGCCAGGAGGAATGTACCCGTCAATGGCGAGCTCGCCAATGGCCACGCGCCCGCTCCGGCTGCCCCGATCGGTCTCATCAACTTGGTGTCTGCTAAGAAGCCTAAGAGGCGCAGCGCTGGGGCTGAGGTGCGTGAAATGGATAGGTACAGCTCGGCTTACAACCCCCGCCCCGTCTCCGTGGGTGTGTCTGGCATGAACCGCCAGGCCACTCTCTCCGGCGCGACCTTCATCCCCGGCGTCGACAGCATCGAGCTGGAACTCGAGTCCCTGCTCGCTGACGAGGAGGGCCTCAACGAGGAGGTCACCATGGGCCTCATCCGCAACCTCAAGATCCCCTCGCCGGCCAGCACCCCGCCGCCGTCGGACAAGGAGGTCCTGTTCCCGTCTTTCCTCATCAACCTGGTCACGTCAGAGATGTGGAACAACGGGTTCGTCAAGGAGTCGGAGCGCTTCCTCGCCAACGTCATGCAGTCGATCCAGCAAGAGGTCATGCAGCACGACGGCGACGAGGCCATCAACCCGGGCGCCTTCTGGCTTTCCAACGTGCACGAGATGCTCTCGTTTGTCTTCCTCGCGGAGGACTGGTACGAGGCGCAGAAGTCGGACAACTACGAGTATGATCGCCTGCTCGAGATTGTCAAGCACGACCTTGAGAGTCTCGAGTTCAACATCTACCACACCTGGATGAAGGTGCTGAAGCGGAAGCTGAACAAGATGATCATCCCGGCCATCATCGAGTCGCAGTCGCTGCCCGGCTTCGTCACGAACGAGAACAACAGGTTCCTCGGCAAGCTTCTGCAGGGCAACAACCAGCCGGCGTACAGCATGGACAACCTGCTGTCCATGCTCAACAGCGTCTTCCGCGCCATGAAGGCCTACTACCTGGAGGACACCATCATCATGCAGACCATCACGGAGCTGCTCCGCCTGGTCGGTGTGACCGCCTTCAACGACCTGCTCATGCGCCGCAACTTCCTCTCGTGGAAGCGCGGCCTGCAGATCAACTACAACATCACCCGCATTGAGGAGTGGTGCAAGAGCCATGAGATGCCCGAGGGCACGCTCCAGCTTGAGCATCTGATGGTGAGTCGCTCCCTGGTTTGTGCGTTGTAACGATATGATGACTGACACCTTGAACAGCAAGCGACCAAGCTCCTGCAGCTCAAGAAGGCCACCCTGAACGACATTGAGATCATTCAGGACATCTGCTGGATGTGAGTAGACCATACGCAGCGGACCCCACATGAACAACAACTGACGGTTTTACTAGGCTCTCTCCCAACCAAATCCAGAAGCTCCTGAACCAGTATCTCGTTGCCGACTACGAGCAGCCCATCAACGGCGAGATCATGAAGGCGGTCGCGTCGCGGGTGACGGAGAAGAGCGACGTGCTCCTCCTCCCCGCCGTCGACATGGACGACAGCGGCCCGTACGAGATTGCCGAGCCCAGAGTCATCACCGCTCTGGAGACGTACACCCCGTCTTGTACGCCCACCCCTCACTCATCCCCTTCTTCCCAGAGATTCCAACTAACCTCGAAAAACAGGGCTCCAAACCCCGCGCCTGAAGCGCCTCGCAGAAATCGTCTCGCAGCAGGCCATCGCCCAGCAAGAGAAGCTCGAGTACGCCTCGCAGGCAGGCGACGACGAGTACGACGACGAGGACGGCCAGAGCGTCGACGGCATGGCCGGCGTGCCCGAGCAGGAGGAGGGTCCCGCCGTCGTGGCGAGCGCGGCTTAGAAGGCCGCGACCAATTTCGCCCTGTCGCCGTCGCCGCCGAGGTCGCTGTTCTGGCGCAGCCCGCCTACGCCCGCGGCGAGCGGCACCCGCGCGCTGCTCCCGCTCATGCTGCCTATGTCTCTGACGCTGCCGGGCGGGAGGAGGGTGAGGAAGAGGCCTGCTTCGGTGCTGCTTTCTCCGTGGAAGAATAGGGGTGGTGTGAGGGCCGTGGCAGGGGGTGGGTCTGGTTCTGCTTCTGCTTCGGCGGGTGTGGATGGGGGAGGGAG
>FTEL01009622.1_pt1 | contig 10715 bp, 7 predicted proteins | sample 1658911 | NCBI WGS metagenome assembly FTEL01 (sample SAMEA3914869, study PRJEB12502) | metagenome | biome: forest; material: soil | place: USA | collected 2012-03-12 | depth 0.1 m
CTCGAGCACCGCGCCACCGAACCGTACGGCTCGCACCACCACCAACCCCCGCAGCACCACCAGCAGCAGCAGCCGCAGCGGCTCTCGCCGCGGCAGACGGCGCCCCCGCCCGACCGCTACGGCATGAGCCCGCCCCCGACCGCGTCCACGGGCGGAGGCGGTCGCCCGGCGCCCCAGAACCTGCCGCCCGTCAGCTCGCGGCCGCCGCCGAGCCCGTCGCCCCGCGATAGCTCGGCGGATCCGACCCTTCTGCCGCTTTTTAGGGCTGTTGATAAGGATGGTACGTCGACACCACTGTTTCTCACATAACCCCTCGAGGGGGTGGAAAAAGAATCCCCACGGAACAACCACTTACCTCGCTCATCCAGGCACGGGCCAGCTCTCGGAGCGCGAGCTCTCGGCCGCCCTCGTCAACGGCGACTGGACGGCCTTCGACCCGCAGACGGTGCGCATGATGATCCGCATGTTCGACAGCGACCGCAGCGGCACGATCGGCTTCGACGAGTTCTGCGGGCTGTGGTCGTTCCTGGCGTCGTGGCGGTCGCTGTTTGACCGCTTCGACGCCGACCGCTCGGGCAACATCTCGCTCGACGAGTTCAGCAACGCGCTCGTTGCCTTCCGCTACCGGCTCAGCGACCGGTTTGTCGAGATCCTGTTTCGCACGTATGATAAGCGCTCCGAGGGCGTCATGAGCTTTGATTTGTTCGTGCAGGCGTGCATTAGTCTGAAGAGGATGACGGATGTGTTTAAGCGGTATGATGACGATCGGGATGGGTATATTACGCTGAGCTTTGAGGACTTTTTGACGGAGATTTTGAGGCAGATGAGGTGAAGGGGAGGTGGTTGCGGTTTATGAACTGGTGGGTGGCCCGGCTTGAGTAATGGACATGTTGGTGGCTTCGCCTGCTTTTTCTTTTCTTTTTCTTTTTCTGGGGCAAACTGGGGGCGGCTGGGGTGGATAGAAGAAGCTCTTGCATGATACGAGGGAGGAGGCAAAATCGCATACTGAGTGTTGATGAAATGACGGTTCAAGTTGATACCCCGAGTTGTTACAAGAGTTTCTGGGTGGCCGTCGGGCGGTCTGAAGGTTATGGTTTCTGAATATACACGACGATTCATTTAGTCTTGGTTGATTCTCTCCGTCTGCCGTGTTACTTGAGTCGCCTGCGAGTTGTTTTGCCTCCTCTCTCCTGCCCCTCTTTCCCATCCACCGCCACTTTCTCATCCACAAAGGGGGCCATTCTGGGAGCGCATTCTTTGGTCCCGCATGTGATGGAGCTGAGGTCCGAAAGGGAAAAAAACCAGGGAGCAGCACCTGGTCCCTTGCCCCGCAATTTTGACAAAGTGGCACCCCACACTCGGCTGCTTGGGGCTTTGCTTGGCGCTCTCGCCATCCCCTGCCAGGCCAAAGTCAGACCAGCCGAGTGGGAAAGCGCTGTGGAAATGCTGTGGACAACATGGGCTTTTCGACCGACCGACCGAGTCGAGGAGATGAGCGTGAGACACGAGAGGGCCGAAATGCGCAATCCACGAGAACAACCCGGGTCGCCGGGACCGTCGTGCCTAGCCTAGGTAACTACCTAGCACAGCGCACGGAGCATTCAAGCAGAGCAGCAGCAGCAGCAGGGAAGCTAAGGTCGCGCGCCAGCAACAAACGCAGCAACAGATGCGGTGCTGGTGGTTCCTCGGAAGCTCGCCCGCTGCTGGTGCTGGCCACAATCAAGCTTGGGGTGCAAGAGAGCTGCATTGGGAAAGCTCCAGATCCCTGCTTCCCGAGACCCCCATCCAAGCGAGCGGCCAATCAGAGAGGGCCATTCCGCTCCCTTGGGGGACAGCACCCCCACCCCCTCCGTGTCCCGGGTCGCCTGCTAGCCGCTCCTGAGTGCTCGCCCCGAGTCAAGAGAGCACCACCCCGTGTCATTTGCAGACTGTTCGTCATTCCACCGCGGCCACCTGCCCGCCAGGCATGCCGGGCCAGAGAGCGATGGCGTTCAGGGTTCAAGCTGGTCGTGGTTCTCCTGATTAGCCTCGGTGAGACAGGGCCCATGGAGCCACGAGCAGCATCGTTCCTGGGGTGGTTGCTGCCAGCACCGCTCGCCAGCAGCATGGAAAGCAGCAGTGAGCAGCCGCAAGCAGCCAGCAAACGGCGACGGAGGATGGATGGGTGGTTGAGAGCAGGGGGCCTCTTCTCGCTGCAGCCACCCACGATTGGCGAGTGACCGACACCTCGACTTTCCGAGTGAAAATGGCAACTCCCTCTCCCACGTTGAGGGAAAAGACGGCCAGCGAACAAGGACGACCATGGCCACCAGCTGAAAAGCTCGATCCCCAGCACTTCTCCTTCGATCGTCCCGCTTTTTTTTCCAATGTCGGTACGAAGAACCGATCCCATGATGCTTGCTGGCAGGCTGGCCTCGGCCAGAGCGGTTGACCCTTCCACCACCCCCAGCTCCCCACGAGCCCATGGGGGCAAAGCTGCCCCTGCACAGTGTGGCCAACGAGAGGCCCCGACTGTCCTCGTCAATCGGTGGCACAGAACTGGGGGGTGGTGGAGGGATGGAACTGCTGCACCCAAGCACCTCGCACACACACACACTGTGACTTGTCCAGATCCAAGCTGGATGTACCTGGCACACCTCCTGGCACCTCCCCGCCGCCGGCGTCTGGACGGGGTCGCTGTGGGACAAGGCCAGGGAAAAACAACGTGGTCGCCGTCCTCTTGCTCGGCGTCTGGCCGCGCGCGCTGGACCGCACTTGACTCATTCCGCAAAGTTACGGTGAGAGAGCACCGGGGCGAGGGTCGTTCGGGACCTCCGAAGAGGAAAGTCGCGGGATCGAGTCAAGTCCCAAGGTCCAGGTACATGCCTGCTGCCGATGGGCCCCCCCCCCCCCGCTCCGCTCCCCGCTCTCTCCCATTCGAGCTGCCCTGCCCAGGTGCTTCCGCCGTCCATTGTCCTGTGCATGCTGCTCTCGCTCTCGCCCGCCACGGGCCACTCACCTGGGTGGTGGGCGCTGTCTGCTCTGTGCTGGGCTGGACTGGGGCGAGACAGGGGCGGGGAGCAGATGGATGGATGACCCCCCCTCCCCCAATCCAGCCATCCATCCATTCATTCATTCATTGCCACCACCTGCCCTCCCTCTCCTTCGAAACACCGCCTGTTACACCTACACCTGACAGAGGAGCTTGGAGCTCTCCGCCTCCATGACCGCATTCCCCCGACCACGCCGTCCACCGCCCCCCCCAGCTCGGAGCCCAACAAATGCAACTGCCAGAGGTGTGACAAGCTTCGGCATCGCAGGCCACTTACACGTCAATTGACCGTCGCTCCTCTCGGACCAACCAACCTGCTATCTTATCACTGATAGAAGCTATCACCCGCGCATCTATCCCCCGCCGACCACATCGACGACAGCAACCCTCTGGAGCTCACCTACCTATCGACCTACTTGCTACCTACCTGGCGACCTACCTATCTACCCCTCGCCTTGCTTGCTTGCTCCTTCGCTTGCTTGCGCCTCGCCCTCTGCCGCGCGCGGTGGGGTTTTTGGATTGAAATCGAATTCGACAAGGCACAGCAAAGATGCCGCCGAGGTCGTCGCTGACGTCGTCCTTCTCAATTACCGATGCGAACAACGAGGTCGTCTGCCCGCTGCGCAACCAGGATGGCTCCAGCTGCCGCAAGCGCTGCATCGGGGTGAGTTTGTTTGTTTGCTCTGCCCACACCACCACAACACATACCAGCCAGCTGGCCCTGCTCCCTCGCCCTGTCTCGCCCGCCCTGTCTTGTTTCCTGTCGCCACCCGCGCAAGGCTTCCCTCCCTCGGGCGGACTCGCGCAGCAAGCCTCCTCGAGAGACGTTGAAATGTCACTTGCTGACGCGACACAAAAACCTCTAGGAGAAGCGGTACCGCTCCATGCAGGAGCACATCCGCCGGGCGCACCCCGAGCACTACATCGCCAAGCTGCCCGCAACCGAGGAGAGCTTCCTGCTCATGATCAGCACCTCGCCCTCCGAGCGCCCCCCAGCACAGCAACCCTCAGGCCCGCACCATTCGCACCACGCCAAGGGCGCGCCGCACGGATTCCGGCGGGATGGGTCCAACGGCCCGGGCACGCCCCGGAGATTGGAGGAGTATTCGGGCGGCACCATGTTTCCCGCCGCGGCGGCGCTCGCCCAGCTGCACAGCAACCACAAGAGCAGCTCGGGGTGGGACTCGGACGGGGTGAGTAGCGGCCGGATTGAGGAATTAAAGCTCCCGCATGGTTGCTAATTCGAGTGAAAGGACTGGCACTCCGACAACGAAGGCGCCGGCATGCCCAGATCGTCCATTGAGCTGCCGCCGATACAGCTCTCGGCCGCCGACATCACCAGCGCGCCGCTCCCGCCCCTCGACTCGGGCAGGCAGCGCGACTTGCTGCCGTCGATAATGGCCCACTCTCCGCCGGGCCGCTCCTCCACCCTCCCACCACTCCACCGACCGCTCGGACCCAACCGCCCGCGGAAGCAATCCATCTCAAAGCGGGGCCACCACCGGCGGAAGTCCAAGGGCCCCGGGTCGGACTGGCTGCGCCGGATCCAGAACGGCGGCGGCGACTTCCTCCGGCCCGGCGGCGGGCACGACAGGAAGGCGCTCTCTGCGGAGCCGTCGGGCGACTACGGTAAGCGCTGGGAGGACCTGATCGACGCGGCGACCTCGGCAACGGAAGACATAGATGAGGACAGAACTCCAGTGAGTCTCAAGTTCCCTTCGATGGTCGACCCGCGCCTGACGACGAGCCAGATGCCGCAGTCGCCCGTGTCCATCCAACGGTCCTCGCTGCCGCCCTTCTCGCAGAACGCATTTGCCAGCTACCAGGCCTCGCCCCTGCAGCGCGCGCTCACCCCGCCGTCGTACAACCCGGAGGCGCCGGAGCCGTTCCCCTCAGTCGAGAGTGGCGAGAGCGGCGACAACTTCCACATCGAGTCGCGCGGCCTGCTGTCGGACTCGTCGCCGGGCGGGTGCAACAACTACCCGGGGTCGTCGCAGAACACGCAGATCTACTGCGCGGCGTGCCAGGGGGTCTCGATGCTGCGCGAGTCGTACGCGTGCACCGAGTGCATCTGCGGGCTGTGCCAGGCGTGCGTGGACGTGCTGATGGGCGAGCAAGGGGCTAGGAGGAAGTGCCCGCGCTGCGCGACGATTGGGGGCCGGTTCAAGCCGTTCCAGCTCGATATTCGGTAGTCGTCTGCCTTTTACCATTTTTGGATCCGGTATTCTTCCTTTTCTCTTTTCTCTCTTTTTCGTATCTTTTCTCCCCATTTTCATGCCTCCATCTCTCTCCCTCCCTCATTTCACCCATCATCTATTATTATACCTGATCACGGCACGGATTCGGCGTCATATTTCTGCGCGGCACACAACGGCCGCTTCCATCTCTATCTACTACACCAACTGCATCTTCTGGGGGGTTACAACGGCAAACTCTTTTGAACAACTCATGGCGCTGGCTTTTTTGGGGAGGGTGGTCGGTTTTCTGGGCGGGACCTTGGAACGGAAGGGATAGCGATATGGATACTGGTCTCAACGACGACAACATCACGGACACGGCAACGGTATGGGAACAACGGGCATGCCTCGACATTGGCACTGACAAAGCAAGCGCACAAACGAACCAACGAAACAAGAACACAAGTAATGGGTTGGCATTTCATCCTCGAATGGGCCTCGGTACACACACAGACATACGCACTCACACTCACGCTCATTGTCTTGGGGATTCTGGATGGCATATTTTTCAGTTTCAGTTTCATTTCTCCACCTCGGTCGGGGACACACAACAGGGGTTTCTCTCGCATCAATCGGATGGGCGTATCGGCGAGGCTTCGTCCTTTTTTCTCTTTTTCTCCTTTGGCGAGGTGGGAAGATCAAAAGGATCTTGTCTTATACCTGCTTTGGGGGTTGGTTGGTTTGGCTTTTTTCACTTGTTCCTTTTTCCTTCTCCTGTTTTGCTCTTCGGGAACGTCGAGTCGAGTCAAGGCGTTTTGCTCTTCCCCCCCCCTTTACAGTACCTACCTGCGCTGATTGCCCCCTTCCCTCGTGGCTTGCACCAAATCTTTGGCTTGATCTATGAGGGTTGGTTGGTTGGCTGGCTGGATTGCGATGCAGACGATGAGTCGTGTGGCCTTGCTCGGGTCATTTGATGAGCTGCTTTGCTGGTTGTTTGGTTGGGTTTACATCAGTTACCTGCCATGCAGATATATATACAGATATACTTGGGTGTTATGCCGAGTAGTAGAATGACTTTTTGCCTGCCTGTTTTTTTGGCTTGCTAGAATTCATGCTTTCTCTGAATACACCAACTGCACACTTCGCTGTTCCCTTCTTTGCTTCGCTTTCAATGAGACAAACCTTCGTTTGGACCGTGGCATGCCTTGCCCGTCGAGCTTCAAGCTAGGTGGGCACTCGTTACAGTCACCTTTAAGAAATTCTAATCGGTCACGATAAATATTGGTATGCCTCCAGAGGCGAGGTGTGTTGGTTGGCGATGCCGCCATGACGCCGTGCACGAGGTTTGGCTGACCGCAAACGTGATGGATGATGCCTTTGGCAGTGCTGCAAGAAAATACCCACCACCACCACTCCAACTATCAATAGAAGCTACTGTAGCCATGATGCGGCCGTGAATCAAAAGCCGGGCATCCCGAGCCAACAACTCACAAGGTGACATCACAGGCTCTCGGCGCCTCTTCTCGACGGTTTCAACCCAAAATGACCCAAAAGGGAGGCCAAGCTCCAGGCAGGCGCCAGGCAGGCGCCGCCCCCCTGCGGGGCTGGCGGGCCACTTACACCGGCCAACACCAACCAACATTCAAATCATGTCTGGGGGTTTGTGTTGTCGGCCTGTGAACGGGAGGCGCGGGTGGTGAAATAATGGCTTGTCTGTCTGCGTGGTGCGCACGGGTTTGAGAGGTTTGACTCAAAGTGGAATTTCTTGCTCTCTTTCTTGCGTTGGGAGCAAGAACAACATTCCTTCCTTCCTTCCTTCCTTCCCTCCTCACACCTCAACTTTGATCTAATTTCGCAACACGAGTGCAACTTGCATCTCGGTCGCCTCACCTCACGAAATACCGGCATTATTCAAGGTTCCGCCCTGCAAGGAGCCGGTTATCATGGGTACCCGGCATGTGATCTGGTTCGTTCTCATTCATTCATTCTATCTTTTTCTTACAAAAAAGACATAGACTAACATCCGGCGCAGCATCTTTTGGGAGGGCAAATGGTACCTCGCCCAGTACGGCCAGTTCGACGGCTACCCCGAGGGCCAGGGCGTCAGACTCTTCAAGTTCCTCTCGGTCGCGCGCAACATCGACAACCTCAAGGAAGGGCTCAAGCACCACGTCTACGAGCCGACCAGGGACGAACTCGACGCCATCTGGGCCGAGTGCGAGGAGTGGGACGACGCCCGCCGCGCCGACCCCGCCACCTTCAACGTCTGGGAGCGCAACATGTACGGCGTCAACCAGCTGTACCCCAGCCTGGCGCGCGAGACGTCGGCGAACGTGCTGGGGCTGATTGCCCGCGCTGCTCGGCCGGAGGAGCCGGCGGAAGATGACGAGGAGACGGGGAGCTCCACCGCCGCGACGCAGCCCAAGACGCCCACCGAGCGCAAGAAAATCCCCCTGCAGCTCGACCTCGACTTTGCCACCGACTCCCTGTTTTGCGAGTGGGCGTACGTGGTGGACCTGGACCAGGAGGTTCTCGAGGTGTACGGCGGGCACGAGGCCAAGCACGACGACCACCGGTTCAAGGACGTGGGCGAGGCGGACGCGGCCGTGCCGCGGTTCGTGTGCTCGTACACGTTCGCGGAGCTGTTCCTGACCACGAACAAGGGCGAGTTTTTGGAGAAGCTGCTCGAGGCGCACAGGGAGCTGGTCGGTGACCCGGAGGAGGGGTGGGAGCCCATTGAGGGGGGACCTACGTGCACGGGGGCTCCTACGGGGGATGATGCGGGTGAGGAGGAGGAGGGGGGTGAGGGTGAGGGTGAGGGTGAGGGAGATGGGGAGGGTGGTGATGAGGAGGAGGGGAAGGAAGATACCAACAAGGACGCCGGCGAGGATGCGGATGAGGATGAGGTCGCTCACGAAACGGATGTCGATGAGGGCAGCGACGCTAAGGGCAGCTCCTAAGGAAGCCGTGTTGGGGACGTGGCGATTTTCTTCTTTCTCCGGTCTTGCATGTTCGTTCCTGGATCCTAATGCGATATTCGAAATGATCAGAGGATGACTTGCAACTATTTTCGCTCTTCAAGTCTACAAGGGGCTCAGTGTAAGTCGGTTGCCTGGGTGATCCGCCAAGGTATCAACACCCAAGCTCCCAAGCCTGCCCAGAGACCTTAAGCTTCATGATCGGTAGTGATCCCACCCCACGTTTCGGTTTCGCTCCGTCATTTTTCTTCTCCCATATTTCTTTCTCTGGGATGCCACGCCTTCTGCATTCGCCGCAATCCTCGGCGGGCGACGGCGCCCTCTTATTACCGTCGCAGAGGACGTAAATTGCCGAGCCGCCCCGGCGTCGGTCCAGAAGCTTGATGGCGTAGGCAATATGGATGAATTGCCGAAAACAATTTGCGTGCCAATCGGATGGCAAGCGGGCGGAAAGTGCCTGGGGAAACACGGCCATCAAACGACCGGTCCGCAACTCCTTTTTTAACTGACAGCCTGACGGTGACAGATTTTTGGACGCCCCGAGCTGGACGGACGGCGGACACGTGCATATGGTTTCTGCCCCCCTCCTTGGTCGTCTTGGTGCGTTGGCTGTCTGTCTCACCAGTCAGGCGGCCAGCCAGCGAGTTTCTCTCTGCCCGGTTTCGGCTCCTGCTTTTGTTTCCCACACCAGCTGAGTGAGTGCCGATCACAGCACCCGCTCACAAAACGGTCCACGAACCAGGTTTCTCCCGCCCCGGCCGGCGGCAAAGTCAAGAAAAGATGCAATGTGGGCGGGGCCGCCTCCCCAGCTGTCTGTCTTGTTGGTCGTCATCATCACACCGACCTCCCGCCCGCCGCCCACTCACTCGGCCATTTAGCCTGCCGACGACCCTGACCTGTCCTGATCCTGACCCTCCATCCCGCTGCAAGGAACGCCCCACCGGCCTCCGGCTGTGTGGACGAGGACGAGCGAACTTCTCGAAGGCAGAGGGGCTGGGCGGAGACCGGGCCTGCGGAGCTGTTTATATCACAACTGGATGGCGCGGGGGACGGCCGGGAAGACGACCCAGCGCGGGAGGCGATGGTTGGGGACTCGTCAGCTTTCTTAATACCGGGGGCTGCACGATGTGGCCGCCCCCGTGGACGAATGCGGTTCTTTGTGGGCTGTCTGTCTGTCACCAGGGCTGGTCCTGGTCGTTGTCTTGCCTGCCCGATGCCGGTATCCGAGAGCGAGAGGCGGCTTCATATTAATACATAGATACAAAAGGCGGCCGCCCTGGTCTGAGCAGCCCGTCCCGACCGCCAGCTAGCCAGCCAGTTTGTCGGGCCGCGCGGTTGGGATTTTTGTTGCTCATCGTTCAGCTCGTCGTCTCTCGATCTTTGCATCACCGCTACTCGGGTTGTTTACTCTGCTCTCCCTTGTGACACACCGCCGAGCAAGCAGGGCCATCACAGCTGCTTGACTCGCCCCCAAGCGCACCCACCCACCCAGTCAAAGGGCTATTTCGGGCGGCGCGCCTCGTGGATCTAGAACGGGGATCACCAGCCCTGTCGATGCATGCAGCCACCCAGCCCTCGCGTGAGGAGCCAGAAGAAAAGCGCCCTTGAAATACCCTGGGGAGCAGCGGTCCCACGAAGCTGCTGCTGTCACCTGTTACACGCCCCTCGTATCCGCCCGCCGCCGTACTCGACTATTGGGAGAAAATTGGCCGTTTGGACGGGGCGACATCGATCTGCTGAAAGAGCTGGTTCAGCTGGAGGGTGGTTGGTGGTATAAAGGGTTGGGGCGGTAACCCGCGTGTCGATCTGGTCGTGCTGTTCCTGTTGCCCCCACGTCTGGGTGGTAGAGGGTCCTCGATCTTGCTCGGATTCACCCAGGCCCATACTCTGATTCTACCCGGTCGCGGGACCGCGATACCGACAAAATGGCCAAGATGTTTTTTACGTCGTGGGATCTGTGGCAGCAGATGACCTTCGTACGCCTCCTTGCCCCTATCATATCCCGACGGGCATCCAACTAACACGCCCCTTCAGGTCCTCGCCATGGCCATCGTGGCCGTCTTCTGCGCAGGCCTGGGAAAGTTGTGGCGAAACAACCGCCTGATGAAGAAGCAGGAAGTGTTGGACGTGGAAAAGCGGGCGCGGGTGGAGGAGCTGCGCAAGACGGGAATACCCATTAAGCGCGCAAACCAGATCCCCTTTGGCGTCCGCGCGATCCAGAGCGGCGTCGAGGTCGACGGCATCTGGATCTCCCGGCCGACCTCTCACACCGAGCTCGGCGAGAAGCTCGCATCTTCAACGACCCTCGGTGGCCACGAGTCCGACTCCCACAAACGGAGGCGCGACTACTCGGAAGACGAGAAATCCATCACCTTAACCACCACCATCAACCTCGACCGGCCCGGCCCCAAACAGAGCGCATCCACCGCCTCCATCTTCCAAAAGCTCACCGACACCGAGTCCATGGAAAGCGCACCCTCCGTGAACCCCCCAATCTCCCAATTCGCCAACCCCAAACCCAACCGCCAA
>FTEL01006989.1_pt1 | contig 10702 bp, 10 predicted proteins | sample 1658911 | NCBI WGS metagenome assembly FTEL01 (sample SAMEA3914869, study PRJEB12502) | metagenome | biome: forest; material: soil | place: USA | collected 2012-03-12 | depth 0.1 m
CCCCCCACCCCCCCGCCCCCTCTGTCACCAACTAACCGCCCCTTTTTTATTACCCAGAACCGCAACCTTCCTCACCACCCTCCGCTCAACCTTCACCTCCCTCTCCACCCTCCCCATCCCCACAATCTCCGCCATCTCCTCCCTCGCCCTCGGCGGCGGCCTCGAGCTCGCGCTATCCACCCACTTCCGCGTCCTGACCTCCAACGCCATCGTCGGCCTCCCCGAGACCCGGCTAGGCATCATCCCCGGCGCGGGCGGGACGCACCGCCTCCCCGCCCTGATCGGCATCCCCCGGGCACGCGACCTGATCCTCACCGGCCGCCGCGTGTCCGCGCCCGAGGCGTATTTCCTGGGGATCGCGGACCGGTTGGTCGAGGTTGCGCCGGGGAGTGAAGAGCAGGCCAAGGAGTGGGAGGGGTTGGAGGGCAAGGAGCGGGAGAAGGTTATTTTGACGGCGGCGCGGCGGGCGGCGTTGAGTGAGGCGGTTAGGCTGGCTGGGGAGATCTGCGAGGGCGGGCCGGTTGCGGTGAGGGCGGGGATCCGCGCGGTGGAGGAGCCGCGGGAGGAGGTGGAGAATAACATGTATGAAAGGGTGGTGAGGACGGAGGATCGGGATGAGGCGTTGAAGGCGTTTGGGGAGAAGAGGAAGCCTGTTTTTAAGGGGAGGTAATGGGGCGTTGAACTGGGATGGTTGAGCGATGATGGGGATGTGATATTGCGAATGTGAGCTGGGTGTGTCTATCTACACGGGTGCTGGGAATACCAACTGGTGGAAGTGAGATGCTACGTACGGGCAAAGTACAAAACATCACACACAAACATCACCAGAGCCACGACAAGAGCTTGACAAACCCATCCTGTTCCTTCGACACCTAACCTCGCTGCCTCCTCCCCTCCCAAACAGCCACCACACATCCCCCAACCGACGCAAAGAAAATGTACCGACACCACGACCCCCCGCCTCCGTAAACGTCCCCATCAACCCCTCCCCTCCCCACCCAGGACAAGAAGGGGAGCAGCCAACGAGTCCAGAGACGAGGCAGAACATTTGGTCAAGAATGCATACCAGCAGCCGCGCCGCCTCAGCAAGCACGCCGCTCGAATGGCATCGGCAGAACCCGCCCCTCCCCAGACCCCAACGTACGCTGGCGTGGGATCCAGGGGGAACGAGTCCATATTTGCTCTACCGCTCGGAATACAGAGCTGGATCAAGGATGGGTCTCGCCTTGTGCTCCACCAAGCCGTGCGGAATGAGTAACGGGAAAAGGGGGGGTTGTGGACATTGACATTGGGGAAGGGGTTAGAGGAGATGGATGGTGATGTCCAAAAATAGCACGCTGGAGATGGTCCCACAGGGGCGGGTGGCCCCTGGGCTGGCACAAAACTTAGTTTCATTTCCCTTTTCGTGATCCATCGTGCACTAAACCGACATTAGTAGTAGCCCACCGGGTATCCCACAACTGCCTCACACCTTCCCCAACCATCTTCCTCCACCGACGAGACATGGGGCCGGAGAAAAACGGCTGCACCACGTGGCGCACGGCTTTCTCCGTCCTTCAACCGCCCGTGCCAGAACACCGCGAGACCCTGGCCCCGCCTCCCATCCGAACCATCCGGCCACCGACCACTCCGAGTCATGCGCGTGCGGCCTAGCCCTCCTCGAAAAACACCCTCTTGGTCCCCCTCTCGCGTTCATGCTCCAGCTGCTCCAACTCGCGGTCAATCTCCATGATGTCCATCAGCTCCTGCTCAATGTCACGGCCGGCCACCTCGAACTCGTCGTCCGGCCGGTCCGCGGCGTACTCGAGGTCGTTGATAAACATGAGCCCCTGCTGGCTAGACGGGGCCGACTCGTCGGGCAGTTCCGTCGACGGCAGCACGTCCATCGACTCGAACGAGCCCCCGATGGGCACGCGCGGGCGCGACGGCTGGAAGAGGCTGCCGCTGGACCGGGTCGGCCGCTGGGCGATGCTGAGATGGAACAGGTTGCTGCTGCCCGGCTTCTCCGGACGCGGGTAGGCAAGGATAGCCTTGGTGGAGCTGAGCTCGGCACGCGGCTTCTTGCGGGCGCCGAGGAGCCGGGTGGTGAGTGAGCCGGCGTCTTCGCTCTCGTGGACAATCACGAGCCGGCTCTCGCCCTGGAGAAGCACCTCGACGGGAAGGCCTTCGCTGGGAGACGAACCGCCCTCTTTGGTTGTTGATGCGCCGTTGGCGCTCGCAGTGCTGCGGCTGGGCTTGGGAATGGCGGCCGCGCCGGTGCACCGCTCGCCCAGGAGCCCGATGCTGAGGTCCGTCAGGCGGAGCATCCTCGTGGGTTGGGCGCCACTCCAGAGGTTGACGCCACCGCCAACGGCACGGCGCAATTGAGAATCCCAGAACCGGGAGATCACGGGAATGACAGAGACGATGGGGTCCGCGCCCCCGAGCCAGAGCACCGCGCTCTCCTCCCCGGGCCCAGTTCCCTCTGACTGCAGCTGAGCAACTGTCACGCCACCACGGACAGCTGCCAGCTTCTCGGATCCGCCCACTATGGCGGAGGCGATGGCGTCGCGGCGCGTGTGGGGTGTCATCGGGACGAAGTCGGCGGTTGACCCCGGCGCGGCGGGGGCCTTCTGAGCAGTCGGGTTCCGGAGCGGGCTCGTGCCCTCGAGGTGTCCAGAGACACAGAATGTTGTGATTGCCGATCCACGGAGACCCGTGCGTGCTTTGCTGAAGAGGCTGCCCGAGCCTGACGAAGGCACTGCGCCGTCGATATCCCAAATGCCCCACTGGCCGTCGGAGAGAAGGGCCAAGATAGCACGGCCCTGAGAGATCCATTCGGCAGCCACAATCGGTTTCCGAGCAGTCGACATTGACGGTCCCCGGCTGAAAGGAGGATAAAGCGAAAGTAGCCAGGAGCCTTGGGTGGGGAATGGCCCCTCGGAAGTGTCGTCTGAGGGAAGCGCCGCGGCGGCATAGTCGTAAACGCGGGCTGCTTGCGCCGCTGTGACGGTAAGAAGCTGGGTGGTATGTGAAGGGTTGAAAGCGACGCCAGTCAAGGGCGAGGGGAGATATTCTGTCTGGAAGGGCTCGACGCGATTTGTGGTACCGGGCTTCGCATCGAGGGTCACGTCCCACAGACGCAGGGTGCCGCTGGCTTCGCGCGAGTGCGCTGCAACAATGGCACGAGGCACCGGGGCGGCTTGCGCCGCAGCGCGCTCCAGCGACCGACTCCGCGACCCCGGCTTGTGCTTCACCAAGGTAATGGCAAGACCCCCGCACGGCCGGCTCTGGCCCCCCAGCAAAGTAAGTGTCTCCCCCCACACGCCTGTGCCTGCATTGCTCGCCATGAGATTCTGCCGCAGCTGCGGCCTCGCCTTGCTCTCGTGTGAGGGAGGGGTCAGCGGGAGCGTGACCACGTAGACGTCGGTTGTGGCGCATGTTACGGCAAAGACAATCTTGCTCTTGAGGATGTTGGCGCCATTCCAGCTCGCGTCCTTGGAGGCGGTCGGGGGCATGGGCAGGACGGCAACGTGGAGAACGGCGGTCCCCAGGCCAAGGTCAAGAGTCTGTATAATCTCGGGAACGGCGGACGGGTCGGTGGTTGCGTTGTCCTCGAATTCGGGTTTGTCGACAAAGGTGGCAGCCTCAGGCTTATCGTCGTCCGAGTCGATGATCATGACGGCGTCGGCAGAGTTGACTCCGTTGCGCTTGTCGTTGGATGCTTGTTTCGGGGCTTTCAGTCGTCGGCCGCCGCGCCAGACAACTGTGACGCCGCTCTCGTGGCCATAGAGGAGGATCGTCGCGCCCTGGGGCGATTGGACGGGGTATGTCTTGACATCGTGTATCCGGCGGTCGAGGGAGAATCTGTGGTCGGATGGGCGATGCGTCAGCCAACGGTGCAGTCAACAAGCATCACCTTGCAGGTCGCAGGTCGCATACGTGTGCTGTGTGTTTTGCGGCGTGCGCCGCGTTCTGGGGATGAGCTGCATGGCTGCAAGCACGATGGCTGGGGCCGACTCGACTGGGATGGCGATGGAGAGGTTGGAGAGCGAGTCTCGTCTCAACCCCCGAGCGGGGTGGGGCGCTAAATGTCAAAGGAAACGGCGGTATGGGCGTTGGATCTCCGACTGCGGGGGCGAGGTTTCCCTGGATCGGGGTCGGCTGGAATGGGAGGTCGATGCTTGGTGTTTGTTAGTGTTGGTCGAGCTCTCTTCACAAAATTCGCCGCGTCGTCGTCGACGCGCGGAGGAGCTTGGGCCACCCACCTACAACACCATTCCGAATGTGGAAAGGCGTGACATCTTGTGGGGCAGATCCCAGCTCCACCAGCTCTTCCGACCTCGACATCAATCCAGCTCTCTGTTTTGCCTTTCCCCAACTCAACATCTTGCCACGGATTTGCGACGTGGTTTGGGCAACTTTGGGTACTTTCCTCCAGAATTTCCATGTAGCCATTGTGGCATTTCGCTACCCCAATAACTCTAAACACAGGCTGCAGCGCATTGTTCCTGAGCAAAGCCACGTTCTCGTTCTTGGCTCCATTTGGCGTTGAGGCCCAGAGGCGGATGCTGACTTGTCCACGATGACTTGGTTCACGAAATTCCAAACACTGTGTCTAAGATTTAGCACCTACGGGATGCCACCAGAGGGGGTGTGCAAAGGCGGAAAACAGCCACGCTACTCTGCTCGAGCTTCCAACGCGACACCATCATGGATAGTTTCCCAGGCTTTGTGTCAACAACAACGATGACAACGAACAAGGACTAGCCGTCTAAACCTAAGAGACCACCGCGAGTGGCGGCCTGCAGTAATGACAGATCCAACAGTTATAGTACGGCAAGCGTCGCGCAATGTGCCTCTGGGGATGTACTTAAAGCGATCGCGCGCTGACCTGCCTGCTCCCTGGTCTTTCACCAACCTGCCTGTCAGCAACCCTCGTGATACACAGACCAAAACATCATCGACTCCTTGCTCGAAGCCCCAACCTCCCGTCCCATTTCCAGGCGATTTTACATCACCATGCCTTCCGACGTTGTCAAGTGCCCAAAATGCGGGACAAACATCTCGACCACCCAGGCAGAGTGTCCCGGCTGCGTCAAGAAGTAACTGAGCAGTGGTAAGGAGATTCTCCACCATCATTCAGGGAACGAGTATAGCTAACCACTGGCACTGGAGAGGCTCTCCTTTTGGTTGAGTTACCAGCGACAGCCTCGGTGATGGATGACTCCCAACGGCAAGCAGAACAGCGAGCTGGACTGGCTGTCCAATACCCCATGCCAATAAAATGGCCGGCGGAGAAAGGCAAAGAGCAAGATTCTGTGCGTTGATTTCCAGGTTACTTTGACAAATCCAGGTGTCTTGCGTTCCAATGCATCCTCCTATCTCAGTCACCACCATGACCATGTTTGCTCCTCGGATCCTGCCCAGCGAGCCGTCTTTCCTCTCCGTCTGTCTCCCATGTCCTTTCATTATTCCCAAGATGCCACGAAGCTCAGTAGCCAACTCCAATTCCGTGCGAGGTCGCATGGAACGATGATCCGCTGTGACGCGCTTCCGCCTGGGCCCTCGACAAACCGAGCGACCGATTGTACACAAACAACAGAAGAAACGATGAGCGCACGAAAGAGGAAAAATAAACAACGAAGTGAAGAGAAACAAAGGCAACGAAAAGCAAAAAGGGCAACGGGCACGCCACCCCAGATCATCCTTAGAGCCGCGACCTAATGCAACGCCAGCCCTGCAAGCACCGCAAAACCAGCACGAAAGAAGAAAGGTAAAATAAGCAAGAAGAGAAAAGAAACAAGTCAACGAAAAGCGAAAAACCAGGCAATAGCAACGCCACCCCATCTCATCCCCATCGCCGCGGCCTAATGCGACGCCAGCGCCGCCAGCACCGCGAACCCCCTCACGGGCCTCGCGCGAGCCGCATTCCGGCTCCTCTCCTCCTGCGCCTCACGCCTGGCCTCGCGCCGAGCCGCCTCCCGGCGATCTACCTCGCGTCTGGCCTCCTCCCATCTGGCCTCCTCCAACCGGGCCTCCTCCTCCGCACTCCTCGCCAGCCTGCGAGAACCACCACCACGACCACCACTCCTCGTCCTCAGAGCCGCCTTCTTGAACTCGCCGCCGCGCTTGGCCAGCGGGTCGTGGTAGATTATGTCGAATTTGGTGCGGTCGGTGTCGTTGTAGACGGCGCGGACAGGGCCGGGGGGATCACCGCGGGTCCAGACGCGGCCGGTGCGGTTGTTTAGGATGGGGAACTCGACCCACGGCAGGCGGGCGCGCAGCTTGTAGTCGCGGCCCCAGTGCTCCAGGCCGATGTGAAACTTGGGGTAGCGGGTGAGGGGCGAGCGGGGCGGAGCGTCGAGAACTTGGAGACGGACGCTGTCCCGCGGGATGCGGATCGGGTGGCTGGTGTACAAGTTGTTGATCTCGGTGCATGAGTACTGGGAGGGAAGATGCTGGTTAGCTGGGGGGTTGGGATGCCGGATGGAGAGTTTGCAAAGGGATCAAAAAGCTAAAGCCATTAAACTTAACACTGGGGAGTTCAGTAACGAACCACGGAGATGTTGTCGGCCAGGCGGCGTTCTGAGTTGCCGCTGGGGGAGAGGTACGCCGCAAGGTCGCTTCTCCATTGATCCCCCTCCGACTTACGACGCCGGTGGCCTTGTGCCTCCCAGAATTCGTCGGCAAATGGGGCTTCCTCCGGATTGTCCCGAAACCAGGCCGGCCTCAGCCTTCTCCAGAACCGGAGGAAGGCGGCCCACGTCTCCTCCATAAACCGCATGATGCGTGAGTTGGAAGCTTGTGATATCTTGGGTGGTGATGTCGAAGCCACAGGCTGGGAGGCGTGTTTAGGTTGAAGGAAGCAGAGAGATAGAGGGACCAGAGATCACTGGCGCGTTTTCTGGAGTGAACGTGCATGATAAACAAGAGCAGGAAGGACCTCTGAGCTGCCATTCTGGCCGTGTTGACAATGGTTCGCAAACACTTCAGATGGAAGGGGAACAAAGATATTCCCCACTTTCAATAAGATCGTTCGACGTCCCCCAGAAGAATCGGAAGCCCAGGCCACCCCGACACAGTTGTATGTCGGTCGTTGCAGGGTTTATTCATCAGAGGATTCCATGGGAAGGAACTCGAAGTGAACGGCCACAAGATGGTTTCAGACAGTCACTCTCCGAGTAGGCCCATAGTGGCTATGCATATGAGCCTTAGTTGTTCTGGTCCTTGTTATTCTGGAGCAAAGGCCTGGTGGCCAATTAGATAGGGACCATTGAGCCGGGCGAGTGGGTTGTTGGAGGCCGGCCCTGCCTGGCTTACACCATTGCCCCGAGAGTGGTGAAATACCTAGGCTTCTTTCCCCGCTCCTCGAGGACTTTAGACCAGTTCACAAACATCGCCCATGCCTTAAAAGCCACCGCAGACAGCAACCCCCGAGAACCCCCAAAAATGCCTACCCAACGCGAAACAGACTCCCACAACACCACTTTTAAAATCTCGCAAGTAACCATCGCCGACAGCCCAGCCCTCGCAGCCAACAACATCCCCGCCTTCTGGGCCGACCCGCACTGGCGGCTCGAATGGCGACACCGCACGCTCGACTACCACATCTCGCAGGTCGCGCTGCGATATCCACGCACCTTGTTACGGAACAGGGCCACCGCGCGGCACCAGAAGGCTGTCGATCCCGCGTCGGGCGAGATATTGGGGTATGTGCGGTGGTCACTGCCAGAATCCCACTCCACCATCACCACTGAGGACGGCAATGAAGAGGGGACACCCGCATGGCCCGAGGCTGTCATCCCTCCGGTGTCTAAGCAACAGGAGGATGAGATATCCCGCGTGGCTGCCACGGCGGTATGGGATCCCGACTTGACGTCCGACCCGCTGCTGGATGGGATGCGCAAGATCCAGGAGGAGATACTGGCGCGCAAGACGTACATGAGTACATGCCAACCCTCACGTCTTCGACGTTTCACGCAGACCGAGTGGGAGCTGACCTGAACACCCAGAACTCGAGTACCTCGCTGTCCACCCAAAGCATCAGCGGAACGGGGTCGCCACAGCCCTCGTCCGCAGCGGAATGCAACAGGCCGAGAAAATGGGACTCGACATCTACGTCCACGCCATGAAGCCCGGTGTACCGGTGTACCAGCGCCTTGGGTTCCGACTGGAGCGCGAACTTATCCAGGATGACACGGAATACGGTGGTCCTGGGCTCTTTGGGGATTATTTTCTCATCTACGAACAACCTGTCAGCCCGCGCAACTGCAACTGAGAGCTGCGAGAAGCCACCACGTCAGACAAATGTGGGATGAAGGTGACGCGGACTTTCGCTGTCCACGAATTCGGTCAAGGACAGCGCCAATGAGAGAAGCCTCGTGTGTTCACTCAAGAAACCTGTGTCTCAGTTTCTTCTTCCCTTGAGTCTCCACGGTCTCGCGGCGGGGCCTCGCAGCGTAGGGCTGAAATCTCTCCATCAGATGTCGGCCGCCCCAGAAACCGGCAGTTCCCGCCTCAGGTATCCTGGGCTTACTCCGGCCCATAATAAAACCCGCTCGGTCGACAAATCCCGCTCCATTCTTCAACCTGGTCACACCCAACATCCCCTCCGTCCCATTCCCGACGTATCACCGGCAGGCAGTCCTCGCCAGAAACACGAATCCCGTTGGTTGGCCTCCTCCCTCACCGCTCTCCTCTCGGGCCTTCGGGCCCTTTCGGCGGTTGGAACAAGGATCACATGGGGGGGCACCTTGTGGCTGACGCGTGCGTCAGTTCTGATTCGCCCTGGGGGTAGCTCCTTCAAGCTCAATGCCCTTCCCTGCAAGCTTGGACAGCCCAGCACATGCCGGACGGCATTGCATCACCTCCTCGCCTCCCCCTGATGACGATGGGACGCGGTGGCGGGGCTGCTTCGAGGGAGGGAGGGAGGGAGCAAGAACGGCTGTTCCTGGGAGAGGAAATGACGGGAGCCGTCGAGGGGAGCACCGTAGCAACCCGAGACCAAGCCCACGCGGGATGGAATTAACAAACTGCAACGATAGCGATATCTCGTATGCATCGAAGCAAGCCCCTCCCCTGAAAGAGGGATAGTGGGCGGCCGCTCTGACCACAGCTGACCCCAATCTCCATCCCGAAACGGCAGCCAGCTGAGGGAGGGCCGGGCGGCCTCCAATGGCTGCCCGCCGGAAAGGCAGGTGCGGCATGAGGTGGATGGGACAGATGAGCTGGCGGAGCGATTGGCAAGCCCCCTTGCCTGTGGTTGTTGCAGAACGACGCACAGCACACCCTGGCTCGCACAGGTATTTAAGGTCGGGGTCAAGCTTTCTTGGCTGCTTGGCCTTTTCTTGTCCTCTTGGCTTTCCCACACATTTTGCCCTTTTGCCAAGTCGCTTGCACTCTTGGCCTTCTTGGCTCTCAACGCTGCCAAGCCGATCCGCGATCTCAACACCCGATTTACACGCCTGCACTTTGACCGTTTCGCGTCGAAATCCTGAGCAAAATGCCTGCCACTGAAGCTCCTGCGCAACAGGCCCCGATGGAGGTCCTCGGCGCCAATGCCGTGGTCGACCAGCAGCCGGTTCGTTGACCCAGCCCGTTTTCACGATCCCCACCTCCACTGCCCATCTCCCGCTCAGTTCACGCTCCCACTCCAATGCCAATCCCCGCCCCCATCCCAAATCCACCAAACCCCAATTCCTCAATTCCCCAATCCAGCCCCAATCACCAACTAACCCCAATCCCGCACCCCCAGACCGCCGAGCCCCAGCCCGACTTCAACCTCCGCGGTGGCGAGGAGGCCGGCTGCGAGATCTGCTGCGGCCTCTGCGCCTGCCAGGAGGGCTGCTGCTAAACGCTCCGAGTCGCTGGCTTACTCGACCCACCCGTGCTGAGAGGTCCTGGAGGAGGATTCACCCGGGAACGGTTGGACGCAAATTGGGCTGGTGCGAGGGTGGGGGAGAGGCGATTGGTCAAATGACGGGAGCTGTGCCGTGTTTTAAATTCGAGTTGCAATCGAGGCGTTTTGTTGTTCGCGGATTTGCGCTGAGTGAATGAAGCGGATTGCTGCTGATTGAGTGCAAGCCGAGGTCTCGTCTTGGTGTTTTGTGTTGCGCCAGTGACCTCCCACAACTTGCCAGATTCTGCGATCCACTGCCCAAGCCCACCATACCTCCACCGCATTGTTTGCCTTATTCGTTACACTTTGTACTGCATGCTGGGCTGAAACTCATGCCAAAATCTTGTTGTGGAGGGACTCTTCCCACGGCTTGCTGCATCATGGCGTGGTGGGTCGCAAGGAGACCTCCTTCATGAGGAGAGGTCCACCCTCTATCCGTCATCCAATCACAAGAAGCGTCAGTGGTTTAGTGGTAAAATCCATCGTTGCCATCGATGGGCCCCGCGTTCGATTCGCGGCTGACGCAACCTTTTGCCTTTTTTTACAAAGCTATGCGGGTGATGGTTGGCATGGCCGGTTACTCATGGCCGGTGGCCTCATCTTTTGCTGCTTTTTTATTCCGAACTCTCAGACATGGTGTAGAACACGAGGTGAAACCCTTGTCTCAAACCACAAGCAAATATCATACACCATCCTCCACCCTCAACCCTCTCCCTCCCGCTCCCCATCACTGCACCCTCCCCTTAACCGGCACAACCCCCAGCGCCTCCCAAAACTCCCTCGCATCATAACACCTCCCCAGCACCTCCATCCCCCTCGGCA